>Ga0209398_1001231_pt1 | contig 13599 bp, 18 predicted proteins | sample AshMeaBigSpring_FD_184125 | JGI IMG/M metagenome (GOLD analysis project Ga0209398, IMG submission 184125) | Groundwater microbial communities from Big Spring, Nevada to study Microbial Dark Matter (Phase II) - Ash Meadows Big Spring (SPAdes)... | ecosystem: Environmental > Aquatic > Deep... | reverse complement strand
GTGCGTGGTGCCCCGCCCGTTCCAGGGCAAGATTGGCCTGATCCTGCCAGGCGGTGCGCCATTCCCCCAACAGCGCGCGGCTGTTCCATTCTCGTGTTTTCACCTCGTGCAAGCCCGCTTTCGTCGCTTGACGCAAGGTGAGCATGATATGCGCATGAAAATTCTGTGGATGATCGCCACGCGCGGGCACGGGGTCATGCAAAGCGAAGTCCGCCACCATGCCCCGGCTGGTGAACTGGGTGCGGATATACGCCTGCACCAACTCACGCCGTGCCTCAGCACTCAGTTCGTGCGGCAAGGCAAGGTTGATTTCACGGGCGAGTTGCGCGTCGGCGCGGCGCTCCATCCGCTCCACCGTGTTCCACAGCTTCTCGCGGTCGGCCAGCCACAGCGCCCCACCCTCGGGCACGATGATCTCGCGGTGGGCGATGCCCTGCTTGCGGCTGTAATCCTGCGTCTGGCCGCTGCGTGTGTCATGCAGCTTCTCGCCTGCCCGGTAGGCTGCCGCTGCCACGGCGTTATCAGGTTTGCGCTTGGGCGTTCCGTCCAGGTTCTTACGACCCTGCCCCCTGCCCAACACCTGCGCGCTAAAATGGTAAATCGCCACGCGGTTTCCCCGTCAACAGATGTTGCCCGTTGGTCACCAACGGCAATGCCTTCGCCGCCTTCCTGCCACACCTGTGGTTGGCTTGGTCGCGGCGGCGCACCTATGTTGCGAAGCAATGTATAAGTGCGCTATTACCTCCCTTGACCTTACCCTGCATGATCGGCTGTTGTCTACCTGCTACCCTTGCCCGCCACTGCGCTTTCCTGAGGCACCCATGCTGCCCCCTGACCTCAACCGTTCCCCGCGTCCCCCTCACCCCGCCCACTGGCTTCGCCTCGACAACCTCCTGGTCGGCGCGCTGCTCCTCACCGCTGGCGGCTGGCTGGTGGATTTAATGGGGTGCCGGTTGGGTTATCGCCTTGACGTGCTGAACTGGCTCTATGGCACGTTTGAGCCGCTCGGCCTGGCCATCGCCGTCCTGTGCGCCCTCGTCGGCGCGGTGGGGCTCGTGTTCAAGCAAAGCCCGCTGCTGTGGTTCACCACGGCGGGCGGGCTGTTAATCCTGCCTCGATTGTTTGAGGGCTATGCGCCGGTCGCCTGCGCCGGATGAAACCTTGGCAGGGGGGCAAGCCCCCCTGCACCCCCGTCTCGCTCTCCGTCCTGATTGCGAGGCACCCCCTGGGGGGCTCATTGCCGCCCCCCAGACCCCCGCTAGGATTTTCAATCAGGAAATGTTTCACGACAATGTTTCATAGAGGTGGGGATTCTCATCAAATCCGCGTTGTGCTACGGTCATTAAGCGTGGAGCCGGGGACGGCGATCGCGCTCAGGAAATGGGAGGCTCGTTGCACCAAGCACGAGCCTTCTTTCTTAAGGCCTCTGGGGGTCTCTAGGCGCGCCTTTTTTCATTCCCTCATCTCTCCCCTCATCCCATTCTGAAAAAGCCCTCCATACCTGTTCTGATGGTTATGGCCTATGTCTGGAACATCAATCTTTTTTAAAAGAAAAATTTTTGAAAAAAGCTCTTTCTGAAAATTCTGTAAAAGGATTTCTGTAAAGAGCTTTCTGTAAGAGCATTTCTGAATCTTTCTGTATCTATATATAGAGGGGCGCGACCTAATCAGCGTAAAAAGCGCGACCTAATCAGCGTAGCAGCGCGACCTAATCAGCGTAGCAAGCGACAGTGAGCGCGACCTAATCAGCGTAGCAGCGCGACCTAATCAGCGTAGACATACCAACAAAACGTTGAATTATATAAGATATTTTAGGGGCTGAGCGCGACCTAATCAGCGTAGCTAAATGCTTCGCAAAACAGAGAATTTCAGGGATAAATCAGCCCTTTAGAGCCCGCTTGGGGATAGCTAAGGCAGCCGCATCCGCAGGCTGCATTTCAAGCCCGCGCTCGGTAAGTTTCAACGGCACTTTCGGGAATATTTCCTTAAGTGCCGCGATGTCCTCGATGAGGGCATGCTTGAAGTCGCGCTCGCGCGCATAACCCTCGCCAAACTGCTGCTTGAGCGGTTTCCAGTCGAGCACCAGGGCGGCTTGTAGACGCGTAATCCGATAGGTAACCCACATCATCAGGTCGAGCCGTCTTGCTGAATTGGATAGGGCACGCAGCACCCGCACATCAATCGGCAAGGCGTGTTTTTGAATTTCCTCGTAAAATTCTTTTGAGAACGCAATATGAGTTGGCCAGAGCGAGCGCTGGGATGGATTATCGGAGAACCAGAGCTCGACTTTGGAAAGCGGTTTCACGTCAATCTGCCCGGAACGCTTACCATCCCAGGAACTGATCTCCATGCGGCACGCGGCGAGGGCACGCAGTTGTTCCTTGAAGGGTTCGATGTTGCCGTTACGGCCACCGCGTGGATCAAAGCCCATATCGCGCATGAAGCCAGAGAGGCTTTCGGACGTTTCCACCACCGGGGAATTATTGCGCTTCGCCTCGGTCGCAAGGTGCGCCATGATCAAGCGGGCCTTGGGGCCGAAGGGCACAGCCTGTTGCACCCGCTGGCCGTCCGGCGCGCGAAGCTTGCCTGCTGTCACGGTCACGGCCATCCGCCCCTGTGAGCGTTCATATTCAAGCTGGCCCTTTGGCAGCGCCTTATAAGGCAAGCCGCAAATGGCCAGCGGGGTGGGCATATAGCGCAGATTATCAGGGCTTAGCGTTTCGGTCTCAATCACTTCCTGAACAATGGCGCGACGCCGCCGATCCCGAGGCATGGCGGCGAGTTCGGCGGCACGGGCCTGCGCCTTGGCGCGTTCCTGGTCGCGTTTCTGTTGAGTTGTGATTAGCGTTCTGGCGAATGTCTCCCACAAAAAGCCGCGTGCACGAATATCTGCGAGTTGTGCACGCAAATCCTCGTCATGAATCAGGGCTTCAAAATCTTCCATGGGCCTATCGTAGGTAACTCAGGAGAAAAGGCATAGCTATTTGCCAGCACTATGCGCAAGCGTCTTTGTCATGATTTCATGTTTTTATGGAAACATGAAATCATGAAATCACTATATGATTGATCCGCATCAAGTGCAGCGCGCTTGATGGCCTTCGCATCTTCGGGGGCCACGAGGATTTGCAACGGAACCTTTTTCACCTTTTCAGGGGATGGCACAGATGGGTTCGGTTCGGGCACCGCTTTCGCTTTGGCTGCGAGTGGGAGTGTGGACGGTATGTCCATCAGGTCATCGGCTAAGGATATGGCTTTTCCCATGGATTCATCCTTTCATGATTTCATGAAACCATGCTGCTGATATCAAGCCAGAGGCTTGCAATCTCGCGTGCAGCGGGGCTTTTCGGGTCGGCTTCGGTGACAAGCTGACCACCGGGATAGGGGGACTTGTAACTCGTGCGGTCGGCTATCAAGGTCTGTGCTACCTGTCCGTGCTTAGACAGAATTGCCGCAGCTTGGGCTGTGATCAGCGTGTTGGGCTTAACCCGTGTCAGCACGAACAGAAAATGCGCCTTAGTGGCTTTCAGATTGGCGACGGTGACGGGGGCAGCGGTCAGATCATCTTCGCTGGGCTGAACTGGAAAAAGCACCAGGTCTGCTAGTTTAAAGAGGTCGCTCGCGACATCGAGCCGACCGCTAGCACTATCAATGATACACACTTTGCCGCCTCGCTTCTTGAGCACGGCGAGGCCCTTGGGGAGGTCATCGAACGGCACTTCAATCCGCACCGGGGCCTCAGCTTCCCGCTTCCTGTGCCATGCGGTCAGTGAACCTTGCGGGTCAGTGTCGATGATAAAAACCGGCCCAGCGCCTGCTTGCTCAGCCGCAACAGCAAGGTGCTTGGCGAGCATCGTCTTGCCACTGCCACCTTTCTGCGAATTGATCACAATCGTTTTCATGGACTCATCGAATCATGATTTCATGATACCCTCAATTCATTTGATCATGAATTCATGAAACCATTGTTACCATGTGTAGCCCAACGGCCACGGGGTAAGGAATGGCCACACCTCCCCCATCCTGCCCATGGTAGCCGTTGCTCACGGCGGAGAGGGAAGGCGTCAAGGGTTTAAGCGCAGCGGCCCTTGACGCCTTCCCGCGCCGTGAACTTTTCCATCATGGGCAGGGTGGGCTTCTCAAGGGTTGAAAAAATGTCGTGACAATGTCAGGGCGTTTATGGTAGGTTCCTATATAAGGAAAGTAGGAAACCCATGCCCATGACAGTAGCCGCTCGCACTCAAAAGCTCGACTTAAGGATCAGTGCAACCGCCAAGCGCGCCTTGAAGGAAGCGGCACAGGCTTCCCGCCAGTCGCTGAGCGAGTTCGTTCTCAACAGCGCCCTTACTCGCGCCGAAGAACTGCTTGCCGATCAAACCCGGATCACGTTGAGCGCCCCTGAATGGGAGCGCTTCGTGGCTGCACTGGATGCCCCGCCCGCCCCATCGCCACGGCTGGCCCGCCTGATGCGTGAACCTTCCGTCTTTGAGCGCTAAGTGCGCCGCATGGATTTCACCATTGCGAAGCTGACAGCGGCGCACCCTGTCGCGGCTTTTGATTGCGGTCGGTCGGCGCTCAATGTTTTTCTGGCACGCCACGCGCTGGCCAACCAGGCTATGGGCGGCGCACAGACTTATGTCGGTGTTGCCGCGAGCGGCGCATTGGTCGGCTATTATAGCTTGGTGGTAGGAGAAACGGCCCACGCCGAAGCGCCCGAGCGGCTCGCCAAGGGCCTGGCGAAGCACCCCATTCCTGTGATGATCCTGGCGCGTTTGGCGATAGCGCAAGACTGGCAGGGGCAGGGGATCGGCGCAGGTCTCTTGAAGGACGCCTTCCGCCGCACGCTCAACGCTGCCGAGATTGCTGGCATCCGCGCGATCATCGTTCACGCCAAGGATGAGAGTGCGCGGATGTTCTACACGCATTTTGGCTTTCAGGGCTGGCCGGAGCGGCCCTTGCAGCTTTTCATACTGCTCAAGGATGTGCGGTCTACGGGGGCATAACGAAGCCGTCCTCGTGTCTACCGCCGCACCATGTGTAGCCCAATGGTCACGGGGTAAGGAATGGCCACACCTCCCCCATCCTGCCCATGGTAGCCGTTGCTCACGGCGGAGAGGGAAGGAGTCAAGGGTTTAAGCGCAGCGACTCTTGACGCCTTCCCGCGCCGTGAATCTTTCATCATGGGCAAGATGGGCTGTCTTGCAGGGATCCCTTTTTTCAAGCCCGGAAGCGCTTGGTGTATCCGCGTAAGTTTAGCGTCAGGAGACGTGTAGGATTTAATCGTGCGATATGGTATAAGAAACCAAGGAAGGTCCAAATCCATGCGCACAACCCAATCCCTGAGCATCACCCTCCCCCATGACATGGCCCAGATGGTGAAAACCAAGGTTGCATCAGGGGAGTATGCCACTGAGAGCGAAGTCATCCGTGACGGGCTGCGCTCGCTGGCCGCCCGTGACGCCGCTGTTGAAAAATGGCTGCGAGAAGAAGTGGCCCCCACCTACGATCGTGTGATGGCCGACCCTATCGGCAATACGCTTTCGGCGGATCAAGCGCACGCCCGGTTGCAGACCCACATGGATGAGGCGGTCAAGAAAGCCGCCGGGAAGTGAAGTCCTACGAGGTTCGGTTTGCTGATGAAGCACTTGATGATCTTAGGAAAATCTTTGTCGATTTGCTGCCTCTCGCCGGCGAGCGCGTGGCTCGTGATTTCGTCGACAGGATTGAAGCAGCATGCCTGGGCTTAGCCACTTTTCCAGAGCGTGGGACGCTTCGCAGCCAGGTGAGACCGGGGCTACGCATTGTTGGCTACCGACGCCAAGCCAGCATCGCCTTTACGGTCGTTGATGCCGAGGTTGTCATTCTGCGGGTGTTCCGGCGGGGTGCCGACACCGAGGCCCTGTTGGCCGATTGTGATGCGTTGGGGACGGGCGATGATGAATGACACGCGCGCGGGCTCGTGGCTGGTGGATTGACGCCTTCCCGCGCCGTGAACTTTTCCATCATGGGCAGGGTGGGCTTCTCAGCAGGGATTACGAAAAATTCGCGAACGCGATCTTTCGGAGGTCTCTCGCTCCGTCAACCACACGCACCACCTGAACGACGTCCCCGACGATTCGGTAGAGAATGAGCCAGCGAGAGGTCACCAGAACACGCGCCTCTGGGTCGATGTCCCGCCGCGCTGGCCCCATCAAGGGATGTTCCTGCAAAGCTTCGGCGCGGCGGGTTAGTCGGTCAACCACGCTATCCGCAAAAATGTCTCCCCTTTCAGTGGCCACGTCATCCCAGATTTCTGCAATGTCAGCCCGCGCTTGCGCAGAATAGGCCAGTTGAACCATTCCTCACGCTTTCGCGCTTAGCCGACGACGGCCCTCTGCCTTAACTGCGTCAAGGTCCAACGGGCCGAAGTTGCCGCTTTCGATGCCTTCCCGCCAAGCACTTTGCAGCCAGCGCAGCTTTTGGACTTCCTCTTGGTCATGGCGTTCGAGCAGGCGGAGTGCCTCGCGCACAACCTCGCTGGATGAGCTGTAACGCCCCGTATCGACCTTGCTCTTGACGAAATTCACCAGTTCATCCGTGAGCGACACGTTTAGGTTCATGATTGTGTTCCCTTTGTTCCATTATGGAGAAGACCACAAACTTTGGCAAGGTCTGTTATTTTTTGTGCGCTACGGCGGGGTAAGGTAAACCTCTCTCATCGCCGCAACCGCCGGATAGTCATATGACTGACGGCGTAGGTGCGGGCGATATCGGTCAAGGCTTCGCCGTTGGCCATGCGCGCGCGGGCCTCGGCTTGCTGGGCAGGGGTGAGCTTGTGCTTGCGGCCCAGGCTCTGGCCGCGCGCCTTGGCGCGGCTGCGCCCTTCGGCGGTGCGTGTCTTGATGAGGTCACGCTCGATATCGGCCATGCCGCCAAGCACGGCCAACATCATGCGCCCGGTGGGGGTGTTGGTATCCACCAGGGGCTCGGCCAGGCTGCGAAACTGTGCGCCCGCGTCGGCGATGCCTTTGACGATGGTGAAGAGATCAAAGATCGAACGTGCGAGCCGGTCAATGCGCGTCACCAGCACCAGGTCGCCCGCCTGTAGCTCGGCGAGCATCCTACGCAGCTGCTTACGGTCGCTCTTCGCGCCTGAAGCGGTCTCGCGGTAGATGATGCCACAGCCCGCCGCTCCCAGCTGTTCCAGCTGGGCCTCAAGGGTCTGGCCCGTGGTGCTCACGCGGGCGTAGCCAACCAGGCGGGAAGGGGCGCTTGTTTCGTTCATGACTTATGTGAAGTGTAACCCCTTGCGAATACTCACGCAAGCAAAATTCACACAAGTCTTGATAAAGACTTCTTCTGGCGTTTGGAAGCCCAAGATAGCTCTTGGCCTTGTGTTGAGGCTATGGGCTATCAACGACCTCTTTGCCGTCATTACTTACATGACGAGCGACGAAGAAAATTGTTTGTTCAGAATCCTAATAGTCTCGTCGAGTGCGGCGTGCTCAGCGTTTTTCGCCTTGACGCTGATCAGGTAAAGGCCGTTGTCGCGCACAAACACAATAAAGGCCTCGGGCTTGGATGAGCCTTCACGACACCAGTACGTTTGCGCTACGTGGTCGCGTGATAATTCCGTGCGCGATCTGGATTCGAAACGGCTGCCTCTCGCAAGACACTCCCGTTCGACCCGCATCATGGCGGCGTCAAGTAAGATTGGCGCCGTCCCCTCCGGTGGCGTGTTTGGGTCTCTGATCCAGCGCACCGATCCAATCGCGACAGAGGTTTTCCAGTCGAGCAACGTGTCGCGGTTCGGATCAAGAAATCCGACCAGCTGAGCACCTTGCAAAGCAGACGTATCGAGAACTCGCCGCATCAGTAAATAAGCTCTGGCGAGAGGCTCACACGGTCGCCCGGCGAACTCTACAGGGCAGTCCGGAATTTTGGTTTCAGGATTGTTCCAAACAACGACCCATCGCGCAATTCTCGCCATTTCGGCGGTCCTGACGATCTGATCATTTACCCGGGCGGTGATCCGAATAGTTTGTGTCATCGGACACTCAGTCGTGGCAGTGATCGCCGCTCGGAGCCGTCCGAAAGTCTGCTCAAGCGCACGGCTTGGTGTAAAAATCTCGGGCTTTTTCGCTGTCAAGGTGATGTCGACAGCAGGTCCGCACCAAGCTTTTCCTCCCTCTGCTTGGAAGCGATAGCCTAGGTCGCCAGACATGCCGCTGATCGGTTCCCGCGCGGCGGCGGGTTCCAGCCAAAGCAGCAGCAGGCTGGTGGCCAGTCCGAGTTGTCTCAGATTTGCCATTGTCCGTTACTCCGGCATGCTTTGACGGTATCCATGGCCGATGTCCCATCCGGTAAGAGGATTTCCTGAACCACAGTGCGGCAGGTGTCGCCCACGTCGTTGACGGAGGTATTGGCCAGCCGCGTTTTGACGCGAGCACCGGTGCGCAAACTGGTGAAAGAACGCGGCTTGCCCGTCATTGCGGTCTCACGCGTGATCGCTGCCAACTGCTGGCGTTCTTTCTCGTCGAGATACGAGCCGATCCGGTTGCCGATCAGGCCGCCAATCGTGGCGCCGGCGAACCCGGCCGCAATCCGTGCGCCTGTATTCCCGCCGAACTGCGACCCGATGAGGCCACCAACCGCTGCACCTATGATGGTGCCAGCCGCTTCGCGTTGACCTACCGCCGAATTGCACCCGGCTGTGCCGATCGCTGTCGCGGTCAGAAGCATAATCAAAATGATCTTACTCCGCACAATACAATCCCTTCCCTTTTTTAACTTCCTTTGCAAGGCACAAAATTAGTTGTCGTTGACATTGCCTGGCCATCAAGTGAACTTATAGATTTATAAGTAATTATTATTTTGTCTGATGATATTTTTTTTGCTTCCCACGTGTCGATTGATCTATATCTTCCTGTCGATATCCATCTTCCTGAATTCGTCCAACCGCCAAGCGTGTTATATCGGCTGCATTGGTACGTTTGTTCATACTGATCCTTGTTTGATCGTTGCTCGCCAACTTTCTGGCATTTATCATCCGACTTGAGGCGACTCATGGCCGCAGACATACTATCAAAATGGCGCTGCATCGTGCCTTGAAAATCACTTCCCACCGAGGGCCAGTCGACTGCCTGGGTCGTATCCGCCGGATCCCCTTGAAAAGTCTGTCCGTCTGAACTGCGCATATCACTAACGCACCATTGGTCACGTCCTGCTCCGCTTGGCTGCTCTGCACACAAACCTGTAGCCTTGGCGGTCGCGTTGCAAGATTGCCGATCCTTGAGGTCGGCGCGCATTGTCTCCTGGGCCGCTGCCTCAAGTTCGCGCCGTCTCCTCAGGCGTTCATCGATCTCACGCTGGTTATAAAACGAGATACCTGCGTTGGTGCGCGAGGATACATTCGGCCCTCCGCGCTGAGAGGCTCCGAGGGAGCCTTGCGACCCAATCGCGTCGCTGTAACTATCAAAAACATTTCCAAGGTAGTCAGAGGCTTTACTTGCTACAATACCGCCGATCACGCCACATGGAACCGCAGCAACTCCTGAAGTAAACACCGTGCAGCCAAGTCCAAAACTACCGCCAACAAAAATCCCTGCCGTCTCAGTGTAACCGCTACGAATGAGAGATTTTTCGGTCGAGTAGCCTTTCTCACGCCCCGCCTTATAGGACGCGGCGGCGCCGACAGCGATGTTAATGGGTTCCAACCCCTTGTTAATCACCGAGCGAGGCGCCTCGTACTCAACGACGTTCTTCGCAACATCGAGCGAGAGTGACATATTGCTCAGCGCCTCGGACGTTTTCGGCTGCGCGAATGCCGACGGCGCGGCCGTCAGGTGTAATGTTACGGCCGCACAGGCGGACGCGAGTGGTCGGCGATAGGCGTATCGAGTGGGATACTTCATGGTTTTGCCTTGTTGATATCAAAGGAAAGCACCAATCCGTTACGCTTCACGGCGCATTGCGGCTTGTCTTTGTCATAATACAGCATGAGATGCACGCGCCCCATTATCTGATCGGTCGCGAGAATACCATGGCCCTGCCCGTCTAAAAATGGTATTGCAGGGTATACCGAGCCCATAACATTTGGTGTCACTCGATAGCCTTTAGACATTTCGCCAGTATAATTGTTAATATAATTCTTTATTGCTTCCTCACATCCAGTTTGTTTGAACAAAAGAATGGCTTTCAGTAAATTGAAAGCTCCAAAAACGACATTGAACTGGTTTGCATCGCTATATTCGGTCTTACGTAGTTCTTCCAGGAGTTTTGGATCATTTAACAGAGCCTTATGAAGTTCCCCCAAAAGCTGTGGACGGCTGTAAAACATTATCTCCGCAGGTCTAACATCTTTAGGTTCGCGTGGTGTATATTTCAGTTGCTGCTGCACAAGTTCCGCCACTAACAATACACCGCTTTGCGGATCACGCTCAGTTTCATAAATGAGAATCGTATCCGTACCAAAACTGTGAATAATCGTGTATTTATCATTCGCTTCAACAGTTGAAGACCGATAAAATAGCGTTGGATAGCTTTCGATGATGGCTTTGTAGACTGGCTCGTCTACCTTCCGGTCGCCTAGAGGTTTTGCAGCGACCATCTGGCGCATTTTTGCTGTCAGTGTTTGCGAGACATCGGAAGAGAGCGGTGGTCGGGACAACACCTTGATCCAGTCAGAAGGGAGCTTCTGAAGTTGCTGCGCAGCAATGGGTGTTGACATAGGCAGTACCAATATCGACAAAATTAAAGCAAATCTTGAAATAGTATCTATCATAATCATATGATTATCGGCTCCGGCAATACTGTCAATCAGTGTCCATAAAGAGCCACAATGAGGCTCCACTGTTGATCGATCACTGTGACAAAATAGGCATGTTTAGACGAGTTTTTTACTTGAACTCTACGGCTGTTTGCGCGCGTCATTTGGTCTTTATCGTTTTTTGCTCTGACCTTACCAATCGCTCAAGAGAGCATACCGTTGGGTTACCGCTAAATAACGATATGCACGGACGTATAGGTAACATTACTCAGGCGACTCCACAAGGGAACGGGTAGAGTTAACACCGCCCACCCGTTGGGCAAGTCCATTGCCGCGCTGAGAGGTTCCCACCACCATCATGGACGTGCTGCGCCTCTTTGCCGTCTTGCTGCTGGCCCTCCTGCGTGGACTGGGCATCGCCCTGCTCGGCCTCGGCAAGGGCCTCGCCTGGCTCTGCAAGGCGCTTGTGCGGGCCTGGTCGCAGGATTATCGCGCCCAGGGCGTCTTCGGCACGGCGCGCTGGGCGAATGGCCGGGAGCAGTGGTGGGCGGGCGTCTATGGCGGCGTTGGCCCCGTCATCGGCCAAACCGCCCTCGGTCGCCTGGTGCGCTTCAACATGGACGGCATTGTGCAAGTCTTTGCCTCCCCCGGCTCCGGCAAGGGGGTCGGCATCGTGGTGCCAACGCTCCTGACCTACCCCGGCTCGATGGTCGTCACGGATGTCAAGGGCGAGAACTACGCCATCACCGCCCGCTATCGCAGCAAGCTCGGGCGCGTGCTGATGCTCAACCCGTCTGACCTGGCCCGTTCGGCGCGGTTCAACCCGCTGGACACCATCCGAAAAGGCACGGATCAGGAAAGCGATGACGCCGCGGCGCTCGCCGCGCTGATGGTGATTAAGGATTCAGCGGAGGGGCATTGGGCGGATAAAAGCACGGCACTCCTGACCGCCTTCATCCTGCACGCGCTCCATGATCCTGATCCGGTCAAGCGCACCCTGGCGCACGTCTGCAAGCTCTCGGTCGGCGGGCAGGAAGTCATCGCGCAACGCGTCACCGAGATTGCGGAGAACTCGCCCTCGGCGCTCGCGCAAACCGTGGCGCAAGGGTTCCTGGGCACGATGGGCGATGACAAGGGCTTCAAGCCGGAGTTTTCCTCGGTATTGTCGGATTTGCAGAAAGCCACCAAGCCCTGGGCGGAGGGCACCCCGACGGGGTTCCTGTCGGCGTCCAGCACCTTCTCGCTGGAAGACCTGAACGCGCCGGATATCACCACGCTTTACTTCTGCCTCGACGAAGAAAAGCTCAGCACCTATCGCCGCTGGTTGCGCGTGATGACGGGCTGCACGCTCAACGCCATTATGCGCCAAAAACGCACGCAGCGGCCCCGCCACAAGGTGATGCTGCTCCTTGATGAAGCCCGCGCGCTCGGTCGGCTTGACCCGTTTGTGGATGCGGTCGCGTTCTTGCGCACCTACTGCACGCCGGTGCTCATTTGGCAGAATGTCGCGCAACTCAATGCGACCTATGGGGAACAAGGCCCGGAGTTTCTGGCGAACGCCACCTGCCGCGTGTTCTTTGGTGTTGAGGATCAAGCCACGGCCCAACTGGTGGCCGAGATGTGCGGGCAAAAATCGGTGCGGTCACACTCGCAAGGCGTCTCGCAACACTCCGATGCCTGGCTGCGCGAGAACCGCTCCCATAATGAAAGCGAGAGTGGCTATTACCTGATTGATCCGGCGGAAGTGCAACGCCTGCCCTCCACCAAGCTGCTGGTCAAGATGCGGCATGTGCCCTACCCCATGCGCCTGCACCGCGTCACCTACCACGCCCGTCTGGCCTGGTGGGGACGGTATGATTGCTGGGCCCCCGACGTTGCCGCCCCCGTTCCGGTGTCAAAGACCGAACTCCCGCCCGCCCGGCCTCCCGTGCCGCCGCACGCCCCAGGCTCTGGCCCCAGCCGCGCTCGATCTGCTGCATCCGTCGCAAACCCGCCTCCTGGCGTCCTGCCAGCGCCGCTGCCAACTGACGCAGCGCGGTGGTAAGCCCCGCAAGCTGCCCGGCGCGCTTGGTCGCATGGGCGGCTTTGCGGCTCTGCCCCTGGTCTTGTAACCAGGTCGCCTTGCGCTGCTGATAATCACGCCACGCCGTGAAGCGCGCGGATCGCGCCTCAACCCGCGTAAGGTCGGCGTTCAGCTTGGCGGCATTGCCTGACAGGATACGCCACAGGAAAGCCACGCGTGGCCCCTGGTCGGTGCGGGCATAGTCGCGGCTGCGTGGGTAGGCCTGACCTTGCGTTCGCCCCTGACGGGTCTCCCAGATGGCCTGGCGTTCGGCTTGGCGGGCGCGCCATTCGTCGCGCCTGAACGCCCGTGCCCGTTGTGCTTCCTCCCAGGCCCGTTGTCGCGCCCAACGTGCTTCGGCGCGCTGTAAGCGCTCTTGGGTGAACATCTCGCGCTCGGCGTCCCGTCGCGTCGCCCGCTCGCGCTGAAAGCTCTCATAGCTCTGGCGTCGGGGCGGGCTTTCGCGGAGTTGATAGGGTGGGCGCTCATATTTCGCGCTGCCGGTGCGGCGCGCACGGCTGGTGGGTTCGACCCCCCGGCCCTGCATGGCGCGCGGCTTCGGCCCGACATGGATTTCCGGGGCGCGGTTAAGCAGCATGGCGGCCTTGCGGTCGCCGCGCGCTTTGGCTTCATCACGCTGCGCAACCAGGCTCCGATGATCAATCCGTGCGTGGTGCCCCGCCCGTTCCAGGGCAAGATTGGCCTGATCCTGCCAGGCGGTGCGCCATTCCCCCAACAGCGCGCGGCTGTTCCATTCTCGTGTTTTCACCTCGTGCAAGCCCGCTTTCGTCGC
>Ga0209398_1001230_pt1 | contig 13603 bp, 9 predicted proteins | sample AshMeaBigSpring_FD_184125 | JGI IMG/M metagenome (GOLD analysis project Ga0209398, IMG submission 184125) | Groundwater microbial communities from Big Spring, Nevada to study Microbial Dark Matter (Phase II) - Ash Meadows Big Spring (SPAdes)... | ecosystem: Environmental > Aquatic > Deep... | reverse complement strand
GCCAAGGGCTGGGCCCTCACCGCCCTGAAGCACATCGGACCTGCACCCAGGTTCGGCCGCACCCCTGCGCGATTCAATCAACCTTCCGCCAGACATGGGACATCATGAGCGACATCATCATTGGCATCGACCTCGGCACCACCAACTCTGAGGTCGCGGTCGTGCAGGACGGCCGTACCCGCATCCTTGAAGTGGACGGGTCCAAGCTGCTGCCCTCGGTGGTCGGCCTCACGGACGACGGCGCCCTGCTGATTGGTCAAGGGGCCCGAAACCAGTACGCCCTCTACCCCGAGCGCACCATCCGCTCCATCAAGCGGCGCATGGGCGAGGACACCAAGGTGGCGATGGGGGCCCTGTCCTACACGCCCCAGGAGATCTCGGCCTTGATCCTCAAGCGCCTCAAGCAGGCCGCGGAGCAGGAGCTGGGCCAGGCGGTGAGCAAGGCGGTCATTACGGTCCCCGCCTACTTCTCCGACGCCCAGCGCCAGGCAACCCGCGACGCCGGGGAGCTCGCCGGGCTGGAGGTGGTGCGCATTATCAACGAGCCCACCGCGGCGGCCCTGGCCTACGAGGTGGATCACCCCCAGGGCAAGACGGTCCTGGTCTATGACCTGGGGGGTGGGACCTTCGATGTCTCCGTCGTGCGGGTGGCCAAGGACGTGACCGAGGTCCTGGCAAGCCACGGCAACAATCGCCTTGGCGGCGACGATTTCGATGCCCGCATCGTCGCCCATCTGGTCGATCACCTGAACGCCCAGGGCCATGACCCGCGCGAGCACCGCGCTGCCATGGCCCGCCTGACCCGCGCCGCCGAGGCGGCCAAGATCGCCCTCTCCGATGCCCCCTTTGCCCTGATCCAGGAGGAGTATCTGCTGGAGCACGAGGGGGCGCCGGTGCACCTCTTCCTGGAGCTTTCCCGGGAGGACTATGAGGACATGATCGCACCCTATATCGGCGAGACGCTGGAGGCCGTACACATCGCCGTCAAAGGGGCTGGGCTCTCGGCCTCGGACCTGGACGAGGTCCTGTTGGTGGGCGGAGCGACGCGCACCCCCTTGGTCCAGCGCCGCCTGGAGGCGGACCTGCGCATGCAGCCGCGCAGTGAGGTCGACCCCGACCTCTGTGTCGCCACCGGTGCCGCCATCCAGGCGGCGGTCATCGCAGGTCAGCAGGTCGGTAGCGTCTTGGTGGACGTCACCCCCTACACCTTCGGCACCAGTGCCATCGCGGACCTCAACGGGCAGATGTATCCGTATACCTTTGTTCCGCTCATCCGCAAGAACACCCCCATACCGGTCACCAAGAGCGAAGCATTCGAAACCTTTCACGACGGCCAGCGCTCCATCATCGTCGAGGTCTACCAGGGTGAGGACCCGGACGCCCTCAACAACACCGAGATTGGGTCCTTCCGCATCGACGGGCTCTCGGACGTGCCGGCCGGCAATGTCATCATCACCACCTTCTCGCTGGACGTGAACGGCATCCTTCACGTCAGCTCCAAGGAGAAGCGCACCGGGCTCGAGGCCCACATCACCATCGACAATGCCACCGCCCGCTTCGCCAGCGACGAGCTGGCCGCGGCCCGCGAGCGGATCGCGGCCCTGGTCGACGGGGTCGAGCAGGGCCCGGCCTCGGGTGACGGATCACAAGGGGACGCTGCTGGCGACCGGCGCGAGGCGGTCGCGGCCCGAGCACTGGTGGAGAAGGCTGAGCGACTCATGGAAGGGGCCAACGCGGAGGATCGCGATGACCTGGTGGACGGGATCGAGGCCGTCCACGAAGCCCTCAGCCGGGACGATGGGGCCGCCCTGGAAGAGGCCGTGGCCCAGCTTGCAGACCTGATCTACTACCTCGAGTCCTGAAGGGGGCGCCCGATGGAGCGTTGCCCCAACTGCCGGGCCCGCTGGGAAGGGGGGGAGATCTGTCGGCGCTGCGGCATGGACCTGGGTCCCCTGCTCGCGGTGGAGCAGGCGGCCGACGCCCTCGTGGCCAGGGCCGTCGCCTGCCTTGCCGGGGGTGAGGCCCGGCAGGCGGTGGAGCTCCTTTCCAAGGCATGGGGTCTCAAGGCCGACCCCGGCGTCCGCCACCTCAGGGGATTCGCCTGCGCATGGTGCGCCGAGTCCGGGCCAGCGGATGCCGAGTCCGGGCCGAGTCCGACCCGAGGCGCAGGACCCGGCTTTTTCGAATTCTGCGAGTAAGGGTACGGACGCGGCCGTCTCCCTTGTCTCTTAGCCGAGGCGAAGCGGGGCCATGCGGCCCGAGGTCCGATAGGCCTGGTAGTCTGCCATTACCAGGCCGTGGTCGAAGGCCAGCTCCGCAGGCAGGGCACCGAGGGCGAAGACCCCCAGGGCGCGCGCATCGTCCAGGGCCCTGGGTTCCCCTATTGCCTCGGCCACATATACGGCCGTGACGGTATGGCCCCGCGGGTCCCTGGCCGGGTCGGAGTACAGCCCGAGCAGGGCCCTCAACCGCACCTCGAGCCCGGTCTCCTCCCGCGCCTCCCGCACCGCGGCATGCTCTACCCGTTCCCCCAGATCCACGAAGCCACCGGGAATGGCCCAGCCGTGGGGAGGGTTAAGGCGCTCGATGAGGACGATGGGGCGACCCGGCCTGTCCGTCAGCTCGATGATGGCGTCGGCGGCGAGCAAGGGGGTGACGGGTCTGGGCATGGTGGGGCTCCTCAGGGTAGAGCGAAGGGGTAAACGGCGATGGAAAAGGGGAAGCACCTGACGGGCACCCTTTTGCGCAACCTGATTGCGCGCACGCCTCCCTTCGTCGCCAATGTCCGGCACCGCCCTCTGAATCACCGGGCCAAGTCCGGCATTGGTTCTATAATCCGTCAGCAACCGCTCCCCGATCCACCCGGGATTCGGTGAGCGGGGTGGGTTGCTGCCGTACTCAGGTGACCTTCGGTCAGGAAACCCGTGATCGGAGGCTTCCGGTGCGACGTGACCGCGCCGTGCACCCGGCGATTCCAGGTCGGGCTTGCGCGGCGCGATGGGCTGGGCGAGGCGGGCCCCATCGTCCAGGCCCCGGCGCAGCCCAAGTTCCTGGCCACCAACGCCGATCAACCCTGAGGAGTCGACATCGTGACCGAGCAAGCCAATCGCATCTCGCTGAGCCGCCGCGGTTTCCTGAAGGCGTCTGCGGGCGCCGCCGTTCTCTTTTCCATAGGAGGCTTTGGCACCCTCGCGCGGGCATCGGAACCCAAGGCCCTGCCGCCCCTCCCCTGGGCGGAGAACGCCCTGGACCCGGTGATATCCGCCAAGACCATTGGGTTTCACTACGGCAAACACCACAAGGCCTACCTCGATAACCTCAATAAGCTGGCCGCTGGGAGCGAGTTTGCCGACCTTCCCCTGGAGCAGATCATCACCCGCACGGCTGGGCAGGCGGATAAGGCCGCGCTCTTCAACAACGCCGCCCAGGTCTGGAACCACAGCTTCTACTGGCAGAGCCTGCGGCCAAACGGCGGCGGCGAGCCGCCGGCCGCCCTCAAGGCGAAGATGGATGCCGCATTTGGCGGACTGGACGGCTGCAAGAAGGAGCTGGCAGCGGCCGCAACCTCCCAGTTCGGCAGCGGCTGGGCCTGGCTGGTGCTCGACGGTGACCAGTTGAAGGTGGTCAAGACCCCCAATGCAGAGACCCCCATGACCCGCGGCCTGAAGCCCCTGCTGACCATCGACGTCTGGGAGCACGCCTACTACCTCGACTATCAGAACCGCCGCGCCGACTACGTCAATGCCGTCCTGGACAAGCTCGTCAACTGGGGCTTCGCGGCCGACAACCTCGGCGCCTGAGCGCCGGCGGTGTGGTGTGTGGGGATGAGGGAAGGCGCAGTCTTTCCTCGCTGAAGCCTTGGAATAGCCCGCCCTCGAAGCGGATGGGCTCGAAGGCCAGGGCGATGTCGCGGCGGCCTGTCATGGCCCCCTCGTCCAAGTCGTCCAGGGTGTGGCTCGCAGGCGTACTGCACCCTCGGATGACCCGGCCCTTTCCGCCTCACAACCGCTCCCGATTCTTGCCCTCGATGATCCGATAGATCTCGCCCATCGCCTCGATGAAGGAGTTGTCGCGGGTCCAGAAGGCCGGGCGGTCGCCTTCGCGCCGCAGCAGCAGGGCGGGGATGGCGGGGGGTGGCTCTGGGAGGTCCTGCGGCAACGTGCCGCCGTGCCAGAAGCCGTGCAGATCCACCGCCTCCCCAGGGACCATAGGGGCCGGCGGGTAGCGGTGGCTGCGGGGTTGCGGCGTCGGCGGTTGGTCGTCGGCCCTGAGCTGGGCGGACAGGGCCTTCCCCAAAGGCGTCTTGACCAGCTCGCGGTGCAGGGCGTCGCGGCTCAGGCCCCGCAGTTGGAAGAGCAGGAAGGGGTCCTGCTCGATGAGCTGGGCGACGTGGTAGTAGGTCCCTGCGATGTGCTTGCAGGGGTTGGCATAGTCGGGACAGGAGCAGTGGCCCTTCAGGTCCTGCGCCCGGTAGGGCAGCAGGGTGTGGCCTGCGGCGCGGAAGGCGGTCTCGATGTCCTCCGGGACCTCACCGAGGAGCAGGCGCGAAAGCCAGCCGGCGTTGGCGGCCAGGCGCTCGACGATGCCACGCCAGGCGGCGGGGGGGATGGCCTGGAGTTGGATCTCGAGGTTGTACTTGGGCTCCTTGTAGACGCCGAAGTAGGGGTTCTTGTTGCCGCGCACCTTGGCGCGGATCTTGGCCCCGTCGATGTGAAACTCCAGCAGGCGCGACGGGCCGGCATAGCTGCGTCCCCGTTGCAGCCGGCCGGCGTCGGTGGCGGCCTCCAGGGCCTCCAGGAAACGCTCGCCCCACCAGGTGGATGTGAGTCTGGACATAGTGTGAGACCCCTGTGGTGGTCCGTGGTCTTAGAGGACGGCATGCGACATCGGCGGGCGCCCGGTCATTCGATCACCGCCTCGGCCCGGTTGAGCTCGATCAGGCGCCGGAAGGCGTCGTTGTCGAGCTCGGTGAGCCAGGCCTCGTCGCTGCCGACGATGGTCTCGGCGAGCCGTTGCTTGTCTTCCAGCACCCGGTCGATGCGCTCCTCCAGGGTGCCCAGCGTCACCAGCTTGTGGACGAAGACCCGCTTCTCCTGCCCGATGCGGTAGGCGCGGTCGGTGGCCTGATTCTCCACCGCCGGGTTCCACCAGCGGTCGAAGTGGAAGACATGGTTGGCGCGGGTCAGGGTGATGCCCACACCGCCGGCCTTGAGCGAGAGGACGAATATCGCGGGGTCGCTCGCCGGGTCCTGGAAGGACTGGATCATCTGCTCCCGGCGCAGCCGCGAGGTGCCGCCGTGGAGGTAGTGGACGGGGTAGCGGTACTGTTGCCGGAACAGCCGCTCCAGGGCGTCGCCGATCTCGGTGAACTGGGTGAACAGCAGCAGGCTCTCGCCCTCGGCCATGACCTCCTGGACCATCCCGGAGACCCGTTCCAGCTTGTGGGAGCGTGCTTCTAGGAAGGGGCTGCCGTCCTGGAGGAATTGGGCCGGGTGGTTGCAGATCTGCTTGAGGCGCATGAGGGTGGCGAGCATCAGGCCCCTCCTCTGGATACCGTCGGCGGCCTCCAGCTTGCCCTGCACGTCGTCCACCACGCTCTGGTAGAGCGCGGCCTGCTCCGGGGTGAGGTTGCAGTAGACCTTCTGCTCCACCTTGTCCGGCAGGTCCTGGATGATGCGCTTGTCGCTCTTGACCCGGCGCAGGATGAATGGCTCCACCAGGCGCTTGAGGGTGGCGGCGCGGGCCTGGTCCTGCTCGCGCTGGATGGGCTGCTCGAAGCGCTTCTTGAAGGCGGCGGCGCTGCCCAGGTAGCCGGGGTTGAGGAAGTGGAACAGGGACCAGAGGTCGAGCAGGCGGTTTTCGATGGGGGTCCCGGTCAGGGCGAGGCGGTGCCTGGTCTTGAGCCCCTGCACCGCCCTGCTTTGGGCGGAATGGGGGTTCTTGAGGTTCTGCGCCTCGTCCACCACCACCCGCGCCCATGGCTCGCCCTGGAAGAGCCCTGCGTCGCGGCGCAGCAGGCCGTAGGAGGTGATGACCACGTCCTGCCCGGCGATGGCCTGGCGGAATGCCTTGGCCTGCTGGGGTCGGTCCGGACCATGGTGCAGGTAGCTCGTCAGGCTGGGGGCGAAGCGTCGCAGCTCGCGCTGCCAGTTCCCGAGGACCGAGGTGGGGGCCACCAGCAGGGTGGGGCGAAGAATGGCCCTGACGTCCTCGGCATGCCCGGTGTCCCTGGCGGCCGCGCCGGCGTCTGCTCCTGCGCCGCCGGCATGTCCGGTGTCCCTGGCGGCCGCGCCGACGTCTGCTCCTGCGCCGCTGGCATGTCCACCGACCCTGGCGGCCGCGCCGGCGTCTGCTCCTGCGCCGCCGGCGTGTCCGCCGTCCCTGGCGGCCAATAGCAGGGCGATGACCTGCACCGTCTTGCCGAGGCCCATATCGTCCGCCAGGCACATCCCCAGCCCGGTGCGCTCCAGGTAGCGGAGCCAGGAGAGCCCACGTTGCTGGTAGCCCCTCAGGGTACCGGCAAGGGTCGGGGGCGGATCGGCAAGGGCAAAGCCCCCCGGGTCGCGCAGCCGCTCCAGCATCTCGCCCAGGGCGTCTTCGAAGGCGAGCTCGATGCCTTCCTCCTGGGCACCGGCGGCGCGCTGCAACAGCTCCGCCAGCGGCATCTCGCGCTCGCCTGGCTGCTCCAGCAGGCGCAACACGTCGGCCATGCCGGCCCGATCGATCTGTATCCATTGGCCGCGGAACTGCACCAGCTCGGACTTGGAGGCGAGGAGCGCGGCCCAATCCTCGGGGGTGACGGTCTCCCCGCCGATGGACAACTCGTAGCGGTACCGCACCACCGACGGCAGGGAGAAGTCGCCGCTGCTGCCGCCGGATTCGTGCTTGCGTGGGCTGCTCGCCCGCAGCCGCAACCGGGCGCGGCGCCGCCCCGCCGGGGTCCACCACGAGGGTACCAGCACCCGGTAACCGCTCTCCTCCAGGACCCAGGCGTGCTCTCGCAGGAAGGCCAATGCCTGCCCTCGGTCCAGCGAGATCCCCACCGGGCGCTCCGTCTCCAGGCCCGCCCACAGGGCCGGAACGACCCGCGCCGCCTGGCCCACCTGGATCAGCAATTGCTGGGCCAGGTCGCCCCCCAGGCGGCGGGTGACGGCCGCTTTGGCCGGGCCCTCCAGCCCCCAGTAGTCGGCCAGCGGCAACTGGAAGCCGGGGTCCTGGCGCGATGCCGCCAGCCATTCCAGATACCAGTCGTCGGGTTGATTGGGCGGCGCCTCCTGCAGGCGAAAACCGAGCTGGAGCCCCTGTGGTCCTTGCCCGCCTTCCAGACGCTGCCGCCAGCGCTCCCAATGCTGCCAGGTCTCCAGCCCCACGCAGTCCTGGGCAGGGTGGGCGGGGCCGCCGAGCAGCGCCTGGGTCAAAAAGGTCCCCTCGACCGCCTTCAGGGTCTTCTGCGGGAGCTTGGTCCGGGCCACCAGGTTGTCATAGGTCTGCTGGGTGAAGCCGCGCAGAACTGCCTCGGCATCCCGCCGGGGCGGGGCGGAGACCGCCGGCGAGCCTGGCCCGGTCTCGGATGGGGCGGCATCGCTCAGGACGCGGCAGAGCACGGGCATGATCGGCGCGAACTCGGCGATGCACGCATCGTAGTGTGCGGAGAAGGGCAGCCAGCCGGTAGCGAAGTGCATGGCTGGCTCCTGGGTCTTGCGACCCCGGCCCCGCTTGTCCGTGGTCGGCCCTGACCAGGGAAGGATCGCCGGCACAAAGGCCTGGCGCCGCACCAGGTCCCGCACCGCCCGGCTGAACCGGTGCCAGAAACGGATGTCGCTGCCCAGGCGCAGGCGGTCCTCCAGTTGGATGGACTGGAAATGGAGCTCCTTGAGGAGCAGCAGCGGATCGGTCGTTGCCATGGCGGCCACGCGCCAGGGTTGCCAGTGGAACTGCTCCGGCATGTCGGCCCCGAGCAACTGCCCCAGCTCGGGCGAGGGGAGGGGGGCCGCGTTTGCCGATGGCAGCCAGAGCCAGGCCGTTGTTGGCAGCGTGTCGATCTCCCGCGCCACCGGCGCCGGCAGGACCTCGGCGATCAGCGCCGCGAGCCCAGCGCCAGATGCGGCGAAGGGGTGGGCATCGCCTCCGCCTTGACCGCCCGAGGTCTCCTCCTGCTCGATCCACAGGACGAACCGGCCAGGGTTCTCGAGCTGCGCCTGTTCACCGGGTGCCCAGGTGCCGTGCAGGATGTACATAGGGTAGAGGACAGGCCAATGCGCCTTTGGCGTGGTCGTCAGAACGCCCCCGGAGGGGCCGAGGGGCGGGACGCCGGTAACGCTGCGTTACCGCCCTGTCATCGGGCAACGCCATAAGTTTACCGCGGCGGGCACCGGCGAACACTGCCGTTCAGGTTAGCCCCAGAGCTTTGAACGCCGCCTGGCGCATATCGCCGAAGAACACCGGGTCGACCTGCTCCAGCACGTCCGGGTTCACCTCCAGGAACTGGCGCTTGTTCTCGATCGGGATCATGGCGCGTTTGCCGCCGTTGTCCATGGCAACCTGGAGGGGCTCGGTGAGTGAGCGCACGGGCTTGATGTTGCCCTGGATGCTCATGTCACCGAGGACCAGCAGCGCGGGCTGGGGCGGCGCCTTGCGCAGGGCCGAGTAGGCCGCGACGAAGAAGGCGACCCCGATCTCGGCCTCGACCTTGTTGCCGAGCAGGTCGATGACCTCGACGTGGAAGTCGGAGGTATCCAACTCCCGTGGCACCCCGAACGCCGTCTTGTTCGCGGACAGGTAGCTGAAGGCGCGGTTGACGGACTCCTTCATCGCCCCGCTCACGCCACCGGCGAGCTTGAGCTTCCCGGTCCCTGACGACAGGGTGATCTCGACCCGGTAGAGTCCGACGGTGCCATCTCCGCTAACCGAAGCGGTGTAGACCGTCCCGGGGGGCAAAGGATCTGCGGAGATCAGGTCCCGGCCGCCCTGCTCCGCCACGCCGACGAACTTCTCCTCGCCGGTGTCGTTGACCAAGTAGCTGAATGAAGTCTGGTAGTACTCGAAGGAGCCCATCTTTTTGAGCTGCTCCTTCACTCGGCGCCGTCCTTCCAGCGCCAGCTCCAAGAGCTCGGCCAGGTCCGCCTGGGACACCTTCCCGTGGGGATGGAGGATCTTCACCATGCCCGACACAGTGCGCCGCACGGCCTTGCGGTCACGGGCGTTGAGGTGCGAGCCGAGCGAGAAGTAGTGGTCGATGATCTCGGTGAAGTTGTGCTTGCGCAGCTCCCGCAGGGCCTCGGCCAGGTAGTCGATGACGAAGCCGTAGTGGTCGGTAAAGTGCTCGTTGCGCATCTTCGGCACTTCCCAGCCCGGCAGATAGAAGTGCAGCCGGTCGATGAAGGCCATGTCGTCGCGGATCACGTCCGGCATCGGCGCGAACAGGTGCCCCGTCTGCACCATCACGTCGATCGGCTGCTGGGTGTTGCCGAACATCGCGATGCTGGCATAGCCCGCCATGGCCTCTTGGCCCCGTTGAAATTGGCCGGATTCGCAGAAGGTCTTGAGGGTGGTGATGACCTCCTTGGGCATCTTCTGGAGGTCCGCCACCTCGTCGAAGCCGACCACGTCCCAGATCATCACCATGCCCTTCTGCGCACCGCTCATGTGCCCGAACAGGTTGGCTACGGTCGTCGGGCCGGTGAGCAGAGCCGCGTAGGGTGAGAGCTCCTGCACCGCGTAGCTCTTGCCGGTGCCGCGCGGGCCGAGCTCCACCAGGTTGTAGTTGCGCTCGCAGAGCGGGATGAGGCGGCTGAGGAACAGGAGCTTTAGCCGCCGCTCCATCACCGTCGGCTCGTACCCCATGCTGCGCATCACGAAGTCCAGCCACTCGTCGGTGCTGAGCTCGACCCGCAGCTGGCGGTATTCCTCCAGATCGAAGGTCGCGAGCTGGATGGGGGTGAGCTTGTCGATCCAGAACGGGTTCTTACCCTTGGTCTCCTCGTCGTACTCGAAGCGCATGTCGATCTGCGCCCAGATCCCGCCGGTCAGGAGCCGGTCGAAGTCGCGGACGTAGTGGTCGGGGATATGGACGAACTTGTGGCCGAAGTTGGTGACCTCGGCCCAGTACTGGGAGTCCACCAAGCGGACCTTCACCTTGTCGATGAAGGTGTGGCGGCCGTTCTCCTTGACCTTGCTCTGGGCCTTGGTCGCTTCGTCAGGGCGGATGTAATTGTCCGCCAGGGTGTCGTTGACCACCTGCAGGCCCATCCGGATCGCCATCTCGTCCGATGAGGCGCAGTACTTCCCGAGCAGATACTCCAGCACGAAGACCGGGACGTTGGCGCCGACCTTGACCTTTCGCACCAGGTCCTTGCGCACCACCTTGCCGGCGAAGAACCGGTTGGCCTTGTCGTCCAGCGCGTCGCGGGAGGCGGCAGTGTCATTCATGGTCGTTTCCGTCCTCAGTTTCTTGATCCGCGCGCACGACATCCCTGAGCGCCTGAAGCTTCGGCAGCAGCGCCGGGATATCCGTTTGGATGATGCTCCACAGAGTGTCGTTGTCGATGCCCAGGTAGCCGTGGATGAGCCGGTTTCGGGTCGCGACGATCAAGCGCCACGGGATGTCCGTGTTGGCTTCGCGCACCGAGTCCGGGACGTGGGTCGCCGCCCCCCCGATCAGCTCGAGATTTCGGATCGTCGCGTCGTAGCGGAGTCGGTCGGCAACCAGGCCAGCCTGGTCCAGCCCTTGGGAGTAGACGAGGACATGCTCGGCGAAGTCGATCATGTCGTCGACGTAGAAGCGCCACTCCCGCTCAGACATGCACCGCCTCGCGTTCCACGTACGGCCGCAGCTCCGATCGCAGCGCCTTGTCCGTGACGAGATCCACGGGGCGGCCCAACAGGTCCTCCAGATAGAACTGGACGCCGAAGTAACGCTCCGACGTTGCGGGCCCGTCGAAGGCGACCAAAATGTCCACATCGCTGTCTTCGCCGGCCACATCACGAACCGTCGAGCCGAACAGCGCCAGATCGGTCACGCCGAATCGCCGCATCAGTTCCGGTTTGTGCTCGGCCAGGAGTTTCAGGGCGTCTGAGCGATTCATGGTCTCTCGGTTCTATTCGTCAGTCGTCGGTTGTCCGCAGGGTATCGGTCTCCGGCAATCGATCTCTGATGACCAGGGACTGACGACATCTTCAGATCCCCAACTTCACCGGCAGCCCATCGGACTCGGCCAGCACCCCGTCTGTCCGCGCATCCAGCACGACGACCCGGAGCGACTGGCAGGTGTCGTTGGTCAGCATCATGCCGACACTCGCCTGCGTGCCGAGCGCCAGGCTGAGTGTCCCGCTCACGCGGTCGAGCTCCCCGCCGACGGACAGGCCGGCGCGGCCCACCTCCTCGGCGCCGGACATCAGCAGGACCCGTAGCACCAGCGCCTCGGTGGCGAGCAGATCACCCGAGGCCGCCAGCTTGAGCCCGAAGGTCCGATTCGTGACCTGGGGCGGGCAGTCCTCGATGCGGACCTGCACACCGGGCACCTCGGCCGGCTTGCCCGCCGCCATGCGCAGGCTGATGACCGGGACGACAAGCTCCTGCAGGCTGAACCCACCGTGGTGGAAGGTCAGCCCCCCGCCGGCCTTGAACACGCCGAGCCCGGTCGGGAAGATGAAGTCGAGGTCCGTGTGGTAACCGAGCTCCCCGCCAGCCACCCGCACCGCACCGGGGGGCGTGCTCCCCCCGTGCCCGATCCAGCAGCGCCGGTGCAGGTCCAGGGTGACCCCGCCGGGGTTGTCCGTCTTCATGTCGTCGTCCTTGCGCACGGAGAACTGGTGGCCGTGGTCGGCGCTGATGACGAAGTGCTCGATGCCGGCGGCGGCGAGCTTCTTCACCGCCCGAGCGAGGTTGCCGATGACGGTGTCCATCACCTGCCGCGCGAGCAGGTCGCCGTCCATCTCGCCGACGAAGTCGATCTCCTGGGACCGCACCAACACCAGCGACGCGGTGCTGATCTTCTTGGCTAGATCCTTCGCGGAGCCGCCGAGCAGCTTGCCCAGCGTCATCTCCACCACGTCCGGCACCTTAGCCTTGAGCAGCTTCAGTCGCTCGTTGAGGCCCGGCATGTCCGTTCCTTCCACGCGCGCCGCCAGCTTCCCCTTGGCCTCGACCACGTCAAAGCTGGCCGAGGCTCCGGGCAGCAGGGCGGCCATGCCGACGGGCGTGATGGTGGGCAGCGCCGCGACCGCCGCCTGCACCCGCAGGTCCCTGGCCCCCTCGATCTGGCGGGACAGCTCGGCGCCCATCTCGAAACGCATGGCGTCGACGAGGAAGTAGGCGACGCGCCCGCCCATGGTCTGGACCACGTCCGGGTAGATGCGGGTCTGGTGCAGCGCACCCGGCACGGTCCAGCCGGATGCCGCCAGCGCCTTGGCGAACCCGTCCGCCATCGCCCGCAACAGGTGCTCGTGCTCGTGCCGAATCACCGCCAGGGCCTGCTCCGCCTCCGGCTCCTCGTCCATCCCGGCGACCCAGGCCTCGAGGCGCCGATGCAGGCCGTCGGCCCGGTGCCAGCCGTCCTCGCCCGTGTAGGCGGCGAACCACTTGGCCGGATCGGCGCCCATCCGGCTCAACGCCGGGCGGATCCCCACCAGGGCACGGCCGAGCTCCGCCATCAGGCGGCAGGCCTCCCACTGGGCCTGGCGGCGCACGTCGCGGTCCACCCAGAAGCTGCGGCCGCGTCCGGTGACGATGTCCAGCGCCGCGCCATAGTCCTTGGCGACGATCAGCACCGCGGCATGGCCGAGGAGCCGGTCCTCCTCGAAGCGGAAGGTGTCGATGGCGCCCAGGTGGGCCGCATCGACCCCCGCACCGGCGAGTCCCAGGTCCAGCTCCACCGTGTCCGCCAGCTCGACGTACGCCTCGGGATGGCGCCGCCGCAGGCTCTCTGCCACGTCGCGGATGCGCTCGGCCTGGTCCTTGGCCGGCGGGCCGGGGACCATGCCGACAGACTTCGGCGGCTCGCAGGCAAGGTCGGCCCGGAACTCGTTGACTAGCACATAGCGGCAGGTCCTGTCCCGCGCCTGGGGGACGGTCGCGCCCTCCGGTAGCTCCAGACCCAGCCGGGCCTTGATCAGTTTGAGCAGTTCCGGCAGGGCATCCTTATCCACTAAGGCCGCGTCCTTGGCGTCGGACGCCAGCCATTGGGTGAGCAGCACCTCGCACTGGGCGCCACCGAACAGGGTGTGCAAGGCCGATGGCGTCGTGCCGTCGTCCCCGCCCTTCAGATACGCGACGATGTCGTCGTAGGTCACCGAGGCCGACCGGAGCATCTCGTCGATCTGGCCGTCCGTGAATTGCTGGCGGAGCACATTGAGCGCCAGGCGCTTGAGCTGGGGCTCGTAGCAGGTCCCGGCGCGCTCCAGCTCCATCAGCACTGAGCCCACGCGGTCCCGGGTGATGCCCGGCAGGTAGATGACCAGCGGCTCCGGCTTGTCGGCCGCCACGATCGGCTCGACCAAGCCACGCAGGCCGAAGAAGCTGCCCTCGTGTCGGGCGAGGAAGGCCGTGCGCGTACCGAGGGTCACACGCGGCAGGGGATCGCCGTCACGCGGCTCCAGCTCCCGG
>Ga0209398_1001224_pt1 | contig 13645 bp, 9 predicted proteins | sample AshMeaBigSpring_FD_184125 | JGI IMG/M metagenome (GOLD analysis project Ga0209398, IMG submission 184125) | Groundwater microbial communities from Big Spring, Nevada to study Microbial Dark Matter (Phase II) - Ash Meadows Big Spring (SPAdes)... | ecosystem: Environmental > Aquatic > Deep... | reverse complement strand
CCGGAGGGCGGTAGCCCCCGGTCCTTCCCGGATGAACCGCGGGCTAGCGCCCGGCGGCTGATCCGAAAATGGACCTTGGACGAGGCACTCGCGTTCTGTCCACTTCAAGAGTTCGGGTTCGGCAAATTCGCCGGAGGGCGGTAGCCCCCGGTCCTTCCCGGATGAACCGCGGGCTAGCGCCCGGCGGCTGATCCGAAAATGGACCTTGGACGAGGCACTCGCGTTCTGTCCACTTCAAGAGTTCGGGTTCGGCAAATCAGCCGGAGGGCGGTAGCCCCCGGTCCTTCCCGGATGAACCGCGGGCTAGCGCCCGGCGGCTGATCCGAAAATTTGCCTTGGACAAGCAGTCCGGGAAACTGCTGTGGGGGAGGCTCCAGCAGATCCTATCGGTCACTCGACCACCTCCGATCGACGGCCTTCTCACATCACCCCCGGCGGACGGGCTTCTGGTGGGTGTCATCGATCGCTGCCATGATCGCATGCGTCTTCAAGAAATGGCGATCGAAGCCCGGCCCCTCCTGCCAGAACCGAAAACAGTTCTTCCCCGGACGTTCCTGCGCCGTCGGTTGCTCCAGCAGCCTGGAACCGTGACGAACGAGCATCTCCTTGAGCTGCTTGGACAACGGCTGTTTGATCCGGGCACGATCGCGGCCGAGGTCCGGCTCGGGATCAAGAGGATTCACCAGCAGATGCACGTGCTCGGGCATCAACACGAACGCCGTCGGCACTGGCAAAGCCAGTGGCACACACCTCCCGTTCCCAAATCGCCAGTGCCGCCAGGCCGTGCGCGCCCCGCGTGTCCGAGTGCCGCTCGAGCCAGGGGAGATCATCCTTGCGTGGCATCTTGAGCGCGCCAACCACGAAGGTGTTAAGATGATCGTCGTCGCCGAAGGGCCAGTAGCCCTGGAAAATGACGCGGTCAAAACGGCACAAGGAGGGAAACGATCGGCGTCGAAAACTTGTGACAGAACGGTTGAGCGAAGTTCATGGCGTTCATCTTCCGCGTGAGGTTTGAATCGCATCATCAGGAAGGAGGAGCGCCTTGGTTGTAACCGTTCACGGGGTGGACGCCGGATTTGCCGCACCCCAAGGGGTCAGGTCGATGTTTTCGGCCAGCGCGTGTTCGGACGGCGAAGTCTTGCCGGCCGAAAAATGGACCAGACCCCGGCCGGTGAACGGTTAGTTGCGGCGAAGCCGCGTTGGGATTGTCGCCTTTCGCTCCGCGAAAGCACGCTCGTTCGCGGAGCGAAAGACGACGATGATGTGACAAAGTTGACTGGCGGCAGCAGAAATTGCCCGGGCTGGGGTGGGCGGCTGGAGGGTCAGGGTCATGCGAAGCTGGGAACGGACGTTGGAGCAATTGTGCGTGCACCTGCGCGAGACCGCGCTGCTGGAATCGATTCGATCAGTGTTGCAGTGGGACGAGCGGACGATGATGCCGGCCGCGGGGGGCGAGTACCGCGCCGAATCGCTCACCTGGTTGGCGGGGAGCATCCACCGGCGGCAGACCGATCCCCGGCTGGAGGACTGGCTGGTGGAACTGGAGGCGAGCCCGCTGGCCAACGATCCGCACGGTGATGCGGGGGCCACGATCCGCGAGGTGCGCCGCGAGTACGACCGGCAGACGCGACTGCCGCAGTTGCTGGTCGAGCAATTGGCGCGGACCACCGTGCGGGGCGAGCAGGCCTGGGTCGAGGCCCGTGCGAACGACAGCTTCGCCATGCTCCTGCCGTGGTTGAAGGAGATTTTCCGCCTGAAGCGGCAGCAGGCCGAGGCCCTGGGTTACCGCCAGTCGCCGTATGATGCGCTGCTGGAGGGTTTCGAGCCGGGTGCGTCGACGACCGAGGTCGCGACGGTGCTCGAGCAACTGCGAAGCGAGCTGGTGCCGCTCGTCCGCGCGATTCAGGACAGCGGCCGCCAGGCCCCGCGGGGGATTCTCCAGCGGCGATTTCCGCGGGACGCCCAGGAGCGTTTCGGCCGGTTTGTGGCCGCGGCGATCGGTTTTGATTTTGCCCGCGGGCGGCTGGATGTCACGGCGCACCCGTTCTGCAGCAGCCTCGGGCCGCACGATTGCCGCATCACCACGCGGTACGACGAGCACTTTTTCCCGTCCGCTTTCTTCGGCATCCTGCACGAGGCGGGGCACGGCATCTATGACCAGGGTTTGCGCCCCGATCAGTACGGGCTGGCGCCCGGCAGTGCCCTTTCGCTGGGAATTCATGAATCCCAGTCACGCCTGTGGGAGAACCAGGTGGGACGCGGCCGGGCCTTCTGGCAGCATTTCCTGCCGCTTGCCGCCCGCGAGTTCCCCGAGGCGCTAAACGATGTATCGCTGGACGACTTCTGTTTCGCCATCAACGCCGTGAACCCGTCGCTGATTCGTGTCGAGGCGGATGAAGCCACCTACAATCTGCACATTGTCATTCGCTTCGAACTGGAACAGGCATTGATCACCGGGGACCTTACCGTCGAGGACCTCCCCGCCGCTTGGAATGAGCGCTACCGGAGAAACCTGGGAATTCAACCCGACAGCGACCGCGACGGGGTGCTGCAGGATATCCACTGGAGCGCCGGCTTGATCGGCTATTTCCCCACCTACTCGCTGGGAAATCTCTACGCCGCCCAGTTCTTTGCCCAGGTCGACGAGGACCTGGGCGGAATCGAGCCCCAGTTAGCGCGGGGCCAGTTTGGACCGCTCCGCGAGTGGCTGCGGGAACGCATTCACCAGGTGGGCCGCTGCTATTCCGCCGACCAATTGGTCGAGAAGGTCACCGGCGGCGGCTTGTCGCAGCGGTGCCTGATGTCCTACCTGCATCGCCGGCTCGACCCGCTGTACGGCCTGGGGTAAGGCGCTGCGGTGATTCCTAGTGTTCTGTCCATTTCGGGTGTTCGAGTTCGGCAAATCAGCCGGAGGGCGCTAGCCCCCGGTCCTTCCCGGATGAACCGCGGGCTGGCGCCCCGCGGCTGATCCGAAGATTTACCTGGGACAAGGCACTAGGGGTCCGGTCCGCGTATTCGACCGGCGTGTTTGAGCTTCGCCGCGCTTCCCCGCGCTTCCCCGCCGAAAAGCGGACCAGCTTCTGGCCCGCAGTGACGAGCCCCTGGCCTGGAAGCGGTTCCGGGCGGGCCGGAATATCTGCCTGCTCGGCAAATGCTAGCCACTGCTCCCGCCCCGGTGTTAGACTGAAGCGAGGTTCCCGCACGAGGCGTCCCGGGCCGTTCTGGGTGCGATGTGGTCTGGTCTCGACGGCCGTTGACGCGGCAGGCCTCTTTCCGCAGGTTTCTGGACGGAGTGAAATGACAAGATGACAACGGCCAACTGCCCGAGGTGTGCGCAGCCCGTGACCGTGCCGCAGACGGCAGCCACCGCGGCCCGCGTCCGCTGCCCGCTGTGCCGCGAGGAGTACACGCTGGACGAGGTGTCGCTGGTCGAGGCGCCTCTCCTGGAGTTGCTCGATCCGCTGGTCGCGGTCGCCGCGGCGACAGACGTTTCGGAGGGTGAAGAGCTCGCGACGGACGACTCGGTGCTGGAGTGGCAACCGGGCAGTGACGAGATCACCGACGTACCGATCCATACGCTGCCCGCTGAGGTGCTGGCCCAGGACGGCTCGGACGCGGCGCTCGCCGCTGCGGCGGTTGACGCTGAGCCGACCCCGCACGACCCAGCGGAGGATCGGCTGCCCTGGGAGTTCGTGGAGGACGCCGAGGAGGCGGTCGCCTTCGAGGACGAGTTGCACCCGCCGGAGGCGGCGGTTCCCGCGGATGAGCAGGCGCCGGACTTCGTGCGACTGATGCAGGATGCGGGGGCCGAGGTGCCGGTCACCGTCGCCACCGAGGTGGCCAGTGAGGACGGGCTGCCGGGCCTGGCGGCTCCGGAGGACATCTCGGACGCCCCCAAGTCGTTTGATTTCGGCCAGGCAGCGCCAGCCGGGGCGAAGGCGACCAGCGTCACCGCCGCACGGTCACGCCGGGCCAAGCCGTCGAAGAACCCGGTGGCGGAGGTCGTGAAGATGGTGGCCGGCGGCGTGGCCGGCTTGCTGATCGCCCAGGCGATCCTCTGGTGGCTGCCGGGAGAGTGGAAGCGGGACCCGCTCCAGCTGGCGCCGAAGCTGCCTGGCTTTCTCGCGTTCGTCGCGCCCGCCGCGTTGCGGGATGTCGCGCCGGGGACCTTGACCGGCAGCGGTAATGAAGGCGGCTCCGGCAATCGCACGACGGACCAGGCATCCAGCGGGGCCCGACCGCCGCGGAATCCCGACACCTCCGTGGCGCTGAACACGGGCGGGTCGTTCGACAACGTCGGCGTGAACGCGCTGGGACCGGGCAAGAAGCCCGCGGCCGGCGGGGGCAAGCCGGGCGAGAGCGGAAAGGGCCGCGAGCCCGACAGGGCATCTCGGCCGCGCGAGCCGGCGGTCAACGACGATCCATTCGGTGCCCCGCCGGAGCTGCCTGCCGAACCCGAAGTCGGCGTGCTGCAAGCGCCCAGCTACGGCAACGCGGAACTTGGAGAGGCCCTCAAGCTGGCACACGACGCCAAGACGGAGTGGGACGCCGCTCCTCCCGACGCCGCCAAGCGCCGCGGGTTGGCCCGCGACCTGTACGCCAATCTCTGCCGCCTGGGCCAGACCGTGACGTTTGTCGATCCGCACGACACGAAGGTGGAAGGCCGGATCGAGGCGATCCGGCGGCTGCTGGAGGACCTCGGACGCGATTCCAGGAACGTGGAGCTGATCGGCAACACCGCGCCGGGCTGGATGAGTTTCGCCGGCCGCGACAGTAACGGGGTGATGCTCGCGGGCGAGGTCAAGTCGATCGCCCTCAACGGTTCGCTGTTCGAAACGCACCTGCAGCTGTCGGGCGGCAAGCAGGCGGTCGTCTCCGTGCTCAGCAAGGCCGATCCGAGCGACAACGCCTGGTCGACGTACCAGGAGGGCCAGCAGGTGTTTGTGCTCGGCTCGATCGTCACCGACCCGTCGATCAATCTTGCCGGCTATGAGGGCACCGAGGGGCAGGTCGTCTGGGGCGGCTACGCGGTCGTGATCGCTCCCTGACCCGCGACCCGCGCCGCCGCCGATGCGGGACAATCGGAAGAGGGTTTCGTGATTCCGGGGCGAGGCTTCCGCCGAGCCGGTAGCCGTTCACAGCCCGGTGAGGATTTTGCCTGATTCCAGGGGGTCAGGTCCATGTTTTCGGCCAGCGTGAATCTGCGAGGTCGAGTTTGTCGGCCGAAAAATGGACCAGACCCCGACCCGTGACATATTCCGGGCGGGCGAGGCTCCCGCCGAGCCAAGAACCCGCTCGGCGCGCCGGCTCGGCAGGAGCCTCGCCCTCCCAAGGATCGTGCAGTTTCAGTTCGCTCGTCCCGTACCTCCCAGGATCACGCACGTTTGTTGAGCCGTCGGCCCGCCCGACTGTCGATCCCGAGCGCGATCCGCAAGGTCTTTGTCGGCGGTCTCCACTCCCTCCGGCAGAGGACTCAAGTGCAGGAACCCTGACGTCGCATGTTTGTGCCGCCTGTGCAGCTTCGCCACGCTTGGACCCCCTGGGGCCCTCCCACCCAGGAGCGCAGGGGCGCCATTCGGGCAGCCGCTCAGCGAGGGAGTGTCACTTGATTCGGGGTGCCTCGGAGGAACTGCCGCCGGCGTCGGGTGCCCGCCGAGAGCCGGTCGCCAGCGACCTGACACGGCGGGGCGCCGCCGAGCTGGCCAGCCTGATTGCGCGGGGCGAGCTGTCGGCGCGGGAGGTGGTCGAGGCCCACGTGCGGCGGATCGAACAGGTCGAGCCGCACATCCATGCGCTCGCCGTACCGCGTTTCGAGCAGGCGCTGGCCGAGGCCCAGGCGGCCGACGACGCGCGGGCCCGCGGCCAATCCGGCGGGCCGCTGGACGGCGTGCCGATCACGATCAAGGAATGCTTCCACCTCGCGGGCGCGCCGTCGTGCATGGGGCTGACGCACCGGCGGGATCAGCTGGCCGGGACCACCGCGCCGCTCGTCCAGCGGTTGCAGCAGGCCGGCGCAATCGTGCTGGGCAAGACGAACGTGCCCCAGTTGATGTTCTACTTCGAGAGCGACAACCCGGTTTACGGACGGACCGACAACCCCTGGAACACCGCGCGGACGCCGGGGGGCAGCACCGGCGGCGAGGCGGCGCTGATTGCCGCCGGCGGCGTCCCGCTCGGGCTGGGCAGCGACCTGGGCGGCAGTATCCGCGTGCCGGGACACTTCTGCGGCGTGCATGGGCTGAAGCCAACCAGCGGGCGGCTGACGCGGGCCGGTACCGTGGCCTGCCTGCGGGGGATGGAGGCGATCGTCTTTCAAGCCGGACCGCTGGCCCGCCGCGTGGAGGATCTGGAGTTGGCCTTCCGCGTCCTGTGCGCGCGGCCGCCCGACGCCGACCGGGATGCGGCGCCATCCCTGTGTGGCGACGCGGCGCTCGTGCGGCTGGAAGGCATGCGGATCGCCAGCTGGGACGATGACGGTTACTTTCCGGCTTCGCCCGCCATCCGCCGCGCCGTGCAGGAGGCGGCCGGGGCGCTGCGGGATCAGGGGGCGGTGGTGGAAAAGTTCTCGCCGCCCCGGGTGCCCGACGCGATCCGGATCTACCTCGGGCTGGTCACAGCCGACGGGATGGCCGACCTGCGCCGTTTGTCCGCGGGCAGCCAGCTCGATCGGCGTCTGCGATTCATGTTCCGCCTGGCCCGCATTCCCCGCTGGTCGCGGCCGCTGCTGGCGGCCCTGTTGCGCACCTCCGGCCAACACCGCTCGGCCGAACTGCTGCGGGCCACGTCCTGGAAGAGCGCGGACCAGTATTGGCAACTGGTGCGCCAGCGGTCGCAGTGGGAACGGGAGTTCTTTGCCGCCTTTCGCGCACGCGGCTTCGAGGCCCTGATCTGCCCGCCGTTCGCCTTGCCCGCGTTGCGCCACGGGGACGCCGTCTACCTGCTGCAGGCGGGCAGCTATGCCTTCCTCGCGAACCTGTTGGGCATTCCCTGCGGCGTCGTGGCGGCCACCCGCGTGCGGGAGGATGAGCAGAGCGATCGCCCGCACAGCCGGGACCTGGTCGATCGCCGCGCCCGGCGCACGGAACAAAACAGCACCGGGTTGCCCGTGGGCGTGCAGGTCGCCGCGCCGCACTGGCGCGAGGACGTCGTGCTGGCCGTCATGTCGGCCCTCGAGTCGCATTTCCGCGCAGCCGCGGATTACCCCCAGTTGCCGCCCCTCTAGTGAAAACGGTGTCCGACACCGTTTTGGAAGGCTAGGCAAACTGGTGCCGCGTCATGTGGCGGTGCCGGCATCGCTGACAGGGTCCGCCGCTTCCGCGGCCCGCGCCGGGTAGCTGACCTTTCCGTCCGAGATGGTGATTACGCGGCTGGATTCCAGATTGTGCACCAGTGCGGCGATTCCGTCCGGTGTCAGCCCATTGCGGAAGAAGCACTGGATCATGTTGGAGAGCGACTTGACGGTCCGCGGCCTGTTGGCCCGCCGCTGCTGGAGCCTTGTCGCCAACAGCCCCAGGCGCTCTTCCGGCGACACGTCCCCGGTCGGGGCGAGGCCAGGAACATGTCCCAGGTCTGGGCAGCGCTTCGCGATCACACCCGTGGACGCCAGGTGCTTGAGCAGGGGGTCGAAGCCGGCGTCCTTCGAGATGATCGTAAAGCGGGCCGCCGGCGAGGTGGCCGCCAACCGGCCGATAAAGTAGGCGATGTGGAAATCCAGCGCATTGCGACCGCTGCCGGCGATCTTGACGTACTCCGCCCGGTCGCCCATCCGTTGCAGCGACCGTGCCACTTCAAACGGCACTTTGGCCTGGTTCGCCCCCACAAACACGAGCACCCGGAATGATTCACCGGCGAGCGCATCGAGCTGGTCGGGCAGGACGTTTTCGAAGTCGATCAGCACATAATGGCAAACCACGACGGACACCCTGACGAGGACCGCCAAACACGGTTTCGTTTCTCTGGGAGGGCCACGCTCCCGCCGAGCCGAGAACCGGCTCAACGCACCGGCTCGGCGGGAGCCTCGCCCTCCTCAGAATATACTCCAACGCTGGTTCGCGCGTGCCGGCTGGTACTCAAGGCCTCAGATCACTCAAGGCTCTTTAGCTGATTTTGCGCTTCGCGCCGCGCGACGACGCCGCGGGGCCCGGTGGCCGGTCGCTCCAGGGAGACGGCCGAAGTAGCGCAGCGGTCTTCCGCCGGGCAGTCTCGCCGTAACCGTTCACGGGGTGGACGCCGGACCTGCTGCACCCAAGGGGTCAGGCACTTTTTCGGCGGCAGCGTCCCACGAGGCCGAGCGGCCCTTCCGCCGAAAGAATGAGCCAGACCCCGGCCCGTGAACGGTCACGTCTAACCCAAGCCCCGGCGGCCGCGCCGTTTCCACCGGCTGTTTGCGCATCAGGTAGTGCGCCACGAACCACTCCTGGCCCTGGCCATACCGGAACAGCTCGGCACAGGCCAGGAAGAACATCCGCCACCGCTGGACCTGGCGGTCCGCGGAACGATCACCGGCCAGGGCCCGCCTGGCGGCCTCGCGGTGGCGGTCCAGGTTGCCCAGCCAGGCCTCGCACGTCCGGGCGTAGTGCCGCCCGTCCACCCGCCACTGCCGCTCCAGGAGCAGGTCGTCCTGGAAATGGCCGAGCAGGTCCTCCGACGGCATCATGCCGCCGGTGAAGAAGTGGCGCGCCATCCAGTCGCTGGCGCCGCGGGCCTCGAACAGGTAGGCCGTGTCCCGATGGCAGAAGAGGTGTACAAAGAGCTTGCCCGCGGGCTGGAGCCAGCCGGCAATTCGCTCCAGCAGGAGGGCGTAGTTCCGCATGTGCTCGAACATCTCCACCGAGACGACGCGGTCGAACCGCCGCCGGGGGTCGAACTGCGCCACGTCCGCCGTGAGGACCTCGACCCGAACCGTCCCCAGCTGCCGGAGGCGCTCCTGGAGGAAACGACGCTGCCCGTGCGCGTTGGACAGAGCGACGACGCGGCAACGGGGATAGTGCTCCGCAATCCACAGCGTCAGCGCCCCCCAGCCGCAGCCCAGTTCCAGAATCTCCATCCCGTCCTCGATCTGGGCCCGCTCGCACGTCAGCTCGAGCATCCGCTCCTCGGCCTCTGCCAGGGGCTCGTTCCCGTCGGCGAACAGGCAGCAGCTGTACTTCAAGCGGGGCCCCAGCACCTGCTCATAGAAGGCCGCCGGCACCTCGTAGTGCTGCTCGTTGGCGGCGGACATCTGTTCGGCCAGGGGGCCGCGGCGGAGGTCGCCGACCAACTGGCGGAGGGTTTTCCGCCGGGCCTCGGGGTCGGCGCGGCGCTGCTCCCGGAGCCGGCGGGCCAGCAGCCGCCGGATGCCGACGCGAATCAGCCCGTCCGGCACCAGTCCCCGTTCCGCCAGATCGATCAGGTTCATCTGCGCGCCTCCAGTTTTCCAGCTGGCCCGGGAACCCGTCGCGGGCTGGGGGGCCATGACGGTAACCGTTCACGGGCCGGGCTCTGGTACATTTTTCGGCCAATCCACCCGACCTGGCACAGACGCGCAGGCCGAAAACATGTGCCTGACCCCCTCGAATCCGGCTACGTGCTCCGCCGGGGTGTGAACGGTTCCGCCATGATGCGCAGCGGCTCGCCATCGGGCGGCAACACGGCTGGTCGGCGCCGCGCGGCCGGCAGCGCGCCGGCGGCGACCGCATCACGGCCCGCTCATTTCCAGTGGAACACCAAGAGCCCCTGCAGATCGCGCACCAGCACGCTGCGGCCGCTGACCGCCAGGTGCGCCCACGTATCCTGGGCCACTTGCCGCCGGTCGATCAGCTGAAACTCTCGGGGCGCGGCTCGGATCAGCAACAACTCGCCGCGCTCGTCGAGCGCCAGAATGCGATTGCCACTGGCGATCATGCTCCAGTACCTGCCAAAGGGCGTCGTCGTCCACTGCTCTTTACCGGTCGCCAGATCGATGCAGGTCAGCCGCTGATTCCTCAGGTGCAGGTAGAGGTAACCGTCGATCACCACGGGCGACGACATGTAGCCCTGCGCCTTGTGGTTCCAGACCTCTGCGACCTGCCAGCCATCGGGCTGGGAGCGAATCTCGAACAACAGCGAACGCCCGCCGTAGCTGCTGGTAAAGATTTGCGACCCGATCACGGTCGGCGTCAGGATGTTCATGCCGCGAAAGGCCGGGATCTCCTCCCGCCAGAGGACCTCCCCGCTCTGGACGTCGACGCCGGCCAGGTCGCTCCGCGTCTGGACCAGCAACTGGGGCTTGTCCGCGATCACGGCGTATTGCGGCGACGAAAAGGCACTGCCGTACATCCCGCCGGCATCCTGCAGGCTCCGCCAGAGGATCTGGCCTGTCCGTTTGTTCAGCTTCACCAGGCTGGCACCGGCCTGCACGAAGAGATAATCACCCAGCACGATCGGTGAGGAAACAAAACCGAACGCCGGGAGCGGCGACTGAACCTGGGCCGGAAAGTCCACGCGCCACAGCTCCCGGCCGGAATTGCCGTCCAGGCAGACCAGTACGTCGCGCATTCCGGCTACGTAGAGTCGCTCCCCGTCGTAGGCTGGTGTGGCGCGGATCCAGTCTCCGTTGGCCTGGGCAAAGAACGGTACGCGCACCGCGCCTTCCCAGCGGGCCTCCCACAGCTGTTCCCCCGTGGTCCGGTCGAGCGCCCGCACCACCTCGAACTTGCGCTCAGCCGTCTCCGTGACGAAGATGCGTGAACCACTCACGAGCGGTCCCGAGTAGCCGGGTGCCAGGTCCACCCGCCAGAGCAACTCGAGATGATTCGCGTCGAGGCTGTCGGGCCACGCCGCCGCGGCGAGCTGGCCGTCCCGCGCGGGCCCCCGCCACTGCGTCCAGGGTGCATCGGCCTGTTGCCCGCGCACCGGCGCGGCCGGCAGGAGTCCGACGAGCAGGATCAGGGCCCCACGCAGACCGGGCGTGGCACTTCGACTGGCGAAGAGCAGATTGAACATTGTGCAACCAGCCTTCCTCTCCCTCGGCTCACCCCGTCGCGGGCCGACGCGCGGTTACTCAGGTCGCAACCGTTCACAGCCCGGTGGAGGATTTTGCCTGATTCCAGGGGGTCAGGTCCATGTTTTCGGCCAGCGTGTATCTGCGAGGTCGAGTCTGTCGGCCGAAAAATGGACCAGACCCCGACCCGTGATTCCAGGGGGTCAGGACCATGTTTTCGGCCAGCGAGTATTTGCGAGGTCGAGTCTGTCGGCCGAAAAATGGACCAGACCCCGACCCGTGATTCCAGGGGGTCAGGTCCATGTTTTCGGCCAGCGTGTATCTGCAAGGTCGAGTTCGTCGGCCGAAAAATGGACCAGACCCCGACCCGTGAACGATTCGCTCAGGTCACGCTCCGCACCACGGCCCCGCTCGCGGCCGATCCTGTTGTCGCGGCGGCGGCAGGTCCCTCACTGCGGTGCAGGGCCTGGGCGAACGCCTCCAGGTGCCGCATCTTGTCACAGTAAGCCGCATACTTCATCTGGCTGCGAAGCGATTCATCCAGGGCGCGCCCACCCACCACGATGGCGACCTCCATGCCGAACTCGTCGTACAGGTCACCATAACCCCGCAGGAACGCAGGTTCGTCCGCCACGTGGGAACAGCTCAGCCAGAACAGCCTGGGCCGCTGTGCGCGGATCGCCGCCGCAAGCGTCTCCCAAGGCAGGTGGTTTCCCAGCGAGGTGGCGTGCCAGCCCGCGTCCCGTAAGACGAGCGCAGCCATGGTCGTCCCGATGTTGTAATGGTCACCACCCGGAGCGGCACCGATCGCCAGCGGAGCGCCGGGCGCTGCCGGTGGCAGCAGCGACGCCAGATCGTGCAGGAGGTAGAGCGTGATGTCACAGCCGCGTCGCTCCTCGTAGATCTCCGCGTGGCCGCAGGCCCAGCGGTCGCCGATCTCCGCCAGGGCCGCGGCCACGACGTCGTCGCAGATCGTGCTGACGCTGTGCTCAGCCAGGTAAAGGTCCAGCATGATCTGGCGGCTCCGCGCCAGATCGCCCGCCAGCAAGGCCTGGGCAAACTCTTCGGCGGCGCGATCCAGCACCCACTGCGTCCGGCCGCTGGCCACCGGCAGCCCGATCACCTCCGGGGCGACCAGCTCATGTCCGGTGCTGCGCAGATAGCGCACCAGGCCGGCCAACGGAATCCGGCGATGCCCCCCGGCCGTGTACTGGGTGGAGATGATCCCCCGATCACACCACCGCTTCACCGACGACTCGCTCACCGCCAGGGCGCGGGCCACCTGCTTGGGCGTCAGCAGCTCCTTCATCGTGCGGATCCCCCATAATTGAACGCTGTGCACGTTTTTCTAAAGGCGTTCCGCCCCGCTCCGACAACGCCCAAGCTGTCACATTATAGCAGCATGTGTACAAAATGACCGAAAATGACCGAGATTTTTGCGTAAGTCGTTGTCGCCGCGATACTTGCGTGTACAATTGCATCAAAATGAACGGTTTGAACGATTTTGTGTGTTGCCACGGGCGGTTCTTCCCGGTATGAATATGGCAGAGCACGTCACAACTCACCCGCCAGGGAACCACTACCCACGAAGGAGCGGACCATGATCACGTGTACCCTCACCCACGCCCCCAGCAAGGATCTCCCGGGCCGGACCGATGTGAGCGATCTATCCCGTCGCACGCGAGCCGTCCTGGACCGGGAAATTGATTTCGTCCCGAATCCCGAGTTCGTGGCCGACCCCACCTGCGAGGCCGCGGCGGCGGATCTTCTGCGGCGGGCTCGGCGGCAGCCGCGGACGCTGCCGGCCGGCCTGCCCTCCCACCTGGCCCGCTTGTGCGCCGCCCCGCTGCTGACGGCCGACGATGAACGGCAGGCCTTCCGGGCCATGAATTACCTCAAGTTCCGCGCCAACGCCCTTCGTGTGCGGTTGAACCCCGACGATCCGGACGAAGCAGCCTTGGCCCAGGTCGAGCACCTGCTCGCCTCGGCCGCGCTGCTGCGCGACCAGATTCTCCAGGCCAACATGCGGCTGGTGGTTTCCGTGGTCAAGAAGTTCGTTACACCCCAGTATTCGTTCGACGAGCTGCTGAGCGACGGGATTTGCTCGCTCATGCAAGCTGTCGACAAGTTCGATTTCGACCGCGGCTATCGCTTCAGCACCTACGCGTACCGGGCGATCAGCCGCAATGCGTATCGCGAGGTCATGAACCGCCAGCGGCAGCAGCGGCGCTACGTGACTGGCTCGGACGAAGTGCTTCACGGGACGCTCGACCAGCGGGTCGGCAGCGGACTTGACGAGCGGACCTGGGAAAGACTGCGCGGCAACCTGCTGGAGATGCTCGGCCGACTGGATCGCCGCGAGCAGTTCATCATCGCGGGCCGTTACGCCCTGGGAGCGCACCGCCGGCCGCGTACGTTCCAGGAGCTGGCGGACCGGCTGGGCGTATCGAAAGAGCGGGCTCGGCAGCTGGAGCAGCGGGCCGTGTCGCGGTTGCGTCAGATGGCTGCCGATACCGCCCGCGAAGCTGCTCCAACCGTGGGCTAGCGCCCGGCGGCTGATGACCTGCGTCGGATGGCCGCCGATACCGCCCGCGAAGCTGCTCCAACCGTGGGCTAGCGCCCGGCGGCTGATGACCTGCGTCAGATGGCTGCCGATACCGCCCGCGAAGCTGCTCCAACCGTGGG
>Ga0209398_1001222_pt1 | contig 13669 bp, 12 predicted proteins | sample AshMeaBigSpring_FD_184125 | JGI IMG/M metagenome (GOLD analysis project Ga0209398, IMG submission 184125) | Groundwater microbial communities from Big Spring, Nevada to study Microbial Dark Matter (Phase II) - Ash Meadows Big Spring (SPAdes)... | ecosystem: Environmental > Aquatic > Deep... | reverse complement strand
AGCGGGCATATCCCTCGGAATCCGCCCGGGCCGCCATAAGGATCGCCGAAGCACGGGGAATCCCGCTCGAAAGCGCCTCGCCAAGAACAGCCTCAAACTGCTTGCCAGAACCGGCAGCGCGTTGCTTCTTCGGATCGGGCATGCCGCCTTCATAATCGCGGATTGCTTTGAATCGCGCGGAACGGGGAATCCCGCTTGATGACTTGTTGGCATAGCTGACGGTGGCGAGCTTCCCAACTGTGGAAACATCTCCAGCAACGGCGGCCGGAGCTTGAACTCGAAAGGTTGCTTCTCCCCTCGCATCGGCCACTGTCAGTATGCCATGACGCTTCCCGACCCGCGCCGCCGTCACCTTATATTCCTCATCGGCGCTCGGCTTGATCTTGTGGATCCGGCCATCGGCCTTGCGGATCACACTGCCTTCGTATCCATCTGCCAGGTGCGAATCGTGGTGCCCGCTGACCTCGTCGGAATGCGCTAGCTTCCTCGTCGGGATATGGTGGATGTCTCCGGCCGCAGGAGGTGGGGAATCATTTCCAGGGTGAATATGGAGTTGCAAGGGCGTCCCGGATCGGAAGTCCGCCAGCGTCTTGTCGAAGTGCTGGCCGTGCCTGTAAAGCTCACCCTCGACCTCGGCTTCCGGGTTGCGGGCAAAGTGCCCGAGAAGCTGATGATGAATGTGGTCCTGTCCTGAAATCCGCTGGCCCTGCTTTGTGAAGAGCCCGGCACGCGTGGCCTTGGCGTAGATCCCGTCAAGCTTCGGGCTGATAACATCCCCTTCCTCGACCTCGACTTGCGGTGCCTGTTTTGAGAATGAAACGACGCGCTGGCGGGCGGCGGCAAATGTCCGGCCCGGCTGCCGTGCGGCTTTGCTTTGCTTCATGGCGTTCAGGGTATCGACTTGCTGGCCCTCATCCGCCGCGTGCATCCCGCCGATCGCGGTTCCCGCCACCGCGCCGATCCCCGCCGCGCCAGCCACGCCACTCTTCCGCGCCCACAGCGCCGGACGCCAATCTTTCGCCGCCTGCCGCAGCATGATCTTTCCGGCCCGCGTCTTGTGCGCCAGAATGCCAGCCGTCAGGCCCGCCCCCGCGCCGATGATCGCGCCGCCCACCGCCGCGCGCTTGGTGATCGGTGCGCCCTCGTCCTTGCGCGGTTCGCCCAGGATCTTCGATCCCACATACGTCCCGCCGCCGCCCACCGCCGCGCCAGCCGCCGCACCGCCAGCCACAGATTTCAACACCGTGCCAATGCCAGTCCCGCGACGGAACGCCGGAATCAGCCCGAGCGCTGCACCACTGAGCCCGGCCGATAGTCCGGCCTTGATTGCATTCGGAATCTCGCGCCGCTGGCGAGGGGCGGGAGCTTGCGATTCGAGGCGGGCAAGGAGAGATTCCTTTTTCGTGGGGCTCGCATCCTTGGGAGCCGCAAGGCGCTTGGGCTCCAACTCGGCACCCGGAGCACGGTGCCCGCAAGCCCGGCAACGACCCGACGCACGGCGATTCCCCGCAGGTGACTCGACAACGATTTTTTCAGATCCGCACTCAGGGCACGCCGCCTCGCGTGCATCAAAGAATTTGCGAGCCCCGCGGACTGCCAGCCCACCGGCCGCCGCAAGCCCCGCGATGGCTGGGATTTTCTCGGCGATTTTTGCCGGACGCGAGCGATCCCCGTAAACATCCCTCGTCCGCGCCGTGGCCGCGCGGATCGCTTGCACTCCAATTACCCCGCCAGCCGCTGCAATTCCCGCACGAATCGCGCGGGACTTCACAGTTCCTCCGCCGGCCAGCGCCCCAGCCATGCCGCCGGCAAGCGCCGCTTTGGTGGAATTGGCGGTGCCGGCATTAAGATCGGCATCACGGATTTCTTTCCTGAGACGGTATTTTTGGACGGCGGGTGCACCGTATGCTGCTTCTGTGGCACGCGGATCGGCAACGGAATTGGAAAGGGGCTGAAACTGGCCTGTGCTGGAATTTCGAATGGGCATGCCAACTCGCCCGCTGTCAACTGTCAGCTTTACACCGTCCGCACACGGCGCGGCATCCTTATGATAAGACTGCCGCAGGGATCGGGCCTTGCCTACAGATCGTCGCCAAAGTCTTCCAGAATTTCCCGCGCGCGCCGCCCAAGCTCCACCACGGCGGCCGTGGTCTCATGGACCGCGCGACCTGCCCGAAGCCGTGCGGCAATTTGCTTCGCACGATAGAGCCACATCCCTGCCTCATCCTGGAATGCAGGATCGCCCAAACGATGCCGGAGCCTGGAGAGATACCGCACATCCCGCTCGATGGCCTCGGCGAGGTCGACGGCGGCCGGATCGACGAACGGCGCGGGCCGGCATCGGATCATGGCCAAAGCGGGGCGAAGCGCGCGGAGCATCGCCAGAGCTTCCCGCGCAGCCCCAGCCCGCGGCCGGCGACCGTCAAGCATAGCGTCGAGCATGCGCACCACGTCGCCGCGAATGTCGGACAGCCCCGACAGCAAAAGCTTGCGAGCGTCAGCCCGGAGTGGATCTTCGAAGGCGTTTGGCGGGACGTCTTGAACCGCCCCAGCAAGCCGGTCGAGCCCGTCGAGAATGCGTGCCACGGTCTTCACTGAGCGACCTTCCTCCGCCAGTGGTTTTTGAGCTGGGCGGCCCGGTAGCTCTCGCACAGGCTATCATCCCGCAGGTGCGGGCCTTCCGGGAGCCCCAGGCGATCATGCCAGTCCCGCGCGACTTTTGAGAGCGCCTGCCGAGTCACTCCGTGAGCTGCGGCCCACTCGCTCAGCGTGCTGTATCCAGGAACCGGAAGTCCTATACAAAAAGAAAGCCCGGCCGCTTGGAGCCGCAGATTGCTGCAGTCGAGAAAAATCGTCGTGATCGCCAAGAGGGCTTCCGCCTTCCGCCGGGCTGCCTCGGCTTCAACCCGCTCTTCGATCTTGCTGGCAAGACGCTCAGCCGAATCCGCAGACAGCTCCGGAAATTCCTCGCGCAGCACATCGGCCGCTGAGTCCTCTACCATCCATTCGCACTCACTTGCCGCAGAGGACTCCGCCACATCTCTTTCCAACCCAAGCACCATCCGCTTTGAGCCCATCGCCCGCCGGTCATCCAGATCCGGAGTTGACGCGCGGCCCAGCCGCGCCCGATCCGCAGGCGAGAGCCCCCGCTCCCACTCCTCATAACTCAACAAATATGCGACCTCGGATCTCCGACAGTGATCGAAGTATCCGCCGGAATGCTGTTCCTGTTCATCGGATGCGGGATGCGGGGTCGATTCCATCGCCCATCCGGCCCCCGTCAACCGCGCCAAACCCATACCCATTTATCCCGCGCCGGCCTTCCAGAACGGCGATCCGGGCCGGACCGCGAAAGGCCAACCCGCTGCCATCCATCAAACCGATATGTCGCCCCGCTGTGAAGAGCCGCATCCTGGTAGCTCACGGCGAATTCAAATCCGACCACAGGAAAGACGAACTCCCGCCAAAGCCTCAAGGCCACCCGGCAAAGCCCCGGCCGCGCCGCACACAGTCTCGACAGTTCGATTGTGTTCTCCCTGGTCAACCATTCGCAACCTCCTCCGACCACTGGCGCGATCAGATTGCTCGCCGTGGTAACCGCCGCAGGCTCCCCCTCGTGAAAAAGCGCATGGCAGACAGCGCCTTGATTTCCCCGCCTCAGTGGCCCCATTCGGTGGCCCCAAGCTTCAAGCATCCGGTTTGCCTCCGCAAGCGTGACGGGATCGAAGCTCACAAAGCCGACCAGAGCGGCCTGCCGAAGAGGAATGGCGTCACACATTCCTCGTGGCCGTTTCAAAGTGTTCCGCCAGCACCTCGATCAGATCAAGGTAGTCGCCTTCATTCCGAGTGTCCGGCCAGTCCCGCAAGCCGTGCTCTCTGGCGAGCTTGGCAACCAGCCTGATCCCTGCCCCGCGCGTCATGCCCGCCTGGTCAATCATGGCTTGCAGCGTTTTCGAGTGTAGCGCCATCGCTTCCAAGAACTCCGAACTCTCCCCAGGAAGGCCGATAAGCGGCAGGAGCGGGGGATTGTTACAATGACGGGTCATGCACCCCCCCCTGTCATCAATTAAGCATCTGTTATTCATGCGATTGCAAAGGTCAATGACAGGTATGACGCCTTTTTGGGGTTTTTGAGAAATTTGCATCGGAAATCTTCGATAGCGATTGGAGGAAGTGATGCCTATTCATGTCCACTATACGAATTCCGAGAATATGCCGAAAAGGCGTCATACCTGTCATTGCCTCCCGCAGAGCCTCTGTTTATCAGGATTCCACAATGACAGGGGGTTCGCCACCCCTGTCATTTTCGCCCCCGATCCCCTGATTTTCTTTCCCGGCGGCCCCCGTCATGCGGTGTCGGATCGCAGCGATCGACATTGAGGCGGTGAGTAGATCGAGGGTGGCGACATCATAGAGGGGAACCCCTCGCAGGGTGGCCGCAACAGGGACCAGGCCGGCCCGGACGGCCTTCTGAAGTCCCCGATCCGTGAGCCGCAGAATGCGGCAAGCCTCAGATCCTGATGCCAGAGCTGGCGGTGATGATCGTTGTTTCATGCCCTTGTGTCGCCCGTCAACGTGCGCGGCGCGTGCGGGCGCGGCGCGTGCCTGCAAAATAGCAAACATAGCATAATGAACATGTTACAAAATGTAACATCTCAGGAATCCGGCAACCCACAAGATAACTTGAATCCCTTCTCCTCCGGAGGATTCGAAACCTCTGGGAAAAGATTCCTTTTCCCACGGCGGGCTTGAAATTCTGAGAATATGCCAAAAAGGCGTCATACCTGTCATTGACCTTTGCAAGCTAATGAACGGCAGCATGTTGAACAATGACAGGGATCGTCACTTGCCCGTCATTCGTCGTCATGACGGGATGCCCTTGGAAAACAATCAGGGGCGAGGGGTTTGTCGGATCGTCCAAGCGCCGTCACGATAGCTGACGCGATCAGGGAATACGATTGCCAGCCTCTTCAATATCCTCTCCAAGCTGGAATGCCGCAGCATCTGCTTTGCCCTTTGCTTCAAAACGGAACTCGTCAGCACTTGCTCAAGCTCGACCACGCTGCCAATCCAGTCCTTTGGACCAAACACGGCAGCGGAAATGATGCTCATGCGGTTCGATTGCAGGTCTGAAATGGTGCGCCACCGGCCAATCTTTCCTAGCTTGCTGGGAGCGGTCCGCACGGCTGCCATCATTGATTCAAGGAATGGATCAGGCTCGCTCATTTTGCCGGAAGAATTTCCCATCCGCGTTCAAATGCCGTGCGGGGAAGTTTTTTGACTCGGGAAGGAACTGCCCTTGCCAGCTTGGATAAAAGAGTTCCGAGAAAATCCAGTCTCGCGCAAAGTTTTATGGATGACGCTCTGACGGTTGACCCCTCGCCGGTGAGAACATGCTTCAAATCATCAGCATCCCCATGCCAAGGCTCTTTGGGCAGATCGCGCCACAGTTCCTTGTCGATCAGCATGAGCAGGATGAATTCAGGCTCATTTTCCGCCAAGGCCGCCGCCAGTTCGTCCGGGATGAAAGATGCAACGCCATACCTTTTCCCGGCAAGCCGGTCAGGAATCGTCATTGTGGAGAGCAGGTTCGCCAGAGCCGGCAACTCTCTATCGAATGCTCCCCGGAATGCAGCGCGGGGATCTTTCTCGGATTCAAACCTTGTCCAAAAGTCTGGGCACGCCTTGGCCTCAATGATGATCATTTTTTCAGATACATCCGGAGTCATTGGCGGGAGTGCTCGCAGCTTGTCGGGCTCGTTGTTGAGAGTTATCGAGAGCCGCCAGAACGGATGCACCATCACCGCATCGCGCATCTTCCCATGAAGCCGAGCGGTGTCGTTGACGGTCGCTTCCTTGATTCGCTCGCCAAAAAAAACGCGATCCTCGTATCCTGTGCTACTGGGGATTTCCTCGATCAACAAATGCTCCGCTCCGATCATCTCGGAGTTGAAATCCGTCCGCCCGAAAAAGTAGCTCTTCGGATCGGCAGATCGGCCGCCCAGCATGGGAGTGATGATATGATGCTGAATGCGTGATTTTCCGCAGTCCGATGGCCCGACGATCACGAGAGCTTGCCCGGGACGCTTTTCCCCGCGCCGAAGGGCCTCGTAAGCAACCTTCAGCCAACAAAGGAACCTCTCGGCATTTGCCGCGCCAAGCAGTCCGACCAGAAAATCCTGTATCGTGTCGCACTTCCCATCAACCGGCTCAATGATCCTTGGGCTTTCCTTCACCAGGATTCTTCCCCCCGGCATGTCATAAACCCCGGCCGGCGTTCCGCCCAGGTTGATCGCATAATCAACCGCCCGCTTTTCAGTGGCCGCGTCAAGGACCAGATCCAGCGGAGAAATCACCTCTCCTTGCTCAGGGTCCGCTTTCTGGCGAACCCCTCGCACTCGGAGTTTGCGCCGGATCTCTGCTGGCCCCATCGCCAGGAACCGCCCCCGAACGTCATCCGAAGGTTTCAGAAAATAGGAGGACGATCCATTCAGCCAATAAAGCTCCAGCCCCTCGATAACCGATTGCGCGCTGAATTCCGGCTTGCTGTCAGGCTTGCTTGCATTATTCCCGCTCGAATTCCCAGCCGCCACCGCCTTCGGCATCAGCGGAGCCCCCGCAATCGCGGCCCACACGTTTACAGCTCCCGCACGCGTCCAATCGTTCGCGTCCGCAAACTTCTCCGGCGTGGAAACCCGATAAACACGACCCGCGGACGCCTTCACCACATCCGCAAGCCATTCCTCCCCGGCCCGCTTTCCGCCTTTCTCCTCGTCGTTCTGTGGCCAGGCATAGACCGCGCCAGCAAAACGCCCCGCAAACCTGCCATTGCTTGCCCCGCGAGTGACGATGACCGCCCAGCCCTCCGCCGCACCTTCATGCCATCGAGCCGCATCCATGACCGCCAGGGCATCCCATTGCGATTCAAAAACCATAGCCTTCTCAGATCCGGCGAGGTCCCCGATCACAAGCGGATGAACTCCCCGCCCTTTCGGAAGATAGAACCACCGGCCCGACTTCGGGCGAACATGAACTGACAACATCTCCCCCGTTTCGCTTCTTACAGGAAATGCAATTCCATCGCCGACCACGCCGATCAGCCCGCTTGCTTTCAGCCAATCGACAAAATGGCGGGAATACCCGCGCCATTCACACAACCGCGCCGCGTGGGCATCGCCAAACTTTTCCACGGCGGCCGGCCAGTCGATTCCCGCCTCAGAAGCCTGCGGTTTACGCGTGGGATTGCCTGTGCGGGCGTTTTCTACTCCGGCAATGGACAGATAGCGTCTGATTGCATCCGCCTTGCTCAAGCCCTCCAGAGCTTCAAGCAGGGAGATTTCATCTCCCTTGATCTCCTTGCCTCCCGACCGATCACACCAACCCCAGGCGGCACCCCGCCGGAAGATAGAGAAAGAAGGTGTTTTTTGTCTCCGCCCCTTGGCAAATGGGGACTGCATATTCCCGCCATCGTTCCCGCTTGGCGGAGTGTGGCCCAACTCCCTTAAAAGTTCCGGCAGCGGGAGCTTCTGTTTTGCCTCTTCGATGCGCGAACGATCTCCGCGCGTTTTGTGTTCTGTCATGGTTCCTTTCCACACAACCCCGGCTTATCTCTTTGTTGACAAACACCAGATCAGGTGTCGCCTGTCATGGTGTGCCGTCTTCCGGGAACCCACGCCCGGAAGGCGGTTTTTTTATTCCCCGCCGAAAATGAAATCCCGACTTGCTCGGGTTTCCTGCGGTTTGAATGCCGCCAGAAGTTCCGACGGCTCAAATCGAATGTGCTTCCCCAGCCGCCTATGCGGAATTTCGGACTGCTCGACTTTCCGATAGAGGAACGACACCGACACTCCAACCGCCTCGGCGGCCTCCTTGATATTCAGTAAAAGCTTTTGTTTGGTTGCGTTCATACAACCTTGCTTTTCCTGTCAACTAGTGCGATACAGTAATGTAATGAAAATGATACGAACAGCCGAATTTGCAGAAATGGCTGACATTCACCCTAAAACCGCTTGGGACCTCGCTAGAAAAGGTAAAATCCGATCCCGCCGCACCGGGAAATTGTGGGCGGTATCCCTCAAAGACGCCCAGGAGTGGATTGCCGTCCGTGCGCGCGAAGCCGGATCAATCGCCCCGGACGCGATCGCCAAGCAAATTGGATGCTCCGGAGCTTACGTCCGCGCCCAGCTTGAAAAAAACAAATTTCCGTTCGCCTTAAAGCAGTCAAACCGCCGCTGGCATATCACCGATTGCGTGTCCCTCAGGGAATGGATCCAATCGGAAACGCGATTTTTTTCCAGACGAAAGAAATTGGCCTTGAAGAGAGGAGCGGATAGCGGGATCCAGAACTATCATGGGATCTTGGCATCTTGGAACCGTTGGGAGAAGCGGGCGGGCGGAGAGGCGGCGATCCTTTCATGGCCTATCCATAGGCAGAAAGCCCTACTTGAAGAGCTTATTCCAATCCGGAAACTGCTTTACGCGCTACTGGCCCCGCAGCGGCAACCAGATCAGCGGTGAATCAATCCCGCAAAAACTGAGCGAACTCCTTTCGCTCCTCAGGCGTCATCGGGCGGAAGCCCTCTTCCGTCAAAATGCGGTCGCAACTTTCCACAGGGAAAGAATCCGATTCCGTTCGAGTGTCCATATTCCCCGGCATGGGCTTTGAAATCACGGAAAAAACCTCCCCCCTCAGCGGTGGATCCGCGCCTGAGCGAGCTTGGAAGCCTTCCGCTCCTCCGCCGTCGCCGGGCGAAACCCCAACGATCGGAGCCGCGCATCAAATTCCGCCTCAGTTGGAAACGGCCCGCTGAGCATCGAAACACGGATCATCCGCGCCGGTTTGCTAGCCTTTTTTGTAGGAATGCAGGTAGCGCTCATGGTTTTCCAGAATGTCGAAGTAAGCGGACTCGAAAGCAAGCGTGAAGTCCTGTTCCGTCATGATTTTCTTGGCGAGCAAACGCCCGCCAAATGCCAGAACGTCCCGGTGCGCGAACCCGTGCGCGGTATCATACCGCGTCACGCAATGCGTTTCCCCTGCAATATCCGCAAGGAGCACCACCCGGAACCCCGTCACACGACCAGCCGCCGTGCGCTTTTCCGCCTCGATCCAGCAAGCATCATTGAGCCAAACGATCCAGTCCTTTTCCGGCATGACCTGGAAACTACGCCGCCCGCCGCGGGAGGTGAATCACCTTTTTTGATTCCGGCGCCGCGTCCTCTTCTTTCTTCTCCGGCATGATAGAGAACCATGCGGCCGCATCCTCCTCTGTGACCAGCTCCCGGTAGTGCTCCATGAGCATCTTGGGCGAGTTGCCAAGCTCCAAAGCCGTTCGCGGAGCGTCACCTGTCAGCGCCAGCCGATAGGATGCGGCGGAATGCCGCAAGCAATTCTGCGAAGGCTTCACCTTTCGCGAGGGTTTCCCAGGCACCGCAGGCAAAACGACAGCCTTTTCCCATATCGTCCGCATCATGATGGAAAGATTGACCTCAGACGAATACTCGATCACCCGGCCCGCCTCCTCTGCCACCGGCTCAAGCCAAGCGGCCGCAGCGTCAGGCAGCGGAACCAACCGCCGCCGAGCCGTCTTGGCAATGCCGGCATTTACCGTGACCAGCTTCCGCTTGAAATCGACAGCCGACCAGTCCAAGCGGAAAATCTCAGCCTGCCGCAAACCGCAGAACCCCCCGAGCACGAAAGCCGGGAGCGTCTTGGGGCTCGCCACCTTGAGCACGGCCGCAAACTCCTCCGGCTTCAAGATCCCGATCACCGAAGGTTTCAGCTTCACCCGCCCGACAATCTCAGCCGCCGTCTTGTCCGATGCCGGCAAATACCCCCTTGACCGCGCAAAGCTGAACAGGCTCCTAATGATCGTGTGGACATTGTGACGGGATCGGGGAGCCCCGCCAAGCCCGCGCAAAAACTCATCAAGATCCGCCGCGCCGATATTCCCAACAAACCCGCCGAACGCCTTCTTGAAGCCCTTCAAGCGAAGCCGGGCATCATCCAGATACCTTTGCGAGCACCCATCCTGCTTCTTCGCGATCAGGAACTCAGCCACCAGATCCGGCACCGAAATGTCCGGGATCTCGCGCTTGCGCCGCTCCGCCATATAAAACCGCGCCGCCTCGATAATGGAACCCTCCCCTTTCAGGATCTTGGCCGCCTCGACAAACATCGTCACCGCATCCAAAAGCGGAACCTTGACCTCCGCAAGCTTGTCCCCGGCCGCCGTGATGTTTGCCGCCTGCTTCGGGGAAAACCGCATGACGTGCCCCGCCCCCGACTCGTGATGCTTCAATGCCGACTCTGCTTTCCGCTTCGCCGCCTCGATACTTGTGGCGGTCAGTTCCCGCCGCTCCGGCTTCCCGTCCCCGGCCTCCCACCAGCGCACCCGATAGCTCTCGCACCCGTTCCGGTCATGCCTGGTGATCGTTGCCGTTTTACCGCAAACTGTGACCGTTTCCGGCTTCGATTTCCGCGATTTTTTCATGGCGGTTTTTGTAGCGGTTTTCATGCGTTTAGTGGGGGAAAAAGTGGGGGAAAAAGCGAATGTTTCACAAAACACCCCATAATGCTTTTTTATTATGCTTTCAAGCAACTATTTACAAAAGCTCTCTCTAAAGACTTCGAATCCCGTTAGGGTCGCCACTCTTTTCCCCTCTGGAATGGCTTAAATAAGGGATCTGCGGGCGATGATCCGCAGGACCTCAATATGCGAACCTGCACTGTGTCACCACTTCATGCGACATGACAGATTTCCAGACATTTGGCATTTTCGCCGCCAGTTAGCCAGAACCCAAGCCAAATAAGTCCTTCGGCGGCGAGGCTGCTTCAATGACACACCAACAGGCAAAACAAAAAGCCCTCCATGAAAAAAACCCATCACTACCTTGCATCCTTGTCCTTGCCTTTGCATGCAAGGCTCTGGTTTCTCCTCCTCGCTTCCTCAGCCGCCCTGGCAGCCATGCAGTCAGCCAACGCTGCTGACGGAACCTGGGCGCTTGATGGCAACGGGACCTGGAGCACCCCCGGGAACTGGGTCTCCGACATCATTGCCGACGGCTCTACCTCCGCTGCGTTTTTCACAAACAACATCACCGCCGACCGCACGGTCAGCCTCGATGGCGACCGCACGCTCAATAAACTCACCTTCAGCGACAGCGACACCGCAACCGCCGGGAGCTGGGTGCTCAACAACAACGGGACACCCACCAACAACCTCATTCTCGCCGGCACCACTCCGACCATAACTGTCAATGCCCTGGGCACCGGCAAAACCGCCTCAATCTCCGCAATTGTTGAGGGCTCGGCCGGGCTCGTGAAAGACGGCGTTGGCATTTTTGCCCTCTCCGGCGCAAACACGTTCTCCGGCGGCGTCACGATAAATGCCGGCCGCATGACTCTTGCCGGTTCGAGTTCATCCACCGCCACCGCCAATCCCGCTGGCACCTCAGCCAACACCATTCTGCTCGGCGACACAGCCGGCAGTGAAAATGTCCTGCTGTATGCATCATCATCTGCTGGCATCTACACAATCGCCAACGCACTGACCGTGCAGAACGGGAGCTCAGGCACCAAGGATTTCGGAGCATCTTCCGGAAACGTCACCTACAGCGGGGCAATCACGGTGAACGACAACGCAACTTTCCGTCACATCGGAGGCGTTGGCACGCTGACCAGCAGCGGTGGCATTTTCGTGACGACCGGAAAAACTCTGGCCCTTAATCCGAATACAACGACGCTTGCCATTAGCGGGACAGGCATTACCGGGCTGGGTTCCGTAACCACCGCAGGCAGCGGCACGGGACAGGTTCAACTCACGGCCAACAGCACTTTCAGCGGTGGCTTCACGCTGGGTGGCAGCGCGAGAGTTGCGCTGCTGGGCAATTCGACCGGATCGGCGGACAGCCCGACCGGCGGCCCCTTTGGCACGGGAACAGCGACCCTTTCCGGTGGCTCAATCCGGTCTGGAACGGGTTCCGATACCAGCATTCACAACACACTGAATGTTTCCGGGACGATCAAAGGCGAGACGGTAGGTGCCGAGAAAAGCCTGACCTTCACCGGCACCGGGACACTCACCGGCAATACAACCCTTGAATCGGCCATCGGAGCGACCGTCTCCGGAAAATCCATGATTTTCTCCGGCAACCTCGGGGATGGCGGGAATGCCTACGCGCTTACCAAAACCGGCAACGGATCCGTCACCCTCTCTGGAGCCAACAGCTACACCGGGACGACCACAATCAACGGCGGCGAACTCCGCCTCTCTTCAGCCGGCGCGCTCAGCGGCACCGCCGCAATCACGGTCGATTCCGGCCGCCTCTCGCTTGAGGGCGGAATCACCGTCGGCAGCGGAAAATCCGTCACCATCAGTGGCAATGGCACAAATTTCTACGGCGCGCTGCAAGGAAGCTCGGGCTCCAACGAATGGGCGGGCGACGTGGTGGTCGGCCTCACCGCCGACACACGAATCGGAGTCAGCACCGGCAACCTCACCGTCTCGGGCATCATCAGTGGCAGCAACGCCACCAACGGATTGACCCTCCGTCTGAATGGCAATTCCACGTTAGTAATTTCGGGCGCAAATACCTACCTCGGAAATACCTCCATCGTTTCCACAAACACCGGTTCCGTCAAATTGGATGGCGGAGATGATCGCCTGCCCACGGGAACCAAGTTGCTTCTCGGTTCAGGCGCCGTCTCAGGCATCCTCGACCTCAACGGACGCAACCAGACAGTCGCCGGCCTGTCGGTGGCGGGCACCGGAACGGCAAATGAAATCAAGTCCCCGACAGCAGCCAACCTCACGGTCAACACGGCTGAGGCGGCAGTATTCACAGGCAGAATCACCGGTGCGACCGCTCTCGCCAAAACGGGAGGCGCCTCCCTTACCCTCTCCGCCAACAACACCTACACCGGGACGACAACCGTGAGCGCCGGCACTCTCCTCCTCGGGGGTGGCGGAAGCCTTGCGGCGGGCTCGGCGGTCACCGTCAATGGCGGCACGTTCGGAGGAAACGGCACGACTGGCGGCGATGTCACGCTCGGCAGCGCGGCCACGCTCCAGGCCGGCACCAGCCTGGTCGACACAGCGACTTTCACACTCGGCGGCAACTTCATTGCCGGGGCCGGCTCGACCATCGCCCTCGGGCTCGGTGCCTCCGCCACCTCCCACGACACGCTCGCATTCACTGCCGCCTCGTCGTTCCAATCCAGCCAGACGTTCAGCTTCCTCGACCAGGGCGCTGTCGCGGGCACGACTTACCTCTCGATTCTTACCGGCGTCTCGCCTTCGCTCGACATCTCCTCCTGGAGCGTGGGCAACCTCGGATGGACAGGCACCTTCGCAAACTCCGCCGGCAACATCGACTTCACCCTCACCGCAATCCCCGAACCGTCGGCCTGGCTCCTCGCCGCCCTCGGGGCCGGACTCCTCCTCCACGGGAACCGCCGCCGCATTGCGTGAGAAGCCCGCACCGTTTCCGCATCGCATGACAGGATCGATTCTCCCCCCAAACAGATTTGGCGTCCCAGAAAAGGCGGTTTGAAGGCCCGCCTCATGGGCGGGCACCATATCCGAACCGCCGCGGCAAGTAAGGCACCAGCGCCGATTCAATAATGCTGACCCGGGGTTTTAAGAGGGGCCGGGCCGGTCATTTCTCAGGG
>Ga0209398_1001220_pt1 | contig 13700 bp, 12 predicted proteins | sample AshMeaBigSpring_FD_184125 | JGI IMG/M metagenome (GOLD analysis project Ga0209398, IMG submission 184125) | Groundwater microbial communities from Big Spring, Nevada to study Microbial Dark Matter (Phase II) - Ash Meadows Big Spring (SPAdes)... | ecosystem: Environmental > Aquatic > Deep... | reverse complement strand
GTCCCTCGCGCGCAGGAGCGTCAGGGGCATGCCGATGTCGTTGTTCAGGTTCCCCTGGGTGGCCCGCACCGATCCGACCTGGCCGAGGATGGCCGCCACCATTTCCTTGCAGGTGGTCTTGCCGTTACTCCCGGTGATGGCCACCACCCGAGCGGGTATTCGGTCCCTCCAGACAGCGGCCAGGCGGCCGAGGCCAAGGCGGGTGTCGTCCACTACCCACTGCGGCAGGTCCAGGGGCAGGGGGCGCTCGACCAGGGCCGCTACTGCCCCGTTGGTAGCGGCTTGGGGGACGAAGGCGTGGGCGTCGAACCGCTCGCCCTTCAGGGCCACGAAGAGGCCCGCGGTGCAGTCGCTACGGCTATCGGTGACGACGCGTCCGAAACCAGCGTCCGCCCCCACCAGGTGCCCGCCAGCCTGCGCCACCGCCTGTGCCAGGGTCCACATCAACGCGCCCCCCCCGTCCAACTGCAGAGGGTCGGGGCAGATCCAACGGCGTACCCGCGACCCAGCCCTGGGGCATCCCCCAGCCCGCCTTCCCTGGCGGTCGTTCGCTCGGCGGCGTTCTGCCGCTGGCAGAACGGCTCTGGCTCACCGCAAACGGTCGCTTGGCCGCGACCCTCCCAATCGCAAACGGTCGCTTGGCCGCGACCCTTCCACTCGGTCAATGCCTGTACCACTTGGGCCCGGTCGCTGAAGCGGACTTTGAGGTCACCCATGTCCTGGGTGGTCTCGTGACCCTTGCCAGCGACCAAGACGCTGTCCGCGGGCCCGGCCAGGGTGAGGGCGATGCGGATGGCGAGGGCACGTTGGCGCACTCGGCGCACCTGGGCGGGGCTGCGCATCCCCTGGAGCATCTCCGAGAGGATGGCGTCGCCATCCTCGCCCCCGGGGTTGTCGTCGGTGAGGATGACCAGGTCGCTGGCCGCCTCTGCCGTGGCACCCATGAGGGGACGCTGGGCCGGGTTGCTCTTACCGCGGCAGCCGACGACGGTGATCAGGCGCCCGGCTCCATGGCGGCGCAGGTTGGCAATCGCCAGACCCAACGCCTCGGGGGTGCGGGCCGAGTCCACTGCCACCAGTGGTGCCTGAGCGCCACCGAACCCCTCCATGCGCCCTGGGACCCCCTGGACCCTGGCCAGGGCATGCAGGGCCGACGCGAGGGTCAGACCGCGGGCGAGCAGGACCGCCAGGACCGCGAGCAGGTTGGCGGCATTGCAGGCGCCGAGCACCCCGACCTCCACCTTCCCCTCGCTGGTGCCCTCTGGTCCATGGGCCAGGACATGCAGGCGCAGCCCCCGACGCAAGGGGGTCAGTCCCCGCAACCCGACCCAGAGATCGCAGCGCCAGCCGCTCGGCGGTCGCGGACCCATACCGTACAGGGCCAGCTTGCAGCCTTCGGCCAGCTCAAAGGGCAGCGCGGTGCCCTGGGCGTCATCGGTATTGAGGACCGCCCAGGCGAGCCCGGGGGTGCGCAGCAGCCGCCCCGCGGCCTGTTCGTCTCCGCGCGGATGGGTGATGACGGCATGGCGGAAGCGCACCGCCGCCGCGGCCCCCCTCGCCAGGGTCCGATCGGAGACGGCCATGGCCACCGCCTGGGCCCCCTGGCTACGCAGACGCGCCAATGTGTCTTGCGCGGACAAGGCGTCCGGCTGGGCCGCGGGTCCCAGGTCGCCGGGGAAGCCGGTACCCAGGGTCCCTGTCAGGGCGCAGCGGGTCTCGGCCGCCAGGGTCTGGGCGAGGAAGTGGGCGATGCTGTTCTTGCCATTGGCCCCGGCGACCCCGATGACCTCCAGGTGAGCGCTGGGCTCGCCGTAGAAGCGATCCCCAAGAAGGCTGGCGAGCCTCGCCAGCCCGGGTACTGGTATGACTGGCAGACCCAGGCGGGCGGAGGCCTCGGCCAGGGCCAGGCCGTTCCAGTCGCCAGAGGGCTCGGCAAGGACGGCCACCGCGCCACGGCTGCGGGCGTGCTGGGTATAGGCCATGCCGTGGGTCGCGCCGCCGGGCAGGGCCAGAAACAGGGTTCCCGGGACGACCTGCCTGCTGTCCAGCGCGATGTCGACCACGCCCAGGTCGGCAGCCGCGCCAAGTCTGGTAGTCGGCCCGGGCCCAGGCTCGCCCAGGTTGGCGAGCAGGTCGGCGAGCCGCCAGGCCCGGGCGGCGCGGAGCAGCGCTATCATCGTCCGCCCTCCAGCCCGGCCAAGGCGAGGGACGGGGTTGGGTTGTCCGGGGGGACATTGAAGATGCGCAGGGCCTCGGTCATGATCTTGGAGAAGACCGGGGCGGCCACCAGGCCGCCGTAGTAGGACTTGCCGCGGGGCTCGTCGATCATGACCACCATGACCAGGCGCGGATTAGCTGCCGGCACCATGCCGGCAAACACGGCCTGGTACTTGCCGGCGGTGTAGCCGCGACGGCCGGAGGACTTCTTGGCTGTACCCGTCTTGCCCGCGACCCGATATCCCTCGATGGCCGCAAGCTTGGCGGTCCCCTTTTCAGATACGACTGTCTCCATCATGGCCCGGACCTCGCGGGCGGTCTTGGCCTTGAGGATGCGCTCTTCCGGCGCCGGCTGCGCCCGCTTGAGGAGCGAGACCTCGCGCTTGACACCATCGGCGGCGAGCACGCCATAGGCCTGGGCAAGTTGCAGGGCGGTCACGTTGAAGCCGTAGCCGAAGGCCTGGGTGGCATGCTCGAAGGTCGACCAGCGCTTGTGGTGGCGCAGGCGCCCGCCGCTTTCGCCAGGAAACCCGATACCCGTCGACTTGCCAAACCCGAGTCGGTCGTAAAGGGACCACAGGGCCTCGCGCTCCATCATTAAAGCGATCTTGACCACGCCGACATTGCTGGACTTGGTGATGATCCCGGTGGTGGTGAGGGTGCCGTAGGCGTGCACGTCCTTGACGGTCTTGCCGCCAACAGCCAAGGTCCCACCGCTCGTATTGAAAGACGTCGTCGGGGTGACCTTGCCCCGATCCAGGGCTGCGGCCACCACCAGGGGCTTGGCAGTTGAGCCGGGCTCCATCACATCGGTGAGGGCCCGGTTACGGCGGTTGTCGGCCTTGCCCCCGCCCAGGTCGTTGGGGTTGAAGGCCGGCTGATTCACCATGGCGAGGACCTCGCCAGTGACCACATCCAACACCACGGCGGTCCCGGAGACTGCCTTGTGAAGCTGCACGGCCCGCATCAGCTCCCGGTAGGCGATGAACTGGAGACCGTGATCCAGGCTGAGGGTCAGGTCCGTGCCGCTGCGCGGGGCCCGGATCTGCTCGATCTCCTCGACCACCTTTCCCTGCCCATCCTGGAGGACACGCCGAAGCCCAGGACGGGCGGCCAGGGACCGCTCGAAGGCAAGCTCCAGGCCCTCCTGGCCGCGATCCTCGATGTCCGTGAAGCCGATGATTTGACCGAAGACCTCGCCGCCGGGGTAATAGCGCCGATACTCGGTGTCCAGGGCGACACCCAGCTCCTTGAACTGCTTGGCCAGCCCCTCGACCTCGGCGGCCACGCTAGGCTCGATGCGTCGTTTGAGATAGATGAACCCCTTGGTGCTGTTGGCCGCCACCTTCTGCCTGAGCTTCTCGGCATCGAGCCCGAGGATCTTTGCCAGGGGCGCTATGGCCTGGGGGTGGTTGGACAACAACCGCGGGTCGGCCCACACCGTCTTCATCGGGGTGCTGACCGCCAAGGGCTCGCCATTGCGATCCAGGACCATGCCGCGGCGGGCCGGGATCTCGCGCTCACGCTCGAAACGCCGCTCCCCCTCGGAGCTCAGGTAGTCGGTCTCCACGACCTGGCGGTAGAAGACCGCGGCGATCAGGACCAGGGTGGCGAGCCCAAACCCTGCCAACAGGGTGCGCCGACGGGCTTGGAAGTCCAGCAACACCGGGGTTGGCCGCTCGGAAAGCGGCACCTTGGCCCTCGCGCGGGGCAAGGCTCGGCTCTGGTTCCGGCTCATGGTGCGCCCCCATCGATGATGCGCATCTCGCGGCGCTCTGGCAGGTGCATCTGAAGGTGGCGTCGGGCACGCTGCTCGACCCGGACCGTGTTGGCCAGGGCCGCCTCCTCCAAGCGGAGATTGTCCCACTCAACATCCAGCTCCTCCCGCTGGGCCCGCAACCCCTGAAGGTCTACAAAGAGGAGTCGGGTCTGGTACTTGACGTAGACGACCGCGACCGCGGTGGCCATGATCGCGAGGATCAGGAGCCCTGCCAGCCAGACGCCGGCCCGCTTCATGGCAGCCGCTCCGCCACGCGCAGGACGGCGCTGCGGGCGCGAGGATTGATGGCTAGCTCCTCAGGGGAGGCATGGATCGCCTTGCCGACTGGGCGCAGCTTTGGGTGGGAGCAGTCCGCGGTCACCGGAACCCCGCGCGGGAACTGGGCACCGCGGGCCTGATCGCGGATGAAGCGTTTGACGATGCGATCCTCGAGGGAGTGGAAGCTGATCACTGCGAGCCGTCCGCCGGCGGCCAGGAGGTCGCAGACCTGGGCCAGGCAGGCGGAAAGCTCGGCAAGCTCTTGGTTGATGTGGATGCGGATGGCCTGGAAGGTGCGGGTGGCCGGGTGCTTGCCCGGCTCGCGGGTCGGCACTGCCGCCTCGCACAGGGCGGCCAGGGCACGGGTGGTCAGGAGAGGACCCCCGAGGCGCTGCGATTGGATGGCCCGTGCGACCCGCCCGGCGAAGCGTTCCTCGCCAAGCTCGCGCAGGACGCTCGCGATCTCCGCCTCGCCTGCCCTCGCCAGCCACTGGGCCGCGGACTGCCCGCTCTCGGGGTCCATGCGCATGTCCAAAGGGCCGTCGGAGGAGAAGCTGAAACCCCGTCCAGGGGTATCGAGCTGGGGGGAGGAGACCCCGAGATCCAGCAAGAGTCCATCGATAAGACCGGTCAGGCCCAGGCGCGCAGCAATCTCCCCCACCTGGGAGAAGGTTCCCCGGATCATGGTGAAGCGCGCATCCTGGCCGGCCAGGATCGCGCCTGCTGCCACCGCATCCGGGTCGCGATCGATGCCGACAAGCCGACCGGCAGGCGACAGGCGCGCGAGAATGGCGCGGCTGTGCCCCCCACGGCCAAAGCTGCCGTCGAGATAGACCCCCTCTGGGCGGACCGCCAGGGCCGTCACGCTTTCCTCCAGGAGAACGGGTTGGTGGTGTCCATCAACCGTCGGGTCCGTCATCTGGGTCAGAGCACCAGGTCGCTGATGCCGACCTCGTCGCGCAAATCCTGCAGATCGGCATCCGCAAGGGAGGCGGCGATGTTGCTGTCCCAGGTCTCCTCGTCCCACAGCTCGAACTTGTTGCCCATGCCGACCACCGCCACGCGCTTGTCGAGTCCGGCGATGGCCTGGAGCTTGGGCGGGACCAGGATGCGGCCCTGGCCATCCATCTCCGAATCGGTGGCGTTACCGATCAGCAGGCGCTGCAGCTCGCGGACCTTGCGATTGAGGGCCGGCAAGGCGACGAGTTTGGCGCGGATCTTCTCCCACTCGGCCTCTGGGTAGAGGAGCAGGCACTTGTCGCGATCGATAGTGAGGACCAGGCGGGAGGCATAGGCGTCCGCAAGCTCCTTGCGATACCTGGCAGGTACCGGAAGGCGCCCCTTGGCGTCGAGACTGACGACTGCCAAACCCTGAAACAAGTCAGCCACCCCTCAGACCCAAAATTCCCCCCAAATCCCCACTACTCCCCACCTGAGGGGCATCTTAGGCAACAAACTCCCTATCGTCAAGCGGGCTGGCAGGCCATTATTCTTGCCCGTCAGTGACTTAACGCGGACAATGTGTCAGGAATGAGACGGCGCAAAATCTCCACAGAATTCAATCCTGTGGCGAATCCACTTCAGCGATGAGTTAGCTCGTGACGGGCGAGAGGTGGGCGCCTGGGCCACCCTGGGCACGCGTTGCCGCGGAGCGGCAGGAAGGGGGGAGCCGGCCGGTAAGCCGGGTTCTGTCGCGGACAGCCATTCATCTAGGGCGCGCGTCACCGCGCGCCTCAAGCGACCTACCCGGGGACCCGCACGGGCCGCGCGGCGCGGTCCGAAAGACCGCGTGCCCCCCTATTTGGTCTTGCTCCGGGGTGGGGTTTACCCTGCCGCCGGTGTTGCCACCGACGCGGTGCGCTCTTACCGCACCATTTCACCCTTACCGCCCCGCCCAAAGGCGGGGGTAGGCGGTGTATTTTCTGTGGCACTTTCCGTGGGCTCGCGCCCCCCAGGCGTTACCTGGCACCCTGCCCTGTGGAGCCCGGACTTTCCTCCCCCTCGGGCCAGCGCCCGAGGCGGCGGCTGTCTGGCCGACTCCCCTGGGCAGTCTATCTTCCCCGGCCCCAGGGTCCAAGCGTGACCGTCAGGACGGGCTCAGTTGCCAGCGGTCGGGCGATCACCCACGGTGCTCACCCCCCGCCGCCACGCCCCAGGCCAAGCTGGTACAGACGGTTCTTGCTGCCCCCGGTGATGCGCGCCGCCAGGGCCGCCGCCTGCCTCAGAGGCAGCTCGGCGGCGAGGATGCCCAAGACCCGCTCCTCCTCCCGGATCCGGGTCGCGCCGGCGGCCGGATCGGCCCCCTCCACCAGCACGACGAGCTCGCCAAGGCGTTGCTCCTCGTCCGTCGCCAGACGCTGCGCCAACTCATCCAGGGTCCCGCAGAGGAAGGTCTCGAAGTGCTTGGTCAGCTCGCGTGCGACCACGGCACGGCGGGAGCCGCCAAGCACGGCGACAAGATCCTCCAGGGTCCGCCCGACCCGCTGGCCGCTCTCATAGAAGAGGAGCGTGCCAGGCTCCGCCGCGACACCCCCCAGCCAGGCCCGGCATTTGGCGGAGGTCCGCGGCGGAAAGCCGAGGAAGAGAAATCGGTCGCTGGGCAGCCCCGCCACCGACAGGGCGCAGATGGCGGCGTTGGCCCCTGGTACGGGGACGACCCGCACCCCGCGGGCCCTGGCGGCGCGCACCAGCACGAAGCCCGGATCGCTAATCAGGGGGGTCCCGGCGTCCGAGATTAGGGCCAGGTCGCGGCCGTCCTCCAGGACCCCGAGGAGGTCGCGCGCGCTCTGCGCCTCGTTGTGCTCGTGATAAGAGCGCAGCTCGGCCTGGATGCCGTAGTGCGTCAGGAGGCGGCGGGCATGGCGCGTGTCCTCCGCCGCGACGACTGCGACCTGTCGCAGCACCGCCAGTGCCCGCTGCGAGATGTCCCCCAGATTGCCGATGGGCGTTGCCACCACGTATAGTACGCCGGTCTGCTCAGACACCTTCCCACTCCTCCAGACGCTCCCGAAGGCCCTTGCGGCATTGGAAACGCTCATGTCCAGACTTCGACTTGGCTTGCCCGTCCCCCCTCGATCCCTGGCCTCCTGGGGCATCGCCCTGGGCCTGGCGCTGACCATTGGAGGCTGCGCCATCAATCCGGCACAGGAAGGCCAGAGGTTGCTGGCCCCGGTGGCACCCGCTCAGCTGAGCGAGGCGCGCGCCCTGGACGCCAAGGGCGACGCCGCCGGCGCCGCCAAGTATTACCTGGAACTGGCGGAAAAGGCCAAGCCGCCGACCCGCGAGCAGCTCCGTATCGAGGCCGCCCGGTCGCTCTTGGCGGCCGGCCAGGCGAAGCAAGCGGGCCAGGTCCTGGACGAGACCTCCCAAGCGGACCTGACGCAGGGGCAGCGCCAGGTCGTCCTGCTGCTCGGCGCCGAGGTGGCCCTGCAGCTTGGCCATGCCCAGCAGGCCATAGACCGGCTTGACCAGGTCCGGGCTACCAGCCTCCCGGCGGATCTGCGCATCCAACGCCTCGGCACCCTGGCCGCGGCCTACCGCCTCAAGGGGCAGCCGGTGGAGGCCGCCAGGACCCTGAACGAGCTCGACGGGCTGCTGACGGACCCAGGCCAGCGCCTGGCCAATCAGGTGTCCCTGCTCCACGCCCTGGGGGCGCTGGGACCCGCGGACCTCCAGCGCCTGGCGGCCAGCGGATCGGGAGACCTGCGCGGCTGGGCGGAGCTGGCCCTGCTGTTCGGCTCGGCAGGCGCGGCCGATAGCGCGCTGGATCAGCGCTACACCGCCTGGCGGCGGGATCACGGGTCGCACCCCGCCCTGCCCGACCTTTCGCGGGCCTACTTCGGCGCCCTTGGCGGTGCCTACGCCACGGGTGACCAGGTCGCCGTCCTGCTGCCGAGCTCGGGGGCGCTGGCCGTCGGCGCCTACGGGACCGCCATTGGGGCCATTCGGGAGGGCATCCTGGCCGCGCAAAGGGCCGACTCCGGGGCCAAACGACCTCAAGTCAGATTCGTGGACGCGAGCAACGCGGGTCAGTCTCGGACCCTCGTCGATGCGGCCGCCAACAGCGGGGCTAAGTACGTCATCGGTCCCCTGCAGAAGAGTGCGGTCGACACCCTGGTCGGGGGTCGGGGCCTCCCGGTCCCGACCTTGGCGCTGAACCGCGCCACACGGTCGGACCGGCCCCCGGCCAACCTGTTCCAGTACGCCCTCTCGCCGGAGGACGAGGGTGCCTCGGTAGCCCACGCCGCCTGGGCGGCTGGGCACCGCTCCGCCCTGGTGCTGCACCCCAGCGCACCCTGGGCGGATCGACTGGTGGAGGCCTTTCGCACCCAGTGGGCGGCCTTTGGTGGGCGTGTGGCAAAGCAGGCGACGTACGGCGCGACTGCGTCTGCAGCAGGCGCGGCGGTGCAGGGACTCCTGGGGGGTGGCGAGGCCAAGGCCGGGAACGCCTTCGTCTTCCTGGTCGCCACCAAGGAGTCTGCCCGGGCCATCTGGCCGCGCATCCGTGAGGCCGGGGGTCCCCCAACCTACGCCACCTCGCTGGTCTACCCCGGCAGCTTTGACCCCTCCGCGGATCAGGTCCTTGCCGGGCTCTACTTCGTCGACATCCCCTGGATGCTCGCCAACGACGATGGCCCCCTGTCGCGCCGGGCCCTCAGCCGCACCCTGCCCAACCTCGGCGGCAGCGACCAGCGCCTCTACGCCATGGGGATGGATGCCTACCGGGTCGCCCCGCGGGTCGCCGATCTGGCCAGACGCCCGGGGTCCTTTTATCCGGGGCACACGGGGGGGCTGCGTGTCGACTCCGCGGGTCGCGTCCACCGCCAGCTCGTCCTGGGGCAATTCACCGCCACCGGAGTCGCCCTGGCGGCGACGCCGGCCGCGGCGAAGTAGGGAGCCGTGGCGGTGGCCGGCCCTGGCAGCGTCACCGCGAGGGCCGTCGGCGGTGAGAAGGAGCTGGTCGCCTGCCGTTATCTCGAAGGCCGGGGCCTGCGCCTGCTGGCCCGCAACCACCGCTGTCGCCACGGCGAGATCGATCTGGTGATGCGCGACGCGGACACCCTGGTCTTCGTGGAGGTGCGCTACCGCCATTCGCAACGCTTCGGCACCGCGGCCGAGACCGTGGACGCCCACAAGCAGCGGCGCCTAACGGCGGCGGCCGGGCACTATCTTCAGGCCCACCCGAGCCCGCTGCCCTGCCGCTTCGATGTCCTGGCCATCGGGGCCGACGATCGCATCGACTGGATACGCAATGCCTTCAGTGCCGAATGACCCCCACCATGGGCGCTCCGTCGCCGGGCCCAGGCTGGCCGGCAAGGCCACTGCTCTACTCGCCGGCCTCCTGATCCCCCTCCTGTTACAGGGCTGTGCGGCCGTCGTGGTCGCTGGGGTAGCCACCGGGGCATCGGTCGCCCATGACCGGCGATCTGCCGCTACGGTGCTCGCCGATGACACCATCGAGTTGCAGGCCATGAAGCTGCTCTATGAGCACCCCGACATCGCCGCGCGCAGCAGCATCTCCATCAACAGCTACAACCAGGTTGCCCTCCTCACCGGGCAGGCCGAGTCCAGCGAGGTCGGCAGACGCTTTGCCGACTTGGTCGCCCGCCTGCCCAAGGTCAAGACGGTGGTCAACGAGGTCGGCGTCGGGCCCAGCGCCGGTCTGACCGAGGCGAGCAAGGACCTCTACCTCGCCTCGCGCTGTAAACTCGCCATCGCCTCGATCAAGATCCCCGATTTCGACCCGCTGCGCGTCCATGTGGTGTCCTCCGCCGGCAAGGTGTACCTGCTGGGACTGGTGACCTCCGAGGAGGCCGCTGCCGTGGTGGAGGAGGTTCGCTATGTCCCAGGGGTCGTGCAGGTGGTCAAGCTCTTTGAGTACATCGACAAGACCGCCTGAGCTGTCCGCTGTCCTCCTGCGCCGGCTCGCTGAGCTCGCCGGCCCCGGCGGCCTGCTCACCGATCCCGCGGATTGCTGGCCCTACGGCTACGACAACAGCCGCCGTCAGGCCCTGCCCCAGGCCGTGGTCTTCGTGACCCGGACCGAGCAGGTGCAGGCAACCCTGCGGCTCTGCAACGAGGCTGGCATCGCCGTAACACCTCGCGGGCGCGGTACCGGTACCACTGGGGCGACGGTCCCGGACCGGGGCGGTGTCGTCCTGTCCTTCGAGCGCATGGACCGCATCCTGCGCATCGAGCCCAAGGACCGGATCGCCGTGGTCGAACCGGGTGTCCTCAACGAGGACCTCCAGCGTGCCGCCGGGGCCCAGGGGTTCTTCTGGCCGCCAGACCCGACCAGCGCGGCCGCCTGCACCATCGGGGGCAATCTCGCCTACAACTCCGCCGGCCCACGCGCGGTCAAGTACGGCACACCCCGGGAGAACACCCTGGGCCTCGCAGCCGTGACCGGGGCCGGGGAGCCGATCCGCACCGGGGTTATGACGACCAAGGGGGTCGTCGGCTACGACCTGACGCGGCTCATCATCGGCTCCGAGGGGACCCTGGCCCTGATCACCGAGGCGACCCTCAGGCTCACCCCCCTGCCAGAGGCCAGACGCACCCTCAGGGCCGCCTATGCCGACATCCACGCCGCGGCCGCCGCAGTCTCGGCCATCATGGCCCAGCCGGTCACGCCCTGCGCCTTGGAGCTCATGGACGGGGCCGCCATCGAGACGGTGCGGCGGTACACCGACCTGCCGCTGCCCGAGGGGGCCGACGCCCTACTCATGATCGAGGTGGATGGGCCGGCGGCCTGCATCGAGGCGGCGGCCGGCGCGGTGGCGGAGGCGGCAACGCTGCCGGGCCTGGTCGAGCTGCGGCTCGCGGCCGATGCCCTGGAGGTTGCGGCCCTGTGGAAGGCGCGCAGGGCCCTGTCCCCGGCCCTGCGGCACATTGCCCCCAAGAAGATCAATGAGGACGTGGTCGTCCCGGTCTCGCGCATGGCGGAGCTCATCGATGGCCTGACGGGCCTGTCGCGCCGCAGTGGGGTGCAGATCGTCAATTTCGGCCACGCCGGCAACGGCAACATCCATGTCAACCTCCTTGTGGATACAAGCCGCGGGGACGACATGGCTCGTGCCATGGACTGCCTGGAGGCGGTCTTCGAGCTGGTACTCGCCCTCGGCGGGACTCTCTCCGGAGAACATGGTGTCGGACTGGAGAAACGTGACTTTGTCGCCCGCGAGATCGACCCCGCGACCCTGGGCCTGATGCAGGCCATCAAGCGACAGTTTGACCCCAACGGCATACTCAACGTCGGCAAGGGGCTACCGCCGGACCTCGTAGAGCGCCCGGCGTGACGCCTATCGAGCTCGGAATCTTTGCCAGCCGACTGGAGGCGGTCTGCGAAGAGATGGGGGCGGTGCTGCGCAACGCCGCCTTCTCCCCCAACATTCGCGATCGGCTGGACTTCTCCTGCGCGGTCTTCGATGCCAGTGGACGCCTGTGCGCCCAGGCGGCCCACATCCCCGTGCACCTGGGGAGCATGGCCTATGCGATGGCAGATCTGGTCGCCGGGAGGGCCTGGGACCAGGGGGACATGGTGATCCTCAACGACCCCTTCCTGGGGGGGACGCACCTCCCGGACCTGACCTTGATCGCCCCGGTCCATACCCAAGGTCAATTGGCCGGTTTCGTGGTCAATCGGGCACACCATGCGGACATCGGCGCCGACTCCCCCGGCTCCATGCCCGTCTCCCGTTGCATCCACGACGAGGGGCAGGTGATTGCCCCGCGCCTGCTGGTGCGGGCTGGTGTCCTGGAGCTGGACTGGCTCGAGGCGTTTACAGCGAGGCTACGCAATCCTCGAGACGGGAGCGGGGACTTCCTGGCCCAGATCGCGGCCAACAGGGCCGGGGCGACCCGCCTCCGTGAGGTGATCGGGGGGCAGGGGCTGGCTCAATTCAGCGCCGGCCTGGACGCGCTGAACGGCTACGGGGAACGCCTGGCGCGCACTGCCCTTTCGCAGATCCCGCACGGGGCCTATGCGTTTGCCGACATGATGGACGACGACGGTCAAGGAACCAGGGACATCCGGCTCAGAGCGAAGGTCATCGTGGGCCGAGAGGGCGTCTCGATCGACTTCAGTGGCACGGCGGCCCAGGTCCCGGGGAACATCAACTGCCCCTTGCCGGTGACCGCCGCCGCGGTCTTCTACGTCTTCCGTTGTCTGATGCCGCCCCAGACCCCGGCCTGCGCCGGCGCCTTCCGCCCCATTCGCCTCCTTGCACCAGCGGGCTGCCTGCTCAACGCCCGCTACCCCGCGGCGGTGGCGGCCGGCAACGTCGAGACCAGCACCCGCGTGGTCGACCTGCTCCTCGGGGCCTTAGCCCAGGCGATCCCGGACCTGATTCCGGCCGCGAGCCATGGCAGCATGAACAATCTCGCCATGGGCAGCGCGCGGGCAGGGGCCGCGTGGGACTACTACGAGACCATCGGCGGGGGTATGGGGGCGGGACCTGCCGGCGGCGGCCTGTCGGGGGTCCAGACCCACATGACCAACACCCTCAACACCCCCATCGAGGTGCTGGAGGGGCGCTACCCACTGCGGGTGCTGCGCTACGGGCTGAGACCAGGGTCCGGCGGGGCAGGGACAAGTCCCGGTGGCGATGGGCTGGTGCGGCAGCTCGAGTTTCTGGCCCCGGCGACCGTCACCCTGCTCGGCGAGCGGCGTACCCATAAGGCCTGGGGGCTGGCCGGCGGCCAGGCCGGGGCCTCTGGCCGACACCTGCACAATGGCCGCGAGCTCCCAGGCAAAGTGGCCCTGGAAGTCGCGGCCGGCGACCGCCTGACGGTGGAGACGCCGGGAGGCGGCGGCTGGGGGCCAGGAACCCCGTCGAGGCTTGAAAAGCCGCGGGCTGGACCGGACTTTGACGCACAAGTAACAACCCGTCTTCAATGAGGTGTGATTTGGACGTTCTGGAGCGTATCGACCAACAGGTGAAGGGGAATCCCATCGTGATCTACATGAAGGGTACGCCCCAGTTCCCACAGTGCGGCTTCTCCATGCGGGCCGCCGCCGCCCTGCAGGAGTGCGGCGTGCCCTTCGCCTACGTCAACGTCCTGCAGGACCCCGAGATCTTCCAGAACCTGCCCCGGTATGCAGACTGGCCGACCTTCCCGCAAATCTACATCGACGGCGAGCTGGTCGGGGGCTGCGACATCACATTGGAGCTGCACGCCAGTGGCGAGTTGAAGAGACTCGCAGAGAACGCCACGGCCAAGGCCGAAGGCTAGTCCCCCTGCCCCTCTTCCCGCACCTCCCAGGGGCGCACCGGGTCGAGCTCCTGCCAGCGATTAACGATCTGGCAAAATAGGCGAGCCGTCTGCTCCGCATCGTAGATGGCGGAGTGGGCGTCTCGGTTATTCCACCCCAGCCCCGCCACTTGGGCGGCCTTGGCCAGGACTGTCTGGCCGTAGGCCAAACCGGCCAGGGTAACGGTATCGA
>Ga0209398_1001216_pt1 | contig 13732 bp, 7 predicted proteins | sample AshMeaBigSpring_FD_184125 | JGI IMG/M metagenome (GOLD analysis project Ga0209398, IMG submission 184125) | Groundwater microbial communities from Big Spring, Nevada to study Microbial Dark Matter (Phase II) - Ash Meadows Big Spring (SPAdes)... | ecosystem: Environmental > Aquatic > Deep... | reverse complement strand
CGCACGTGCGGGCCGAAAACATGTACCTGACCCCCTGGAATCTGGGCAAATTCTCACCCAGGGTGTGAACGGTTACAAAACATCTACCTGCACCCGTGGTACCCCGGTAACGTAACCGTTCACGGGCCGGGGTCTGGTCCATTTTTCGGCCGATCAACTCGACCTCGCGGATACGCGTTGGCCGAAAACATGGACCTGACCCCCTGGAATCAGGGAACATCTTCCACCGGGTTGTGAACGGTGACGACGGTAACCCAGCCGCTTTCGGGCGTAACCAATCGGCCAGAACCCGGACCGTGGACCGTTGCGTTGGCTCCGGACCCGCCCGATTCTATCACGGCTCACATGCCGCGCGGCAAACGGTGCTCACCCGTCCGTCGCTGGAGATGCACATGTCCTGCTTCCCGAATGGCGATGGCTACCGAGCGCGTAACCGTGCAACCGTTCACGGGGCGGACGGCTGCACCGGAAGGGATCTGGCTCATTTTTCGGCGGGACGACCGCTGGGCGTCGTGGTACGCGGCGGCCGAGAAATGTGCCCGACCCCCCGGGGTGCCGCAGGTCTGGCGTCCACCCCGTGAACGGTTACCGACGGGGGCATACCGCCAGGTGGCTCCCGATGACCTTCCGTCTCTGGGTGGGTCCTGCGGGCCTGAGACCCATCCGTGGCCGGCGCTGCAAGGCCGGCAGGACCGATCGCCCACCCGTCGGGGGGTCCTCCGATCGTGCAGATCGCTTGATTTTTTTTCCGGCGCTGCGATACTCAATCCTTGACGAATCGGTCAACTCGGGCGTCCCGGGGCGCCCTGTTGCGGACATCTATCTCTCCCCGGGGCAACTCGTTGTGACGTTCTAAGTTGCGGCAACCCACGGGCGCCCGCGCGGACCGAGCGCGGGTGACCGCCAACGCGCGCGGGGGAGCCCAATGATATCGGGGTGGTCATTCCGGGCATCGGCCGGCCTTGCCGCACCCGACGGGACGTGAGTCCGTCCGGGCCGCTCACCGGACAAATGCGGTTGTGAGTGTCAACAGGTTGGCACGGAACCGATCCCGGGGCAGGGGCTGGTCCATGTTGTGGACAGACGGGGTTCGTCATGCGGCTGATTAAGCTTTCCTCTCTCTTTTCGCGCCGCCGGTCACGTGCCGCGCTCCGCCGGCAACGCGCGCGTCGTCCCCTGCTTGCGGGACTGGAACCGCTGGAGCAGCGGGCGATGCTGGCGGCCTGCAGCCCGTCCCCCGCGGAGCTGCGGGACGCGCAGCTCGACGCCGGCCAGGACCTGGTCCCCTGGCCGCATCCACCGATCCATGGCTTATTTGCGCCGGGCACGCCCGAGGAGGTCTTCGAGCAATTCCACCGCAACTTTGACCGGCACGGCCACGGCCGCTCGCTGGCGGGTGGCAGCGGGCACCCGCAACCGCGGGGCGGGCCGCCGCTCGGCCGACCGCCCGGGCGGCCGCTGGGGCCGGACGCGCTCGACCAGGGCAATGGCAATCCCGGCTTCGACGCCTTCACGTTCAACGACAGCGACCGCTGGCACCAGACCGCGACCGACGGGCAGGTCTATGGCCAGGGCAATCCCACGACGCTGACCTGGAGCATCGTGCCGGACGGCACGTCGATTTACGGATACGCCGGGGAACTCGCGACGCCCAGCAACCTGCGTTCTTTCCTGAACGGCATCTACGGGTCGATCGCCAACTGGCTGCCGGTCTTCCAGCAGGTGTTCGACCGCTGGAGCGCTGTGACGGGGGTGAATTACGTCAATGAGCCGAATGACGACGGCGGCGCCTGGACGCTGACCCAGGTCGCCAAGGGCCAGCTGGGCGTGCGGGGCGACGTCCGCATCGCGGGCCACCGGATCGACGGAAACGGTGGCATCCTGGCGTACAACTTCTTTCCCGACTGGTCGGACATGGTGATCGACACGGGGGACAGCGCCTACACGAACACCGCCAGCAACTCCCTCTTGCTGCGGAACGTGCTGGCCCACGAGGCCGGACACGGGCTGGGGATCGACCACGCCGATCCGCTGAATAATACGAAGCTGATGGAGGCCTACCTGAATCTGAACTTCGACGGGCCGCAGTTCGACGACATCCTGGCGGCTCACCGGGGTTATGGCGACAAGGACGAACAGGCGGGCGGCAATGATACCTACGCCGCGGCCACGAACCTGGGTCCGCTGTCCGTGGGCCAGACGATCACCATCGGCGCCGATGCCCTGGACAGCGTAGTGGCGGCCACCGAGGTGGATTTTGTCAGCCTGGACGACAATTCCGACTCGGACTTCTACAGCTTCACCGTCTCGACCGCATCGCAGGCCGCCGTGCTGCTGCGGCCCGTGGGACCGAGCTACCTGACGGGTCCGCAGAATGGCGCCACTGCGCTGTTCGACGCGCGGGCCCAGAACGATCTGTCGCTGGCCCTGCTTGATACCAACGGCACGACGGTGTTGGCCTCGTCCAACGCGGCGGGACTGGGGGGCAGCGAGCTGGTGGCGGGCCTGAACCTGCCGGCCGCCGGCACTTACTACGTGCGGGTGACCGGCACCAGCAACGCCGCCCAGTTCTACCAGTTGGACGTCAGCCTGCGGGATAGCTCCTCGGCGGGGATCAGCGGCCAGTTGTGGGACGACGACGACGGGGACGGTGTGCGCGACGCCAGCGAATCGCCGCTGGAGGGCTGGACCGTCTTTCTCGACAACAATCGCAACGGCCTGCTGGATGCAGGCGAGATCTCGACCACAACCTACAGCGGCGGCCAGTACTATTTCCCCGATCTTGTCCCGGGCACAACGTATACCGTGGCCCAGGTGATCCCCAGCGGTTGGCAGCAGACCACGCCCGGCAAGGGGGCGGGGGCCGCCCTGACCTTCGTCAGTAACTGGGACGGCGCCAGCGGCGGCGGACAAGCGGCCCAGGGCGGCGACGATATCGTGCCGCTGCACGAGGATGAAGGGGGCGATGGTGGCGAAAAGGGGAGCGGCGGGCCCGGCCTGGAATATGCCGACGTCTGGATCGAGGGCAATTTCGCCTACCTGGGCCATTACGAGACCGACAGCCGGGTGGACATCGTTGACCTGACCAATCCGGCCCAGCCCGTGCTGGCCACGACCTGGATCGCGCCGACCGCCGGCATGCGCATCCAGGATGTCAAGGTGATCGACGGGATCGGCTATTTTCCCAGCGACAGCGGCGGCGGGATGTACATCGTGAACCTGGCCAATCCGTACAGCCCGGTGAACCTGGCGTACATCGGCACCGGCCAGGGCGGCCACAACCAGATCCACAACGTGTCGATCGACGGCGGGTACCTCTACCAGGCCGACTCCCGCAGCTCGGTGATCAAGGTCTTCGACGTCAGTAATCCGGCCGCGCCGGTGTTTGTGCGGAACATCGACGCCAGCGGCACCGTCCACGACGTGACGGCCCGGAATGGGCGCCTGTTTGCCTCGATCATCAACAATCCGGGCCGCACGAACATCTTCGATGTCAGCAACGTGGCCAGCAGCGTCACGCTGCTGGGGTCGTTCGACTCGGGGTCGTACAGCCATTCCAATTGGCCGACCAAGAACGGCGACTACCTGGTCTCGGCCCGCGAAACATCGGGCGGTGATGTGCGGATTTACAACATCAGCAACCCGGCCAGCCCCACGCTGGCGGCCACGCTGACAGCGGCGTCGCTGGGCATCTCCACCTTTTCGCCGCACAATCCGGTGGTCGACGGCGACCTGCTGTATGTGTCCTGGTACCAGGCGGGGGCGCAGATGTTCGACATCAGCAACCCGGCCAGCCCGGTACACCTGGGCAGCTTTGACACCTTCCCCGGGGCCGTCAGCGGCTATGACGGCAACTGGGGCGTGGCCGTCTGGCCTGACAATCCGGGGTACATCGCGGCCAGCGACATGCAGACCGGCCTGTACGTGCTGGCCACTCCCACCCACCGCGCACACGTCGTGACCCCCGCCGCCGGCGAGGTCGTCAGCGGACAGAATTTCGGGACCGACGACGGCGTAATTGACAACAGCCAGGCCGGGTTCACCATCGTCTCCGGCACCTGGGGCACGGGATCGCTCGGCTACCTGGGGAACAACCGAAATAACCCGGCGGGCACCGGCGCCGACAAGGCCCGCTGGACGTTCTCCGGCCTGACCCCTGGCCAGTACCGCGTGTCGGCCACCTGGCCCGAGTCGACCAACCGGGCCACCAATTCACCGTTCACGGTCTATAACGGCGCCACGCCGCTGGCCACGGTCCCGGTCAACCAGCAACTAGCGCCGAACGATTACAGCATTCTCGGCGCCTGGTGGGAAAACCTGGGCGGGACGTACAGCATTTCGAACTCGTCGATCGTTGTGGAACTGACCGACGCGGCTAATGGATATGTGATTGCCGACGCGGTGCGAATCGAGCGGATCGGCGACCTGCTGGAGACGCTCACTGTCACCGTATCACCCTCGTCATTTTTGGAAGTTGCCGGGGCCAGCGCGGCCACCGGCACCGTCACCCGCAGCGGGCCGACCGTCGGCGACCTGCTGGTGACACTCTCCAGCAGCGACACGGGCGAGGCCACGGTCCCCGCGACGGTGACGATCCTCGACGGGCAGGCCTCGGCCAACTTCGCGGTCAACGCCGTGGACGACGCCCTGGCCGACGGCACGCAGTCGGTAACGATCACAGGCTCGGCTGCCGGCTTCACCGACGGCACCTACAGCGTGGACGTGCTGGACGACGAGCCGCCAGGAATCGTGCAGATCATCGACAACAGCCAGGCCGGGTTCACGATCGTCTCGGGCACGTGGAGCACGGGGACCGTCGGCTACCTGGGCAACAACCGGAACAACGCGGCCGGCACCGGCGCCGACAAGGCCCGCTGGACGTTCTCCGGCCTGCCGACCGGCCAGTACCGCGTGTCGGCCAGCTGGCCCGAGTCGGCCAACCGGGCCACCAATTCCCCGTTCACCGTCTTCAACGGCGCCACGCCGCTGGCCACGGTCCCGATCAACCAGGAACTGGCGCCGAACGATTTCAGCGCCTCCGGCACCTCGTGGGAGGACCTGGGCGGGCCGTACAACATCAGCGGCTCGACAATCGTCGTGGAGTTGACCGACGCGGCCAACGAGTACGTGATCGCCGACGCCGTGCGGATCGAGCGGGTCGGCGACCTGCTGGAGACGCTCACCGTCACCGTCTCGCCCTCGTCCTTCCTGGAAAACGCCGGAGCCAGCGCCGCGACCGGCACGGTGACCCGCAGCGGTTCCACCGCCGGCGACCTGCTCGTGTCGCTCTCCAGCAGCGACACGAGCGAGGCCACGGTCCCCGCGACGGTGACGATCCTCGACGGGCAGGCCTCGGCCAACTTCGCGGTCAACGCCGTGGACGACGCCCTGGCCGACGGCACGCAGTCCGCGACGATCACGGGCTCGGCCGCCGGGTTCACCGACGGCTCCTTCAATGTCAGCGTGCTGGACGACGAGCCCGCGGTGGTGATACAGGTCATCGACAACAGCCAGGCCGGGTTCACGATCGTCTCGGGCACGTGGGGCACGGGGTCGGTCGGCTACCTGGGCAACAACCGGAACAACGCGGCGGGCAGCGGGGCCGACAAGGCCCGCTGGACGTTCTCCGGCCTGCCGGCCGGCCAGTACCGCGTGTCGGCCACCTGGCCCGAGCAGGCCAACCGGGCCACGAATTCCCCGTTCACCGTCTTCAACGGGGCCACGCCGCTGGCCACGGTCCCGATCAACCAGGAACTGGCGCCGAATGACTTCAGCGCCGCGGGGGCCTCCTGGGAGGACCTGGGCGGGCCGTACAACATCAGCGGCTCGACAATCGTCGTGGAGTTGACCGACGCGGCCAACGAGTACGTGATCGCCGACGCGGTGCGGATCGAGCGGGTCGGCGACCTGCTGGAGACGCTCACCGTCACCGTCTCGCCCTCGTCCTTCCTGGAAAACGCCGGAGCAAGCGCCGCGACGGGGACGGTGACCCGCAGCGGCTCCACCGCCGGCGACCTGCTGGTGACACTCTCCGGCAGCGACACGGGCGAGGCGACCGTCCCCGCGACGGTGACGATCCTCAACGGGCAGGCCTCGGCCAACTTCGCGGTCAACGCCGTGGACGACGCCCTGGCCGACGGCACGCAGTCGGCGACCATCACGGGCTCGGCCGCGGGGTTCACCAGCGGCTCGTACAGCGTGGACGTGCTGGACGACGAGCCCGCGGTGGTGATACAGGTCATCGACAACAGCCAGGCCGGGTTCACCATCGTCTCGGGCAGCTGGTCCACGGGGGCGGTCGGTTACCTGGGGAACAACCGGAACAACGTGGCCGGCACAGGGGCGGACAAGGCCCGCTGGACGTTCACCGGCCTGCCGACCGGCCAGTACCGCGTGTCGGCCACTTGGCCCGAGTTGGCTAATCGGGCCACCAATTCACCGTTCACCGTCTTCAACGGGGCCACGCCGCTGGCCACCGTCCCGATCAACCAGGAATTGGCGCCGAACGACTTCAGCGCCTCGGGCGCCTCTTGGGAGGACCTGGGCGGGCCGTACAACATCACCGGCTCGACAATCGTCGTGGAGTTGACCGACGCGGCCAACGAGTACGTGATCGCCGACGCCGTGCGGATCGAGCGGATCGGCAACCTGCTGGAGACGCTCACGGTCGCCGTCTCGCCCTCGTCGTTCCTGGAAAACGCCGGAGCGAGCGCCGCGACGGGGACGGTGACCCGCAGCGGCTCCACCGCCGGCGACCTGCTCGTGGCGCTCTCCAGCAGCGACACGGGCGAGGCGACCATCCCCGCGACGGTGACGATCCTGGACGGGCAGGCCTCGGCCAACTTCGCGGTCAGCGCCGTGGACGACGCCCTGGCCGATGGCACGCAGTCGGCGACGATCACGGGCTCGGCCGCGGGGTTCACCGACGGCTCCTTCAGCGTCAGCGTGCTGGACGACGAGCCCGCGGTGGTGATACAGGTCATCGACAACAGCCAGGCCGGGTTCACGATCGTCTCGGGCACGTGGAGCACGGGGACCGTCGGCTACCTGGGGAACAACCGGAACAACGCGGCCGGCACAGGGGCGGACAAGGCCCGCTGGACGTTCACCGGCCTGCCGGCCGGCCAGTACCGCGTGTCGGCCGCCTGGCCCGAGTCGGCCAATCGGGCCACCAATTCACCGTTCACCGTCTTCAATGGCGCATCGCCTCTGGCCACGGTGCCGATCAACCAGGAACTGGCGCCGAACGATTTCATCGCCTCGGGGGCCTCCTGGGAGGACCTGGGCGGGCCGTACAGCATCACCGGCTCGACAATCGTCGTGGAGTTGACCGACGCGGCCAACGAGTACGTGATCGCCGACGCCGTGCGGATCGAACGGATCGGCGATTTGCCGTAGCGGTTCGATCTGTGTTCGTCGGAGTTCGGGGACGGCGGTAACGCGAGCAGAGGTACCGGCTTTATCGGCAGATTCATTCTATTCGTTAGCTCATCCCAGGTTCCTCGAAGGCCGCGCCGTTCGTTCGACGCGCGCGGGCACGCAGTGGCCTTCTTCCGCGTTCGAGGTTTCCACGGGCCGCATACCCGCCCGCCGCTGTCGGCGGCGACAGTCTGCCGCGGACGCTCGTCCGCAGGCGCCCGCCGCGTTCATCGGGCACCACTCGACATCCCAGAAGGCTTGCTTGTTGTCCGAGCGCGACTAGAGTGGAAGAAGTAGGGTGCTGGTCCTGTCCGGCGGTCGCGACGACCTGGTTTGATGGCGACCACCGCGTGTTTCATGCGATGCATCGCGGAACACCCGTGACGGTCGATCCGAAGACGTGCAGGTCGGGTGCCTGATCCCAGCCTGCGCGCGCCGCTTATTCGATTTGCACGATCTAGGGAGAGCGAAGCTCTTGCTGAGCCAGCCACTCGGCGGCTCGGCAAGAACCTCACCCTCCCGGAGTCACGTACCCCCATCTGTAAACGTTCACACCCCGGCTGAACATTTGGCCGGATTCGAGGGGGTCGGGTACATGTTTTCGGCCTGCGTGTCTTCGCTTGGTCGAGCGGATTGGCCGAAAAAGGCACCCGACCCCGGCCCGTGAACGGTTCCCCCTATCCAATCGTGGGAGCAGACGCCTTTTGAGTTCCGTTTCGCCTGCCGCGCAATACGATTCCACGGGGCGCGAACCCCAACGCGAATGGGTGATTCAGCCGGCATCCGGCTGGGTGGGGCCCCATCTGTGCGAGTTGTGGGAAGCCCGCGACCTGTTGTGGTTGCTGACCTGGCGCAACATCGCCGTACGGTACAAGCAGACGGCCCTGGGCGTCACCTGGTCCGTCTTGCAGCCGACGTTGATGATGATGGTTTTTGGATTCGTGTTCGGCCGCATTGGCAGGATGTCGTCCGGCGACCTGCCCTATCCCATCTTCGTGTACGCGGGACTGTTGCCCTGGATGTTTTTTTCCGCGGCCGTCACGGGCGCGGCGGGCAGCGTGGTTGAATCCGAGCGTCTGATTACCAAGGTCTATTTCCCGCGGCTGGCGATCCCGCTGGCCGCGGTGTTTGCGGCGGTTGTGGATTTTGCCATCGCGTTAAGCGTGTTGATCGTGCTGATGATCTGGTACGGAATTGCGCCGAGTTGGACGGTGGCCCTGGTGCCGCTGGCCGCCATCCTGATGCTGCTGGCGGCCGTGGGAGTGGGGGTGCTGCTGGCCGCCTTCAATGTCTGGTACCGTGATTTCCGTTACTTGGTCGGTTTCCTGATGCAGCTCTGGATGTTTGCGACGCCCAGCATCTACATGGACTATCCGCCGCCTGCCGCGCCGCGCACGACCGCGATGGCGGCCGTACCTGGCGACCCGTCCGCCACCCAACCGAGGAGCTCGCTGGACCTGGGTCTGACCGACGTCCTGCGTCTGGCGGTAGATGCCAATCCGATGACCGGTTTGATCAGCTTCTTCCGGGCCGCGACGCTCGGGCGAGAGTTGCCCTGGGCGGTTTTGGCGAAATCCCTGCCCCTGATCCTGTTGTCGACGGTGGCGGGGGTCGCGGTCTTCCGGCGGGTCGAGGACTCGTTTGCCGATGTCGTGTGATGCCCGACCGTGGCGGCGCACGGGCCCGGTGCGCGGCGAAAATTGGATTTGGCAGTCCACCGAGGTGACTCGCTGATGACTTGGGCCGTGCGCATCGAGAAGCTGGGGAAGCGGTACCGCCTGCGGCACGCCGCGGATGCCGCGCCGTACCGGACCTTGCGCGAGGACGTCGCGTCGCTGGCGGCGCGGCTCAGGCGGTGGGGGCGTGGACCAGGGGGAACGTCGGAGGAATTCTGGGCCCTGCGGGATGTGAACTTCGAGGTTCAGGAGGGGGAGGTTGTCGGGATCATCGGCCGCAATGGGGCAGGCAAGTCAACGTTGCTCAAGATTCTGTCCCGCGTCACGCGGCCCACGATGGGAACGGCCCGCATGCGCGGACGCCTGGGATCGCTGCTGGAAGTGGGCACGGGGTTTCACCCGGAGTTGACCGGCCGCGAGAACGTCTTTCTGTCCGGTGCGATCCTGGGGATGACGCGGCGGGAGATCGTCCGCAAATTTGACGAGATCGTCGCCTTTTCCGGCGTCGAGCGGTTCCTGGATACCCCGGTCAAGCGCTATTCCAGCGGCATGTACGTGCGGCTGGGGTTTGCGGTCGCGGCCCACTTGGAACCGGAGATCCTGCTGGTCGACGAGGTGCTGGCGGTGGGCGACGCAGCCTTTCAGAAAAAGTGCCTGGCCAAGATGGAATCGGTCGCCCAAGCCGGGCGCACCATCTTGTTTGTCAGCCATAACCTGAACGCGGTCAGCCAGCTCTGCAGCCGGGCGGTGCTCTTCCAGGATGGCCGAGTGGCCCTGGTGGACGATGTGGATGCAGTCGTTGAGAGTTATCTTAACCGGCAGGACGAGCGTCGGGGCGACCAGACACTGAGTTCCTGGAATGCGGAGACCCGGCGGACGCCTTTCTTTACGAGCATTCGCATCAATGGCACTCCGCTGCCGGGAGAAGTGGTGGCGTCGTCGCTGGCGCCAGCATTGATCGAGGTGGCCGGCGATTCCCGCGGCTTGAAGCTGCGGGGGCTTCGGGTCGGCATCCACCTGGCAACCGCGGACGGTGTGCGGCTGCTGTCCTACGGAACACCTTTCTCCGGCATTCCGGATCTGGACGTGACCGGAGCCGTGCACCTGGAATGCCGGATCGATCAGTTGCCCTTGATTCCAGGCGTGTATCTCGTGGATGTGGGCTGCACGACCGACGGGGGACAGCTCGATTATGTCGAGCAGGTTGGCAAATTGAATATCCGCGCCGACAGCGGCAGCTGGCCGGGCCTGCTGCCGACGTACAAGAAGCACGGCTACTTTGCGGCGGAGGCCAGCTGGACGGTCCGCCACGAGTGTGCTGTCTGAACGTCACCATCCATCTTCGCGCTCGAGGTTCGACATGGCGCCGCCGTCTATCATGAGTCCCGCCGAAATCCGCACCCGGATCGCCAGTTTTCCCCGGTGGCACTACGAGTTTGATCTGCAGGGCGAACGGACGCCCATTCTTGATCCGAGATTTGTGAACCGTCATCGGCAGCGGAAGCGGTACTTTTTCGATCCCCTCGTGCGGCTGATGGGGGGCAGCCTGCAGGGACGGCGCGTTCTGGACCTGGGCTGCAACGCTGGCTTCTGGTCCCTGGCGGCCGTCCAGGCGGGATGTGACTTCGTGCTGGGTATCGACGGACGACGGTTGCACGTGGACCAGGCCCATTTTGTCTTCGAGGTCCAGGGAGTTGATCCCGCGCGATTTGCGTTTCGACAGGCGAATGTATACGACCTCGGCGGCCTGGATGTTGGTTCCTTTGACATCGTCTTCTTGCTGGGCCTGATGTATCACATCTGCAAGCCGATGGAATTGCTGGAGATACTTGCGGCGATGAATACTGACGTCCTGCTGATCGACACGCTGATCTCCACGTTACCGGGAAGTCTCCTGGAGATTCGTCACGAGGACACGGACGAGCCACGTCATGCCGTCGATTATGGCCTGGTTACGGTGCCGACCCGCCAGGCCGTGGAAGAGATGGTCGCCCAGTTTGATTACCGCTGCGCAACACTGGCTCCAGCGTTCACGGACTACACAGGTTCGGAGGATTATCGCAACGGAAGCCGTCGGGCGTTCCTTTGTGCGAGGCACACGTGCCTGGACGGGCTGGAGGTCGAGCCGCAAGCCGCCGGTCGGCCCCGTGACCAAGGTGGTCGCTGGCGGCGGTGGTTCTTCCGCGGTGCGGGTGGGCCAACGTGAAGGCACCGTCTTCTCACAAAGGGTGAGGCGGATGGCGGAGTTTGTCAAGGCAGGTGTCAAGATGAGCGATGGCAGGCAGAATGTGATTCGGGCTGTCACACCTCCCGTGATCTACCATGCTTTGTCCCGGTTCCGGGAGCGGCTGTCCGGACGGAGCGCGACAGAGGAGCGTCATCGCGCCATTGTGGGGGGAATGTGGGACGAGATCGGCAGATTGCAGTTCGATTTCCTGGTCCAGCAGGGCCTCCGGCCGCAGCACAAGTTCCTCGATGTGGGGTGTGGCTCGCTCCGCGGGGGCGTCCACTTCATCCGCTACCTGGCCGAGGGACACTACCATGGAATCGATCGGGACGCGGGTGTGTTGCAGGCTGGCCAGGAGATTGAACTAGCGCGTGCCGGGCTGGGCGGCCGCCGGGTACAACTGCTGTGCAATGCCGAGTTTGAAGTGGCCGCCTTCCATACGCGTTTCGACTATGCCATCGCCCAATCGGTATTCACTCATCTACCCTGGAATTCCATCTTGCGCTGCCTGGTCAACGTGGCTCCCGTGCTCGCGCCCCAAGGCCAGTTTTTCGCCACGTTCTTCGAGGACCCCGATGGAGCGCACCGGGTCAGCACGATCAGCCACACGCCGGGCGGCGTGGTAACCCGTCCCGACCGCGATCCGTACCATTACGAGTTCGACGTGTTTCAGGACCTGGCCCGGCGCGCCGGGCTGAGCGTGACGCACCTTGGCGCTTGGGGGCATCCGCGCGACCAGCAGATGATGGTCTTTCGCAGGCCCTGACCAAGGTGCTGGGTATACCGCCCATGGGACGCGGAACGAGACGGGCGCGCGGCCGACGAACATGGCGAACGTACTGTGCGTGACGGGGATGCATCGGTCGGGTACTTCGCTGACCGCCTCCTGGCTGGCGCACTGCGGCCTGATCGTGCACGACGGAGTGATGGTCGGCGCCGCCGCGGGGAACCCGCACGGGCACTTCGAAGACAAGGAATTTGTCGATTTGCACCAGCAGCAACTGCTGCGGTGGGACCCGCGCTCTCGCGGCTGGATCGTGCGGGGTCGCAGCTTGCCCGGCACCGACGACGATTTCGCGCGGCGCGCGCAACGACTGATCGATCAGCGCAATGCCAAGTACGAACTGTGGGGCTGGAAGGATCCCCGCACAGTACTGTTTCTGGAGGCTTGGAAGCAGCTCCTGCCGGAGTTGAAGGTCCTGCTGCTGTGGCGCGCATGCCGCGATGTCGTGGGGTCGCTGCTGGCGCGGAAGGCGGCGAGCACGGCTGCCGTCATGCGGATCACGACGCTGGAGGCCGTCCGGACGTGGGCCAGCTACAACCGCCGCGTGCTGGAGTACCGCCGTGCGCATCCGGACGATTCGCTGCTGGTGCCGATCTCCCGCGTGATCGCGGGGGACCGCGAGCTGCTGCCGCTGATCAATGACCGATTCGGTTTGCGTTTGAGCCATCATCCCGTGTCGACGCTCCGGGACGACACGCTGCTGAAGCCTCGCCGCCGGTCGTGGCTGGCCCGCGGGGCGGAATCCTGGTTCGACACGGCCGCCCTGGAACGGGAACTGGCAGGCGCGTCCGAGACGATGGATGGCGGAGGGTGAGTGGGAAGCGTCACAGCGGCATGGGCCCGGGCGTTCTCTCGGCGCGCGCGGAACCTGGGCACGGTGGCCCGGCACGCCGTACAACGCGGGATGGTCTGGGGATGGTGCCCGATCTGCGCGCGGCGGACCCTGTTCTATCACCAGGGCCCGTGGCCGCGCGACCAGTTCCGTTGTGCGCGATGCCTGAGCATTCCGCGGTGGAGGGCGTTGGTCCGCGTGTTGGAAACACACTTTCCCGGGTGGCGGCAGCTGGCCATTCATGAATCGTCGCCGGGAGGCAGCGGCTCAGCCAAGCTGGCGCGCGAGTGTCGGGGCTACATGCCCACGCACTACTTTCCTGATGTTTCGCCGGGACAGTCCCGCAATGCCGTGCGCTGCGAAAATCTGGAGGCTCAGACGTTTGCTGACGAGCAGTTTGACCTGGTGATCACCCAGGACGTGTTCGAGCACCTGTTGAACCCAAGGCTGGGTTTTGCCGAGATCGCCCGAACGCTGCGACCGGGCGGCGCCCACCTGTTCACCGTCCCGTGGTACTGGTGGAAACCCACGCTTACCCGGGCGAAACTCCGCGATAGCCAGGTCGTCCACCTTGAGCCCCCCGAGTACCACGGCAACCCGATCAGTGCCGACGGATCGCTCGTCGTGACCGAGTGGGGCTGGGACTTGTGCGATTTCATCTACCGCTCGGCCGGACTGACGACCACCGTGATCCTCATCGTCGATCGCCGGCAGGGGATCGAAGCTGAGTTCAATGAAGTCTTCATCAGCCGCAAGCCCAGGTAGCGCGGGAGGGACGGCAGCCGCGAGCACCA
>Ga0209398_1001213_pt1 | contig 13745 bp, 10 predicted proteins | sample AshMeaBigSpring_FD_184125 | JGI IMG/M metagenome (GOLD analysis project Ga0209398, IMG submission 184125) | Groundwater microbial communities from Big Spring, Nevada to study Microbial Dark Matter (Phase II) - Ash Meadows Big Spring (SPAdes)... | ecosystem: Environmental > Aquatic > Deep... | reverse complement strand
AACAGGCAGAAACAACAAAAACACCGTTTCTTTCGCGCGCCCTGAAAGCACAATATATGGTGGTTGGATAAATAAAATACTACCATATAGCGCATTTTGTTTGACTTTCCTCACCCAAACCGACATCTTTTCCGACCTGTCGGGAATCTGTGCAAATCCGCTGGATTTTCGCGACAAATCCCTGCCGGTAACCGTAACAACAACGACTTTTTTCCATGGCTACAACCACGATCTCATTGGGCGACCGCACTTTTATTTTGGACCGCGATAAGGCGGAAGCTGCTTTCGCGGCGAAGAAGGTGATCAACGGGCGGCAGACGATGTTCTTCAACATCCTGCCTCTGAAATACACGTGGGCCTACGACCTCTACAAAAACATGAAGGCCAACCACTGGGAGCCCGAAGACATCCAGATGCAGAAGGATTGCGAGCACTGGAGGGACACGAGCGGCTTCATCTCCGACGTTGAGCGGTGGATCATCAAGATGGGGATCGGGTATTTTTCCGCGGCCGAAGGGATCGTCGGAGACAACATTCTTCATGTGATCCGCGAGTCGGTGACCGCTCCGGAGCTGAAGCTCGTTCTAGGGCGCCATGCTCACGAAGAGAACATCCATGCCGACTCGCTCGTCTACATGATCAGCTCGCTCGGGATCAACCCGCACGAGTGCGAGGCGATGTTTGAGGATGTCGCCACGATTAAGGACAAGACCGACTTCGTTGTGAGCAACAGCCGCGCGCTCCGCCGCGACACCGATCTCACCGTGACGGCGAACAAGCAGGCACTTGCCAAGAACATGTTTCTTTTCGGCCAGTGCATGGAGGGCACTCAGTTCTACGGGCTTTTCGGCATGGTCCTCGCGCTCTACCGCCAGAACAAGTTTCCCGGCATCGGACAGATGTTCAGCTACACCTTGCGCGACGAGTCGAACCACATCGAACTCCTGCGCCAGCTTTTGCAGGACCTCGTCGATGAGAATCCGGACGTCTGGACCGAGGCCTTCCGCGAGGACCTCCGCGCCACGATGCGCGAGGCCGTCCGGCTCGAAAAGAAATTCATCCTCGACTGCCTGCCGGTCGCGGCGGTCGGCCTCACCGCCGAGGAGTTCACAACCTACATCGACTACATCGGCGACCGCCGCCTGGAGGGGGTTGGCCTTGAGCCGCTCAACCCTCCGATCACCAACCCTCTGCCCTGGCTCTCCGAGATGATGGAAATCAAGAAGGAGACGAATTTCTTCGAGGGTCGTGTCACCGAATACCGGCGCGCGGTCGATACCGCCAGCGTCTCCGACGATGATCTCTAAGAACGCAACCCCAGTATCCCGTTTTCAGTGTTCAGAAAAATCATCTCCTTGCTGAAAACGAACCGCTAAAAAACAACTGCCGAACACTGAACACCGAAAACTGAAAGCTGCCCCATGATCCGCCACATCTCCCTCGACGAAGACATCGCGCTGAAGCGCCTTGTGACCACCCCCCGCGAGCTCAAGCCCGGCTTTTGCTGGCACGATTCGCTGGATCTCGAATCCGTCCCGAGCGCCGGGATCATCGTCGCCCGCAGCAGCGGCGAGGAACACGAGTTCAGCCTGGCCGACGTCGCCGATGAGATCGGGGCCGCCCTCACCGATCTCCTGCTATCCCGCGAGGAAAAAAACATCTTCAACGAGCGGAACCGCGGCTTCGTTGCGAATGTCGCTCACTCGGTCGCCACGCGGCTGCTCGAGCAGGTTCGCGATGGCAGCGGGCTCAAGCTCTCCGAGAACGACCTCTCGCTTCTGATCGAAAAGGCGCTCATTGAGAACGATGCGCACGATGTGGCCAAGAGCCTGGTCTTCAAACGCTCGGTGCGCTCAGGTTCCGGGGCGGGTGTCGAGCCCGCCACGCACGATCCGGTGAGCGTGCGGCTCATCCGGCGGAATGGCGCGGTTGTTCCCTGGATCGAGTCGAAGATCGAGATTGCCTGCAGGAAGGCTTTCCTGTCGACGAAGGAGAACGCCGAGGCGGCCGCCTCGATTGCACGCTCTGTAACCGAGCGGGTCCGGCATCGCGACCAGGCGTTCGTCCACATCGAAGATGTTCAGGACATGGTGCAGGAGGAGCTCATGCGGCAGGGATATTACAAGGTGGCCGAGAGCTATATTCTCTACCGGGCCCAGCGCGCCCGCCAGCGCGACGAGGCTTCTACGCTCGCCACCGAGCCAGCCGAGCAGCAGGACTCGCTCATCGTCGTCCGCCAGGCCGATGGCCAGAGCCTCTTCTGGGATGGCACCGAGCTCAAGCGCCGGATCCAGTTCGGAATGATCGGCCTCGACCTCAACCTCGACGCCACCCAGATCGAGCGTGAGCTGCGGCGGTCGATTGGCTCGGAGGTCACCGAGGAAATCCTTAAGCACACGATCATCCTCAACGCCCGCACGCTCATCGAGCGCGACGCCGACTTTGCGAAATTCGCAGCCCGGATCATGCTCTCCTACATCTACGAGGAGGTCCTGGACTGGAAGATCATGCGCGACGGCATCGAGGGGCTGCGCGAGGCCCACCGCAAGGCTTTCAAAAACTACCTGCGCCACGGGGTGACGATCGAGCGGCTTTCGCCGAAGCTTCTCTCCTACCGGTTTGAGGCGCTGGCGGATGCGATCGATCCGACCGCCGACATGGACTTTGACTTCCTCGGGATTCAGACGCTCTACGACCGGTATCTGATCGTCGACAAGACAAAGAAGCCGGCCCGCCGGATTGAGACCCCGCAGTTCTTCTGGATGCGTGTGGCGATGGGGCTGTTCATCGACGAGCCCGAGGCCCGCGAGGATTGGGTGATCCGACTTTACAACCTCTACAAGAGCCGCCGGTTCTGCTCGAGCACGCCCACGCTCTTCAATTCCGGAACGCTCCACAGCCAGCTCTCGAGCTGCTACCTCTACAAGGTCGACGACTCAATCGAGTCCATCATGCAGCGGGGCATCGCGGAGAATGCCTACCTCTCGAAGTGGGCGGGCGGCCTCGGGGGCTCCTGGACGGCGGTTCGTGGCACCGGCGGTTACATCAAAGGGACAAACGGTGAGAGCCAGGGCGTGATCCCGTTCCTCAAGCTTCACAACGACCAGCTCGTCGCTGTCAACCAGGGCGGGAAGCGCCGCGGGTCTGGCTGCGCGTATCTGGAAACCTGGCACAACGACGTCGAGGACTTCTTCCAGCTCCGCCGGAATACCGGCGACGACCGTCGGCGGGCGCATGACCTCAACACGGCAAACTGGGTTCCTGACCTCTTCATGAAGCGGATGGAGGCTCGCGAGAACTGGACGCTGTTCCGCGCGAACGAGGTTCCGGACCTCCACGACGCGTTTGGCCGCAAGTTTGAGGAGTGCTACATCCGCTACGAGACACTCGCCCGCGAAGGGAAGATTTTCGGCCGCGAGATCCCGGCGATCGAGATGTGGAAGACGATGTTGAAGATGCTGCTGGAGACGGGGCATCCCTGGATCACATTCAAGGACCCCTGCAATCTCCGGAGCCCTCAGGACCATGTCGGCGTCATTCATTCGTCCAACCTCTGCACCGAGATAACTCTCAACACCAGCGAGGACGAGACCGCTGTCTGCAACCTCGGTTCGGTCGTCCTCGACACACACATGCGCGCCGACGGTTCGCTCGATCACGACATGCTCCGCGAGACCATCCTGGTCGCCGTGCGGGCGCTCGATAACGTCATCGACATCAACTTCTATCCAACCGAGGCGGCGAAGCGTTCCAACCTCCGCCACCGCCCGATCGGTCTCGGTGTGATGGGCGTCCAGAATGCCCTCTTCAAGCGCGGTCTGGACTTCGCGAGCGAGGGGGCGGTGAACTTCAACGACGAGTTTATGGAGGCGATTGCCTTCTATGCTTATTCGGCATCCAGCGACCTTGCCGGGGAGCGCGGGGCCTACAGTTCCTACCGCGGATCGAAGTGGGACCGGGGGCTGCTCCCGCAGGATACGATCGACATCCTCGAGCGCGAGCGCGGGATCAAGATTGATGTGCCCCGTGGCGGTCTGATGGATTGGACGCCCGTGCGCGCAAAAATCAAGGCGCAGGGGATGCGCAACTCGAACGTGCTGGCCATCGCTCCCACGGCGACGATCTCGAACATCATGGGCACGACACCCTGCATCGAGCCGAACTACAAGAACCTCTACGCCAAGGAAAACCTCGGCGGAAAGTTCACGATGCTCAGCACCGAACTCGTTCGCGATCTTAAGAAAATCGGAAAGTGGGACAACGCGATGCTCGAGCAGTTGAAGTATTTCGAGGGCGAGCTCTGCGACATCGAGGGCATTCCGGAGGACTTGGTCCGCAAACACCTGACCGTCTTCGGGATTCCGTTCCAGTTCGTGATCGACGCCGCCGCCCGGCGCCAGAAGTGGATCGACCAATCGCAGTCGGTCAACCTCTTCATCAGCGAGCCCGACATCAAGATCCTGAGTCACATGTACCGCCGGGCCTGGCACACCGGGCTCAAGACGACCTACTACCTCCGCACGCTCGGAGCCTCCAGCATCGAAGGGCCGACGACCAATGTGAAAAAAGAGCTTCGCGGGGTCGTTGCCACCGGGCAGCAGAAGAAGGAATTCAGCGACGCCGAGAAAATGGCCTGCTCGCTAGAGGCGATGCGCAACGGCGGCGAGTGCGAGGCCTGCCAGTAGCGCGGCGCGCGCCATGTTAACAAGCCGGCCGCAGGAGAACACCGTTCTCTTGCGGCCGAATGCTTTTTATCCGCAGGACGGCGGGGTCGCCAGGCAACCCGCACCGTTCTGCGGTGGGATAAATCTTCCGGGTTTAGTGGGCGCCCGCGCCGGCAGCCGCCGCGCCGACACCGACCACAAGGGCGAGGACCATACCGATGATCCCGAGGACGAGCAGAATAACGGCGATCATGCCGAGGATCTTGCCGATCTGGGTCAGCGATTTGCCCTCCGGATCCATCGTGCCCGCTGCAATTTCCTTCAGGTCGTTGTTGCCCATGATCCAGGCGGCAATGCCGACCGGTTGGCAGACGATGAGGCTGAGGATTCCAAGAACAAGGACGAGTGTGCCGCGATGTGGTTTCATAGTATTGAGTAGCTGCGGCTCTTCCTAGAGAAAGCGCTTCCGAATGCAAGCGCTATTTCGCAGGGAGGAAAGGGAGTGCACGCGCCGGACGCCGCGGGCTAGGTTTCTTTTGCCCAGGCCGGGCGGTCCTCGAGGTGGTAGAGCATCTCCCCGGCCTTCGGGACGAGGAGGACTCCCTCCTCCTCCCGGTCCGCGTAGTCGCCGGGGCGGATCGTGGAAGGATCCCGGTAGCCGAGGTTGATTTCCTCGCAGATGTCGCGCGGTATCCCAGTGGCAAGGGTAACCCGGATCCGGCAGCGCTCGACGCCGTCTTCAAATGTTCCGATCCCCCGCACGTGCGTCGAGTGGGCGAGCGTGCCCCAGGGGAGGTCTTGGAACTTGTCCCATTGCTTGAGAAAGTAGTCGCGGCAGTGGTAGCCGATCTTCCGGATGAGGGCGCCGTGCACGACAGAAATTTCATGGATGTGCGGCGCGTAGATGATGAGCTCGCCGCCCTCGGCGACGACCGGTTCGAGCTTATACATGCATTTCCCGCCGACCCAGAGCTCGTCATACATAGCAGGCGCGCAGGAAAGGACGGTGTGGAACGGGCGGGGCTTCCTGATGATGTGGAGTTCCTGCGAGAGGTCGCTCGCGGCGTCCCAGGCTTCCTCCGGGGTGCCGGCGAACATCCCTGCAAAGTGGGGGCCGCTGACGACCAGGCAGAAGCAGAGCTTTTCGACCGGTACCATGGCCGCTGCGCGGTCGACGACCCTGCGGACTGGAGTCCACTTGTTTCCGATGATCATCGGGTTGGTGATTACGGCCCCGAGCCAATGGAAAAAGTTGAGGATATCGGGGCCGGCGACGCCCGGGAAAAGATACTTGTTGCCGCCCGAGCATCCAACGACCTCGTGTGGGAAGACCGGGCCGATGATCACGATGCGGTCGTAATCCAGCAAACGCCTGTTGATCGATACCGGCACTTCCATCTGAAACAGCCCGCCGGAGAGGGCGTCGATCTCTGCGGCCGGGATCGTTCCGACCCGCGCGAGCGCTGACGGGTTATCCCACTCGTGGTTCAGAAACTCCACCCGCGCGTAGGTCGTTCGACGTTCCTCCGCAGTGATTTCCAGTCGTGAGCAGATTCCATCCTCCGACATCGGTGGGTGGGTGCCGAGTGCAACCATCACATCAAATGCCGCGCACTGCCCCGCCACGGCCGCATGAAGCCCGGTAAATACCGGGCCGACCGGCGCCGTGCGGGTGGCATCCGGAACGATCACAAGCACGCGCTTGCCGGTCCATTCCTGCCCGTTCACAGCGCCGGAGATGGCATCAAGGATCTGTTCGGGCGTGAGGCTGGAATCGGGGGCGGCAATCGCTTGGAGGGCATGCATAAGGGGAACGGAACTTAACAGCTTTTAGCGGGCCCCCGAAAGCGTTTTTTCCCTGCTTGAACCGGGGCGCAGGATTTTGTTGAATGTTGTCATGAGGGTTCTCTCCGCTCTGCTTGCCTTTGGTCTCTCCATTGCTTTGAACTCAGGCGCCCGGGGATCCGGAATCCTCGACGAGATCAGCGGAGCCCAGGCCGTCCAGGTTCTCGCGGGCACGCAGATCGTGCTCCAGGAGGAGGTTGCCGGCAAGCCCTGGCCGAAAGTCCGGCTCTACCAGAAAGTCAAAGCCACATCCGATGAGGTGATCTCCGTTTTTTTCGACTATAAAAATGCCAAGGGATACATTCCAAAAATTCTCAAATCCGATATCTCGAAACGGATCTCACCCTGCGTGATGGAGGTCGACTACGGAGTGGATGTTCCGATTCTACCAGACGAATATTACACGGTGCGCAACACGCTGCGCGAATACGGAAATGGCGGGTACCGTGTGGACTGGACGCTGCTGCGGGCGCTCCAGACGAAGGCGAGCGAGGGAAGCCTCCGGGTCGAGCCCTGCGAGGGCGGTTCGATCCTCTGCTACACCAACCTGGTCACGCCCAGCTCCGGCATGGCTGGGCTGCTCAGGACGAAGGCGATCGAGCAGATGCGCAATACCGTTTCAGCCATCGTCCAGCAGGTCGAGTCGCAAAGATCCTTACACCCCGAGGCGCTCGCCGCGCAGGTGGCCGCCATGAAGAAGGCCCTCCAAGACGAGGAGAAATAACCTCGATCCCCTCCTACTCCCAAGCCAGCTGGGTCTGGGAAGGATTCGAGGGGTTTTGAACCACCATCGGCAGAAGCGTGCCGGCTTCCGCCGGAATATGGGCCAAATCCTTTTCGATGAAGCGGAAGAGGGCGATGGGCAGCTGCTCGATGCGCTTCGGCGCGGGCTTTGAGGCATCGGCCACTTCTCCCACAGAAGCCAGCGTTACGAGGAGTGCCAGAGTGCTGCCCATGAGAAGGCCTGAGGCAAAGCCGGACGCCGCTCCGATCGCTTTATCAGGAGTGTTGTCATCGGCTGGCTTGTAGGCTCTGGCTTTGTTATTCATGGCATACGACACGAGCAGCCGCGCCCCCAAAAACAGGACACAGAAGACGACCGCAGCGGAGAGCGCAGGGCTTCCGAGGATGTCTTCAAGGATCTTCCACACCGGATGCCAGAACCGCATGGCCACAAGCACGGCGAAGTAGGTGACAAGAAGCCCGCGCACCTCGACGACAGCTCCCTTCATCCATCCGATGTATCCCCAGAGAAAGGCGATGGCGATGGCAAGAAGTGTCAGAATGGTTTGTGTGTTCATTGTCTGTGACCGGAAAGTGCTAGGCTGTCTGGAGGAGTTCCTCGACCGTGGTGATGCCTGCCAGGATTTTTTGTGCGCCGTTGAACTGGTAGGTGTGGAATCGCTTCTCCGAGGCGACGGCGATGATCGTCTCCTCGTCGGCCCCGTCGCCGATCGCACGCCGGACGTCCTCGTCGACGACGAGCATCTCAAAGAGGGCCGTGCGGCCGCGGTATCCGGTGTCCAGGCAGTGCTCGCAGCCGGTGGCCGCATGAAGGATCGAACCGGCCTCAAGCTCCATCCCGAGGCTGGCAAGCTCGGTTCCCTTGGCGGGAAACGGGTGCCTGCAATGCGTGCAGAGCACACGGACCAGCCGCTGGCAGAGAATCAATCGGGTTGCGGCCGCAATCTGGTAGTTTTCGATTCCCATCTCGCGAAGGCGCGTGATTGCCGCAACGGCGGTGGGAGCATGGAAGGACCCGAGGACCAGATGCCCGCTCCCCGACGAGGAGAGTGCGGCCTTCATGGTGGGAAGATCCGTGATCTCCCCGATGAGGATGACGTCGGGATCCTGACGCATGATCGACTGCAGGCCGCTCTCATAAGAGATGCCGGCCTTCGGGTTCACCGAGAGCTGGGTCGTTCCCGCCAGCTCGTATTCGGGCGGGTCCTCGATCGTCATGATGTTCAGCCGGGACGCATCCATCGACCGGAGCGCCGCGTAGAGCGTGGCCGATTTGCCCGATCCACTCGGGCCGGTGGCGAGGATCGTCCCGTCGCGGGATTGCAGGATTTCCGTGAAGATATCCAGCGACTTCTCGTCGAAGCCCAGCGAGCCGAGATCGAATCCGGCCTGGCCATGGTCCAGCAGCCGCACGACAATTTTTTCCCCGTGGAATGAGCTTGTCGTGGCAATGCGGAGGTCGACCAGGCGGTCGCCGGAACGCATCTGAAAGCGTCCATCCTGGGGCTTAAGCTCCTCGGCTGCATCCAGCTCGGCCATCGTTTTGAGGGCGGCGAGAACCAAGTGACCTTCTTCCCGTGGGTAGCGCATGCGCTCCTGCAGGAGGCCGTCCAGACGGAAGCGCACCTTATAGTCATCCACGGTCGGCTCAATGTGCACATCGCTGGCGCGTTCGAACAACGCCTCGTCGATCATCTCGCCGGCCCTGCACAGGCCTTCCGCGAGGCTCGCATCGGTTGCAGGGATGCGCTTGGCGGCATCCACAAAGTCAAACCCGCGCGGAGTCCGGCATTTCCGCGTGATGTCAACGGCCGGAGAATTGGCCGGTGCCGGCTTCTTTGCCGGGGCGGGTGCCGTCTCATGGATCGGCTGCGAGCGTTTGGCATCGGATGTGCCTGCGGCTGCGGGAGGCCTGGGCGGGCGCGTGGGTCCAGCCGGCGGTGCAAGTGGCGGCTGAGGGGCCGCATCCGGCTTTGGCGCGGCGGCTGGCGGCTCGATGTCCAGTTGCTGCCCGCTGACCTTCATGGCCGCAGCGTAAGCGGCGGCACCTGCTCCCGGCAGGAGGAGCGCAACCAGCGTCCAAAACTTCGGGTCGGCCTTCCGAGCGGCCAGATGTCGCTGCACCCATTGGACGCTTCTCATCCAGCCGGCCGCGAGCGCGAGCCAGAAGACAAGAAGGATGTCAAACTTGGCGCTGTATTTTCTGTCTACCGAGGGGGGCTCGGACGGTAAGGATGGGGGCGGGGGTGGTTCCTGCATCACGGTGGGTTCCGGCTCGGAGGTCGGGACGCTTTCCGTTGCGGCCGGGGTCGGAATCGTGGGCTCGGCTGAGGGTGCGGGCTCCGGCGTTGTCACGGGTGTTCCAAATGCGTTGGTTGCTGGCTCGGTTGCCGCAGGCACGGTTTCCGCCGGTGTCTCAGCCGGCGTCGAGGCCGGCGCCGTTTCGGCCACAGGCGCAGGAATCGATGGCTCGGGGGTGGCCAGTCCCGGAATGATCGGGTCGGTTTCCTTCAGTCCGGCATTCGGGGGGTCGATCCGCTTGATGCTGACGATCTGGCAGGAAATTTTCCCATACTGGTTGCGGTAAACAACTTCCGTTTCCGTTCGGGAGATAATCGTCACCCCCCGCTCGACCTTATCTGCAAAATAGATGTCCGCAACCGGGAGGTCTTCCGCCCCGTAAAGGGAGGCACTCGCGGCGAGGGTTGATACAATGAGCAACAAATGGAAAAAAGGCCTCTTCACAAGCACGCGATTACTACCCAATTTGCTTCGCGATGCGATCAATTTTTTTTATAACCTGCAATGCTCCGTCTTGTTACACCGGCTCGGCTGTAGCCGTGCGCCGGCTCGGCTGTAGCCGTGCGGTTTGATAGAAATCAAAAAAAGCAATTGACCTGCAACCGGCGGTTTGACACTGAGAGGAATGTTGAACGATCAAGCCAACATTTTATTCCGCTCAACATGCCGGCTGGCACTGTGCGCGGTATTTCTTGCTTCTGTGTCCGGACTGTCCGGTGCGGACGAATCGGAGGATTGGTGTATCCTGACGGAGTTTGGTGCGGATCTGTATCCCTCGGTCATCATGGCCACATCGACATTCCGGGCGGATGAGGAGGAGAAGGACTCGACACTGATCGGGGATTCCATGGGGCTGATTGGCGCCGAGGTCGTCGCCCCGCGCGACAAAGCAAAGGTGAAGGTCGAAGTGCAGAGCCAAAAGCTGATCCAGACGAGCACCTGCGAGGCGACCCTGCCGAAGAAGGGAAAAGCCTACCAGATCTATCCCCTGCTGCGCTACGACTATGACTCGCTGCTCCGCGTCCGCCAACCGTTTCCCGAGCATCTGACGGTGAGGGTCACTGTGGATGGCGAACCCCTCGGCGAAAAGCAAAAGCGCATGCTCGCCCGGTCTGTGAACGACTGTCCGTTTGGCGTGACCGATGAGGATGGCGAATACACCTCGCTCGACATCATGTTCGCGGCTTACGTCAACGAGAACCATCCGTTTGTGGATGAGATTCTGGGCGAGGCATTAAACTCGGGGGACACCGGATCCTTCGCCGGCTATCAGGGGTCGCCGGAAGATGTGAAGCGCGAGATGGAAGCGGTCTGGAACGCGCTCAAAAAGCGCGGGTTTGTCTACAGCAGCATCACCCGGCCCTCTTGGGAGAACGAGTCGGTTTACACCCAGCACGTCCGGCTCATCGGCGACTCGATCAAGACCGCGCAGGCCAACTGCGTGGATGGAAGCGTGCTCTTCGCATCGATTTTCCGGAAGATCGGCCTGAATCCATTTCTGGTGACGATTCCGGGCCACATGTTTGTCGGGGTCTACCTGGATTCCGAGAGCTCCGACTTTGCCTGCATCGAGACCACGATGCTTGCCGACGCGACTTTCAAGGAGGCGCTGGACGAGGGAAACAAAACCTTCAAGAAAAACCGTCGGAAGCTGACCGGCAAGAAGGCCACCGATCCCGACTACGCGATTGTAGATATCGACGAGGCCCGCAAGATCGGTATCCTCCCGCTTCGCGAGCCTAAGGCCGAGTAGCCAAACCCGCGCCACTCTGGCAAAGATTTTATGCATATCACCACCACTCATCTGAAGATTAAACAAATCCTGATAGCGGCTGCCGTTGCTGCCGGTTGTGCAGCCCTTCACGCCCAGGCACCTTCGGACGGGCCCGCAACGCCGGGAGAGCTGCGCATCGTGGTCAAGCCCGCCAAGCCGTTCGCTTTTGAAGTGGACGGGAAACTTCAAGGGTACTCGGTGGATCTCTGGGAGCGGATCGCCAGCGATGCGGGGATCAAATTCACCGCCAAAGTTGTGGCGACAGTCCCCGAGTTGCTCCAAGCCCTTGAGAAGGGGGAAGCCGACGTCGGGGTGGGGGCGATCAGCATCACCCCCGAACGTGAAAAATCGCTCGACTTCAGCCACCCGTTTTTCGAGTCAGGGCTTCAGGTTCTGGCGCGCTCAAGCGGGGATTCCGGTGCATTTTCCGCGTTCCGATCCCTCCTCAATGCGGATGTTGGCAAGGTCTGCCTCGTCCTGCTCCTGGCCGTCCTGATCATCTCCCACATCCTCTGGGTGGTGGAGAGAAAGATCAACGCGGAAAGCTTTCCCGAGAGCTACGTCTCGGGAGTTTGGGAATCCACATGGTGGTCGATCGCGACACTGATCAGCGGCGGCTGCGAAAACAAGGCGCCGGTCGGTGTGGCCGGCCGCTTGGTTGCGGTGGTCTGGATGCTTGGCGGCATCGGCTTGACCTCCTACATCACGGCGACACTTGCCTCCGCGATGACGGTGAACACGCTGTCCGCGGAAGTCAGCGGCCTGGCTGACCTGAAGAGCTCCCGAGTTGGGACACTCGGCGGGGGTGTGGCAGAGTCTCTTCTCAAGCGTTCCGGATACGATGTCGTCGGATTCAAGACGCTCGATGAGGCGGTGGCCGCCTTGGAAAAGAAGGAGGTCAAAGGGGTCGTCTACGACAGCCCCATGCTCCGCTACTACCTTGCGACGCACCCCGGTGCGAAGCTTGAGCTGGTTGGTCCGCTTTTCGATCTTCAGGACTACGGATTTGCGCTCCAGCTGAAGAGCCCGCAGCGCAAGTCCATCAATGCCGCCCTCCTCAAACTTCAGGTGGACGGCTTCAAGGAGGAGCTGGAAACCAAGTGGTTCAAGGCCGTTGATAAATAGCCGGCAGCGGCCTCATAAGACTCTCCGCAGAGAACGCAAGAATCCGACAAACCCATATGAGCAACGACACCGTTACAACGACCACAAGCCAGTCCTGGTTCAGCCGCATCGGAAGTGCCCTCATGGGCGTCCTGGTTGGCATCGTTCTTTTCCTTGGCTCCTTTCTGCTGCTCGGGTGGAATGAGGGACGGGCGATCCACCGCGCCAAGACGCTGGAGATCGGCGCCGGGCAGGTCGTGACCGTACCGGCCGATGCGCCTGTCGCCGGAAACGAGGGCAAGCTCGTTCACATCACGGGCGTTGCCGAGGCGGATAAGCCGGTCAAGGATCCGGTCTTCGGGATCGTCGCTGATGCGCTCAAGCTCCGCCGGGATGTTGAGATGTACCAGTGGAAAGAGGATTCCAAGTCGGAGACCAAGCAGAAGCTCGGCGGTGGCGAGGAGACGACAACAACCTACACCTACTCCAAGGCCTGGGCGTCCGGTCTCATCGACTCCTCAAATTTCAAGGAGCCGTCCGGCCACAAAAACCCGGCCGAGATGCCTGTCGATTCCGAGACATTTGTTGCGCCCGCCATTCATGTTGGAAAGTTCCAGCTGCCGCCGAGCCTGACAGACAAGATCGACAACTACGTGCCCCGTCCGGCCACAGAAGCCGAAGCCAAAGCTGCCGCAAAGGAAACCGATGCCGATATTCAGACGGTCACTGGCGGTCAGCTTTATGTCGGTGCCGACCCCGGCACGCCGGCGGTCGGTGACTTGCGCGTGACGTTCAAGATGGCTCCCAGCGGGCCGGTAAGCATTGTCGCCAAGCAGATCGGCGACACGTTCGAGGAGTTCATTGCGGAGAACGGCAGGTCGATTGAGCCACTTCTGCAGACAGGCACCCACAGCGCTCAGGCGATGTTCCAGGCAGAGCAGGAAGGGAATGCGATGCTCACCTGGATCCTGCGTCTCGCCGGCTTCCTGATGATGCTTTTCGGCCTGCTGCTGATCACCGGAATTTTTTCCGTCATTGCCAGCGTGATCCCGTTTCTGGGGAACATCGTCAACATGGGAACCGGTATGCTCGCATTTGCGGTCGCGCTGCCGCTCACGCTGGTCACGATCGCTCTGGCGTGGCTTGCCTACCGCCCGCTCATCGGCATTCCGTTGTTTTTGCTCGCGATCGGGAGCTTGGTCTTCGCCATTATGCGGCTTTCGAAGCGGAAGAAGGCTGCCTAGCGCCTAGACTGCTGCAGGCAGCTCTCCCGGGGGCAGGGCATGCCGTTCAGGCCTGGCGCGTGTGCCGCG
>Ga0209398_1001212_pt1 | contig 13763 bp, 8 predicted proteins | sample AshMeaBigSpring_FD_184125 | JGI IMG/M metagenome (GOLD analysis project Ga0209398, IMG submission 184125) | Groundwater microbial communities from Big Spring, Nevada to study Microbial Dark Matter (Phase II) - Ash Meadows Big Spring (SPAdes)... | ecosystem: Environmental > Aquatic > Deep... | reverse complement strand
ACCTGCAGGCTGTTGCCGATGCGCTGAAGTCCGGCTTTGGCGGAGTGATCGTCCTTGCGGGCACTGCCAGCGGTTCGGTGTCGCTTCTCGCAGCCGTCGGCCCCGAGTGGGTCTCAAAAGTGCAGGCCGGCAAAATTATCCAAGCTATTGCTCCGCTCGTCGGAGGCAAGGGCGGCGGAAAGCCCGACGCAGCCCGGGGCGGAGGCAAGGATCCAGCCAAAGTCGCTGCAGCGCTCGCGCACGCCCGCTTAATGATCGCTGCCTGATCACGCGTTCCCGGAGTTCGTACGCGCAATGCCCCTGGCGGGACATTGCCTGTTGAGTGCGGATCGCCGGCGGAGCCGGGGGCTTTTTTTTATCGCAGCCCCTCAATGGCGCCCGCGATGTCCATCTCGCTCAGATCCTTGGAGACAAACGCATCACCGGGGCTCCGCAGGAGAACGAAACGCACTGACCCCGCGTGGAATTTTTTGTCCTTTCTCAGCGCCCCGAGGATGGCCTCTGTGGGGATGTCGGCTGGGAGCGTCAGCGGAAGCCCATAGCTTGCGAGGGCGGCAATGATCCGCTCCGAGGCCGCCTCTTCGAGTCCTGCCTTCTCTACCGAGAGCCTGCACGCCGCGACCAGCCCAAGGCTGATCGCCTCGCCATGGAGGTAGCGTCCGTAGCCCGCTGCCGCCTCGATTCCGTGCCCGATGGTATGCCCGAAATTGAGCAGGGCCCGCAGGCCTTTCGTCTCGAATTCATCCTGTGCGACGATCGCCGCCTTGATGCCGACATTCCGGGCGATCAGTGCCGGAAGATCATTCAGATGGTCGAGCATGTCCGGATCCCGGATCGCCGCATGCTTGATGATTTCCGCAAACCCCTCATTGAATTCCCGCCGGGGAAGGGTTGCCAGCGTATCTGGGTCTGCCAGGACAAGACGGGGCTGGTGAAATGCCCCGATCAGGTTTTTTCCTCCTGCGGCATTAACCCCGGTTTTCCCCCCCACCGAACTGTCCACCTGTGCAACAATCGTCGTCGGGATTTGCACGAAAGGGATCCCCCGGTAGTAGATGGCTGCCACAAATCCTGCCAGGTCCCCGATCACTCCGCCTCCCAGCGCAACCACCGATGACGAGCGGTCAAGCCCGGCCGCGATCATCACATCGCAGATCCGCGCAGCCTGCTGCATCGACTTCGAGGCTTCCCCGGCTGGAACGATGATTGTTGATACCTCAAAGCCTGCCGACCTCAACGAGCCTGCCGCACGTTCCTCATAGTGCCCGGCTACGTTCGAGTCTGTAATCAGCGCGCATCGCCCGGGCGCAATCACCTCCAAAAATGCTCCTCCACACCGGTCCACAATTCCGGACTCAACGTCAACATTATAGGGCGAACCGGCAAGCGGGACCAGAAACACGCATTTCAATAATTTCGCGAACATTGCCCGTGAAGGCAATCCCGATTCTCCAGAGGAACGGGAAAACATTTACTTGAACGCGGAGTCTGCGAAGTTTATTGAATCCCACATGAGCGAGACCTTCGGACAATATATTCGAGTACTGCGCAAAGAACGTGGATTAACTCAGCGGGGGTTATCGCAGATGGTCGGTTTTCGTAGTTTGGCGCATTTGAGCGACATTGAGAGCGGGAAGCGCTATCCGGCAAAGAAGTCGCTGGGCAAATTCGCGGAGGCGCTGGGGGTGACGGTGAGCGATCTGGAGTCGCGGGATACGAGGGGGCCGGTGGAAGCGGCGAAGGCGCTTTTTGCGCAGCGTCCGGAAATGGTGGGAGCATTTTTGAAGGTTTTGGCGGCCGTGCAGGAGATGGATGCTGAGGAATTTGTCGCAAGGGTCACTGGGGGACCGGTGGTAAAAGAAGTTCCACCAAGGAAGGCACTGGGTTTGCCAGTCCGGAGTCCGGTGACAGAGCCAGCTACTCCTGTGGCGGCAGTTCCGGTGGCGACGGGGGATCCGGTGCCTGCGGTGAGCGAATTCAAAGAGGAACCTCGCGGGGAGGCAGGGCTGGCGTATGAGTCGGAAAAGAGTGATATTCCGGTTCATGTACTGCCATCGCCCGCGGTTTCGCCTGCGCCAGCCGAAGTTGCCGAAGTTGCCGAAGTTGCCGAAGTTGCCGAAGTGAAAAAGCCAGCGGTGCGGAGGGCTCCGGCAGAAAAGGTCGACAACCCGGCGCAGCCCACCCTTTTTTAAGAGCTGGCGGCGTACCATTGCCCGGATTAATCCGCATGGCTGCTTGACGGCGGGATCTGCAACCGCCGACAATCCTCGACAACAGAGTGAAGAATCGAGGCATCATTGTGATTGGCGGCGGGGTCGTTGGCCTCGGAACGGCGTTGAAGCTGGGCAAGATGTATCCGGGGGCGCGCGTGAGGGTTCTCGAGAAGGAGGGCAAGGTGGGTGCGCACCAGACCGGCAACAACAGCGGGGTTTTGCACTGCGGGCTTTACTATAAGCCTGGATCGGCAAAGGCGCGCCTGGCCGTTCAGGGAATCCAGGAGATGACCGCTTTCTGCCGCGAGAATGGTGTTGCGCACGAGATTTGTGGGAAGCTGGTTGTTGCGGCGGACGAGTCGGAGGTCCCTCGCCTGCGAGGTCTGCATGAGCGCGGTTTGCAGAACGGGCTCAAGGGGCTCGAGTGGCTTGGCCGCGAGCAGATGGTGGAGATCGAGCCGCATGTCGGAGGGGTTGCTTCCCTGCGGGTGCCCGAGGAGGGGATTGTGGACTACCCGGGAGTCTGCGCCGCCATGCTCAAACGAATAGAAGAGCAGGGGAACGAGGTCGTTCTCAACGCCCGCGTCGGCGGCTTACGCCGGACTGCCGCCGGCTGGGTGGCCGAAACATCCGCCGGCAGCTACGAGGCGGACGTTATTGTCAACTGTGCCGGCCTGCAGTGCGACCGGGTGAGCGAGTTGGCGGGAGAGAAGAGGGACGTGCGAATCGTTCCCTTCCGCGGTGAATACTACAAGCTCCGGACCGGGCGGCAGCACCTCGTGAAGCACTTGATCTATCCTGTGCCCGATCCGCAGTTCCCGTTTCTCGGGGTCCATTTCACACGGCTGATCGGGGGCGGTGTCGAGGCGGGGCCGAACGCTGTTTTGGCTTTCAAGCGGGAAGGGTATAAGAAAACCGACTTCAGCCCGGCGGACCTGTTTGATGCGGTCTCCTTTCCGGGACTCTGGAGGTTTCTGGGCCTCCACAAAAGGATGTGCTGGGAGGAGATCCGGCGATCCTTCAGCAAGGAACTTTTCTGCCGTTCGCTGCAGCGGCTCGTGCCCGAAATCCGCGCTGAGGATCTGGAGACTGGAGGTGCCGGAGTCCGCGCTCAGGCGATGGCGCCGGACGGTATGCTTGTCCAGGACTTCAGTTTCGCGCGAGGGCACCAGGCCCTGCATGTGCTGAACGCGCCCAGCCCTGCGGCCACGGCTGCGCTGACAATCGGCGGGGAAATCGCCAGCCAGTTGAATGGCTGGCTGGATTGATTCGACAGCCCCTGCCTTTCAAGCCTAGACCGGACAGGGAGGGCTCTTTCAGCCCTCCGTCTCCTCCTCATCGCCGTCGCTGACGACCGGGGCGATTCCCTGAAGGTTTTCGCCATCGCGGAGATCGATCAGCTTCACGCCCTGCGCATTGCGGCCGGTCTCGCGGATTTCCTTGATCCGGGTGCGGACCATCTTGCCCTTGTTGGTGATGAGCATGAGCTCGTCGGCATCGCGGACGGTGAGGGCTCCGGCGACGCCGCCGGTCTTCTCGTTCGTCTTCATTGTGATGATCCCCTTGCCGCCGCGCGACTGGATCCGGTATTCGTCGAAGACGGTGCGCTTGCCGAGGCCGTTTTCGCCGGCCACCAGGAGCTGGGCATCTTTGTTGACGACGGCTGCGGCGACCACGTAATCGCCTTTCTCCGGACGGATTCCCCAGACGCCGACTGTGTCGCGCCCCTGGTCGCGCATCTCCTCCTCGTGGAAGCGGATGCTCTGGCCCTCGTGGGTGATGAGGACGATCTCGTCCTGACCGGCGGTCATCTTGCAATCGATGAGGCGATCGCCCTCCTCGATCTTGATCGCGATAATCCCGCCCTTGCGGATGTTTTTGAAATCGCTGAGGTTCGACTTTTTGACAATCCCGCTGCGGGTGGCGAAGACGATGTGGAGGTTTTCGTTCCAGGTATCCTCGTCGGTTTTCTGGCCCTGAACGCGGATCGTCGCGGCAATTTTCTCGTCATTCCGGAGCTCGAGGAGGTTGGCGATCGAGCGGCCCTTGCTGGCGCGCGAGCCCTCGGGGATTTCGAATACGCGCTCGACGTAGCAGCGTCCGGAGGCGGTGAAAAACATCAGGTAGTCGTGGGTCGTGGCGGTGAAGAGGTATTCGACGAAGTCGCTGTCCTCCTCGTTTTCCGCCTCGCGGGCGGTCATGCCGATGACGCCCTTGCCGCCGCGCTTCTGGGCGCGGAACGCGCTGACGAGGGTGCGCTTGATGAACCCGTTGTGGGTGAGGGTGACGATGACGCCGTCGTTGGCGATGAGGTCCTCGATCGCGATCTCGCCCTCGGCCGGAACAATCTGCGTGCGGCGCGGGTTGCCGAATTTTTCCTGAATGGCGCGGAGTTCGTCCTTGATGATTTTGAGGACGCGCTTCTCCTTGGCCAGGATGTCGAGGAGATCCTTGATCGTGGAGATGAGGGCGTCGTACTCGTTCTTGATGCTGTCGCGCTCGAGTCCGGTGAGCTGGTAGAGGCGGAGGTCCACGATGTGGCCGACCTGTTTTTCGGTGAACCGGTATTTTCCGTCCACGATCCGGGCCTCGCTGCGGATGAGGATGCCGAGCTGCTCGACGGTCTTCTGCGGCCAGGAGAGTGCCATCAATTTCATTTTGGCATCGTCGCGGTCGTCCGAGTCCTTGATGATCTTGATGAAGTCGTCGATGTTTGCGAGAGCGATGAGGTAGCCCTCGAGCTTTTCGGCTTCGATCTCGGCTTCATTGAGGAGGAAGCGGGTGCGGCGGAGGATGACTTCGCGGCGGTGCTCAATGTAGCAGTTGATCGCCTCCTTGAGCGAGAGAAGCTTCGGCTTGCCGCGGTCGATCGCCAGCATGTTCACGCTGAAGGAGGACTCCAGCGCGGTGTGCTTGTAGAGGTTGTTGATCAGGACCTTTGGATTTCCGTCCCGCTTGAGCTCGATGACGACGCGGGTGTCCTCGGCGCTCTCGTCGCGCACATCGCTGATCCCGGTGAGCACCTTTTCGTTGACGAGCTCGGCGATCCGCTTGACGAGTTCCGCGCGGTTCACGTTGTAGGGGATCTCGGTCACGATGATGCTCTCGCGCCCGCCCTTGCCCTCCTCGACGGCGACCCGCCCACGCACGCGGACCTGGCCGCGTCCGGTCTCGAAGTACTGGCGGATGCCCGCCGAGCCCTGGATCAGGCACCCGGTGGGGAAGTCGGGTCCCTGGATGTGGGCCATGAGCCCGTCGATCGTGATGTCCGGGTCGTCGATCTGCGCGCAGATCCCGTTGATGCATTCGACGAGGTTGTGGGGGGCGATGTTCGTGGCCATGCCGACCGCGATGCCTGTGCCGCCGTTGACGAGGAGGTTCGGGATAGCCGCCGGGAAAACCGTTGGCTCCATGCGCGTCTCGTCATAGTTCGGGATGAAGTCGACCGTCCCCTTGTCCATGTCGGTCATGAGGGCGGCTCCGAGGTGCTGCAGCCGGGCCTCCGTGTATCGCATCGAGGCCGGCGGGTCGCCTTCTACCGAGCCGAAGTTTCCCTGTCCGTCCACGAGCTGCTCGCGCATCGCCCAAGGCTGGGCCATGTGGACGAGGGTGGGGTAGATCGCCTGGTCGCCGTGTGGGTGGTAGTTGCCCATCGTCTCGCCGACGATCTTCGCGCACTTGAGGTGCTTGCGGTTCGGCTGGACGCCGAGCTCGTTCATGGCGAAGAGGATCCTTCGCTGGGACGGCTTGAGTCCGTCTCTTGCGTCCGGCAGCGCGCGGGAGATGATGACCGACATCGAGTAGTCGAGAAACGACTTCGACATCTCGTCCGCCACATTTACCAGTTCGACTTTTTCGTTTTGGGTATACATAGGAAATCAGACGTCGAGTCGGGCATTGAGCGCGTTGTCCTCAATAAACTGGCGGCGGGGTTCGACGACGTCGCCCATGAGGATGGTGAACATGCGGTCGGCCTCGACGGCGTTATCCTCGTTGAGGTCGACTTTGAGCATCTTGCGCTTTTCGGGGTTCATGGTGGTCTCGAAGAGCTGCTTGGGGTTCATTTCACCGAGGCCCTTGAAGCGCTGGATCGAGAGGCCGCGCTTGCCGATATCCAGAACCTTGGTGAGGATCTCGGGGATGGCGAAGAGCGGGTGCGTGACCGCCTTGTCGCCTTCGCCCTCGACGAGTTCGAAGATCGGCTGGTCGCTGTCGGCATAGTGCTCGATTTTCAGACCCTTGCGGGCGAGTTCGTCGATGAGCTTCTGGGCGGATGTCGACTCGTGGAGCTCGATGAGCTTCGCGCGGCGGCGGTTCGCGGGGTCCGGCTTTTTTGCCTTTGCTGCGGGTTCGGCAGCCTGGGCAGGATCCGCTTCCGCGGCATCCGCGGCCGGCTCGTCGAAGAGGTTGAGGTCGAGGTTGCCCTCGTGGAACTCGCGGACCTCGGTCTCACCGGGGAAGTAGGTCGCCCACTCGGAGTTGCCCTCGCGGACTTTGACCATAAACGTCGGGAGCTTTCCGGTTTTCGGGTCGCGTTCGGCGAGGTAGGATTCGAAGTCGCCGCCGTGGCGGCGGATCGCGTCGCTGAATTTCGCGAAGCGCTCGAGAAGTTCGAGGATTTCTTTGAGTTGGGTGGAGGTGAAAACTTTTCCATCCGCCAGATTCTTCACCTTAACCTCCTCGGCGCCGATGCTGATGAGGATCTTGTTGAGCTGGGCGTCGTCGTCCACGTATTCCTCGCGCTTCTTGCGCTTGATGAGGTAGAGCGGCGGCTGCGCGATGTAGATTTTCCCCTGCTTGACGAGCTCCGGCATCTGGCGGCAGAAGAACGTGAGAAGGAGGGTGCGAATGTGCGAGCCGTCCACGTCGGCATCGGTCATGATGATGATGCGGCCGTAGCGGAGCTTCGCGATGTTGAACGTGCCCTCCTGGTCCTTCTCCTTCTCGCCCAGCGACGAGCCGATGCCCGTGCCGATGGCGGTGATGAGCGTCTGGACCTCGGTGTTCTGGAGGACTTTGTCCAGGCGGGCCTTCTCGACGTTGATGATCTTGCCTTTGATTGGGAGGATCGCCTGGTAGCGGCGGTCGCGGCCCTGCTTGGCCGAGCCGCCGGCCGAGTCGCCCTCAACCACGTAGAGTTCGGTGAGTGCGGGGTCGCGCTCCGAGCAGTCCGCCAGCTTGCCCGGCAGTCCGCCTCCGGTGAGCGCGCCCTTGCGGACGGTCTCGCGGGCCTTGCGTGCGGCCTCGCGGGCGCGGGCAGCCATGAGGCATTTTTCGATGATCTTTTTTCCGACCTGAGGGTTCTGCTCGAAGTGGAGCATGAGTCCCTCGTAGCTGATGGACCCGACGATGCCATCGACCTCCGGCGAGATCAGCTTCACCTTCGTCTGGGACTCGAATCGCGGGTCCGGGTGCTTGACGCTGACAATGGCGGCGAGGCCTTCGAGGACGTCGTTGCCCGTGATCGGAACATCCTTCTCCTTCAGGAGGGAATTGTTCTTCGCGTATTGGTTGATCGCGCGGGTGAGGGAGCCGCGGAACCCGCTGCTGTGGGTGCCGCCATCGGGGTTGGGCACCGCGTTCGTGTAGCAGAGGAGCTGCTCGTTGTAGGTGTCCGTGTAGTGCAGTCCGATCTCGATGATGACCTTGTCGCGTGTGCCCTTGATCAGGATCGGCTTCGGGTGGACGACCGTCTTGTTCTCGACGAGCCGGCCAACGAACTCTTCGATCCCCTTCGGATGGACGATCTGGATAGGCTTCGCGCTGTCCTGCCGTTCATCAAGGAACGTGAACGAGAGCGGCGAATTGATGTAGGCGAGATCGTTGAGGCGGGTGATGATCCGCTCGGCCTTGAACTCGGTCGTTTCAAGGAAAATTTCGGCATCCGGCAGGAACGTGATGAGCGTGCCGGTCTGCTTTTTCGACTTCACTTCGGCGATGACGTGGAGGCTCTGCTTGGTGACCCCTCGCTCGAATGACATCGCGTGGATCTTTCCGTCGCGGGTCACCTCAACCTTGAACCACTCCGAGACCGCGTTCACGCACTTCGCGCCGACGCCGTGGGTTCCGCCGGAGTACTCGTAGTTCCCCTGGCCGTATTTGCCGCCCGAGTGGAGGCGGGTGAGCACGAGTTCGACGCCCGGGATGCCTTCCTCCTTGTTGATGTCCACCGGGATGCCGCGGCCATTGTCCCGGATTGAAATCGAGCCGTCCGAATGGATTGTCACGTCGATGTGCGTGCAATGCCCGGCCAGAAATTCGTCCACCGAGTTATCGAGCACCTCGCTGACGCAGTGGTGGAGCGCCCGCTCGTCGGTGCCGCCGATATACATGCCCGGCTTTTTGCGAACGGCATCGAGACCCTTGAGGGAGCTGAGATCGTCGGCGGTGTAGTCGCTGGCTTTGAAATCCGGTGTCGGTTTTGCGGCTTTGGACGGGGCTGGTTTGGTGGAAGATTCTGCAGGAATTGGTTCGTCTGGCATCAGATTCAGAGGTGGATTTCCGGGGCTGTTTCCCGTGTGATTTGAGGGTAGTCAAACCCTGTGAGGAGGCAATAAATTTCCTCAATTTTCTCGCTTTTTATACAGGATGTTGGGATGGAGAATCATTAACTCCACAAGATGTTGGGCGGTCATCAATTTCCTGCACTTCTTTTGACCCGGGCCCTGGCCTGGGTTCTCACGCTGTCTATTATGGGGCTGGCCATGGTGGCTTTTTCATGGAACCGCGAATCGGTCTTCTTCGATGGAGCGGTCTATTTTACCGATGGCGATTGCTATGCCCGTATGACCCGTGTCCGGCAGTTCCAGGAGAAGCCATTCACCTCGATCCGGACGCATGAGTTCGAGAATTTTCCGGAGGGAACGCGTCCGCACACAACCGCTCCCCTCGATGTGCTGATTGCAGCTCTGGCAGCGATACTTGCCGTGGGATCCGCGCAGTCTCTGGCGCTTGCGGGGGCGGTGGTCTCGCCGTTGCTTGGCCTGCTGACCTTGCTCGCTCTGGCGATCTGGGCAGCGCTTGTCCGCCTGCCATTCCGGGCGGCGGTTCTGCTGATGCTGGCGGTTTCGCCGATTGTTGTTCACGGTTTCGAACTGGGGCGTCCGGATCACCAGTCGCTGCTGATTTTTCTGATTGCGGTAGCGCTCGCGGCTGAGACCGCGATCCGGGGAAGCGCCTCGGTGGGCGCACGATATGTTTCGGCGGTCAGCTGGGGGATCGCCCTGTGGGTCTCGCTTTTCGAGCCGCTGGTCCTGATGGGGATCGTGTTCCTCGGGCGCGGGATCCGTTTTTATTTGCGGGGAGACCGTGCGGAGTGCAGGGCGGATTCGCCTGCCGGCCGGTTTGGACCTCCGGCCTTATTTGCCGGGATCCTTGCGGCGGCGCTGGTGTGGGACGGCTGGCGTGCGGCGGCCTTCGATCCACATTTCCGGCAGTGGGCGGCAAACATCGGCGAGCTCCGTCATGGCGATCCGGCGGTTCTGTTTTCTTGGACCGGCTGGCTTCTGGCGGCGCTTCCCCCGCTCCTCCTTTTTGGCTACTGGAAATCGCGCGACCCGCTGTGCCTCCTGTGGTTGGCCTTGGTGCTGGCCACGGCGGGGCTGACGCTTTGGCACCTCCGGTGGGGATATTTTCTGGTGCTGACGTTTGCGATGGCGCTGCCGTGGGCTCTGGCTGCAATCCGGTGGCGGTGGCTGGCTTGGCTGGCTTTTGGACTTTCGCTCTGGCCGGTCGCCTCCGAGTGGGACCGGATGCTTTTTCCTAATGACGAGGCGTTTCGCGGGCGGGCCGAGCGGGTTGTGGATGCGGTGGCTTTGCGCGACGCCGCGTTAAGCCTGCGCGGAATGCCTGATCGGGGGGTGCTCGCCCCCTGGTGGTTCAGCCCTGCGGTCGTCTGGTGGAGTGGCCAGCCCTGTGTGGCGGGTACGTCGCACCAGAGCCTCCCCGGCATTGTGGATGCCTCCGGATTCTACCTTTCGCGGGATCCTGTCTCGGCAAAGCAGGTGCTGGACCGGCGCAAGGTCGGCTACGTCATCGCCTATGAGCCGGACCGCGTGGTTGCAAATGCCGCCCAGATTCTCAGCAGGCCCGCTCCGGAGGGAACCCTCGCCGAGCGGCTTTACTCGGATTCCCGAGGGCTTGCCGGCAGCTTCAAATTGATTCACCGCAACCGGTTTTTCCGGGTTTATGAGGTGCTCCCGGACAGCCAGTCTGCTCACCCGGCCCCGTAGCGTTTTTGCCACTCCGTTCGGAATTCGCCCATAAGCTCGATGACGCGGTCGCGGATCCGGAAGACGAGGCTCCGGGCTTCGGCGGTTTCGGAGGGAGACAGATGCCCGAGCCCGGAAAGTTTTGCCGCGGCATCGAGCGAGTCATTCGCCGCCTTGAGCGCGCGCTTGAGATAGGCGATCGTCATGCCGAGTTCCGTCGAGTCCTCGCCGCAGAGAGCGGCGGCCAGCTTGGCTCCGCAGACGGCGGACCTTTTGGCGAAGAGCGCCGCAAGCGGGTCGTCCTTGAGGTCCTCGTGAGAGTCAAGCCATTCGTTGATCCACTGGTGGAGCAGGAGGGTGTCGTTGTATACATCGGAACTGGCGAATCTGGCGAACTCTTCCTCGGCGCATTCCTCCGTTTCCTCATCCGCATCACAAAGGAACTCCGCCTCCCAGGCGTGTTCCAAGCTTTGGTGCGTCCATCCCATTTCGTCTGCGATCAGGCTGTCGCGGTCCGGGTGGTCGAGATACTTTTCCAGCAGCCCGAAATACTTTTCCGTGCACCGGTCCTGGGTCTGGAGAAATCGCTCCCACTGGTATTCGTCCCAGACATCCTCGGAGGAAAAGTCATCATGATCGGCCATTGCAAAACCCTTAGTTCACGTGGTCATGCGCTGCAAAGGATTTTTCGACCTGAAGGCGGAGCTGGCCGCAGGCTGCTGCGATGTCGTGGCCTTTTTCCCTGCGGAGCGTGGCGATTGCGCCCGCGCACCGCAGGGCCTCCAGAAAGGCATCCTGCCGGTCCTCACCGGGGCGCAGCCAGTCCAGGCCTTGCACCGCATTGTAGGGGATCAGGTTGATCTTCGCGTCCAGGTTCCTTGTGAGGCGGGCCAACTCGACCGCCTGTGCGGGATCATCGTTCACATCGCGGATCAAAATATACTCGAACGTGATCCGCTGCTTTTTTTTGCGGCCGAACTCCGCGCAGGCGTCGAGCAGTTCGGCGAGCGGATATTTTTTGTTAACCGGCATGATCCGGCTGCGGACGTCGTCGGTCGCGCCATGGAGGGAGATCGCAAGCCGGACCTGGAGCGGCTGGTCGGCAAACTGCCGGATCTGCGGGACCAGGCCGGAAGTGGAGACCGTCATCTTCCGCGCGCCGAGGCCGGCGCCCCACTGGGCGTTGAGGATGCCGATCGCCCGCATGAGGTTGTCGTAGTTGGCCATCGGCTCCCCCATGCCCATGAAGACGATGTTGTTGACCTTTTCGCCGCTCAGCGCCTCGACCTGGAGGAACTGGTCGACGATCTCCCCCGCGCTCAGGTTACGCTTCCAGCCGTCGAGTCCGCTTGCGCAAAACTTGCACCCGTAGGCGCAGCCGACCTGGCTCGAGATGCAGACCGTCCTCCGGTCGGAGGCCTCGCCGTAAAAGGCCGGGGAGGCCGGGATCAGAACGCTCTCGATCAACTGGCCATCAGCGAGGCGGAACAAAAATTTCCGCGTGGCATCCTCCGCGCCCGACTCGCGCACCCTGGAGAGCGCCGCGGGCGGGAACGCCTCCGCAAGACCGGCCCGGAGCGGAGCCGGCAGGTTGGTCATTTCGTCCCAGCTCCGAACCCGCCGGCGGTAGATCCATTCCAGGATCTGCTTGGCCCGGAACTTCGGCTGGCCCATCTCTCCGAGGTGCGCCTCCCAGTCGGCCATGGTCATCGATAATAAATCCACGCCGCTACCAAAGCAGATGCCGGGGGAAGATCAAGCGGCGCGCGGGCGGTGACGGAGAACAAGGGGACCCGAATTTGTCCAGAAAAAAGATTGCCCCACAGCAATCCTTGGCTAATCTGACAAACCCGCCCGCGCCAGAAGGGTTGCAAGCCGCCTGTTCGTTCAGGTGGTGGCGGAACACTCAACAGGAACCATCAACATTATGCCAGCATTGCAGGAATTGATCGCAAGCTCGATCAAGAATTATCGTGAAGGAAGTATCGTCAAGGGGCACATCCTTGAGATCAGACCCCGGGAGTTTCTCGTGGACATCGGATACAAGAGCGAGGGAGTCATCCCCGCCTCCGAGTTCGACGAACCGGGCGAAGTGGAAATCGGTGACGAGATCGAGGTCCTTCTCGAGCGTCTCGAAAACGACGAGGGCATGGTTGTCCTGTCGAAGGAAAAGGCCGCCCAGCGCCAGAACTGGGAAAAGATTGTCGGCGTCTTCAAGGGCGATGGACTCATCAAGGGCAAGGTCCGCTCGGTCGTCAAAGGCGGGCTCACCGTCAATGTCGGCGTCGAGGCTTTCCTCCCCGCATCGCAGATCGACATCATTCCTCCGAAGGACCTCCAGCAGTTCGTCGGCAACGTCTATGACTTTAAAATCGTCAAGGTGAACGAGGACCGCAAGAACGTCGTCCTGAGCCGCCGCGAGATCATCGAGGCCGAGCGCTCGGAGAAGCGTCAGGCGTTCCTCGGCGGGGTCACCATCGGCGACCGCATTGTGGGAACCGTCAAGAACATCACCGACTTCGGGGCGTTCATCGACCTCGACGGCATCGACGGACTCCTCCATGTCACCGACATGTCTTGGGCACGCCTCAACCACCCCGGTGAGCTTCTCAAGGTCGGCCAGCAGCTCGAAGTCCAGGTCCTCGACATCAACAAGGAAAAAGAGCGCGTCTCGCTTGGTCTCAAGCAGATGCAGTCGAATCCCTGGGACAAGATCGAGGAGCGCTTCCCGGTCGGACAGAAGGTCGGCGGCAAGGTCACAAACCTCATGCCCTACGGCGCGTTCGTTCAGATCGAAGAGGGCGTCGAAGGCCTCATTCACGTCTCGGAGCTTTCCTGGACCAAGCGTATCGCCCGCCCGTCCGACGTCCTCACGCTCGGCCAGGAAGTCGAAGCCGTGGTTCTCGGCGTCAACAAGGACGAGCAGAAGATTTCGCTCGGTGTCCGCCAGCTCGAACCAAACCCATGGGACGAGATCGAGCTCCGCTATATCATCGGCAAGCAGGTCAAGGGCAAGGTCCGCAACATGACCGCCTACGGCGCGTTTGTGGAGCTTGAGGAAGGGATCGACGGCATGATCCACGTGTCCGACCTCTCCTGGACCCGCAAGATCAACCATCCGAGCGAAATGCTCAAGAAGGGCGACGAGCTTGAAGCGGTCGTCATCGACATCGACAAGGCCAATCAGCGGATCAGCCTCGGCATCAAACAGCTCGACAACGATCCTTGGAAAGAGATCGACACCCGGTTCCGCATCGGCGATCTCGTCAAGGGCACGATCAGCAAGATCACCAACTTCGGCGCATTCGTCCAGCTTCAGGACGACATCGACGGACTCGTC
>Ga0209398_1001211_pt1 | contig 13773 bp, 10 predicted proteins | sample AshMeaBigSpring_FD_184125 | JGI IMG/M metagenome (GOLD analysis project Ga0209398, IMG submission 184125) | Groundwater microbial communities from Big Spring, Nevada to study Microbial Dark Matter (Phase II) - Ash Meadows Big Spring (SPAdes)... | ecosystem: Environmental > Aquatic > Deep... | reverse complement strand
ATGGACAGGGTTATTATAATACCGACCCCTGGATCCTAAAAATGGACACCGCCGGAAATATCTATAAACCCCTCTCCCTCCATCACAGTTTTATAGACGATACCCTCACTATAAATCAGCCATATATTCTACCCCCTTACCAAGCCATCAATGGCAGCCCCTGCTATGATTATATCTGGGTAGTACAGGACCCCGATGGCTTCGCCCTCAGCGGGCCGGGAGAGGATAATCTCTTTACCCCTACTAAGCTGGGCCGCTATCGCTTCACCCTCATCGTACAAGACGAAGGTGGCGAGCAGGTGAGTACGCAATTTGAGCTCTGGGTGGAGGAAGGTGTAGGGAGGGAGAACCTATCCGCTACCGGCGGCATCTATATAGGTCCCAATCCCTTTAGTGACGAACTTAGCATCTACTCCACTAATGCGCAGATCACCCGTCTCCTTATCTACGATATACAGGGCCGTGAGATAATGCGTAATACCCTGCCTTATAAAGAAACCCATTGTCTTAGCACATTGAATTGGGCTACGGGCATATACCTCATAAAATGCTTTAATACAGATGGGCGGGAGATGAGCAGTCATAAACTTTTAAAGACAGAGATGTGAGACGCCATTTTTAGATAGCAAGGTGATTCTGATAGATGGCTTAGATAAACTACTGCTGAGCAATCTCAATGTAGCAGTCTGTTTTATACCCTGCGTGCTATTCAAAAAATATCTGCATTTTTGCTGATACAAATAATAGCAACGGCTTATGTTTAAAAAAAACCGAGTATGCCGCCTGCTGGACATACCCTATCCCATTATACAAGCCGGCATGGTATGGTGCAGTGGATGGGAGCTCGCCACGGCAGTGAGTAATGCCGGAGGGCTGGGCATATTAGGGGCGGGGTCTATGTATCCTTCGGTATTAGAAGAGGAAATTATACGCTGCAAGGCGGCTACAGACCGGCCTTTTGGGATAAACATACCCCTGCTATACGCAGATCTGGAGAAGCACCGCGATCTGGTAATAAAGCACCGGGTGCCGGTGGTTTTTACTTCGGCCGGCAATCCGGCTACTCTCACACCAGTTTTTAAATCTGAGGGTATAAAAGTTATACACGTGATAGCCAGCACAAAATATGCCCGCAAAGCCGAAGATGCCGGCTGTGATGCCGTAGTGGCTGAGGGATTCGAAGCGGGAGGACATAATGGCCGCGAAGAAACCACTAGTTTCTGTCTTATACCCCTTGTACGCCAATGTATAGACATACCCCTCATAGCGGCAGGAGGAATAGCTACCGGTACACAGATGCTGGCCGCTATGGTTCTGGGAGCAGAGGCAGTACAGGTGGGCACGCGTTTTGTGGCCAGCAAAGAATCTACCGCCCATCCAACATTTAAGGAAAAAGTTATAAGCCTTGCTGAAGGCGATACTCAGCTGTCTATGAAAAAATTAGTCCCTGTGCGCATGGTAAAAAATGAATTTTATAAGGCCATACAGCAAGCCGAAGACAGGGGAGCCACCAAGGAAGAACTGGCAGCCATACTGGGCCGCGCACGCGCAAAAAAAGGAATGTATGAAGGCGATATGCAGGAGGGAGAATTAGAGATAGGCCAGATAGCAGCCCTCTTAGAAGACATCCTCCCCGCAGCAGATATTATACATAGGTTTTTAGATGAGTTTAAGGCCGCTAGAGAAAGGATATGTATGGATGGATAGGAGAACGTCCTGCACTGACAGAAATGTGGCTCTATAGGTCTCACTGCACCTTTACAAATCGCTGCACGTGGCTGCCAGTATTACTTACTTCTCTTATAAAATATACGCCGGGGACTAAGGCCCGGATATCAATACTGGTACCAGAATAAGCTGGCAGGGTCATTACACGGCTTCCCAGTGTATTTACTATTTCATAAGACAGTCCCGGAGAGGTACCATACAGGTATAAAAATTCATTTGCAGGATTGGGATATATAGCGACCCCAGAAATGGCGGTGCCGCGGAGGAGATGTATGATAGGATCATGGTATTTTAGACTGCCATCAGAAAGCTGGTAGCCTAAGCGATAATAATTATGGCCGGCTATGTAGTCCTTATGAGAGAAAAAATAGTAGGTAGAGGCATCGTTAGAAATCTGGGTGATGAGATAAAAAGAAACCCCATCTGCCGAATGTTCCAGAATAAATTCGCCTCCTTCATCTGTCCTGCCACTATCCCAAAACAAATCATTAGAATAGTCGGATATACGGCCATAAAAGGAAATAGTCTCGATGGGCAAGGGTGATTGACAAAATCCAAAATTGTTTAAGTCAATTGTGAAAGTATTCGAACAGTTATCACTCAATTCAATATAATCATTCGATATCACAGAAAATAAACCTAAATTATAGGAAGACTGACCGTCCAAATAGAAAAAATTATAAGAGTAACTGTAATAACTTTCACCATTGTACATACACGTAAGATTCCTACCATTTTGTATTATATAATCTGATGGGTAATAGACTAGCTCATAAAAATCTTCGTTTATCCCTTGACCACAAATGGCTTCAAATGTGCCTAAATCCGGCCAAAATGAAGTGGAATTGAGATCAATTTCAATTGTATGATAGGCTGTATCGGTATTCGTACCATCTGAAATAACATAATAAATTGAGGTTGAAAAATCCATAAAATGACAATCTGATACTTGATAGATCAAACTATCTGCACCAGGTTCCCAAAAAATGGTACTACCCCCCGAGCCCAGACTATCAATATAAATTATTTCCAGATTCTGTCCAAAATCATTAGTAAGAAATGGCGCTATTGGAATAGTTGCTTGTGAGTTTAGGACATTAATGTCAGTAAACATATAATCATTATTAGCTTGGATAGAGCTATGGCCAGTACAGTCTGTAAAATCCCAGTTTAGTATGGCCTGAGGGGCACTATTAAGTGCGTTAATGTCATTATAATATGTGTCATCGCAAGTGCAAATAGGGAGTCCTGCAAAGGAAGATGCATCGTAATGAATATCAATATCCGAATAGCAATCTTCACCAAAAAAATGCGTATCAATAACTGTATGGCAAAAAGTTTTTTCACAATTACCATCATTGTGAGAAAGTTCTATGCATACTTCAAAATTCTGAGGCAATACCTGAAAATTGTCCCAGAGATAAAATACACACTGTATGCCAGAAAAAGGATATTGAGTAATATTTCCACCCAGAGATTGATGAACTTGTTCTATCCCATTATGATAACTCAGGTATTTCTGATAATTATTCGCGGAAGAAATAAACTGAGGACTGAAGGTTACCATAAGGAAAATCTTTTTCCCGATATTCAGAAAGTTAGTGCTACCCAAAACATAAGTAGAAGGACTAAAATATAGATGTGTATTTTCACACTCGAGATCTTGGCAACTACCTTCAAAGATAGCAAGCTCAGCCATTATTTCCGTGCAGATATCCGATACGGCTTCCCTATCGCAGGTGCAAAACTCAGCAGCCGATGGATTTTCGCAAGGCAATGTTTCAAGCATATCCGCATCGGCACAGTGGAGAGGTTTGGCACATAACAGGATACCCTCGCGAGGGGCGTCACAGGTATTCTGTACATCCGTTTCATATAAAGAATACGCAATTTCTAACCCATCAAACAAGGAAACCAACTTTTTCCTATGTGTATAATTATTAATTTTCTCTATCTCCGCCCAATCCCGAATAAAGATGGAATCGCCTGAGAAGGTTTCTATCATAAAATATGGCTCGCAATAGTGTATTATACCAGTATCACCGGGTTCGCATTCAAAAGGTTTGAAGCATTGTAAACTATAAATCGTATCTCCTGCCAAATTAACAGAATCTGCGCTGAGTCCAAACTCATAGAGTTGATATTTTTGGAAAGAATATGATGGTAACCCGTCAATAGTATATTGCTTATTGTTCAGATCAGTAAAACTCCCTATTGATGAATAGTTTGAATAAGGTGATCTTAATAAATGTGTGTACGCACAGTCCGGGAAACACAACTCCTCTATATAAAAAGTATCCCTTTGCCATACGGGATCGTTTGGGTTTAAAGCGATATCATAACTTGCTATATACATTCCTGATGATAAGCTATCTATGATAGGGCCTGTCTCTCCATTCGACCAAAATAAATCAATTGACAATCCATAAAATATACAATAGAAACAATAAGCTATATATCCATCAAATAAATTTTGATTAACTTCCAATTCTATGCTTCCTGTTGAAAAATTGCATATAGAGTGATAGATCTTTATGTTATACCAAGGAATATTTTTTATTTCAATTCCCCGCTGTTCGATATGGCAGAGGCTATAAGCGGTACACTCATCTTTCCATATTTTTGCAATATAATAGTAGGGGCTATAAAAATCATAATCTGGCGATGGCCAGCCAATATTGGATATACTTAAGCCTGGTACTTCAGACAAGTTAGCAAAATCAGTCGGAAACCCATCTAGTCCACTAAGTGTATCTTCAGTTCCCAATATTTCTCCATCCAAATTATACCAAGCAACCGAATCATATTCTCCGATGATAAATAGCTTTCCATCCTGAGGATTCCCAGGTCCCTCCTTAATCTGACCGTATGTCCATTCATACCCACTATTATCATTTACTAAAGTAATATCCTGATTATACGGGTTTAAGTTATACTCATTATCTCCGAGAAATTGGATTGAGAACAAATAAGCTCCTGATGGAACCTCCTGTGTAAAAGAATTTTCATAGGATTCGCTTGTGAGAATATTTTTCCAGGAATATTCATAAGACTGATCCGTATAGAACAAACAAGTATCATAAAGTTCCGATTCAGTCAAAGGGCCCACATATTCCCAAGAAGCATTAGAACAAATATCTACCCCTATCATACCATTTTCTTCCCCACATTCTGCTGGCTGTACCTGGTGCGCATATACCGAAACATAAGGAGGATATCCGGGCTGTATCCACTTCAACTCCTCGGTATCGAATCCATATTCATAAGCCCATTCTGAAATCTCCGGCAAGGGCATATTTTCTATATAATCATAATTATAATGTGCAGATATATAAGCGGCCAAATCGCTATGACCGGATTGTCGGATGAGATGCCCCACCGCACAGGCTACATTATGTATGTCTATAAAATAAGGTGTAACGGTAGAATGATAGCTATTTTCCGGAAAAATACCCCGGTCGCAGTAATCTCGCAAAGTATCCAGAAGGGCTAACCTTTTCTTCCGGTTTTCGGCAGGTAACCAGGCCGGATAGGTTTTTTCTAATCTTTTTATCACCCTACTCAGGTGGGTCTGTATAAGGTGGTTGTATTCAGTAAATCTACATTCCTGGTAAAAAAAAGCTTCAGGGGTATCCAGATCCTGCCAATAGCAATTAAGTGATTCCAGATGGGATTTTAAAGTCTGCGAGCGGGTACTAAAATTTTCGCTGGCAGATAGATAAAGCGATGAAAGCAAGAAGCAACCGGTTATCAGATAGTTTTTGAGAAAAGAAGTCTTCATATCGGCATATTTGCTGTAAATATGCCGAATTTATTAGTATAATAAAATAACAATTTTCATAGATTTCTTACATATTCAATTCCGATAATAATCCTGATAGATTTCCACGTGAAGAGGAGGCTGGCTTTCATTATCTGAGTTATGGTAGGCAAATCCTTACTTTTGTATAATGACAGCTGCTTTCTTTTTGCAATGCTATAAAGATTACCGGGAATATCTCACCTGGGCTTTTACACATCTCAGCTATTATAATGTGCTTATGTGGGTAGGCATAGCCGCCCTTATAGGTCTATTGCTGGAGCTTTTATTGCCGAAGAAATTTGATTACCCTCTTATTAATAAAAAGAGTTTCGGTACAGATATCCTCTTTCTGATAGCTAATTACATCCTATTCGAAGGTCTTTTTTTTTATGCCTTTTGTACTACCCTGCACTTTGTATGGATGGGTTTTTTACAGCAGACTGGATGGTCTGCTCCGGCATTATTAACAGATTCCGGTCTCCCCTATTGGCTTTGCTTTGTTGTTGCCTTTATCATCCGTGATTTGATGGAATACGGCGTACATTTTGCCCAGCATCACATACCCCTTCTTTGGCGTTTTCATCAGATCCATCATAATCAGTATTCTCTGGGTTTTGCAGCCACTCAGCATTTGCACTATTTCGATATTCTCATTTACCGCATCAGCTCCTATCTTGTCTTTGCTATCCTTGGTTTTTCTGCTGACGAATTTTTTATGACCTATTTTATCATCAGTGTGCTCAATACATTCATAAATCATTGTAATCTGCGCATAAGCATAGGGCCACTAAAATATATCATAAATAATCCCGAAGCGCATCATTGGCATCACGCCTATAATACGCCCTCTGTTTACGGGGCTAATTTTGGATCTATACTAAATATTTGGGATTGGCTTTTTGGAACACTGTATCTTCCTTCTAAGGACATTGTACCTAAGCTAGGACTTTCAGATGGGCCCAAGCTACCACAGGGTTTTATTAGTGAATGGATCTATCCGTTTAGAAAAAAAATCGAATAAAGGATGATCATCGGCGCATCCCCTATTTATTAAAAATCCGCTTCATCTCTCACCGTTATTATTTCTCCGCTGCCGGGCAGAATAAAGCTTATTTCCAATGCCTGTAAATAGAGTCGCTCTGCAGATTGTCCATAGAGATCGTCTCCGGCGATGGGGATATGAAGACCGGCGGGATGGGAGGCGTGTACCCGCAGCTGATGGGTGCGACCCGTCTGTGGATAAAATAATATACGGGTAGTGCAGCCTTCGATGCCGAGCAGACTATAGCAGGTAAGGGAGGCTTTGCCCGCATTATAGCATACCAACTGGCGAGGTCGGTTTTCTATATCGGGTCTTAGCGGCAGATTTATTTCCCCTTCCGAAGGGCCAGTGTAGATGCCGGCCAGGAGGGCCAGGTAGGTTTTTTTTATCTGCTTATGGAGAAACTGATTTTGAAGGTGATGATAGGCCTTTTCATTTTTAGCTAGGATCATAAGTCCGGAGGTACTCCAGTCCAGCCGGTGTACGATGAGAGGGCCTGTGGCCAACGGATAGGCACTTCGCACCATATCGACTAACGAAGGAGCCGATGTTTTTCCCGATACAGATAGCAGGGAGGCGGGCTTGTGCACCACCAGCACATCGTCATCTTCATAGCGCACCTGTAGGCGGGTATTAGCCGCTGTGACGCGTAAAACGGGATTTGTATCCATTTCTACACCCTGGAGCATAAAGTTAAGAATGGGCTCACATTTGCTCTTACAGGCCGGATAATAGTGTCCGTGGTGCCTTACCTCTCCCGCAGGCGACTCACCCCACCAAAATTCGGCCATCGTGATAGGTTTCAGCCCTTGGGTATAGGCATATTGCAGGAGTTTAGGGGCGGCACATTCGCCGGCACCGGAAGGGGGCTGGCTGCCATTAGATCCCCCAAATACCTCCGCTATGCTTTTCTTTTCGCCACGGCTATTGAGAAAAAAATATTCGTCGAAGAGGCGCTGCTGGAGTGCCGCCGAAGCCTGACGCCGGTATTCGCGAAGAACCTCGGACCTGGCTCTGGCCTTTTGCCATTGTTCTTCCGCTTTGGAAAGGCGCAGTTTCCAGGTTTTTTTGAGGTCTTTTATCCGGTAGTGATCGCGCTGGCTCTGTGCGGTAAGAATGGCCTCTAATGCAGCTTTCGTCTCTGCGGTGGCCTCCGTATTATGTTGCTTGTTTCGTATCTCATCCCGGAAACTTTTAGCGGCTTTGCATCGAAGTTTTTCGGCTTCTAATTCTCTACCGAACAACCCTTTCAATGCTTCTGTTTCCGCAGCTATGGACAGATAGGTTTCATCATTCTCTAGGGATTCTATCTGGCTGTTTAGCGCAGTCAGTTTTCTCTCTTCAGTGCGAAAAAATCCCGCTTCGTCCAGCATATCGAATACGGGAGGTACAAAACCGCGGTGGTGCAGTACGCCGGCTATTTTTCCGCTAAAGGCTTGCAGATAGCCCAGCCTTCCTTGGGCATCCTCGGTTATAAGAACGCCAAACATTTTGCCATATACACCCTCTTCGGCACCTCCTTTTTGCCAAAAAGGATGATCAAAATCCCACTGATGGAGGAGATACTGCTGCAACTCCTCAGCAGCCACCCGGGCCAGTAGATGGGGCTGATAGTGAAAGGGATAGCAAAATCGCTCCGGCCGCTCAATAGCGCAGATATCGCTTTTAAACAAGATAAACAATGGCGGCACCTCCATCTTCTGATCACAAATAAGGGGCATAAATAGCCTTAGCTGGTTAGGTATTTTATTTTTTTCTGGATGATTTAGCTATCTTATTAAAATCAAGGGCTATTTTTATCCAGTAGGTAAAGTCGGCGGTAGTTTTTAGCACCTCCTGGCTCACAAAGGCATATCCTTTCATAGGACGGCCGGTAAAATCCATCGGTCTGCTGCCCTTTTTAGTATATACTTCCGGCTCCAATAGCGGATTAAAACGCACCATAAGTTCATCACCTACTATGCCCATACACATTTTATCCGCTACCAGAAAACAGATGCCACCAAACATTTTTTTTATTTCGTACGCTACCTTATGTGTATCGAGGGCATCGGTGGTGAGATGATAGAGGGATTCATTATAAGCCATCCATTTTATTTTAAAGACAAATGTATAGATTCGTCACGATTTAGGACTTAGCCATTTTGCTGTCTTTAATGGAGTAAAAAAAAGCGATAAGGATGCGGAGGGTTTAGTCTATGGATGCTATGAGGCACGAAATAGCCTCCATAGACCGGAGCGGCAGCGCAGCCCGGAGCAGCCTGGGCCTGCCCTTCTACTAGGCTCGGTGATGACCCAGAGCTCCCTGACCAGAGTCGAAGCCGGCGAAGGGCAGGCATCGCCCAAATTATTTGTCTCATTCTCGGAAAACAGATGCAATCATTCTATTTTTATATTGCCAGATAGCAGAACGGAGGGACGATAGGCGAGCGAGGTGAGTATAGACGTCTCCTGTTATTTTCTCCGAGGCTTATACTTAGCCATTTCCAGCCATTTTTGGCCATCGCGTATTTGCAGGAGATCTGGCCACTCTTCGGGTGTATGTAGCAACATCGCTTTTCGCACGATTTGCCAGCCCAGCCAGGAGCCCGTATTGCCGGGAGATTCGGCAGGCATTCCATTAGTAGTGGGGCCATCGCTCACATAGCGCATATATTTCATCCGGTCATGGTTATAGAGCAGTTTTTGGTCCAGAAAATAGGTCCATATCTCTCGTTCATTATCGGCACACCATTGCAGTTGCTGGGCACTAAAGCCTATCTTCAGGCTGTCCGGCTTGTCCGGGAGCACCATATCGGTGAGGAAGAGTACCCGCCCCTGATAGCATATTTCGTCCAGAAGACGGGTATTTTCCTGAGCCGGTGGCAGGAGGTTTTGTGCCCATACCTTCATCAGATTTGTACTCATATATTCCTTTCTAAATCGTCTGGCAGTATAGCGCGGATAGGAGGCATGGCTGTAATAGGGCTTATCTGGCCCCAGATACATATCCAGATTGAGAGCCAGCACACTGGTATCTACCGTAAAAGCTGCCGGACCCAATGCACCTATAAGGCTCACTAATTGCGGCAGCGGATAGGTGGGAAAATAATATCGGCCATAGGCCAGGGCTTCATTTACCTCCGCTTCACAAAAAGATAAATCGGGAAATTGCTTTTCTGCCTCCATTCGAAGGGTATCTATGAAGGGATCCGTGATAAAAGCCCGCACCGAATCCAGCCTGGCCATACTATCTGTGCTAGTGGGATTATAAATAGCCAGATAATCTTCAAAATAGAAGGGATAAAAAACCGGATATTGTACGGCTAATTCATTCGCTCCTTGTATAAAGGCCGATTTATCTATTTTTGCCAGACTAAATAGGTCCCGGTCAAATCTTTTGAAAATTATTTTTTCCGGTAGTTTTGTTATTTTAGGGCGCGGCATCTCGGTGCTTTTCCGGCAAGATCCTAGAAAAAAGAATAGCAAAAGGAAAATCTGTAAAATTGTTTTGGTTTTCATCAATAGGAAAATAATCTTTTGGGGAAAAATACAATCTAATTAGCTTTAATAAAAACCTTTTTTCAACTTATGACAAAAAATCTTACTTTATTGTTCGCATTCCTCATTTTTGGCGGATATTCTCTCATAGGTCAAAACGATCTGCGTTTTGGTCTCTTTGTACAACCCGGTATGAGCTGGGTAAAATCCGATGCCAATAATGTAGATGCAAAGGGTGGATTCAGTTTTGGATGGGGTCTGGCGGTAGATAAAATTTTTCAGGAGCGCTATGCTTTCTCCACCGGATTTACACACCGTTTTTATAAGATGAATACAGACTATAATCTCAGCATTACCGATACCGCTGGGGTGGCTCACTCATATATAGATGCTATAGACTATAAGATGCAATACCTAGAAATACCACTCACACTCAAGCTGCGCACGAATGAACAGGGGCATTTGACCTATTTTGGCCAGATCGGTGGTGTTCTCGGATTTTCAATAAAAACCCGCTACGATCGCATTAATGGCTACGATTCCAGTCTAAACCGGGAAAATGAAAAAGCCCGCGAATTTTCAAAAGTGCTCAATGTGGGATTAAATATAGGTGCCGGGGTAGAGTTTTCGCTTGACGATCGCACTCGCCTCTTCGGTGGCATAGATTTTAATCAGGGATTTCTCAATATCATTGATGACAATGAAATAATTGGCGATAATGATGAACGCAAAATCACATTAGGCAGCATCTCCTTAAAAGCCGGGGTGTTCTTCTAAAAATGATATATCCCTGGATATTATCTCAAATCCTCCTACTTTTGCAGGAGGATTTTTTATTTTATGGGGATGAAAATAGCCTTAGCCCAGCTAAACTATCATATCGGAAATTTCGATAGCAATAAGGCCAAAATGATAGCAGCCATAGAAGATGCCCGTATCGCTGGGGCCGATCTGGTGGTATTCGGTGAGCTATCTGTATGCGGATATCCACCCCGCGATTTTTTGGAGTTTAATGATTTTATCAGCCGCTGTGAAGGGGTGGTAGCAGACCTATTGCCCTATAGCCACCACCTAGGCATTATCCTAGGTGCACCCGCTAAAAATCCTAAACTGGAGGGCAAAGATCTTTTTAACTCTGCTTATTTTCTGGCAGACGGAAAGATACAGGGCATCACTCACAAGACCTTGCTACCTACCTATGATATTTTTGATGAATACCGCTATTTTGAAATGAATACGCAGTTTAGCCTGATCAGCTTCAAGGGCTATAAAATAGCACTCTCCGTATGCGAAGATATTTGGAATGTAGGCAATGAAAATCCGCTCTATCCGATATGTCCGCTAGATGAGGTGGCGGCAAGTGAGCCCGATTTTATCATCAATATTTCCGCCTCCCCTTTTCACTATGCCCATGCTCAAAACCGCATTCACACTGTGCGAGCCAATGCCACCCGCTATGGCGTGCCCGTATTTTATGTAAATCACGTAGGAGTCCAAACTGAGCTCATTTTCGATGGCGGAAGCCTAGCAGTAGCCGCCTCGGGTAAGGTAGTGCGCGAGATGCCTTATTTTAGTGAAGCCCTAGAAGTATTCGATACGGGCCATTTAGAAAATCAAATGAAAGGCGAGCAGCCCAAAGAAAAATTTGCCCTTATTCATCAGGCCATTGTATGCGGCATACGCGATTATTTTGGTAAATTGGGCTTTAATAAAGCCATCCTCGGCCTCTCCGGTGGTATAGATTCCGCCCTTACACTGGCTCTCGCTATCGATGCACTGGGCCCCGATAATGTACTATCCGTACTTATGCCCTCGCGATACTCCTCAGATCACTCCGTAAACGATTCTCTGACCCTATGCAATAATCTGGGATCTCCGCATAAGATCATCTCCATAGAAGATCCTTTTCAGGCTACACTACAGCTGCTCACTCCCCACTTCAAAGATAAGGCTCCAGATGTCACCGAAGAAAATCTTCAGGCCCGCATACGCGCTAATATCCTTATGGCTTTGTCTAATAAGCACGGATATATCCTCCTCAATACCAGTAATAAAAGCGAGGTAGCAGTGGGATATGGCACCCTCTATGGTGATATGTGTGGCGGCCTCGCTGTGCTGGGAGATATATACAAAACGGAAGTGTATCCGCTAGCCCGTTATATGAATCGCGAACGGGAAATTATTCCTGAACACATTTTTACTAAGGCACCCAGCGCAGAGCTGCGACCCGGACAGAAAGACAGCGATTCGCTGCCCAGCTATGATGTGCTGGATCAGGTGCTTTATCAATACATAGAAAACCGCCGAGGCCCGCGTGAGTTAGTAGAAATGGGCTTTGAAAAACCCCTGGTAGATCGCGTGCTTAAGCTGGTAAATATGAATGAATACAAGCGCCACCAGACTCCGCCTATCCTGCGCATTTCGCACAAAGCATTTGGCAGTGGCCGCCGTATGCCCATCGTGGGCAAATATCTTATTTAACGCACATCTTACCCTGTTTGCAATGAGAAATAGTAGATGATAGCTAAGAGGGCAACAATAAAACCATCATTCACAGAATTACAATACATAGAAATACAAGTTATGGTATTAAGCTGGAATGAAATGAAAGACCAAGTATTAAATTTCTCAAAAAAATGGGAGGAATCCTCAAACGAAGAAACAGACATAAACCCGTTTTTAGTTGTGTTCTTTACTGTGTTTGGCTTTAGCAGTAAACTTGTTTCGACCATAGAAGACAGCGTAAATAATTGGACGAAAAAGACAGTTCATTGACTTGCTTTGGAAAGGAACATGTTCCAGCGAAAAATACTCGGCAGATCTTTTTACAAATGCAAAATCAAAGAAACCATATTAACCAGTTCAACAAAGGCGAAATATACGGACAGAAAAAAGTCGGTACCTATCCGATCTTTCGCAGTAAACTGACCCAACAAAATAAACCTCCCATTCGGGCATACTTATAGGCTCAGCTATCCGTTTATTCATTTCTTAAATCTTCTCGACTATGGATGAAAATGAACTATCGTATATAATTATTGGTGCTGCTATGGAATTGCACAAGACTTTAGGTCCTGGACTATTAGAATCAGTATATGAAGCTGCTTTATCTTATGATTTGAAACAATTGGGACTGGAAATAAAAACACAAGTTCCGATGCCATTGGTTTACAAGGAAGTAAGGCAAGATGTAGGATATAGAATTGATATGCTTGTTAATAATAAAGTAATCATCGAAATAAAGTCTATTGAAAACTTAGCTCCTTTGCATTTTGCACAGACCTTAACTTATTTGAAATTATCCGAAAAGAAATTGGCTTTGCTTATTAACTTTAATACCAAAGTTTTGAAAAATGGGATTCACCGAATTGTCAATAATTTATAATGTAAAAAAGCAGGACGAGTTTCACGCAAAGGGCGCAAAGAGTTTCACGCAAAGGGCGCAAAGGGTTTCACGCAAAGAGCGCAAAGATTTTCACGCAAAGGTTTTTTTATTCTTTGCGTGCTCTGCGTGAAAAAAAAATCACTCTTGATTTATAATATAATCACGTTGAATGGTTTCACGCAAAGGGCGCAAAGGTTTTCACGCAAAGGGCGCAAAGATTTTCACGCAATGGTTTTTTTATTCTTTGCGTGCTTTGCGCGTTCTTTGCGTGCTCTGCGTGAAAAAAAAATCACTCTTGATTTATAATATAATCACGTTGAATGGTTTCACGCAAAG
>Ga0209398_1001209_pt1 | contig 13795 bp, 8 predicted proteins | sample AshMeaBigSpring_FD_184125 | JGI IMG/M metagenome (GOLD analysis project Ga0209398, IMG submission 184125) | Groundwater microbial communities from Big Spring, Nevada to study Microbial Dark Matter (Phase II) - Ash Meadows Big Spring (SPAdes)... | ecosystem: Environmental > Aquatic > Deep... | reverse complement strand
TTCGCACGACACTGCGGGGCGGACTCATGCCCCGAGGAAATCCGACGCGACGGAACGCGTAAAGTTTTTTCTTATATTCTTAAGAAATTAAGAATTGAAACCTTTCTCCCGCCGGCGCTCTGCTGCGGCGAGGAGGCGCCGGCATTGTCCGGCAGGTCGCGGGCGCCTGGAAACCATGATCCGGGCACTGGCTCCCGGCACATCCGGAGGCCGCGAGAACGGCGCGTTCGGGTGGTAAGCCTGCAGGCGGGTGCCGGGTTTTTGCGCCAATGCCTCAGGGTGCCGAGGCCCGCACGGCCCGGAAGGCGGCGACCTCGTTCGAGAAGATTTCCATCTCGACGCTGAACGTGGCACCGGAGCCGGCCGGGATTGTCCAGACCTGTGAGGCCTTGGCCGCATTCGCATTGAAATTTGAGTCCGGGACAGAGGCGAAATCGCTGTAGAGGTAAAGATTGTAGCCGGCTGTCTGGTCGGGGATTTTCACGGTGGCGGTAAGCGTAAGCGGTGAAGGTGCCGGCGCCTTTGACGAGCCGTTCTGAATTTCCGGCACCTCGTTGTCGACACTTGTCGATAGGCGCACCGGGATTGTGTCGCCCTGGAGGTCGCGGACCCCGGCGATGGCGAGCCCGTAGTTCCTCCGATTGTTGTTGAGCGAGTAGACCGGAGCGGCCGGCGCGTTGGCCATCGAGCGGGAGCGGGGAAACAGTCCGAACTTCGACCGGAAGTCAAATGGCGGATCGTCTGCCGGCGCCCAGAGCCCGTTGTCGCTGAAAAGAATCGTGTCCGCCGGCAGGTAGCGTCCCGGAAATTTTCCGAACGGCTGGAGGGATTCGACGCCCGTCACGGGAACGATGTGGTCGTAATCCGGATCGCCGGCCTTCCGGTTGCGGTCGCCGGAGAACCGGTAGTGGTTCATGAAGAGCCCGGCGAGGACCGGATGACCGAGCAGGACCTGCGCTTTGACCCAGACGAGAAACTGGGCCGTCGTCTTCTGCTTGCCAGTATCCCATTCCACGGCCTCAAGCTGCATGGACCGCGCGGCCCTGTCCGCATTCACTCCGAGCAGAAGCTGGCTGTCGCTGTCCGCCTGCGGCACCCCCGGCGAGGCGAGCGACCGCGCCTCATACTGCGAGCAGTATTGCCCGAAATAGAGCCCGGCCGAGATCAGGGAAACCTCGCCGCAGTAGCCGTCATTTGCGTTCCACTGGAGCCGGGGCGGGATGTCCAGCACAGCACGGTGGACGGCTGGCGCCGGCAGCCCCGCAGCGGACGCTGCGAGAAGGCACACGAGCCACAAAAAACGTGCAGGCATTCGGGAACCTATGCCCGCCATGAAGCGGCGTCAACCGGAGCGGCCACGGAATGCGCGGGGGGGGGCGAAGTGATCAGCCGAGGGCGGCCGGGCGGGTCATCGAGCTGGTGATCTCGATGTGCCGGTCGTCGCCCGACGAATCGAGAATCGAGTGCATGATGTCGAGGACATGGTAGGCCATGCGGGAGTTCGCGCGGTGCTCGCGCTCCCCGCGGATGGCATCGGCCATCTCCGCAAGACCAAGCCCCAGGCAGTCCGGCCCGTAGCCGGGGCGGAGCGGGACCTCGGTCCAGCCGGCCGCTCCGAGCCGCCGGATGCGCACCGGCCCGCCGAACGTGCCGGGATCCGGAAGGGCGAGGGTCGCCTCGGACCCGTAGATTTCCATCGGCGGCATCCCGTGCGCCTGCACGTCGAAGCTCGTCGTCAACGTGACCACCGGACCGGACTCGAAATCGAGGACGGCGGAAATGTGGGTCGGCGTCTCGACCGGAATGCTCTGTCCTGCGAGCGGCTGGCTGCCGATCGTGCGCGCGGGGAAACTGATTCTGGCCGAGCCGCAGACACGGCGCACCGGACCGAGCAGCGCGGTCAGGGCGGTGAGGTAGTAGGGTCCCATGTCGAAGAGCGGACCGCCGCCCTTCTGGTAAAATCCGGCGGGATCCGGGTGCCAGCTCTCAAGGCCCGGCCCCATCATGAACGCTGCCCCGCCGACCGGCTCGCCGATCGCCCCCCCGTCGATGAGGGAGCGGCATGTCAACAGAGCGGAACCCAGAAACGTGTCCGGCGCACAGCCGATCCGCAACCCCTTTTCCCGCGCAAGCCCGATCATCTCGCGGGCCTCGCGGCGCTTCCGGGCAAGCGGCTTCTCGCTGTAGATGTGTTTCCCGGCCTTCAGGATCTCCAGGCCGACCGCGCTGTGGACCGCCGGAACAGTCAGGTTCAGGACGAGGTCGATTTCCGCGTCAGCAAGCAGCCGGTCGACACTCACCGCCTTCGGGATCCCGTGCCGCTCCGCCAGCACCTGCGCGCGGGTGGGGTCGAGATCCGCACAGGCCGCGATCCGCAGACCGCCGAACCCGCAGACCGCCTCCGCGTACTTCCCGCTCACATTCCCGCAACCAATGATCCCCACATTCAAGATTTCGGATGCCATGCCCGGTATCCTATGACGCGCCACGCCTCCGGGGAAAAGCACAATCCCACCGGCCGTCGCAGGATTTTCCGTGTGCGCGGCCGGCTCTCCACGAACTCCGGAGCAGCAAGCCAATCATTCGGAGATCCTCCATCCCCGCTGCGTAAAAAGACCGAGGCCCGCCGAGTGGTCGCCGATGCCAACGAATGTGACGAAAACGTCACAATACTCTACTGGAAGACACCGCGCTCATCTCCGATTCATTGGGGCGTCAGCCGGCAAAGGGTCACCCCCTTCCGGACACCTCAAGCCGCTGCCAAACCAACTAAAAACAGAATACCACATGATAAAAATACAATCCAAGTTGCGCGTATTGGCACTGGCCGCCGGATCGCTTGCGATCTCCGCGTTCAGCGCGAGTGCCGCCAACTCGTTCTACGCACCGGGCGATCTGGTGCTCTTCTTCCAGCAGGATGGAGGCACTCAAACCGTCTATGCCAACCTTGGAAACGCCGCCACGCTTTACCGCGGGGCCGGAACCGGAGCTGCTGACGGCGTCAACAGCCTCAACTTCCTGGATCTCAATTCCACGCTGACCACCGCTTTTGGCGCGGGCTGGGCGAGCGACACGACGCTCTATGCCGGCCTCGCCGGTGTTTGGGGAACCAGCGCAACCAACAACTCACTTCAAGATGGCGATCCTCATCGCACTCTTTACGTGTCGGCAGCGCGTGATGGCTTGGGCACCATTGGCCAGGCGAATTCCACTCCGGCGGACATGGTTCTCGCCGGAAATACCGCAATGACAACAGCAGCCAGCGGAATCCAGACTCAGAACAATGTTCTGGAGAACAGCTACTCCACTGCGGTTGCTGTGTCTCCCGTCGCCACGTCGGAAATCGACAGCCAGAACACCTTCAGTCTGGGCATCCAGAATGCCGCCTTTGGTGGAGCCATCGCCGGTGGCGTCCAGCAGCGGGGAACTGCGGGGATTTTCTCCGCCAGCTTCGGCGGGGCCGGTTCGACGGAGTTCGCGCTCGACCTCTACCGCTTCCAGGCAAAGGACACCATCGCCAGTCAGGTCGGCTTTGGCGAGGGTGTCCGCCTGGGAACCTACGAGGGCACGGTCACGGTTGGAACCGATGGCATGGTCTCGTTCACAGCTGTTCCCGAGCCGTCCACATATGCCCTCATGGGCCTCAGCGCGCTGATCATGGGGTTTATCGTCCGCCGCCGCGCTCATAACCTGTAATTTAACTTAGCAAAATAAACAATAATCAATCTTATGAAACTGAAATTTATCACGGGCCTTTTCGCCCTCTCACTCGCGACATCGGCATTTGCCGATGTGACCATTGACATCACTGGAGCCACCGCGTTCCGCGCAGCCACGCTGCTGGCGATCAAGGCCAAGTTCGACGCCTCGGGCGTTGCCTACCAATATTCGCACGATCAGGCGGCCGGAGGCTTCAGCGGTGCCACCAGATCGCTCTGGAAGGGCACCTTCCCGGGCGTCGCCGGCACCACCACCATCCGCACTTCTTTCAACGGCTCCGTTGAAGGCATCCGCGCGCTTGTGGACAGCCCGGCCAGCGATCCCACCTACTACACGGACATCGCAGGCAACCTGGTTACGGCAGCCGCCATCGGCGGCGGAGAAACCAACAAAGACACGCCCGGATTTGCGAAGACCACTGCGGCTGCGCAATCGGAAATCGCCTTCTCGGACGTGAGCAAGGCGGTGACTCCCTACGCTTCGCTGCCGCTCCAGCCGTCCTCTGCGGCTGTCGGCGTCGTGGTCTTCACCATGCTGACCAACGAGGGCTCGGCGATCACGAATGTGACCGCGCAGCAGTTCCGCGCGCTGGCTAGTCAGGGCTTCCAGCCGCTCAGCATGTTCACCGGAAATGCGTCGGATACGACCAACGTATTCCTGACCGGCCGTAACGACGGCTCTGGAACCCGCACGACCTACATGGCGGAGACCGGCGTCGGTGTGACCACCGCGATCAAGCAATACGTGACCATTCGCTCCTCGAGCACCGCCTTGCAGGCGATTCAGGAAGTTCCCGTCGGCGGCGTCAACAGCCCGCTGACCGGCGATCTGGCGGACTATCACAACAACACGGGGGCCTACACCGGCCTGGGCGGGAACATCACCCAGCTCGCCGACAACGCCTCCACGGTCTGGGGACAGAACGTGGCGGGCAACGGCGGATACAGCAGCGGAAGCACGCTCCGCACGGATATGGGCAAGACCGGCACCTCCGGCGTCTACGTGTTCGACGCGACCGGCGCTGACGCCTTCGGGGAATCCGTGCGCGCCGATCTGGTGACGTGGCTCTCGCTCAACGACGCGGTGACCGCCCGTGGAAACGGCGCGATCTTCTGCTCATACAACGGGGTAAAGCTGAACGACATTGCCGTTTCCGGTTCGACCATGAGCGCCGCTGACAAAGCAAAGGTCACCGAGGGCGTCTACACAGCCTGGGGATTCCAGCAGATGTATCGCCGGAACGACATCACCAGCGGTGACGCCGTGACGGTTTATGATGGCATCAAGGCCGCCATTCCCGCGAACCTGGGCGCGGCTGGCATCGCGCTCGGCGACATGCATGTCGGTCGTCCCGGCGACGGCGGCACGGTTGCACCCTAACAAAAGCTGACACTTGTTTCCGCGCCGTCTTCCGGATGGCACCGCAGACAAGAATTCTTGCAACTGGCACCAGATTAACTTCTGGTGCCAGTTCGCATTTTCAGCATGGCGGGCACCACGCCGTCAGCCTCCGATGACTTAAAGAAACCGGACGGCACGGCGGCCAGCCTTCAAAAGTTATGAAGCCAATCCTCTTCAGTATGTGCGCACTCCTTGCCGTTTCTGTGGCCGGATTGATCGTCAAGTCACAGCTCGCACGCCCCGATTCCCGGACGACTCAGGCGGAAACCCCTCACCGGGACGCCCGCTCCGCCGGGACAAGGGCACCTGACCGGCCGGCTCCCCCCTCTGCAGGGCAGCCCCTTGTGGCGCTCCAAGCGCGACCACAGGAGAGCACTCAAAGCGTGTCGACGACACCATCACGGCAGCAGCCGGATGCTCCAGCCATTCCACGCGGGTCCACGGCTGTGCCGGCACGGCAGCCGGAAAACTCATCCGCCGCACTCCGTGCGGCCCCGGCTAATCCGCCATCCAGCAGATCGCATCCGCCGGCCAATTTCGAATCGCCAGGCGGCGCGCAACTTTCCATTCCGGCATCCACCAGCTTGAGCTCTTCGGCGCCCTCCGCTGCAGAACCGCTCACGCTGGAACTCGATCCCGGCGTTCCCGTTCCAGCCGCTCTTCTTCCTGCCGCGGAGGAAAACCGCTCGCCAACTGTCGCCGCCGCTCAGGAACAGATTGCAGATTCCTTCGTGCGGGAAGTAGATGAGGCCCTGAGCCAGCCCGAGACGCCGGCAGGCAATGCGGCAGTCAACGACGCCTACTACGACGCACTGACCAGAGCCAACGAACTGTATCGCGCCCTGCATGGCGATGAGGCTTACAACAAAAAGACCATGCAGGCGACTCTGGAGGCGCAAACCGGGAAGTAGGTCTATTTTACGGAAGACGCACGGAGCGATTTGCGCACGTCGTCCGCGAGCCGTTGCGCCTGGGCGAGATCATTCGGGCTGGTGCCCTGCAGGACCTCGTCCAGCATTTTCTGAGCTGTGATTTCGCCGTTTTTTGCGGCGACGAGGAGCCATGTCAGCGCCTCAATCCGGCGGGCTGGATCCTGGACTTCGGGACCCAGCAGGCGGCCGAGGCTGCTCTGCGCTTTGGTGTGGCCCTGTTTGGCCGCTCTGCGGAACCACTCTTCGGCCATGGATGCGTCGATGGCAACTCCCTGGCCGTTTTCGAGCATGACGCCGACGGTGTTCTGCGCTTCCGGATGTCCTGCCTCTGCCGCAGTGAGAAGATACGGATAGGCCGCCTTGTAATCCATCGCCTGCCCGTGTGTGCCGAAGTAAAAGATGGCTCCCATGGCATAGGCCGCATCCGGCTGACCCTGGTCTGCAGCGGCTTGGATCCACTTCCGGCCCTCCGTCTCATTTTTTTCTCCCCCCCTGCCATCAAGCAGGGCTTTTCCGAGATTCAATTGTGCTTTCGCACCGCCCGCCTCGGCTCCTTTGCGGAACCATTCGATCGCCATGGCGGGGTCTCTCGGGACGGCGGTCCCGCTGGCGTAAAAATAGCCGACCCCGCCCATGGCCTCCGCATGTCCCTGCCTGGCCGCGGCGGTCATGAGTTCCAACGCACGGACCGGATCCTTTTTTACTCCATCGCCCCGGAGATAGTCACGCGCCAGCTCGAACTGCGCACCCGCATCCCCCTGGCTGGCCTTTTTCTCCAAGGCAGGAATGTCCGCGGAAAACGACGACGATACGGTCAGGACGGCCCATGCGGACGCAATGATTGGAATTTTCACGGACATGGATTTTACAAAATCCGGCGCGCATTGCATGTGACAATTTTGTCACAACCCTTTGTGCGGGTTTGTTTGAGGGGATTCCGCGTCCCGGTGCAAGGGCTGGACGCTTTGGAATCAGGGCGTCGGGATCACGATGAGTTTCAATCCGGGAACGTCCTGAAAATCTTTCCCGTTGAAAGTGAGAAGCCCAAAATCCCGCTGGACCGCCTGTGCTGCGAGCCAGAGGTCCTGAACCCGAAACTCTACGCCCCGGCCTGCATGCACAAGGTCAGACGCCAGGCGACCGAATACGTCTGCCGTTTCTCCGGTGATTCGAAGAAGCGGTTTCCGGGCCATTCGTCGGAGCATCGCACCAGCTCTCAGTTTTTGTGCGGGATCCCGCATCAACCCGATACCGAACTTCAGCTCCGCGATATTCACCGGCGACACATAAACGGGCGACTGGCGGGTGATAGCATGAATATCGGCGGCTCCGATCCGTCCTCGTTCGACAGCAATCCAGATGGAGGTGTCGATCAGGAATCCCATGGGTTCCGGAGGTCACCGACCTTGTCCGCCATCTTCCCGCGTGCGACAGCCTTGGCCAGCGCGTTGCCCGTAGCTTCATCGAGGGTACGGTAGAGGTCGCCAAGAATCTGCAAGGCGGTCTGCTCAGCCTGTTCGGGAACGAGCCGCGCGATCGCTCTGCGGTTGCGCATGAGCACAACCTCCTCGCCGGCCTCCTCCACCCCATCCATTACCTCGCGAAAATTTCTTGAAACCTCCGTCACCGTCATCGTTTTCATCTCGAACGAAAGAAATCAGATGTCATCTGATTTGTCAATGTCGGGCCAAAGCTTTTCAGCCTTCCCCCTCCTCCTCTTCCTCACCGCCACCGTAGCCGAGGACTTCGACGCTGATAATCGAAGGGGCCTCCATCGTTTCCGGGGGCTTCTGAGTTGCCTGGTTTGCGACCGATGACGCGGCGCTGTTGGCCGCGGCGGAGCTACTCGATGCCGAGCTGAGACCGCCGATGTTCGGGGCCGCAACCGTCGGTGCCGACGGCACACCGGAGGAGGTTCCCCCGGTGGAGATGTTGTCGGCATTAAGCACGGCCGAGGCGGCAATTTTCAGGTTTCCTGTGGATTGGATGCCTGCATCGCCGGCATCCACCGTACCGAGCGGGGCTATGAGAAAGACATCTCCCGGAGGCACATTCTCCACGGAGGCCAGGACGCCGATGCCGCCGCCGGTGGCGAGGCCGCCGAGGTCGGTTGCGACATCCGCGCTGGTTGTGTCGATGACCACCCGGGTCGGCGGCGCGGTGACGACGGTCTTCGACGCCGTGCCCGCCGCAATATCCCCGGTCGACGACCAGATCGTCATGTCCCCCCCGCGCAGCGTGAAGATCCGCGTGCGACCGATATCCACGCTGCCATGGGTGAAAATCGAAACTTCTCCTCCGTATTCGGTGACGATACCGGGCGGGGTGGACGGGTTGCCGAAAATATCCGAGGCCATCGTCAGGCCGCCTGAGGGAGCGGCAATCGTAATCGCACCGCCGGTCGAAGTGCGGATATTGCGCGCCCTTGTGAAAATCTCCCCGGATCCTGCGGAGCTGCCGAAAACATCCGCGATCGCGGCGTAGCCGGTCTCATACGATCCCGTCGTTTCATACTCCTCCGCGGCCTGCTGGAGGGTGGCGAAAAACGTCTTCAGCGAGGCGATATCCGCCAGCTCTCCGGTGGCGGCCGCTCCCGGCGCCGAGATTTTTGTGAGGTTCAAATTGCTACCCCCGAGACCGACAGCCGCGCCGCCGCTCGAGCCGCGGACCCCGGCCATGGCAATGATCGATGCGCCATCGAACGGCAGGAACGGGTTCCGGAAATTGCCAATGCCTGTAATGCCCACGCCTGTTCCGTCCGCGTAGTTCGGTCCGGTCCCCAGATCGAGATTCCTTCCGGCCAGGACCTCAAGATATCCCGGCCCGTTGATCTGGATATCACCGGCGAGCGCGTTGCTCAGCGATCCGGCCGCGGTCAGCCTCGTGGCATCGCCGATAATATTTCCCTTGCCCTCGTCCGATGCCAGAGAACGTGTCGGCGAGTTGAGGTTATAGGGAATAATGTCGCGACCCGCCGAAACGATGGACACATCATCTGGCGAGACGTTCTGGATGTAGAAGGAAATGTCCGTGATATCCTTGTCTGCGATCACGTACGCAAATTTCGGCGTAAAGAGGGTTAGCCCGGCGATGCTGCCTCCCGCCGCGTAAAGCCGGATCGGGTTGGCATCCCCCTTGTGCAGGGTGCCCTCGGCGTGGAGGGAGCGCTTGACGTCAATTGCGGAATCCTGCCCGATGAAGGAACCTGTCTCCTGGAGAGCGCGGCTGACTGCCGCATAGGGGTTCAGTTCGCTCATGACCGCCTGCAGGCGCGTGCGCCCGGAGAGGGTCTGGTAGGCAAGGGGTGTGGCGACAGCCGGAAAGAGGTCGGGATCCGCATCGGAAATGTTAACCGTCGAGGAGGTCCAGACGCTGAAGGCTGTCCCGTTGATGGCGCCCTGGCCGGTCGGCTGGAGGCCAATGATTCCACCGGAGGCGGCCAGCTCAAGCGATCCGGCGGGAGCGGGGAAGAGGTCTATTGAGCCCACCAAGCTCACATCGCCGTTGAAAGCCGACGCCTTGAGATTCGGCGCGCTCAGGAAAAACACGCTCTGGAAATTGTTGAGATCGACTTCCGCCAAGCGCAGCCAGGGCTGGTAGTAGGAGGCGTTCGTGGCCGATCCGTCTCCGAAAAACAGGTTCTGTGTCCCGAACCAGTTCGCCAGGGTGGATGTGGCAGCGGAGGATCCGGGAAGCGTGGCGGCCGTGCGAAGGGTTACGCCCCCGCCAAATGATGAAATGTCCGCCCCCGAAGCCGGAGAGTAGGAATTGAAGTATGTTTTATACCAGAACTTGTTGTTGAGCCCTTGGGGAAGAAGGAACGGATTTGCCACCGGTCCCAGGAGGATATCCTTGAGCGCGCTGACATCGAAGTTCCCCTTGCCCGCCATGAGCATCGTCGGAAGCCATGTTGTGCTGTCGAAGACAACGCCGGCCTCGCTGGAGTTCGTGTCGAGGATTCCCAACTGGGGCGACCGTGCGGAGTTTGTGGTGATGCTGCCCCCTGCAGCCAGGGTCCCGGTACCCCGCTCGACATAGTAGACGCCTCCGTCAATGTTGTTCCCTGCTAAGATGGCAACATCCCCTCCGCCGAGTTCCAAAATCTTCGCATCGGCCGGATTAAGATTGTTCCCCCCGGCATCACGTCCCTGCATCCGCGCGTTTGTGGGAGCGACGGCATCGACGTTGATGATGTCGTTCCCCGCGACGAGCGCGACGTCTCCCCCACCCAGCGCCCCGACACCCTCGAAGAAATTGCTGAAGTCCACCCACCATGCCGTGGATGTGGCGGTGTCGGTGACGCGCGTGGCGGTCGAGGTCCCGTCGACGCCGCCATCCGAGGCAAACGTTCCGGTGGAGGGATCCACATAACCGCGGCGGTACAACCAATTTGAGGGGGTCTGCCGCGACGAATCCACGATCACCGCGCCCGAGCTGCTCTTGGTGTAGCGAGCGATGTTCGCCCCGGCCGAAAGGCCGATGCTGCCGCCGGCCATGGACCACGTCGCCGCATAGGTCTGTTGGTAAGCGCCCAGAGAGACTCCGCTTCCTGTCTGGCTGGGGGTTCTGTTCAGGATCGGCACCACGAAGTCATTCGCCTGATAAATCGTTGTCGATACCGGGAGCGCAACACCTGCCGTGTAGATGGTCGCGAACTGGTTCCTCAGCTGGATATCGCGGCCGGCGCTGACTGCGATATCCCCGGTGCCGGTGCGGATGACTTCGTAGCGTGTTCCCCGGTTGGTATTTGTTGATGAGATGCGGATGGTGTCGGCCGTCTGGCCGTTAGAGCCGATACCTGCTGCGGTTGTTGTGCTGTCCGTGTTCGGAACGGCAGGGTAGAACTCGCCGACAAGAACCGATCCCTTGCCTGCGGCGAGGGTGCCAGCCGGGAGAACCGAGCGAAAGTCGGCGGCCCCGAGGTCGGCCCCGGCAGCGAGGCGGTAGGACCACGACTGCGTATTGGTCGGGAGGCTCGCGTTGATGGTTTTCAACGTGCCCAGCCACATCGTCGAGTGCCCGTTATCCGCCGAAGCGGTAACGGGAGAAAAGCCGTCGCTCAGCGTGTTGTTAAATATGAGATCGCCTTGGGCGCGGAGGGTCAGAATGCCCGGAGCCAGATTCGTCCCATAGCGGAAGGAGGAAAGATCCCAGTCCGCGGAACCGAGCGCTTCGGCATTCGTCGAGCCCGTCGGATTGGCAAGCCCGAGGGCCAGATCACCCGTGCTGAAAATTTCGACGCCGGGTGCGATCACCAAAATTGGGCTGAGATCCACCGCCGAGGGGCTTCCGCTTAAGAGCTTCGATCTGATAGCTCCTTCGCCCGCATTGATGAAGTTTGCCGCGTCGGTATTGATCGTGGAACGGAGCGCCGTATCCATCGACTGGGAGGCCGAGCGGTCGTAAACCCGAAAGGCTTCCACCACCACAGACGAGGCGCCCGTGATCGCGCTCTCCAGGGCATCGACCCTCACATCATTCCCAAGCCGGGGCGCCCGCAGGTGGAGGGTGCCTTGGAACTTGCCATCGAAAGCGCTGGAGCCGGGGGTTGTGTAGGCGCCAGCCACGAATCCTGCGACAGAAAGGTCGATCGCGGATCCGGCCTGGAGATCAAGGAGGGCACCCGTGTCGACGGCACCATTCGAGGCAGTCCCCGCCTCAATGCGAATGCTTCCACCCTTGCCGGCGCTGCTGAACTGCTGGGCGGCGACCGTCAGAAGGGCACCGGACTGGGCGATCACGCTGCCTCGGGCAGCGAGGGAGATGCTGCCGCCCGTCGTCCCGGAGGCGTCGAGGCGGGCGGTGCCGGCGAGCGTGATGCTGCCTGCATCGGCAGACAGGCTGAACAAGCGTGCGCGTGCGGTTCCGTCCACAACGACATTGCCGGTCCGCACGCGGAGATCACGCTTCTCGAAGAAGCCGCCGCTTTCCAGCGGGTTGTTGATGGCGTCAAACGAGGTGATCGATCCTGTATCCAGCAGGAACGATCCACTCTTGTGGCCGGCAGAGGCTTTCCCCAGGAGTGACCCATTGTTGATGAACGAGCCTAGGCCGGAGCGGATGTCAATCGTTCCGGCGTCCCCTCCACCGGAGTGAGCGGAGACATCGAGGACGCTGCCAGCGGCAAGGGTCACGCTTGCGGCATCAGCGACCAGCTGGATGGTTCCCGCGTCGGCGTAGCGGGTGATGTCGTAAAACGCCTGAGAGGAGCCGGCAACGCTGATCTCGCCCCCGACGGTCAGGCCGCCGCCTGCTGCGTGGAGGGTGAGCGATCCGCTGGGCAGGCGGATGGCGGTATTGGCATCCACCGAACTGCCCGTGAAACTGAGGCTTGCTCCCAGGTCTCCGTCGACAGCAGCCACATCACTGCCGCGGGCAAGCGAGACTGCGCCGATGGCGCTCACGTCGTAGGAGACCCCCTTGGATGCGGTCAACAGAGGCGCGGTAACTGACAAAGTTCCAGGCGTTGAGAGCGATCCGGTGGCCTCGGCGATGAACCCATTCCTGGCGTTGAGATTCAGGCTCTGGTAGCCGGCGACGCGGAGCGCATTGGCCCCGAGCCGGATCGTCCCAGTTTGGATCTGAAGTTCACCCGCAAGGGACGCTGCGGGATCGGCAAGGAGCGCGCTGCCGGAGGGATTGCCGAGCGTTACCGTATCCGCGCTGAGCGTTACCGTTCCGCCTTCGTAACCGCGGATGCCGGAAGCAAAAATGTTGAGGCTTCCCAGAGAGGAGGAACCAAACGATCCCGCGCCGTAGAAGTCGACCGTACGGTAGCTCGACAGCGTCAGCGAATCCACCGACTGAACATAGCTGAGGAGCGAGTCGCGAAGCGTCAGGTGCGGGGCCACAGCGGAGCCAGTAAGTCCGCCAGCCGGCTCGCTGAGCACGATGCTGATCTGGCCGCTGCCTAGGGTGAGTGCCGAGGATTCAAATACGGCCGTGGGGCTGAGCGACGTGGCATAGGAGGAATCGAGAATCAAAGCCTCTCCGGAGATCCTGGCACCGGCGCCGATCGTCATCAGGGGCGCCGTCGAACCGCTCGTGGAAGACCTGAGGATGGAAGTGCCAGCATCACCGCTGACGCGGAGCAGTGTCCCGTCGCCGTTAATGAGAAGGCGCTCTGAGGGTTGGCTCAAGCCGCCGGAGGAAGAGATCGCGGAGCCGTCGGCAACGGTAAGCGACACCTTGGAGACCAGCGTGATCTCGGGAGCGGAGAGCGAGCCGCCGGGGTTGTTGATCGTGACCGACGAGGAGCGAACATCCACCGAAGTGCCGGCGTTGGTGTTCCGACGCAGTCCGCCGATCAGGAGGCTTTCGGCTCCCCACGAGCTGAGGAGGCCGGAATCCAGAACAGCCGTGGCCCCGGCGGGAGCCGCTCCGGAGCCGCCGGTAACGTAAATATCCGCATTGCTACTCACATCCACGCTAGCCCCGCGTCCGCCCGATGGCCGGCCAGTCCACACCGATCCCTCAAGCCGGAGGGCGTTGTTCCCTTGGAAAGAGAGGGATCCGGAATCGATCGGCATCCGCTGGACGCTGGACACATCCAGCCGGCCGGCCGCAGCTTTGATGAAGTCGTTTGCGCCAAGGACTTCGTATTCCGCCCGCGCGGCCAGCACCTCCGGGGAAGCGACTTCCAGGAGCGAGCGGGTGCCCGCGAGCTGCGACGGACGGTTGAACGCGTTCACGAAATACCCACTCGTATAGCCGGCTCCCTCGGCGGTTGTGTATTTGGCGAA
>Ga0209398_1001208_pt1 | contig 13798 bp, 17 predicted proteins | sample AshMeaBigSpring_FD_184125 | JGI IMG/M metagenome (GOLD analysis project Ga0209398, IMG submission 184125) | Groundwater microbial communities from Big Spring, Nevada to study Microbial Dark Matter (Phase II) - Ash Meadows Big Spring (SPAdes)... | ecosystem: Environmental > Aquatic > Deep... | reverse complement strand
ATTGCCCTCGGAATCGATGCTCTTGTAGATCGCCTGCCCAAGTCCGACGCCGGGCAGGAGCAGGGGAAGCCAGAGGACGGCGTGCAGGCTGGGTGACTTCCTGGGGCTTCGCATCAACTCAAGCCCGTCGATTGGTCGCATGGACCACCGCGTGGATGCGGGGACAAGGGCAACATGCCAACCGCAAGAGGACCCGGGACCAGGCCCGGGCACGCAGGATGATCAGAAGTCGCCGGTGGCCCCGGCGGTCATGATGGTCAGCATCTGCCCATTGGTGGTGATGGCGATGGCACGCAGCTCCTCGGGCAGGGGGAAGGCGCTGATGATCATGTCGAGGTTCAACATCTCGAGCCACACCTTGCCCTCCTGGTCCTGCACGACCGCAATACGGCAGGGCATGTAGGCGGCATAGATGGTATTGAACTTGACCATCTTGATGGCGTCTTCCGGATTACAAAACTGCAGGATCTCGAGTAGCGGGGCATCGTGGCCGCGGGCCCTCAGCTCGCCCCCCACGTCCTGCCGCCCGACCAGCTTCATGTTGAGCTCAGCGGCCTTGGAGAGCATGGCCTCGATGGCCGACTCGGGCTTGACACCCTCGGCCAGGCTCATCTTGATGACCGACTGGCCGATGTCGAACATCTGGACCTCGGGGGGGGCGTCGGCGCGTTGCGCATAGGCCGGGGAGAACCACAGCAGGCTGAGGACCAGGGCGGCGAGGATCTGTTTCATGTCTAGGCTCCTTGGGAATTTTCTTTGGGCGGCCGGGCTAGTGGCCGCGCTCACTTGTTGTCCAGGGTGGTGATGTAGGCCAGGACGTTCGCAATGTCTTCGGCCTCGTAGTCGTCGAAGGTATCGTCGTCCGGGTCGCCACCGTGCTCGCGCTTCTTGTTCTTGAAAAGATCGATCTGGCGGGCCAGGTATTCGCCGTACTGACCGCGCAGGGCCGGGGACTTCTTCTTCGCCTTGCCCTCGCCATCCTTGCCGTGGCAGGTCTTGCAGTCCCCGTCATAGATCTCGCTGCCGGTGTCCACGTCGCCGGCCAGGGTGGGGACATCCAGTGGGGCCACGGCCTCCAGGTCGACGTTGGAGATGTAGGCGGCCAGGTTGGCCAGATCCTCGTCGGACATGTTCCGTACACCACCGACCACCGTCATGGCCTCGTAATTGCGTTCGCCGCCGCGATAATCGTCCAGGACCTTGAGCAAATAATATTCGGGCAGCCCGGCCACCCTGGGGTACTTGCCGCCGATGATGCCCTGGCCCCACTGGCCGTGGCAGAGGGCACACTGGCGGTAGGCCAGACGGCCCGCCTCGGCGTCCGCCGCGGCTGCATCGGGCTTGTCCTCGGCGTTCAGGGTCAAGGGCGCTACGGCGGTCAGGGCCGCCAGCAGGATCGATCGCGTCAAGGGAGGTGTCATGCTCCGTTCTCCGGGTGGGTCAGGGACGATTGTTCTGAGCAGCCGGTACCTTAGGGGATAGGCTGCGGGGATGCAACGGGGTGCACTGCTTGGATTTTCCGGCCTCCGCACATCCATGGCGACGGACCTCTGGAAAACCTGGGCGCAGGTCAGGGCGGTGTGCAGGCCTCCGGTTAAATCGCGCACCACGGGGCGGTCCCAGGTCAAGCCTCAGGCAGCCTGTCAGGGACCAGGAGGCAGTGGGACGAGCCTGTTGTTTGCGCTCGGCCGGCTCCGCCTGTGCACCGAGCGCGGCGGTAGGGCGACCCCAAGCAGCGGGGTCAGTGGTACTGCTCCGTTGTGTAGTGCCCGGGCTCATTGCGGCGATGCCTCCGCATGCCGCGGGCCTCCAGGAAGCCCCGAACCTCCTTGATCATCTCGGCTTGGCCGCAAAGCATCAGGTGGCTGTGCTCCGCCTCGATGGCCACGCCCGCATGGCCCTCGAGCTCACCCGACGGCAGGAGTGGCGGGATTCGCCCGTGCAGGACACCCTCACGGCGCTCCCGGCTCAGCACCGGGATGAACCGGAATCTGTCCCCCCGCGCTTTACCCAGGGCCCCGATCATGTCCCCATAGGTCAGCTCGTCGGAGCTGCGCACACCATGGACCAGAAAGATCCGCCCAAAGCGCTCCCAGGGCTCCGCGGTACGGAGGATGGAGAGGTAGACACCGAGGGCCGTGCCGGTGGCAATCAGCCAAAGGTCGCGCGCCGCGGGCATGGCATCCAGGGTGAAGAGACCGCTGGCCTTGGCCGCGACCCAGACCTCATCCCCCGGCCCCAGGTCGGACAGCCGCGGGGTCAAGGGACCCTCGGGGACGGCGTTAAAGTAGATCTCCAGGGGGCGCTCCTGGGGAGGGTTGACCAGCGAGTAGGGGCGGCAAATCCGCTCATCCCCGATGTCCAGGGCGACCTGGGTGAACTGCCCGGCCTTGAAGTCCGCCACTGGAGCGTCGAGCTGCATGCTGTAGAGGCGGTGATTCCACTGCCGTTTGGCGACGACGCGCCCCTTGACCCAGTCTTTCACGGGCGGGATCTCCTGCGATTGCTGTCGGATAGGTTGGCCTTGCTTCTATTAGATTTGTCCCGCCGCCGGACATTTCAAAGGCCATGCTTCCTAGGGAGGCAGGGTCCTTGTCAAGGCTCGGGGCGACCGCATCTCCTACGGGGCCGCAAGACCTGGACATTCCCCGGAGCGCATCAGATGAAAGCCCTGACCGCATTGTTCGCCCTTGGCTCAATCCTGACCGGCGGAGAGGCCGCCGGGAGCCAGGACTGCCCGCCAGTCTTGGACCTCGAGTTGCGCCGCCTCGCCTCCGAGGAGCGTGTCAACCTCTGCCAGGCCTACAAGGGGCAGGTTATCCTCATCGTCAATACGGCGAGCAAGTGCGGCTTCACGGGGCAGTACGAGGGGCTCGAGGCCCTCTACCGCAGGTACAAGGACCGCGGCTTCGTCGTCCTCGGTTTCCCATCCAACGACTTCTTGGGGCAGGAGCCCGGCAGCGAGGCACAGATCCAGGACTTCTGTCGCCTGACCTATGCGGTGGAGTTCCCGATGTTCGAGAAGACCCAGGTCGCCAAGGGCAAGGCTAGCCCCTTATTCCAGCGCCTGGCAGAGCTCGGCGGCGGCTACCCAAGGTGGAACTTCTACAAGTACCTGATCGATCGGGACGGCGCGCTGGTCGAGTCTTGGTCCAGCTTCACATCCCCGCAAAGCGCCAAGGTGGTCGCCGCCATTGAGCGGCTACTCTGAAGCCACAGGTGCCCATGAGGCTGGCCCCTGGGCGCGCGGCTGGACGGTCGCCACACGGCGGCGGCTGGCGGCTGAGCCACCCGACTTCGTGCGCCCGCCCGTGGATCAAGCGAAGCGAAGGGAAACCAATCGTCGGCGCCTGAGCGCGAGAAGACCCTTCAACGGCCAGTGGAGAACCGGGGACCGACTACGGTTTTCCGCGACTGTTTCGACGTGGACCTGGACTTCGCAGGGCCAGCCACGTGATGGGCGTGAAGGCACACCCGCAGTGAGCCATGTCCAACGGACAGCTTTGCGAGATTATCCTCAGGGTCAACATCGATCATGTCGCCAGCATTCGCCGGGCGCCCGGGACCCGTTATCCGGAGCCGATCCAGGCCGCCCTGGTGGCCAAGCAGACGGGGGCGTACGCATGACCTGGAAGATGACAACATGAGCCCCTGGCGAACGCCGAATCTCTTCATCGTCGGCGCGCCACGTTGCGGCACCACCGCCATGTACCGCTATCTCGGCGCGCATCCCCAAATCCTGATGTCGCGGGTCAAAGAGCCGACCTATTTCGGCAGCGATCTGCGCCTCGTCAATCTCGCCAGACCCACGCTGGACGACTACTTGGCCAACTTCAGCGGCAAGGAGGAGGCCGTCTGGCGCGGCGAGGCGTCCGTTCACTACCTGTTCTCCCGCCGCGCGGCGGCAGAGATCAAAGCATTCAGCCCCGAGGCGCGAATCCTCATCCTGCTGCGCGACCCCGTGGAGTACCTCTACTCCCTGCACCATATCGCGGTCTTCACCGGGCAAGAGGATATCCGCGACTTTGGTACCGCGCTCAAAGCCGCATCCCTACGCCGGCAGGGGCTGGCCATCCCGCGCCGAGTCCTGATCCTCGACTTCCTCGATTACATCGAGACCGCCCGGTTCTCCGACCAGGTCCGGCGTTACTTCGACGCCTTCGGGCGCGACCGGGTCAAGGTCTTGCTGCTCGACGACTTGCGCGCCAACGTCGGCGCGGCGTATCGGGAGGTGCTGAGGTTCCTGGATGTCGATGCGGATTTCGAGCCGGACTTCCCCCGGATCAACGCGTGCAGGCGCCTGCGCAGCCCGGCGCTGCGGCGTATCTCGAAGGCGATTCAGGGGGGCGTCGCCCACCGGTTAGGGGCGGGCTCCCTACCGGATCGGGTCTGCCGGCGCCTGCTGCACCCGCTCGATCGATGGAACCTCGCGGACCCCCGACCGATGGACCGCGTACTGCGCAACCAGTTGATCGAGCAGCTCGAGCCCGAGGTGCGGCAGCTCGGCGCGCTGATCGGGCGCGACCTCTCGCTCTGGAGCGCCCGGGTATGACGCGCGCATCCCCTGGCGGGGATTTCGCCACCGGACCCGACGCGCCCGGACCGCCGGCGGCTGAAACCGCCTGGCCGGCTCCAGCCCGGTGGCGGTCGCCACGCTGAAGCTGCGGAACTGCCGAGCGCAGCGCAGCTCAGCTCAACCCCGTCGAGCTGCACCCCCGGCAAATGTTGAGCCGGAAAGCGCGGGCGGGTTTCTCCGCTCACCCGAAGCCATGCGCAAGCGTCGAGCCCGGACGTACTATCCCGCCGCCCTGGCCTTACGCTGGGCCTGTCGGGTACCCCTTGCAAAGCGAGCTTCAGGAACAGCGCTCGTGTTGCCGAGAGTGGTGCTTCAGGGCAAAATACCAGTGTCCGTAGAGGCTGTTGCCGGTCACCGGCGCGTCTCGCTTCGGCATAATTGATGGCACCCGCCAGTCGCGCAAGCCAAGCGGCTGAATCACCGGCAGGCTCGCCTCGCCGTACGACGCTGTGAGGCGGTATCACGCAGAGGCTTCAGGAGCGCAAGAGAGTGAGAGATTCAAGAGATCCGTCCGAGTCCGCCGGGCTGCCCGCGCCAGTTGACGGGACCCGGGCGAAGACACCGTTCGAGGAGCCCAGGCTCGTATTCGTCGAGCCGAGACTCACCCCGCGCGGCGACCTGCGGGAAGTGACCGGATTCTTCGGCGGCTTCAGCCCATAGGCCAGGGGCGCTGCGCAATCGGCCGACGCGCCGCGACCGCGGTCCGATGGCGAAGCTCGTCATTGAGCTGACCGACCGTTGCAACCTCCGCTGCGGCCATTGCCCGTCCGGTCGGCACGGGTGCCGCGGCGAGCTCGGCCTGGAGCTTCTGGCGCCTATCCTCGCGGAGGCGCCGGGCTGCGGCATCGACCGGGTCGCGTTTACCGGCGGTGAGCCCACGCTGCACACCGACTTCGGCCAGGTGGTGGCGATGGCGGCGGCGGTTGGCCTGCGCATCTCCCTGGTGACCAACGGGTGGTCGTTACCCAAGCACCTGGACGTGCTGCTGGCCCATCGCGACCGACCAGCGCGATGGCGGCCGTGCCCGCTAGGTGCTGCGTGACGTGCTTGCGGATTGGTCGATTTCTCCAGTTCCCTGGCGAGCCTGGCTCCCAAGCGCTGCTGAGGAGTGCCTCGGAGTGGTTTCGCTACGCTCTACCCATCTTGAGCGCTGGCCGTGCGCGATCAGGCGCAGGGCGAAGGCAATCTTGTCGACGAAGCGGCAGTCGTCATCGCGGATCTTGCGGGAGGTCTGGATGCCGATGGGCAGGCGCCTGTGGGTCATGGCGGCGACACCTTGGCTGGCCAAACAAATTGTTTGATCTGTCGAACTTTTTGGCCTGGCCTTATTCCGGCCCGCAGCGCGGGTGCGTAGAATACCCGTTCAGACGTCTAGCGAGGCTTCGCCTCAGACCAACGAAGCGTGGAAAAACTTGGCTCAATCGTGACGAACTTGCGCTCTCAAGGAACCCTAGTGGCGCCCAGCCGTCACCGGACCCAGCGTTCAGTTGGCCTTGACCCAGCCCAGCAGAAAGGGTTTCCGTCTCGCCGACAGGGCCCTGCCGCATCGATCCGCTTGGGCACCGATTTCGGCCTACGAGCTTCTTCCGCGTTCCCTCACAACAAAGGACATCAAGATGATGAAAAAGCAATTCTTGGTCCCGGTGCTGCTCGCCGCCGGCCTGGCGGTGGAAGGTGCGCAGGCCGGCGCCCTGGCAGTGGATCCCGACGTCTTCGACTATGGTGGCAACGCAACTTTGGATACGACGTACGGCTACGCGTTTACTGTCGCCGCCGGCTCCGCCTACACCATAACGGCGCTGGGTGTGTTCGACGAAACCAACCGGTCGGGTGATGGACTGAGTGACTCGCACCCGGTGGGGCTCTGGAACGGTACCGGCAGCACCCTCCTGGCCTCGGTCACCGTCCCCAGCGGAACCACAGGCAGCACCGTCGTTCCGTCCGGTGCAACCTTCTTTGCTTTTCCCCAGGGGCAGTGGCGATTCGTCGACTTTGCCACGCCAGTGGTACTGACAGAGGGCACCTATCTGATCGGTGGGTTCTACCCCGGGCGGGGCAGTGACGAGTATTTTGCGAGAGCCACCGGCAACCTTGGGACTGTCAACACCCTCAGCGGCATCACTGTAACGCAGGGAAAAGTCGCTAATGGCAGTGCCTTCAGCCCACCCACCACCAACAGCGGGGATGGCTATTTCGGCCCGAGCTTCCTAGTGGAGCAGGCGATCGTGAACCCCGATCTCACGGTCGCCGTCTCGGGTCAGAGCACCAGCACGACCGCGGTGCCCGAGGGTCCGGCCGGCGTCTTCAGCTTCACTGCGCGCTACTGCAACCGGGCCACGTCCCCGACGCTCGAGGCGCTGGTCAGCCGCACGCGCGTGCTGACCAACGGCAACAGCCTCGTCAACCGCGATCGCGACGGCACCGGCACGCCGGCGGGTGGCGTCGGCTCCGAGCTGGACTTCCCGCTCGACCCGGACTACGACGACGGCCTGCTTGCCGCCGGGGACTGTGTCGATGTGCTCTACGAGATCGGTCTCGCCCAGCGCACGCGGTTCTCGTTCAACGTCGACCTGCTCGGCGTCGACGGGAGTGCTCCCTGACACGCCTGCCCGCAGCGCCCGGGATGGGGGCCGCCGGTGGTAGCCTGTCGCCGACCCCATCACCAGCCGGCCCCATGCGCCGGGCGGCGCAGCTGCGCAGGCGAGCCCTTCCATTCGCAACCCCAACGACCGATCCGGAGACCTCTGCCATGCATGACAACGACCGTCCTGCCGCGCAATCGGGCGCGGCCACGCCCGATGATCAGCGCCCTGCAAAGCCCCCCTTCGAGGAGCCCAGGCTCGCCTTCATCGAGCCAAAGCTGACCCCGCGCGGCGACCTGCGCGAGGTGACGGGTTTTTTCGGGGGCTTTTCGCCATAGCGTCGCCGGCTCCGACGACGGCTGACCGCCGGCGGCCAGGGTGCGCCGCCGCGGCACCATGATCAAGCTGGTCGTCGAGCTCACCGACCGCTGCAACCTGCGCTGCGGCCATTGCCCGTCGGGGCGCCACGGGGGGCGTGGCGAGCTGGACTCGGCCCTGTTCACGCGCCTGCTGTCCGAGGCGCCGGACTGCGGCATCGACCTGGTTGGCTTCACCGGCGGCGAGCCGACGCTGCACAGCCGCTTTGCCGATTTGGTCAGGCGGACAGCGGAGGCTGGGCTCGACTTCGGACTGAATACCAACGGCTGGTCGCTACCGAAGCACCTGGACGTGCTCCTGGCCCATCGGGACCGACTGCGCATGATCACCTTCAGCCTCGACGGCGCGCGCGAGGCGACGCACGATGCCCTGCGCGGTCGCGGCTCCTACCGACGCGTGCTGCAGGCGGCCAGTGTCTGCGTGCTGCGCGGGCTGCCATTCACCTTCAACATGAGCCTGACCTGCGCCAACCAGGCCGAGGCCGCGGAGATGATCGCCCTGGCCGCCGGCCTCGGCGCCCTGGGTGTGCGCTTCGGCCACCTGATGAGCGACCCCAACCCGGCCGCCGCCGAGCTGGAGCTCGGCCCGGACGAGCGCAAGGCACTGGATGCGGAGCTGCGCCGGCTGCAGGCGCAGAGCGACTTCCCGGTCGGCCTCGCCCCCGGCGGCTGGAGCGCGGACCTGGCGCCCTGCGACCCGCTGCACGCGCGCGAGGTCAATCTCGATTGGCAAGGCCGGCTCGGCCTGTGCTGCCACCTGTCCGGTTTTGCCGGTCAGGAACAGGCCGCCGCCGCTGATCTGAACCAGGTCGGCCTACGAGAGGCGCTCGCGGCGCTGGCGGGCCTGCGCGATGCCCTGATGCACGAGAAGCGCCGCCGCCAGGCGAGCGGCCAATGGCGCGACGACGACCACTTTCCCTGCTGGTATTGCGCCAAGCGCTTCGGCGCCGTCGACTGGATTCGCGCGCGGCCCGCGCACCCCTGGCACGCGGCCCTGGTCGGGGGGGGCGTCGATGGCGCACGCACGCCGGGCCAGCGGGCATTGTCGGTGTCGCCGGGTGCAGGCGGTCCGTCGTAGGTTGGGCCGACGCAGGAGGCCCAACGGTGCAACCGCTGGCAGGTACTGCATGTTGGGCTGCGTGCCTCGGCCCAACCTACGCCCCACCGCAGGCTTCGCAGCTTGTTTGCCCTCGCCATGGTCATTCCCTGTTGAGCCGCACAACCGGCCGATACCTAGCGAGGCTTCGCCTCAGACCGACCAGGCATGGGCCCTGTGCCGACTCGGTGGGAGCGGCGCCCCGCCGCGACGGGGCTTCTTCCAGCAAGGCCTCCGGAAGACGCTGCCTCGGGCCGAGGGCGGCGCTCCCACGGGTGCCCGCCAGGGACAAACTTGATGCATTTGGGCGGATCCTGGCCGCTCAAGGAACCCTAGACCCGCTGTCGATTCATTTCTGGAGATGATTCCATGCCGACTCCTACCCAGCACCGCCCGCTGGCACTCACTCTCGCCGCCGGCTGTCTTGCGTTTTCGGCGCTGCTCAGTCCGGCCAGCGCCGCGGACATCGGCGTGCGCAGCCTCGATCCGGCCGCGGCCGCGACCAAACCCAGCGTGGACGCGCTGACCCCCGACCTCGGCAAGCTGCTCGGGGCCGCCCAGTACGGGCGCAGCAGCTCCGACCCCAACGCGCCGAGAAACGCGCTCACATCGGTGCGCCGACTGGTCGACGCCCTGCAGAGGCACCAGGGCCTCGCCTATGTCGCCCTGGCCGAGCGCGTCGGCGGCGGGGACACCGTGGCGGTCAGCGCGCTTTATGTCATCGAGGGCGTCGCCGGCGCCGCGCAGGTCACCGCCCCCGACCAAGGCGCGGGCAAGGGGGCCGTCTCCATCGACCTCGACGCCGAGGTCCTGCGTCCGCTGGCGGAGTCCCTGCAAGGCCATCTCGGGGCGCTGCTGCCGCCGGCCGAAAAGGCCACCCCGACCAGCCTGCAAGATGTCATCGGCGCCTTGGAGCGGAATACCAAGGTCGCCTACGTGGTGCTGGCCGAGCGCGCGGGCGCGGCGACGGTGGCCAATAGCCGCGTCTTCGTGGTACCCGACGTGCTGCGCATCAGCATCACCGACGAGGCAGGCACCGCGTCGGGCGGGGATGCGCCGGAGGTGGAATTGGTCCCGGACCCGGCCGGAGGGCCACCGACGATCAAGTTCGAGTTTGACCCGAAGAAGTACGAGGTCCCCGCAAAGAAGTGACGGGGACCGCCCCCATGGCCGCGCCTGAGAGCCGCGTATCCGCCGCGCCCCGCGATTCGCTGGCGATCGGCGGGGTGCCGCTGCGGATCGAGGCCGCGACCGCCGCACTCGCCGCACGGGTCGCGGCCTGGGCGGAGCGGGCCCTTGCGCTCACCGACCCCTCGCCGCCACAGGAGCCGCTTCGGCTGCATGTATTCGCCAACGGGGCTCCGCCGCAACCCCCAACGGGGGCGCGGGAGCTCGCCGCCTTCGGCACTTGCCGGGTGCTGCGGGACGCTGGTCGCGTGTTCCTGCTGTTGCCCCAAGCGCGCTGCGCGCTGGACCTGGCCGACGGCCGGGCCAGGATCTGGCTCGCGGCGGCCTGGTGGGGCGAGCCGCTCAAGACGCAGCAGGACCCCTGGTTGCTGACCCTCGTCTGGCTCCTGCGCGAGCGCGGGCTCTACGCACTGCACGCGAGCTGTGTGGCGTGGGGCGACCTGGGTCTGGCGATCGTGGGGCCGTCGGGCAGCGGCAAGAGCAGCACGGCGCTGAGCCTGATGCAGGCGGGCTGGGATTGGGTGGCGGACGACGTGGTCCTGGTGGAGCCCGGCCCCCCGGCGCGCCTGCACGGACTGGCCCAGGGGTTTTCCTTTCACCCGCGACTCGCCGATCGCCTGCCGGGGCTCGATGGCGTGTCCTTGGGCGAGAAGCGCTTCGCCGATGCGCGCGCGGTCTTTTCGGGGCGTCAGCTCCCCTTCTGTCGGCCGGCGGCCTTGTTATTTCCGCATGTGGTCGCCGGGGAGACCAGCCGCATCGACCGCCTCTCGCCCGCCGAGGCGCTGATGGCGCTCCTGCCCGCGGTCGGCGGCATCCTCTCCGGTGGCCCGGTGCGACAGAGCCAGACGCAGCTCGCCGCATTGGGTGCGCTCGCCGCCGCAGTTCCAGCCTACCGCCTGCACGCGGCCCGCGACATCTTCGGCGACGGGGCCGCGCTCGACGCCCTGCTCGCTGCCGGCGGTGTCGCGCTCCACGCCTAGGCCCGTCGGACCTCACCGCCCAGCGCCGCATGCCTTCCGCGACTCCCTTGTCCACCGGGCGGACAGCCAGCCGCCGCATGTCGCTCGGGCGCGAGCTGGCGGACTATCTGACGTGCGAGGCACCGGACCTCGGGCCCCGCCTCGCCGCGCTGCCACCCGCCCGCGCCGGGGCGCTGATCGCCCAGGCGGAGCGCCACCGCATCGGACCGCTCCTGCGCGACCGCCTTCTCCGGCACGGACTGTACGACGCCTTGCCCGCCGAGGCCCGCACGGCCCTCGACGCCCAGTACCTTGCCAGCAGCGCCCGCGCCCTGGCCCGCTACCACGAGCTCGGCGCTCTGCTTGGCAAACTGGCGGACGCGGACATCCCCGTGATCGCCCTGAAGGGTATCTATCTGGCGAAGGCCCTGTACCCGGAGCCGGGCCTGCGCCCCATGGGCGACATGGACCTGCTGTTTCGCATCCCGGATCTGGAACGGGTGCAGGGCCTGTTGCTCGGGCTTGGCTACGCGCGGGAAGAGCCTGGGCGGCCCATCGAGGAATTCCTGCCTCGGCGGCACCAGCTCCCGCAGTTCAGGCGGCGCGGAGCCACCAGCATCGAGGTGCACATGGCCATCGAGCGCCCAACGGCGGGCTTCCCGATCGACTACGACGCGCTGTGGGCGCGTGCCCGCCACTGGCCGATCGACGGGCGCCCGCTCATGGCGCTGGCCCCCCAGGACCTGCTGCTGCATCTGTGCCTGCATGGCGTCTACCACCATGGCGCTCAGGTGGACCTGATGGCGGTGATGGATCTCGCCCGGGTCGTCGCGCTGGAGCCGCTCGATTGGGACGCGGTGGTCGCCGGTGCGCGCCGCTGGGGGGCGGAACGTCCGGCCTATTACGGTCTGGAGCTGGCGCGCCGGCTGCTGAGCACAGCGGTTCCCGCCGACGTCCTGGCAGCGCTGCGGCCTGCGGAGAAGACCGGCGCGTTCCTGGCCGTCGCGGAGCGTGCAATTCTCACCGAGCGATCGCAGCACGGCTTGGTGGGCCCCCTGGCCGGACAGGCCTCCACGGTCGGGTACCTGCAGATCCTCGATCATGTCCGAGCGACGCGGGGCTGGCGGGCGCGGCTCGGCCTGCTGGGGACCCATCTGTTCCCCAGCCGGGCCGTGCTGGAACAGAAATACCCGCGCCTCGCGCACTCTGGCCGTATCCGGCTCATGCACGGCCTGCACTGGCTGGTGGCGCTCGGTCATTTCGCCGTTCGCATGCCCGCGCACTGGCGCTACTGGACTACCGCCCGCAGGATGGACAAGCATTGACGCGGCGCGATGCGCCCGGCTCGCCTCGAAACCATCGCCGGTCGCGGTCCCGTCGCCTCGCGGTCTGAGATGGGCGTCGCCGGTCTTGTTGCGGCTCGAGCCCCCATGCCTCGCGTGCGAGCGGTCTCGGGATGGCTAGGCGAAGCGTGCTTGCGGCGGCGGATCGAGGGGGTAGCGGAAGGTGGTCGCGCGCATGGCGGCACCGCCTTCCGACTCGAGGATGGTTTGCCCGCCGAGCTCCAGCCAGGCGTGTCCCAGGACCGGCCCGTCGGCACCGAGCGGCTCCTCTGTACGGATTCCGAGACAGAAGGTCACGGGCACCCCCATGCGGCGCAGGCGCCCGAACAAGACCAGCGAGCGGCGCAGGCATGGGTTAGGTGGGCGCTGGTAGCGCAGCCAGACGTCCGCGTACAGGGCGAGGCGTCGCGCGCGCGCAAGCGCCGCGCCGCCTACCGGCCGCACCCCGCGGGCCCTTCGCGGCGCGTCCAGCCGGACCAGCAGCCGAGACAGGCCAAGGCGCGACAGATCGAACGGGACGCGCAGCAGCTCGACGCCGACCGCGAGGAAGTCGCGCACGTCTCCGAGGCCGTCGAAGTGACGCAATCGGCGACGCAGCCGATCGAAAGGGCCGCCGCTACCTGGGCTCATGCACCGGCTTGACCAGCTCGGTCGCCGAGAGCTCGCCGGCGAGCCGCAGCACCGACGCCTCCGCCTGCTCCGGCGAGACCTCGAAGCGTGCCGTCAAGTCCGCGACGGCTGCCGCAAGGGGCTCCCGCCGCTCGAGCGCCTTCCAGATGCAGACGCCGCTGGCGTTCAGACTGAAGTACTTGTGGGTCGCGACGTTGAGCAGCACCGCCTCGGGCCTTCCTTCGCTGTCGGTGACCTCGGTGACGATGACGTCCGGATTGGTCTGCAGCCGCGTGTTAAGGGTCAAGGTCATCGGTGAAGTACGGTTCGTTGCAAAGTTGCCGGCGATTATTCCTGCCCCGACGCTCAGGTGCAACGGGCTGTCCACGCATTGTCGGCCGAACAGGCGTACGTGTCGGACGGGGTAGATGTGTAGGATGGGTAGAGCGAAGCGAAACCCATCTGTCCCAACCTCATTTCTCCCAAACCCATCTCCCCGCCACCCCCCATGACCGACTATCGCCGCTGCCGCGTCCCTGGCGGCACCGTCTTCTTCACCGTCACCCTCGCCGACCGCCGCCGCAGGCTGCTCACCGACCACATCGACACCCTGCGCCAAGCCTTTCGCGACGTGCGCCAAGCCCACCCCTTCACCATCCGCGCCTCGGTGGTGCTGCCCGAGCACATCCACTGCCTCTGGGAGCTGCCCGCCGGGGACGCCGACTACAGCACCCGCTGGCGGCAGATCAAGTCCGCCTTCTCGAAGGCGCTGCCAAGGGACGAGCGCATCTCGGCCAGCCGTGCCCGCAAGTCCGAGCGCGGCATCTGGCAGCGACGCTTCTGGGAGCATAGCGTCCGCGACGATGCCGACTACGCGGCGCACTTCGATTACATCCATTACAACCCGGTCAAACATGGCTGGGTCAGGCGGGTGCAGGATTGGCCCTATTCTTCCTTTCATCGCTACGTGGCGTTGGGGGTGTATCCGCTGGATTGGGGTGGAGAAGGTGTGGCGGGCTTGGACCTGGAAGGGGGCTGATGGGCGCATGGAGCCCTGCCGCCTTGTGA
>Ga0209398_1001207_pt1 | contig 13809 bp, 8 predicted proteins | sample AshMeaBigSpring_FD_184125 | JGI IMG/M metagenome (GOLD analysis project Ga0209398, IMG submission 184125) | Groundwater microbial communities from Big Spring, Nevada to study Microbial Dark Matter (Phase II) - Ash Meadows Big Spring (SPAdes)... | ecosystem: Environmental > Aquatic > Deep... | reverse complement strand
CACCCAAATGCAGGTGGAATTTTTGTAATGAGTTTAGGATGTGAGAACAACCAACAATCAGAGTTTAGAGTGGCAATGGGTAATTTTGATGAAGATCGAGTGAAGTTTGTTATTTCTCAACAAGTGTCAGATGAAATTGAAACTGGTTTTGAAATGATGAAAGAATTGGTTGAAAAAATGCGAACAGATAAACGTGTAGAAATGCCTGTATCTGTTTTAAAAATAGGGTTGAAATGTGGTGGTAGCGATGGTTTTAGCGGAATTACTGCTAATCCATTATTAGGTCAATTTTCTGATTGGTTAATTGCTCAAGGAGGAACAACCATTTTAACAGAAGTGCCAGAAATGTTTGGTGCAGAAACCATTTTAATGAATAGATGTGTTACAGAAGATGTATTTCATGACAGCGTAGATTTGATTAATAATTTCAAAGATTATTTCCGTAAAAGTGAGCAACCCATTTATGAAAATCCATCACCTGGTAATAAAGCAGGCGGCATTTCTACACTTGAAGATAAATCGTTAGGCTGTACACAAAAAGGTGGAAACAGTGAGGTTGTAGATGTATTAGATTACACAGAAGCGGTTACAAAAAATGGTTTAAACTTGCTTAATGCTCCAGGAAACGATTTGGTTGCTTCAACTGCTTTGGGGCTATCAGGTTGTCAATTGGTTTTGTTTACAACTGGTCGTGGAACGCCATTTGGTAGCTTTGTACCAACAATGAAAATTTCTACCAATTCAAAGTTGTTTAACTTTAAAACAGGTTGGATAGATTTTAATGCAGGAACATTATTAGAGGGTGAAACAATGGAAAATGTTTTGCAACAATTCATCAATTTTATAGTCGAAACTTGCAATGGCAAAAAACTAAAACATGAAAAAACAGGGTTTAAAGAAATTGCTATTTTTAAAACAGGGGTTACACTTTAAAACGATACTTTTTAATTTTATATTTTAACAGCAATAAGTTATACAAGCCTCTTATGAAACCTTTTTTAAATGAACATTTTTTGCTAAACACTGCTACAGCACAAACCTTGTATCATGAGTTTGCAAAACAAATGCCTATTATAGACTATCACTGTCATTTGCCTCAACAGCAAATTGCAGAAGATAAAAACTTCGAAAACCTTACACAAATTTGGTTATATGGTGATCATTATAAGTGGAGAGCCATGCGTACAAATGGTGTAAATGAAAAATTTTGTACAGGTAATGCTACCGATTACGAAAAATTTGAGCAATGGGCGGCTACAGTTCCATATACTTTACGAAATCCTTTATATCATTGGACACATTTAGAACTACAACGTTATTTCGATGTACATGAAATTTTAAATCCATCATCGGCCGAGCGTATTTATAACGAATGTTCTGAAAAGTTAAGAACGCCAGCATACAGCGTAAAAAATATTTTGCGTAAAATGAATGTAGTTACCGTTTGCACTACCGACGATCCTATAGATGATTTATTCTTTCATCAACAATTAAAATCAGACGGATTTGAAATACCCATTTTACCAGCTTTTCGTCCTGATAAAGCAATGGATGTTTCAGATGTACATCGATTTAAAATTTATGTAGAAAAATTAGAAGCTGTTAGCAATATTCATATAACTAGTTTCGAAAGTTTTTTAAATGCATTGAAAAGTCGTCACGATTTTTTCCATGCCAATGGTTGTACAGTTAGTGATCATGGATTAGAATCTGTATATGCAGAATCTTATACCGATGCAGAAATTAAAACCATCTTCTTAAAAGCAATGGCAGGTAATGCATTAACACAACATGAGCATTTACAATTTAAAAGTGCTATGTTGTTTACGTTTGCCCTTTGGAATCATGAAAAAGGATGGGTTCAACAGTTTCATTTAGGAGCGTTAAGAAATAACAATGCAAGAATGTTGAATAATTTAGGACCAGATACAGGTTGGGATAGCATTGGCGATTTTCAACAAGGTGTGGCTTTGTCTAGATTCTTGAATAGATTAGATACTGATAACACATTGGCAAAAACAATTTTGTACAACCTAAATCCGGCAGATAACGAATTATTTGCTACGATGATTGGTAATTATAATGATGGTAGTGTTGCTGGAAAAGTACAATGGGGTAGCGGTTGGTGGTTTTTAGACCAAAAAGATGGTATGATTAAACAATTGAATGCACTTTCTAATATGGGCTTATTAAGCCGTTTTGTTGGAATGCTTACCGATAGTAGAAGCTTCTTATCATTCCCTCGTCATGAATACTTTAGAAGAATTGTTTGTAATTTATTGGGTAATGAAATTGAAAATGGAGAATTGCCCAATGATATTGCATGGACGGGAAAAATTGTTCAAGACATTTGCCATTACAATGCTAAGCAGTATTTTGGTTGGTAAAATTTGAAAATGAGTTAAGCTTTTAGTTTATATAAAACTGTATTGAGCAATCGATGCAGTTTTTTTATTTACTGATGTTTTCCGATTTATAGCCATAAAAAAACCGCTTCATTTGTTGAAGCGGTTTTAATTTTTTATTTAGATTATTTTCTAAGGCATTTTTACAAACTTGCTTGTTGCAAAGCGATTACCTTTTTCATCATAAATATTTACATTGTAATTTCCTCTTGGTAAACTACTCACATCTATAATCGCTGCATTTACCATTCCACTTCTTGTAGCTTGTGTTTGTTTTTGAAGTACTCTACCCATTAAATCTACAATTTGCACATTCACTCTTGTAGCATTTGTTTTAAAACTTAAACGAATAGAATTGTTGGTAGGATTTGGAGCCGTGTTAATTACATCAACATTTGCACGTTGAATGTCTAATATTGGCAAATCTCCAGATCTTGGTTTTGTAGTTCTAAATGCAGCAAAGCCACCTGGAGTTGTGCCACCAAATTCTGCATTTGCAGTATTTGTACTTCCTAAATCACTCGTAACTGTTAACGATAAAACAATTTTAGAACCAGGTACTGTAGCAATATTAATAACAGGGCTGTTGATAGTATAAGGACCATCAACCACATTTGTAGTGGTATTCACCCATGAATACGTCCAACTATAACTTATTATAGAACCAGCTGAAATTGTAGATGGTGCTGTTGCCTCATTACCAGCAGCTTCAATCATCATTCCTAAATCTCTAATAGCTATTACTGCTTTTGGAACAATTACTACGTTGGTAGTAAGCACTTTTGTATCAGTTGTATTACCATTTAAGTTGGTTACGGTAAGTGTAATGGTTTTATTACCACCTGTTGCATATACATGTGAATTAGTACTGCTTACCGATGGTGATGTAGTTGTGCCATCACCAAAATTCCAACTGTATCTTAAATTCGCAGAAGCATCATTAACGTTTGTAGTACCAGCATTTACCTCAATAGTTGGATTTGCAAAAGAATTTCCACCATAATTAGCTGAAATACTAAAGTTTGCAACAGGAGTAACATAATAAGCAACAGTTTGTGTACTAACATCTGTTAAGTTGCCATTTGAGTTTGTTACTGTTAAAGTAACCGTATAGCTTCCACCAGATGCATAGGTATGAGTTGGATTGGCAGCTGAACTTGTTGGAGAGCCATCACCAAAATTCCAGCTATAAGTTAAAGTGGTACCTGCTTCATTTGTAGTTGAAGTGCTGCTGTTGAAAGCTACTTGAACACCACTAAAGCTAGAAACTCTTGAAAAAGTAAAACTAGATTTTGGTTTAATATAAACATAAGCAAATGTTCGTGTATTTACGCTTGTTAAACCACCATTAACATTGGTAACTGTTAGTTTAATTACTCTATTTATAGAGCCAGTTGTATAAGTGTGGCTTGGCGTACTTGGAGAATTAGTTGTAATAATTGTACCATCATCAAAATCCCACGTATAGGTTAAATTGGCAGGTGTTTCATCAACGGTAGCATTCACTGCAGAAATGTTGATAACTGGTTGTCCATTAGAATTAAAATTCGGTCCATTAGTTGAAAATGTGGCTTCTGGTCTTACAAAAAATGATAAAGGAGCAGTAGAAGTATGCACACAACCAATATCGCTTGTAACTCTTAAACTTGTTGTATAGTTTCCTCCTCTTGCAAATTGATTCGGTGTTGGCACAAATGCACTTGATGCAAAAGGTTTAGTGGTAGTATTGGTAAATGTAGAACCACTTTCATACGTCCATAAGTGCGTTAATGTATTAATTGCACCAGGATCAGTAGAATTATTTGTGAATGAAATAGTTGGTCTTCTAATATCACCTAATGGATCTGGAGTAACAGTAGTTGTAAAGCTAGAAACTGGTTTGCTTAAATAAACGTTTCTAATAATACTGTCTTTACAGCCTTTATCGCTAGTAACTACTAATTTCACTGGGAAAGTTCCTGGCTCATTAAAAATCATTCTAGCATTTACTTTATTATCTCCTGGATCTCTAAATGTAAAGTTGGTAGTACCAAAAGTCCATTTGTAATTCATTTCACCTTTGGTAAGTGTAGAATTACTGATGAAAGAAAAATCGATACCAGGTCTAAAGCAACGCTTCATTTCATCGATGCTTGTATAATCTGTATCTAGGTATAAAACATAAATTGGAACAGGGACAGGATTTACAGATACTGTTTGTATGGTAGAATCTATACTTACACAATCACCTGAAATTAAAGTAGTAACCAATTTAACTTGATATTCACCTGCTAAAGTATATGAGTGTGTTGGAGGAACAGCCAAAGTACTTGTTGTTCCATCACCAAAACTCCACAAATAGGTCATTGCTGTAGAAGCAGCTGTATTGGTAGATGTATTTGAAAAGCTAAATGCGTTGTTGTTTGCACAAATTCCGTTAGCAGTAACACCAAAACCAGCTGTAACTTTAGCACAAAAAGTGGTTGATTTTGATATACTGTCTTTACAACCTCCGCTTCCTGTAACTACTAATTTTACTGTATAATCTCCAGGTGTAGCATACGTTATAGAAGGATTAATTAACGTAGATGTAGTTCCATTTCCTAAATCCCAAAAATAGGTCATATCACCTTGTGCAATAGTCGATGTACTGATAAATGTAAAGCTGTTGCCATTTACAGTATTGCTAATAATTTTAAAATCAACAACAGGACAAGCATTTACAGGTGTAACTATCGGTGTAGTTGCATTTGCAGAAACTACTATTGTTTGTGTGGTAGAATCTGCACAACCTCCTACCTGATTCGTAACTTTTAGTTTTACAATGTAAGTTCCTACTGCTGAAAAAATATGTAAAGGATTGCTTAAAGTAGAAGTATTATTAATGCCAGAAGCAACATCTCCAAAATTCCATTCATACAACATATTGCCATCTGAAACTATTGAATTACTGATAAAAGTGTAGCTATTATTGCTACCATTTGCTTGATTGGCTGTACTTGTAAAGCCTACAACAGGACAAGATTGACTAAACGCTACACTCGAAATAAGTAAGCAAATTGAGAGTAAAACTTTGTTCATTGTAAAAGGTTTATAGGAGAATTTAGGTTACTGGATTTTGATGTAGTATTTTACACAATTATGTAATCAATGAAAATCTACAAGCAATCGAATAATTTCGAAATTACAACAAAATGTTAATAACTAACAAATTTTTAAAATCGTAACATTTTTAAGTAGTGAAATATTAAAATTTTATCATAAAAAAAGCCCTTCCTGATTTGTAGGAAAGGCTTTTATGAAAAATCGTAAGAATTTTATTTTTTCTTTACTTCTTTTGCAGCAGCTGCTTCTTCTTGTTTCAACTGACGAGTCATTACAACTGAAGCAATAGGAATACGTGGAGAGTTCATTAATTCCATATTATCTGTGACAATATCTTGTACACGCAAGTTTTCGTTTAAAGCAAGATTGCTAATATCTACTTCAACTACTTCTTTTAAGTATTTTGGTAATGTTTTTACCTTAACACTCTTCATTTTAATTACTAGTTTACCGCCTTCTTTCACACCTTTTGATGTTCCTGTAAATTTCAAAGGTAAATCTGCAATTACTTTTTTATCATCTACTAATTCTAATAAATCTACGTGAATCAAAGTATCAGTTACTTTGTCAAATTGTAAATCTTTTAAAATGGTAGTATATGTTTTTCCATCTACTACTACATTTGCTAACTGAAATTCACCAGTGTATACTAATGGTTTGAAGGCTTTTGCAGAAGCAGCAAAAGTAACTTCGGTTGCACCCCCGTAAATTACACCAGGCACCATGTCTTGAGAGCGAAGTTGGCGGGCAGCTTTTTTGCCAATGTCGGTCCTCAATTGTCCTTCGATTGTAACTGTTTTCATTTGTTTAAATTTTTTGGACGGCAAAAGTACGAGTTTGTACCTAATTTTTTCAAGTATTTTTTAATTGATTCATTTAAAATGGGTTCATTTAAAATAAAAATTTGCGTTTTATCAATTCAATTCAGTCTACATTTTTCAAGCATTTGCCATAATTAATAAATACTTTTGCAACTATTTTAAAACACATCTACTTTAATTATAATGAGCGTAGCAGATAAATACGAGGTGGTAATTGGTTTAGAAATTCATGCACAATTACAAACTGAGAGTAAATTGTTTTGTGGAGATAGTGCTGCTTTTGGTGGAGAACCCAATACACATATTAGTGCTATTACAATGGGGCATCCTGGTACTTTGCCAAAAACCAATAAAAAAGCAGTAGAATATGCCATTAAAATGGGGTTAGCTTGCAATTGCGAAATTGAGCAATACAATTATTTTGCACGTAAAAATTATTTTTATCCAGATTTACCCAAAGGTTATCAAACTTCTCAGCATACAACACCTATTTGTAAAGGTGGCTATGTAAGTATTCTGATTCAAAATGAAAAAAAGAATATCACTTTAAATAGAATTCACCTAGAAGAAGATGCAGGAAAAAGTATTCATGATTTAGATGATGCCAATACTTGTGTAGATTTAAATAGAGCCGGCGTTGCATTAATTGAAATTGTTACTGAGCCTTGTATTAGAAGTAGTGAGGAAGCTTTTTTATATGTAACAGAAGTGAGGAAACTTGTACAATGGATTGGCGTTTGTGATGGAAATATGGAAGAGGGAAGTTTACGTTGTGATGCCAATGTGTCTATTCGTTTAAAAGGTGCAGAAGCTTTAGGAACAAAAGTGGAAGTGAAAAATTTGAATAGCATTCGTAATGTAAAAAAAGCCATTGATATTGAAGTAGAAAGAATGATTGAAATAGTAGAAAATGGTGGAACTATTGTACAGCAAACTAGAAGTTTTGATGCAGATAACGATACTACTTTTGCTTTGAGAGATAAAGAAGAAGCTAATGATTATCGATATTTTCCTTGTCCAGATTTGGCACCATTTCATTTATCAGAAAGTTTTATAAATACTATTCAAGCATCATTGCCTGCATTACCAAGTGTTTTAATGCAAACGTTTCAAACCGATTATGCATTAAGTACTTACGATGCTCAACAATTATGCGATGAAAAAGCAACGACCGATTATTTTAATGCTGCAACTAAGTATTCTAAAAACTATAAGGCATTGGTAAATTGGATTTGTGGACCAATTAAGCAATACTTAAACGACCATTCTATTTCTATCGGTCAACTTACATTACAGCCTCAAACACTAGCTGCCTTAATTGTTTTGGTAGAGGAAGGAAAAGTGAATTTTTCAACTGCATCAGCAAAATTGTTACCCATATTAATAGAAACCAATAGAAATCCTTTAGAAGTTGCAGAAGAACTAAATCTCATTCAAGTGAGCAATGAAAATGAGCTTGAAGCTTGGATTGATGCTGCTATTGCAGCTTTGCCTGATAAAGTAATAGAATATAAAAAAGGCAAAAAAGGATTAATTGGTTTATTTGTAGGTGAAGTGAAAAAAATAAGTAAAGGAAAAGCTGATCCTAAAATGGTAACCACTTTATTACAACAAAAATTGGGCTAGGAAATGAAAATTACATGGATGAATGTATGGTTGTGTTTTGCACTTTTTTTAAGTTGTAAAAGCGAAAGAAAAACATTTACTGTTGCTGGTAAAATAAAGCATGCTATAGGTGCTATAGTGTACTTGAAACAAATTTCAATAGGAGAAAAAAATCCAGTTGTTATAGGAACTGATACTTTGGAAAAAGATGGAAGTTTTACAATCACTACTACAGCAACAAACGAAGAATATATTCATGCTTTAACGGTAGCAAATGGACCAGATATTTATGTAATTAATGATGCCAATTCTATCAACGTTCAAGCAGATTTACATCAGTACAAAAAATATACAGTTGAAGGCTCTGTTGCAAGCAACTTATTGCATCAATTTTTAGATCATTATAGCGAAGCTTATCCAAGTTTAGTTAAGGCTATTTACAATGCCGATTCTGTAGAAAAAGCAGTTGTAAATGATAGTGTTTTACAAGTATATCAAACGGCAAAAACAAAAGAAGTTGAAAAGGTTAACGGCATTATTACTGAAACCTTAAAGCAAAGTAAAAGTGCGGCTTTAGATGCTTATTTACTTACAAAAGCAATGGCAACAATGGATAAAGAGTTAATTGCCAATTATGTAAGAGCATCTCAAGAAAAATATAGTAGCAATCCAAATTTAGCTGTATTATCTACCATTGTTAAAAGAGAAGTTGCAAAAATTCCAAAGTATGATTTACTGAATAAGCAAGCACCTGTAATGAATTTAAAAGATACGATCGGTAAAAGTTTTGTTTTTGATAGCTTAAAGGGAAAGTATATTTTGATTGATTTTTGGGCAAGTTGGTGTGCACCTTGTAGAGCAGAAAACCCCAACCTAGTGGCTTTATACAAACAGTTTAAAACCAAGAATTTTGAAATTGTAGGCGTTTCTTTAGACAAAGAAAAAAACGATTGGCAAGCGGCTATAAAAAAAGATAAACTAACTTGGCCTCAAATAAGCGATTTAAAAGAATGGGATAGTGAGGTAGTAAATTTGTATAAAATAAATGGAATACCTTTTAACGTATTGTTAGATACCACAGGAAGAATAATAGCGTTCGATTTGAAAGGAAAAGATTTACAAAAGAAGCTTCAGTCGGTTTTGAAATAAAAGCTATTTGCTTGTTTTTTTATAGTTTTCTATAGAAATTTTTTCGGTGCAAAACTTGTATTCTTCTACATCATTGCTACAAACGATTACTAATTTTTGTTTGCAATACGTGGTAATTAACTGGTGGTATAAATTATAACCTGCAAGGTCTAAATTAGAACAAGGCTCATCTAATAATAAAATAGGAACATTAGAGAAAATGGCTTGTGCTAGTTTTAAGCGTTGTTTCATGCCACTACTAAAATACCTGATTTCTTTATTGGCCGTTTTGTATAAACCAACAATCCTTAAAATTTCTGGAATAGAAATATCCGAAAAAAAGGGTTTGAATTTTTGATGAAAATCTAGCATTTCAGTTGCTGTCATTTCTTCAACTAATTCAATATAAGGTGCAGCTATTGTTAAGTATTTATAAATATTATCTGCTGTAATTTCTTGTTGTTGAATGCTGTATTTTATACTTCCTTCACTTGTATTGGTTGATGCTGCAATGGTTTGTAGCAAAGTGCTTTTGCCGCTTCCATTGTAGCCTGTAATTGCATAGGCATTGCCTGCTACAAATTGGTAGCTACATTGTCTAAATATCCAATCTTGATTGTATCGTTTCCCAATATTTACAAGGTTGATTTGCATTTTTTTAATGGTTGGATAAATAGATGTTTTAATAATTGGGTTGCTATTGTTACTTAGGAAAAAGCTGCATAGCGAACAAACCGTACAAGAAAGAGTGCGACGCAACAAATGCCAAATTGAAATACCAAAAGCTGGTTTCATAAAAATAAAAAAGCCACACACTTTTATGGTTGAGTGGCTTTTGTCAGCAACATTATTTTCTACTATAATTTGGTGCTTCTTTAGTAATGTCAATATCATGTGCATGGCTTTCTTTCATACCTGCATTGGTAATTTGTACAAAAGTTGCTTGTTGCAATTCTTTGATATTTTTTGCACCACAGTAACCCATACCTGCACGTAAGCCACCTGCATATTGATACACAATTTCACTTAAACTTCCTTTATAAGCTACTCTACCTTCAATACCTTCTGGTACAAACTTTTTGATATCATCTTCTACATCTTGAAAATAACGATCGCCGCTACCTTGGCTCATAGCACCTAAACTACCCATGCCTCTATATTCTTTATACTTTCTTGCTTCGTAAATAATGGTTTCTCCTGGACTTTCTTCAACACCGGCAAAAACACTACCCATCATTACTACGTTTGCACCTGCAGCTAATGCTTTTACCATATCACCTGTGTAACGAATTCCTCCATCTGCAATTACTGGAATTCCCTTTGCTTTTAAAGCATTGGCTGCTTCCATAATGGCGGTAAGTTGTGGTACACCTGCACCTGCAACAATACGAGTGGTACAAATAGAACCTGGACCAATACCCACTTTTACACAATCTGCACCTGCATCGGCCAAAGCTTTTGCACCTGCTGCTGTACCTACGTTACCTGCAATAATTTGTAACTTTTTAAAATTTTTACGAAGCGTTTTTAATGCTTCTATTACACCTTTACTGTGACCATGTGCACTGTCTAATGTAACAACATCTACACCAACGGCTTGTAAGGCTGCTGCTCTGTCTAATAAATCTTTTGTAATACCTAAAGCTGCACCCACCAATAAACGTCCATAACCATCTTTAACAGCGTTTGGATTATTGTTGAGTTGCAAAATATCTCTATAAGTAATTAAACCAACTAAAACACCTTGTTTGGTAACTACAGGTAGTTTTTCAATTTTATATTGTTGTAAAATTTTTTCTGCTTTTCTTAAATCTGTGCCTTCAGGTGCTGTAATAAGGTTTTTAGAAGTCATTACTTCTTTTACCTTTTTAGATTTATTGTTGGTTTCGAAACGAAGGTCACGGTTGGTAAGAATACCTACTAATTTTTGATTGGCATCTACAATAGGTATTCCACCAATTCTGTTTTCTCTCATGATGCGTAAAGCATCGGCAACAGTAGCATCTTGTTTAAGGGTAATGGGGTCTAAAATCATTCCGCTTTCGCTACGTTTTACTTTACGTACTTGTTCGGCTTGTTTTTCGATGGTCATGTTTTTATGTAAAATTCCCAAACCACCTTCTCTTGCTAATGCAATGGCAAGATTTGCTTCTGTAACTGTATCCATTGCTGCTGAAAGCATGGGAACATTTAACGTAATTAGCTTGGTTAATTGAGATTGAATGTTTACTTCTCTTGGAAGAATTTCACTATATGCTGGCATAAGCAGCACATCATCGAAAGTTAAACCTGTACCGAATAATCTTGTTGCCGCTACTTTGCTGGCTGATGGGGTTTTTATGATTGCCATAGGCAAAGATATATTGATGAACGAAAATGCAAAATGAAATTTTTTTGAAGAAAGGAAATATAGCAGTGAAAATGTTGCATAATGAACAAAGCGTACAAGAGTGCGACGAAACAAAAGCTCAATAGAAATACTACAGCTGGTTACATAAAATAATCATTATTTGAATTGTAACGTAGATTCTTGTTCGGTTTTACGTTGGGTGAGTGTTTCTAAAATTTGTTTATTCTGTTGTTTTGCCTCACTACTTTTTTTTACTTTCCATAAAATATCTCTAGCATAAGCTGCTGATTCTGTAATGTTTACAATAGGATTTGGATAATCTTTACCAATGATGCAATTGATAAGTTGTTGCTCCATTACACTCATTGTATGTGGTTGGTGTATGAAAGTATTGGGAATCTGAGCTAGCTGTGGTAGCCATTGTTTTACAAATATTCCATTGGCATCATGGTCTTGTCCTTGCTTTACAGGATTGTACATTCTTATGGTATTGATGCCTGTAGTGCCTGCTTGCATTTGAATTTGTGGATAATGAATGCCAGGTTCGTAATCTAAAAACCATTTGGCCAAATATGGAGCAATGGCTTGCCAAGGCAACCATAAATGCTGTGTTGCAAAACTTACCAACATGCTACGCATTCGAAAATTAATGTAACCTGTTTGCTGTAAACAAAGAATAGATGCATCTACAATAGGAATGCCTGTTTTTGCTTGAACGAATGCTTGTAATTTTTCGGTATCGACTATATTTCTTATGCTGTTAAATGCAGTATTTACGTTGTAAAACTCTTGTGAACATTTACTTTCGAACTTTTGTATGAAATGGCAATGCCATAATAATCTGCTTACAAAAAAGTTAATATTTCTTTTGTCGCCATTTTGTTGTTTGGCTAGTTGTGCTGCTTGATATACTTGACGAATGCTTAAATTTCCGTAGGTAAAATAAGGCGATAATCTACTGCAAGATTTTCTGCTTTCTAGTGGTTTGCTAATGCCTTTGATATAGTTTCTGCATCGATCGTGTAAGAAAGATTGTAAATATTGTTGTGCATACACAAAACCTCCGGGTTGAAAGTTTTTATTAGACGTTGTTATTGTTGGTGAAAGTGGTTTGGTGATGAGTGCTGTTGAAATAGCGGAAGAAAGTTGTACGCTTTTTAGTAATTGTAATGGTGGATGAATTTGTGGTTGCTCCATTGTGGATATCCACTTTTTATTCCAATTGCTTCTATTTTTTAGTCCTCTAATAATGCCATTTGTAGGAAATTCTTTCCAAATAATTTGATGATGGTTGCAAAATTTTTTTACAGATTTATCTCTTTCAAAGGAAATAGCATTTCCAATTTCTTGATGACTAAATATGGTTTTAATGGAGAAATGTTGTTGTAAAAGATTGAATACATCTAGCACTTCTGCATGAGCAATATATACTTGATGTTGAAATGGTTGTAGTGCTTGTTGTAGTTGTATAATGCTTTGGTAGATAAATCGATAATGCCGTTCATCTGCATCAGCAGCATTCATTAATGATGGTTCAAACACATAAAGCAATAAAGTTGGATATGCAGATTGTGTTGCATAAAATAAAGGTGCATGGTCTTGCAAACGCAAATCTTTCTTCAACCAAACAATATTGATGTTTTCTTTGAAATCCATCTAATCAAAAAGTGTTTTGTAGGTAAGAATGAATTACGCTTGCATTTCTATTTTTAAAAATTTAGCAGTATGACTTGTTTTGTGATGAATCATTTCTTCTGGCGTTCCTTCAAATAAAATTTTACCACCACCATCACCACCTTCTGGTCCTAAATCTATGATATGATCGGCCATTTTTATAACATCTAAATTGTGTTCAATAATTAAAACAGTATTGCCTCTATCTACCAATTTGTTTACCACATCCATCAACAATTTAATGTCTTGAAAATGCAAACCTGTAGTAGGTTCATCTAGAATATAAAATGTTTTTCCTGTATCTTTTTTTCCTAGTTCTGTACTTAGTTTTACACGTTGAGCTTCACCACCACTAAGTGTTACAGCCGATTGCCCTAAGGTAATGTAGCCTAAACCAACATCTTGCAATACTTTAATTTTACGATACATCCAAGGTACTGCTTGAAAAAAATCTGTGGCTTCATCTACCGTCATATTCAATACATCACTAATTGATTTTCCTTTGTATCTAATTTCTAAAGTTTCTCTATTGTATCTTTTGCCGTTACACTTTTCACAAGGCACATAAACGTCTGGTAAAAAGTTCATTTCAATTACACGCATTCCACCACCTTCACAAACATCACATCTTCCACCTTTTACATTAAAAGAAAATCTGCCGGCATTATAACCTCTAATTTTTGCCTCTGGTACAGCAGCAAAAAGTGTTCTAATATCTGTAAAAAAGCCACAGTAAGTTGCA
>Ga0209398_1001206_pt1 | contig 13813 bp, 10 predicted proteins | sample AshMeaBigSpring_FD_184125 | JGI IMG/M metagenome (GOLD analysis project Ga0209398, IMG submission 184125) | Groundwater microbial communities from Big Spring, Nevada to study Microbial Dark Matter (Phase II) - Ash Meadows Big Spring (SPAdes)... | ecosystem: Environmental > Aquatic > Deep... | reverse complement strand
ATCGCGCGATGGTATATCGAAAAAATCTATCCATTCCATCGCAAAACTGTGCAACTGGCGCGCCCAATGGTGAAGCGCATGACCGACATGCCCCTGCCCAGCGACGAGATTTTCGACAGCATCGAGGAACTGGTCGGCTTTTTGGAACGGATGAGCCGTCTGCTCAGCGATGGAACGCAGAGCAGTATGCGCGTGGTGCTCAACCCAGAGAAGATGGTCGTCAAGGAGGCGCAGCGCGCCTACACTTATCTCAACCTTTATGGCTACAGCGTCGACGCCGTCATCTGCAATCGCGTCTTCCCGCGCTCATTATCGGACAACTACTTCGACACCTGGAAGCGCGCGCAGGCGCAGAATCTGGAACTTGTCCACGAGTGCTTCCAGCCGCTGCCCATCTTTGAGGTGCCGCTCTTCACGCAGGAGGTGATGGGCGTCCCGATGTTAAGGCAGATGGCTGACGCAATCTTTGGCCCAGACAAGGTGCGCGGCGGCGCGGGCGACCCGACGCAGCACTTTTTCACCGGCAAGCCACAAGAAGTCTTCAAGCGCGGATCACAATACGTCCTGAGTCTGCCGCTGCCGCTCGTGGCGCGAGACGAGGTGCAACTTCACCGCAGCGTCCACGACGAGTTGGTGATCCGCATCGGCAATTGGCGGCGCAACGTTGCGCTCCCAACTGGGCTGGCAAAGCTGGAAATCTCCGGCGCTAAATACGTTGAGGATCGGCTCAATATCATCTTCGAGGCCAGCAACCAACCTGTCGCAATCAGCGAAGAAGAGCTCAAGCCGCGCCGTTGGGATAACTTGAAGGCACGTTTCCGCCGTAATTGAACAATTGACCAGGGTAAACAAAACCGCCACCGAGCTTCGGTGGCGGTTTTGCCTGGTCACACGGAGAGGAGACAGGCTAACAATCAGTTCAGTAGGTGACGCGCCGCAGTCAGTCGGCGTTTCACGACAGTTAATCAGCGATTCACCATCGGTAGATAAATGGTGTTCGCCTCTAGCAATTCAACATCGTTTGACAGGTCGTAGACGATGGGCAACTCAACGCTGCTGGCGCCCGTCACCTCGTCTAATTCCACGATCTGCACCGTCGATAAGTGTTGTTCGGCATCCTCCGCCCACACCCGATAGACGCCGTAGGGCAGGTTCGTCAAGACAAAATAGCCTTCATCATCCGCCACCACAACGATCGGGGCAGCATCGCCCTCCCGCTGCACATAGACCGTGGCTTGCGGAATGTTCGCCTCGCCCAGTTCCGGCTGAGAATTGCCGTTGCCGTCATGATAGACCGAGCCAGAGACAATGCCGCTGTCCACCGCCATGACCGGCGTCGCCATCAAGATGACGAATAGTATCTGTATAATTGCCATGCGTGCTGTCAACAGCTTGCGATTCATTGTTCCCCTCCGCTCAAGTCTACGTGTTTGACTGCTAGACTATCACGACAAGACACTTACAATGCTTTCGCTTTCCTGTCATTTTACCTCATTTCACTTAAGGCAACAAGATATTCTGGGAAAAAGTGCATAACTTTTAAGGTTGTCATTCCGTCTGTTGCCATGATCCCTTGTGGCGCTTACGCCACTTTGTGGTACAGTAATGCAAATTTATCAGGGGTGACGCCATCGGCCGCCACGCCAAACAACACAAGTTGCGGGGAGAGGAATCGAACATGAGCATGGCTGCCGAACGTCCGGTGGACATCGAACAAATGGGAGAGGCGGCGCGGGCGGCGAGCCGGCAATTGGCGACGCTCACGACTACTGCCAAGAACGCTGCACTGCTCGGCATCGCCGACCGGCTGGAGGCGCGCATAGCCGACATCCTGGCCGCCAACGCGCAAGACATGGCCGACGGACGCGCCAAAGGGTTGACGCCAGCGCTGCTGGATCGGCTGCTACTCACCGAGGCGCGCGTGCGCGCGCTGGCAGAAGATACGCGCAATGTCGCTGCCTTGCCCGACCCGGTGGGCGCCGAGATCGAGGGACGACTGCTGCCCAACGGGATGCGCCTCAGCCGCCGCCGCATCCCTATCGGCGTGCTGGGCGTGATCTACGAAGCGCGCCCCAACGTCACCATCGACATCGCCACGCTTTGCCTCAAGACGGGCAACGCCGTGATCTTGCGTGGCGGCAGCGAAACCCTGCGCAGCAACCTGGCGCTAGCGACGACGATCCAGGAAGCGCTGGACGAATCTGGCCTGCCGACGACGGCGATCCAGTACATCGACAGCCCCGACCGTGCGCTGGTGACGCAGTTGCTGCGCCTCGACGAATATGTCGATATGATCATCCCGCGCGGCGGCGCGGCGCTGCACAAGCTCTGCCGCGAACAGGCGACGATCCCGGTCATCACCGGCGGCATCGGCGTTTGCCACCTCTTTGTGGATGCCAGCGCCGACCAGCCGCGCTCGCTCGACATCATCGAAAACGCGCGCGTGCAGCGCCCCAGCGTCTGCAATTCGTGTGACACCGTGCTCGTGCATCGCGCGGTGGCCGCCGAGTTTCTGCCGCAGTTGGCGGCGCGCATGGGACAGTGTAAGGTCGAACTGCGCGCTATGGGTGCGGCGCTCGACCTGCTCCAGGCTGACCCGCACGGCGCCGTCGTCGTGGAAGCTGGCCCGGACGACTTCGACCAGGAGTGGATGGCACTCATTCTCGGCGTCAAGGTCGTGGACGACGTCGAAGCGGCCATCGCGCACATCTACGCGCACGGCTCCGAGCATTCCGACGGCATTCTGACCAACGACTGGGCGAACGCCAACCGCTTCGTCGCCGCGATCAACTCGTCGGCGGTCTTTGTCAACGCCAGCACGCGCTTCAACGACGGCGGGCAGTTTGGCCTGGGCGCCGAGGTGGCGGTCAGCACGCAAAAGCTCCACGCGCGCGGGCCGATGGGGCTGGAGGAATTGACCACCTACAAGTGGGTCTGCATCGGCAACTGGGACATCCGACCATGACCGATTTTCTCTACTACATCAACGGCGACTTCACGCCGGCCAGCCAGGCCGCTATCGGCCTCAACGACCTGGGGCTGGTGCGCGGCTATGGCGTCTTCGAGGTGCTGCGCACCTACGGCGAGCGTCCCTTTGGCTTGCGCGCCCATCTCGACCGTCTGGCCTACTCCGCCGCGCAGATTGAGCTGGCGTTGCCGGCGCCGCTCCCGGCGATCGAGGCGATCGTGATGGAAACGCTGGCGCGCAACGCCGCCCGCGACGTGACGATTCGCATCATCGTGACCGGCGGCGCGTCGAGCAGTTTCCTGATGCCCGAAGACCGCCCCACGCTGCTGGTGATGGTGGCGCCGGTCAAGCCCTACGCGGCACAGATGTACGCAGACGGCGCCGCGCTGATCACCGTCGATGCGGCGCGCTTCATGCCGACGGTCAAGAGCCTTAATTACATTCCGGCGATCCTGGGGCAGCGCCGGGCGCGCGCCGCCGGCGCGATCGAGGCGCTTTACTGTGACGCAGCGGGCGTCATCACCGAATGTACGACGAGCAACTTCTTCATCTTCAAGGGCGATCAACTGATCACCCCTGCGCAGGATGTGCTGCCCGGCGTCACGCGTGCGGCGACGCTGGAGGTGGCCGGCGATATCTTCGAGATCGTTACGCGCCCGATTCTACGCGGCGAACTGGCGGAGGCCGACGAAGCCTTTATCACCAGCACCACGAAAGAGATCATGCCGATCGTGCGCATCGACGAGCAGCCAATTGGCGCCGGTCGCCCCGGCGCGCGCACGCAACGGTTACGCCAATCTTTCCAAGCGTATGTCACGCAAGGGTCGAATCCAATCTTTCATCAGCCATAACCAAGAACAGCTTATGTTGCCACGCACTATGTTTCACCCGCGCCGTCTTTTTGCCGTTTTGTTCATTGTCAGCCTTTTCAGCAGCGCGTGCGGCGCCGGCCAGCCTGCACCCACGCCGACGCCCACCAAGACGCCCGCACCTGTGGCCGCGGCCGCCGCACCAACAGACACGCCCGCGCCGGCCGTAGTCCAGATGCCGACGCCGACGCCCGCTCCACCCACGGCGACGCCGGCGCCCGGCAACATTTCGCCCTTCACCGGGCTGCCGGTAGCCGACCCAGCCGTGCTCACGCGCCCGCCGATCTTCGTGTGCGTCAACAATGACGCCGCCGGGCGCGCCGCACACTGGGGCTTGAGCAAGGCCGATCTCGTCTACGAGTACATCGTGGACGGCTTCTCGCTCACACGTATCACGGCAATGTACCAGAGCCAGGAAGCCGACCGTATCGGGCCGGTGCGCTCGGCGCGCTATCCCAACATCTGGATGGTGCAGATGTACGGCGGCGTGCTCGCCTGTTCGGGTGGCAGCGACGCCATCCGCTATCTGCTCAAGAACGAGGTCGGCTTCCCCTACCTGGACGCCGACATCGACGACCCGTCGAACAATCAATACTTTACCAACCTGGGCAGCGACTACCGCACGCGCCTGCAAGCGCGCACCGACGGCGTGCGCCAGTGGCTGGCCGATCAAGGCATCGAGATCGCGTGGAGCAAGCCCGGCTTCCCCTTCAGCCCAGAGACGCCCGCCAACTTTGCCGGCGATGCCACCGTGATCGACATCCCTTACCCTGGCGGCAACGATGTGCAGTGGCGCTACGAATCCAGTCTCAACGGCTACGTGCGCTACCAGGGCGGCGTCCAGGAGATCGACCCGGCGATAGGCGGGCCGCTGGTGGCGTCGAACGTGATCGTAGCCGCCGCCGCGCACGAAGTCACCGACATCATCGAGGACACCCTCGGCACCAAAGGCATCAACATCAAATTGCACGAGTTTGGCGACCTGCGCGTCTTCCGCGACGGCAAAGTCTACGAAGGCACGTGGCGCGCCAGCCAGGAAGCCCCGCCGCGCTGGCTCGGCCCCGGTGAGGCGCCGGTGCCGCTGCGTCCCGGCCAAAGCTGGGTGCAGGTCGTCCAACAGATCGAAGACGTCACCTATCAATAATGGGTCAGGCGTGGCAATAACGCCGCGCCTGACTTGCGCCAGGTCTCGCCGGGCCAGCGGACCTGGGATGCACACACTGGGAAGTAGATGAACAACGAGGAGAATCGACTATGACCCGTATGCACACCAGGATCGCCCGCGTGCTGGCTGGCGGCGCACGTCGTCGCTGGCTGGCGGCTGCCGCATTGCTGCTCGCACTCGGCTTTGGCGCAGTGCTGTTGGCGACGCCCGACGCCGCCGCGCAAACGGCAACGCCGGCAACGGCATCCACCTATGTCGTGCAGCCCGGCGACTCGTGGACGAGCGTCTCGCGCAAGACCGGGCTGACGATCCGTGAGTTGCAGGCTGCCAATCCCGGCTCGGTGCGCGCCAGCGGCTGGCTGATCGTGGGGGAGGAGCTTGTCATTCCCGGCGCCGCCACGCCGCCGCCCGCCGCCACCCCGACTGCCACGACCGCCGCGACAGCAACCACCGCCGCGACAGTAACCACCGCCGCGACAGTAACCACCGCCGCGACGCCTGCATCCACCGCGACAACGGCGCCCGCTACGCCAACCGCCGCCGCTACTGCCGATCAAGTCCATGTCGTGCAGCCCGGCGAATCGTGGAACAGCATCGCCGCCAAGTTCGGCGTCGATGCGGAGGCGCTGCGCGCTGCCAATCCGCAGGCCGTGCGCCCGGGTCTGGTGCTCTTCCGCGGCGATGAGTTGACGATCCCCGGCCAGCCGGGCGCAGCCGCCGAAAGCACGGCGACGCCGGTGCCGGCTGAAACTGCGACTGAAGCTGCCACAGAAGAACCAACTGCAGAAGCCACCGCAGCGCCGACCGAGGAAGCGACCGAAGAGGCTGCTGCGGAAGCAGCGACGGCTGCGCCGCCTGCCTGCCCCGACCCCTTCGCCGCCTATCCGGCGCAACTGGCAGAACTGGCCGGCGCCGGCGCAGCGATGGAGGACATCTTCGATTTGCTGCGCACCTGCGAAGTGCTGGACGAGGCGAATGTGCGCAGCGGCGACTGGAACGGCGACGGCGCCGACGACTGGGTCGTGGTCTTGCAGAATCCGCAGTCCGACGCGGCGACGCCCGAAACCGAACTGCTGATCTTCATGAGCGAAGGTGACGCTTTTACGCTGAGCTACCAGGCGCGCCCGGCGGGGCAGGTCGCCATGTTGGCCGCCGATGACATCAACCTCGACGGCAAGCCGGATTTGGCCTGGGTCGATACCACCTGCGGCGCCAGCACCTGCTTCGACACGGTGATCGTGCGCAGTTGGGACGGCGCCTCCTGGGCGGATTGGACTGAGAGCACCATCGTCATGGCCTACGGCGAGGTCAAGCTGGATGACGCCCGCGACACCGCCCAGGGCAGCGAGATCGTGCTCACCGGCGGCGAGTACGGCAGCGTCGGCGCCGGCCCGCAGCGCGCCCGCACCGAGGTGTGGGGCAGCGTCGAGGGCGCGCCCTACGCCTTGCTCGACAAGGTGTACGAACGCAGCAACTGTCTCTACTTCAAGGTGCTGGACGCCGGCGAGGCGCTGATGCGTTATCAGGAGATCGGGCTGGTGCAGGCGCGCGAGATGTACACCGAAGCCGTGACCAATCGCAATCTGGTCAAATGCGGCGCCCGCACCGGGGAACTGGACGAACTCCGCAGCTTCAGCCTCTTCCGGCTGGCGCTCATCTACGCCTATGAAGGCGATCCGGCGCTGGCGGCGGAGAGCGTGACGCAACTACAGACCGCCTATCCCGACTCGCCCTTTGCCGGGGTCGCCGAAACCTGGCTGGCGGCCTATCAGCCGGAGGGGGACATGGCCGCTGCGTGCGCGGCCGTCACCGCCTACGCCGAGACGATGCCCGATGCGGTCGATGCGCTCTCGGATTATGGCTACGCCAACCCGACCTTCACCGCCGCCGATCTCTGCCCCGTGCTCGACATCGAACCGGCGACGACGCCCGCCACCGCCGAGACGACCGCCGCGCCAGAGGTGGCCGCCACTGAGCCGATCACGCCGCTGCTGACGTTGACGGCGACGGTCGACGCCAGCGCGCTGCTGCCCGCTGCGCCGGAGGGCGCCGGCGAACTGCCCGACTGCCCCACGACGCTCGACGGCTACGCCACCTCACTGCCTGCCATCGTCACCGTCGCCGAGGGCGATCCGCTGGTGGTCGAGACGTGGCTGCGGCTGTGCGACGGCATGGCCGACGACCGCGGCGGGATGCTGCTGGCCGATTTCAACGACGACGGCATCGAGGACGCAATCTTCTTGCCCACCATCGTCAGCGATCTCGGCTTTGGGCCGGGCGGGGCACAGGGCGCCGTGCTGATCTATCACGGCACGGATGACGGCGGCTACGCATTAGTGGACGCGCCAGAGGTCTACGGCCAACCGACGTTGCTGGCCGCCGAAGATGTGAACGGCGACGGCCGCATCGACCTGGCCTGGACGGTGGAGGGCTGCTCGACCTTCTGCGTCAAGGAAGTGCAGATCGTCACGTGGGACAGCGCGCAAAGTGACTACGTTTCGATCATCGAGCCGGGCGCCACGATTGCCGAGGGCGTCGCCGCCTTCGCCGACCTGCCAGAGGGTGCGCCCGGTCAGGGCAAACAGTTGACGCTGACCGGCGGCATCAGCGGCGCCACCGATGGCGGGCTGGAGATCGAACGCACGGAAACCTGGCAGAGCGTCGATGGCCGCGCCTTCCGCCGCCTGAGTTGGACGTATGACCCGGAGAACGCCAACAGTGCGTGTGTTGGCCTGCGCCTGATCGAAGCGGACGCGGCGCTGCACGCTGCTGACCTGATCGGCTATGCGCCGGCTATCGAACGCTACCGCGGCGCGCTCGACCCGGCGTTGAAGGCGTGCTCGATCTACGGCGTGCCCGCGCCGGAGGAGTTGAAGCTGCTGCAAGGGCTGGCGACCTATCGCTTGATCCAGGCGCAGGCACTGGCCGGCGATCTCGACGCAGCCGCGGCGGATTTGGCGGCGCTCCAGCAGGGGCAGCCTGACAGCGCCTTCGCCACCGCCGCCGCGCAGTGGTTGGAAAGCTACACCGCACGTGAGGATGCCAGCGCCGCCTGTCGCGCCGTCCAGCCGATCTTTGACAAAGAAACGCTGACCTGGCAAATCACCGACCACTTCGGCTACAACCACCCCGCCCTGGCGCCGGAGCAGGTTTGTTTTGTGCCGAGGAGTGAATAGGAGAATAGGAGATTAAGAGATTGGGTGATTTTGGGGGTGTCTGGCGCGTTGCCAGCCACTTAATCTCCTAATCTCTTAATCTCCTATTCTCATCTTTCACTCGTCACTACCGGCGCCCCCGCTTGCATCGCCTCCAACACCATCATGCCGAAGCCTTCGTAGTGGCTGGGAAAGATGAAGGCCGTCGCCAGCGCGTAGAGCGTGGGCTTGTCGGCTTCTTCGACCCAACCGCAAAAATGTGCCTGGTTGGCGCAGCCAGCCTCCTGCACCAACCGGCGTGGGTCGGGGAAGAAATCCGTATCAGCGGCGGGCAGCGCGCCCGCCAACACGAGCTTGACCGCCGGGTCGCCGCCGCGCGCCAGATAGCGCGCATAGCCGCCGATGATGCCTGCCAGATTCTTGCGCACGTCGAAACCACCCAGGTAGAGAAAAAAACGTTCAGGCAGATCGTACCGCTGCCGAACGTGCGCCCGGTCGGCGGCGGTCGGCAGCGGCGCGTCCTCCTGGTTCGGGCCGTGATAGACCACATGCACACGCGCCGGCGCCACGTCTAGTTGCGCCACGATGTCGCGCGCGGCGGCCTCGCTCACGGTGAGGATGGCGGCGGCGCGGCGCGCAGTCCAGGCCACCAGCCGCGTGTAAGCGCGCTGCACCAGCCGCCCGCGATAGGCGGGCAGCAGCAACGGGATCAGATCGTGAATGGTGACAGCGACGGGCAGCGGCGCCCAGAACGGGCCGGCCCAGTAGGGAACCCAGTAAAGATCGGCATGCACCTGCTGCGCTGCGCGCGGGGCTACACTCTGCTCCCACCACAGCTTGGCGAGGTTTTCGGGCAGCGGCGGCAGCGCAACTGGGACGCAGGCAACTCCCGGCCAGCGCGCGGCGACCGCCGCTGGCGTGGTTGCGTCCATTGCCCGATGCACGGGTAGGAGCAAGGAAATCTGCACGTCAGCCGCGATGCGTGGCAGCCAGTCCAGCAGATGATCGAGATATTGTCCGCTGCCGCTGGCGAGACGACCGGCCATCCAGCCATTGACGGCGACATGAAGCGTGCGTTGTGAAGTTGCCATGATCGGCAATTGTAGTCGTCACCGCCACTGCGCGCCAAGTGCGTTGTGAGCCGGGGCGGGGTCGTGATATACTCGAAATAATCATCAACCAGTTTACACAGAGGTTGCATCAACCATGATCATTTATAATGCAATCGTCATCACCTTCGACGGTGAAAACCGCGTTTTGGTGGATGGTGCGGTGCGCTACCAGGGCGCCACGATCGACGCTGTCGGTGACAGCCGCAGCGTGCGCGCCGCCTATCCCGATGACGAAACGTGGGACGCCGGCGGGATGCTGTTGATGCCAGGGCAGATTTGCGCCCACACCCACTTCTACGGCGCGTTTGCGCGCGGCATGTACATCCCCGGCGCGCCGGCGAAAGACTTCCCGGAAATTCTGCAGAATCTATGGTGGAAGCTGGACAAGGCGCTCGATCTCGACGGCGTGCGCAGTTCGGCGGAAGTCTGCCTGGTGGATGCGATCCGCAACGGCACGACCACGCTGATCGACCACCACGCCAGCCAGCATGCTATCGACGGCAGCCTGGACGTAATCGCCGATGCTGTGCTGGCGAGCGGGCTGCGTGCGGCGCTCTGCTACGAGGTGACCGACCGCGACGGCGAGGATGCGGCGCAGGCTGGCATCTGCGAGAATGTACGTTTCCGCCAGCGCGTAGAGAGCACGCCAGATTGGCATCAGGGGCGGCTGGCCGCGACCTTTGGCCTCCACGCCAGCCTCACCCTCGCCGATGCGACGCTGGCGCGCTGTGCGGCGGCGGGCGACCGTTTCCACGTCCACGTCGCCGAACACCCGGCGGATCAGTACGACAGCCTGCAAAAGTCGGGCAAACGCGCGGTGGAGCGACTGCACACGTTCGGCGTCACCGGGCCGGGCAGCATCATGGCGCACTGTATCCACATCGACGCGTGGGAGGCGGCGCTGCTGGCTGAAACGGGCACCTTCGTCAGCCATCAGCCGCGTTCGAACATGAACAACGCCGTCGGCGCGGCGGAGATCACGCCGCTGCTGCGCAAGGGGCTGCCAGTCTGCCTGGGCAACGACGGCTTCAGCAACGACATGTTCGCCGAAATGAAGGTGGCCGACATGCTGCAAAAGTTGGCGCACAGTGATCCGCGCTATCTGGGCGCCGACCAGGTGATCCAGATGGCGGTGGTCAACAACCGGCGCCTGGCCGCCACCTTTTTCGACCGTCCGGTGGGCGTGGTCGCGCCGGGCGCCTACGCCGATCTGATCCTGCTCGACTATCACCCGACGACGCCGCTGAGCGCGGCCAACTTGCCCTGGCACATCCTCTTTGGCGTCAGCGGCGGGCACGTCCACAGCACAATCGCCCAGGGCGTCACGTTGATGCGCGGGCGCGAGTTGCTGACGATGGATGAAGCGGAGATTGCCACACGCAGCCGGCGCGTGGCGCAGACGACCTGGGAGCGCTATTGGGCGATGTTTTGAGCCGCCTCATTTTTCTGACAGTTTGATCAGTTGCCGCGTTCGGTATAGACTACAGGATATAGCACGCAAAAGTTGTCAGGAGGTGACTGTTGGCTGAAGCCGATCTCCATCATGCGCTGCTCGATGCCGTCGACATCGAGATGGCCGTCGTGAATCCTGATGGCACGATTCAATACACGAACGCAGCCTGGCAACGATGCGCCCAGGCGATGGGCGCATCCGCAATTGCTGGCGTGGCGGTGGGGGCAAACTACCTGGCGCATCTGGCAACAGGCGCAGGACGCGGTGAGGTCGTGGATCAGGAGATCAGTGCAGGGCTGCGCACCGTGATTGATGGCGACCGCGACGACTTTGAGCTCGAGTTTTCACGGACGACTGCGACGGGCGCGCGCTGGTATCTGATGCGCGCCACCCCGTTATCCAAGTCGGCGCCCCGCGCAGTGGCAGTGACACATCTCGACATCTCGCACATTCGTCTGGTGACTGAAGGCGTCTTGACCAGTCAATACGACTCGGTGCGGCATGAGCAACAACAGCGTGAGGTCTCCTCACTGGAGACGATGGCAACCCACTCCACCACCTCAGTAACGGCGGCCGTCTATGGCAAGCTGCCGATCCGCGAGTCTGCGATTGCGGCCTTTGGGATGCTGGTGAGCCGGTACGGGCAGATGTTGGAGCGCGCAGTCGAGAATCGCGTCTATCGCAGCGATGGACAGCAGACGGAAGATTTGCGCGAGCTTGCGCAGCAGTTGCGTTTTCTCAACGCCGGGCCGCGCGATGTGATCGATGTACACCTGACGGCCGTCAAGGTGGCACTGCGGCGTGGCGCGGAGCGGGCGGCGGCGCCGCTGCTCGAAGAAGCCAGACCACTGGCGCTGCAATTGATGGGTGAGCTACTTTCTATCTACCGGCTAGAGGCCGTCGCCAGTCGAAACCATCCACAGCATGAGGCGTCATGAACCCAATGGAAACCTTGCAGTTGGTGCTGTACGTAACCGACGACACACCGCGTTCGGCAGAGGCAATCGCCAATCTCAAACAGGTGCAGCGGCTCTATCGCGGACAGTGCGAGGTGACAGTGATCGACATCCTGGAACACCCGGAACTGGCCGAACGGGAGAAAATTTTTGCGACGCCGACGCTGGTCAAAGTCCACCCCCCGCCGCTGCGGCGTATTGTCGGCGACCTGTCCGACCAGACGCAGTTGCTGAAGTCGTTGGACATGGGCAGCGGTTATCTGTCATCCTCCACCAATCAACCCGTATAGCGACCGGAGCGCACTGTGCCAAGCGAACCGACCTTGACCGAACGTGTCTCAAAACTGCCCACCGGCATTCAGGGCTTCGATTTCGTCACTGAAGGCGGCTTGCCGCGCGGGCGGACAACGCTGGTGGCCGGCACCGCCGGCAGTGCCAAAACGATCTTTGCAATCCAGTTTCTGGCCGAAGGTATCTTGAAATCTGGCGAACGCGGCGTCTTCGTCACCTTCGAGGAGACGCCCGACGACTTGCGCCGTAACATGATCTCCTTTGGCTGGCCGATTGCGCAATGGGAACGTGAAGGCAAATGGCTGTTCGTCGATGTGTCGATGCACGCCAACAGCGACGAAAAAGTCGTCGGGACGTATGACTTCGGCGGGCTGATCGTGCGCATCGAGCACGCTATCCGCCGCATCCGTGCGCAGCGCGTCTCGCTGGACTCACTCGGCGCCATCTTTAGCCGGATGCATCAGCCGGATTTGGTGCGCAGTGAACTGCTGCGCATTGCCGCCGCGCTCAAACAAATGAACGTGACCTCGGTGCTGACCGCCGAGCGCACCGAAGAATATGGCGCCATCTCGCGCAACGGCGTCGAGGAGTTTGTCGCCGACAACGTCATCATCCTGCGCAACGTGCTGGACGATGAGAAGCGCCGCCGCACGATTGAAGTGCTCAAATATCGCGGCACTTCGCATCAGAAGGGCGAATATCCCTTCACTGTCACGCCGGACAAAGGCGCTGTCATCATTCCGCTTTCCGCTATCGAGTTGAAGCAGCGCTCCTCCGATCTGCGCATCAGCTCTGGCAACGCCGAACTGGACAAACTGTGCGGCGGCGGCTTCTTCCGTGACTCGATCGTGCTCGTCTCCGGCGCAACCGGCACCGGCAAGACGCTGCTCACCACCGAGTTTCTGGCGGGCGGTGTGAAAAATGGCGAGCGCTGTCTGCTCTTTGCCTTCGAGGAGAGTCGCGAGCAGCTCTTCCGCAACGCCACGGGCTGGGGCATCGACTTTGACCGCATGGAGACGGAAGGCAAACTGCGCGTCCACTGCGCCTACCCGGAGACCGCCAGCCTGGAAGATCACCTGATCACCATCAAGGACCTGGTTGACGAGTTCAAGCCCAATCGCGTCGCCTTCGACAGCCTGTCGGCGCTGGAGCGCGTTGGCACGATTAAGAGCTTTCGCGAGTTCGTGATCGGCGTGACCTCCTTCATCAAGCATCAGGAAATTGCGGGCTTGTTCACTGCCACGACGCCGACGTTGACCGGCGGCGCTTCGGTCACGGAGGCGCACATCTCCACCTTGACCGACTCGATCATCTTGCTCCGCTACGTCGAAATGAATGGGGAGATGCGCCGTGCATTGACCGTGCTCAAGATGCGCGGCTCGATGCATAACAAGGACATCTGCGAGTTCAGCATCGACGAGCAGGGGATGCACATCGGGCGCCCCTTCCGCAATGTCATCGGTATTCTGGCCGGCAACCCACATATGGCCGCGCCGAACGAAATGGAACGGCTGGATGAACTTTTCCGCACACAATAGAAACACTGTGTTGAAGAATTATGACGACCGAGTCTGAGTATCTTCCCAAAAGCGTTGAGGAATTGACGGCGCGGCTTGCCAACTGTGAAGCGCAGTTGGCGATGCTGCAGGCAGCAAATGCAGAACTGGAGCGCGCTGCCCGCGCCAAAGATGATCTGCTGGCGACGATGGGGCACGAGTTGCGCACCCCGCTCAACGCCGTGCTCTCGCTCTCGCGCGTGCTGCAAGAGCAGTTGGGGCAAGTGCTGAGCGAACGCCAACAGCAGTCATTTCAGGTCATCAACGCCAGCGGTCAACATCTCCTCG
>Ga0209398_1001204_pt1 | contig 13831 bp, 10 predicted proteins | sample AshMeaBigSpring_FD_184125 | JGI IMG/M metagenome (GOLD analysis project Ga0209398, IMG submission 184125) | Groundwater microbial communities from Big Spring, Nevada to study Microbial Dark Matter (Phase II) - Ash Meadows Big Spring (SPAdes)... | ecosystem: Environmental > Aquatic > Deep... | reverse complement strand
TGTCATGTCGTCCAGATTGACCGTTTCGCTGATCTCGGTGGCGACGGCGAGGTGTCCGCCGGATCGCGTGGCGAGTTTGGCGGCTTCGTGCCAGGAAACCGGTCTTGCGATGAAAAGGTAGTTGCGCACCCCGTAGGCCCGGGTTCCCGGCGGATAGACCGGCATGGAAGCATCCGAGGGGCTGGCGGCAGCGGCAAGCAGGTTGGCGAGGGTTCCGGGGTTTGAGCCATCGCGGTGCCATTGAAGAATGAACGGCCGGAGAGTCTTTGCGCCTTCCGCCCGCAGGAAGCCTTGCGGGTCGGCGGCCAGATAGGATCCGATGCCTGCGGGCTCTTTCTTGGGTTGCCATGTCTTGCCATTGGCGAGCGACCAGGTGTTCTTGCCGTTTCTCGCGGCACCGATCCAGACGTCTTGTCCTTTGGCGAGGTTTTCCACCAGCCAGGGCAGATCGGCCGAGGGGTCCGGGATGGCGAGGTGGGCGCCGTGTTGTTCCGCGAACCAGGCCGCGGCGGGCCAGGACATGGGCTCGGACACAAGCAAATAGTCGCAGTCATCCTTCCTCACGCTGCCAACGGGCATTTCGGTTCTCTCGCCGGACGCGAGGTCGTCGCGGAGGCGGGCCAGCGATTCCTCCGGTGTTTCGGCGACACGGGTGCTGGGGGCGATGGTCTCGTCTGCCCCGGCATTTTCCGGCGGTTCGGGCTGGGCAGGTTTCAGAGCGGGGGACTTGTCAGTGTTCTGTTCCCGGTCTGCCGAGCGCCGGGTCAGGATTTCCTGATTCTGCCGCTCCACCCAGGCGCGCTTGGCTTCGAGGTTCTTGTAGGCGAGGTGGGTGGCGTAAAGAAGGCCCGCGATGACGCAAAGGTGAAGGGCGGTTTTCCAAGTGAATCCGCCTTCTCGCGCCGGCTGTGGTGGAGGCGGGCTTGGAACCCCTGCCGCCGCCGGCTTCCCGGATCCCGGTGCTGGGCCGGGCCGCACGGCGGCGTGTTGTGAGGCCGGAAGGGGGCCTGAAATGGGCGCGTTTGAACCGGATGCGATCACTTGCAGGGCCGACTGCAGCGATGAGACGTCAGGGAAACGCTGGTGTGGCTCGGGGTGGGTGGCGCGGAGCCAGACGCCATCGAGATCGCTCCGGCAATCCGCGAGGCTGGAAGGTGGCGCGGCATCCGGCGCATGGGGCAGGCCGGTGACGAGTTCGTAAAGGATGGCTCCGGTGGCATACACGTCCGACCTCATGTTGGCCGCCTGCAAGCCCGCGGTGATCTCCGGGGCGGTGAACGGGGTGTGGGATCCGGATTCGGACGGATGGGTGAATCCGAAGTTTCCGATCTTTGGCTGGGCCTTCTGGTTGAGAAGGATGCAGGCGGTGTTGAGGGCTCCGTGGATGATCCCGTGGCCGTGGGCGTGGACGAGCCCCGCGCAGATGCCCTCCATCAGAAGCAGGGCCTGGTTCAATTCGATCCGCAGGCCGCTGGCGGAGTGTTCCAGGGATTTCCCGGGGACGAACTCCATGACGAAGTAAAGCATCCCCTCGACGTAACCCGAGTCATAGACGCCGATGAGATTCGGATGATTGAGCTTCGCCATCGAGCGCGCCGTGCTTTCGAAAAGTTCGCGGAATCCGGGGTTTTCGCTGACATGGGGGGCGAGGATCTTGATGGCCACATCCCGCTCCAGTGAGCGCTGGCGGGCCTGATAGACCGCACTGAGTTCGCCGGCCGAGATGAGGGACTGGAACTCGAAGGCCGGCAGGAGACCGTTCATGGTCTCGAGCGGAGGTGCTTGGAATGGAGGGGGATTCATGCCTCTGGGGTGGATGGATCGGGATGATGCGGCGAATATGCTCCTCGTTAGCCGGTTCCTGAATCACGGTCAACCCAGCGGAGCGTGATAGAGCATCCACTCGGGGATCTTGATCGCGGAGTTGTAGAGGAAGTGGAGTGCGACGCAGGCACCGAGCGAACCGGTCGCGGCGTAAAGCAGGGCCGAGGACAATCCGAACACCCAGACGCTGGCCAGTCCGTAGCCGTCGTAGAAATGCAGGACGGCAAAGACCGCGGAGGAGAGCAGCGCGGCGGGAAGGACGCCAAGCCGGTTCCAACATGAGCGGAACAGCACTCCGCGGTAGAGCAGTTCCTCGGCGAGCGGAGCCAGCAGGCAGGCCGAGGCGATGGCGAAGGCGAGGCCCCACAATCCGGCCTCGCCGGCGCTCAGTCCGCCGCCCGGATCCGGCGCGGCTCCACCGGCGAAGGCCATGCGCAGGAATTGATCGAGGATCATCAGCAGGGCGAACACGCCGAGGATGGTCTTGATTTCGAAGGGCCGGTTCAGTCCGAGGACGCGGATGGCATGTGACGGATGCCGGAAAAGCAGTCCCAGGGCAATGAGCGACGGCAGCAGCCGTGCGGCGGAATCGAGGAAAATCGCGAGGGCGGGATGGAGGTCGGTCAGGCTGCTGATTCCGAGTTCTAGAGCCAGGGTGAACCCGATCCATGCGAGCGTGGCCACGAGAAAGACGATCAACCCCAGCGGCAGCGACCAGGCTCCGCCGTAGCCATGGGGCTTGGCTCTCAGGCCGCGTCTCAGGTCCGCGAGCGTGCCTGGGATAAACGCCAGCCCGGCCAGCCCGATCAGCCAGACGGATGCCCGGACGAAGAGGGCGCGGGCCCGCAAGCGCTGGGAGTCCTCTCCGTACTTCTGGCGCCATGGGGTTTCGGGGCGCATGGTGTTTTCCAACGTTTCGACGACTTTGGCCTGCCACCAAGTGCCGCGGTGGTTCGCGAGGTCGGTGGAGGCCGCCGCGAAATCCGAAGCCGGCAGGCCCTGCGGCAGTCCGGCAATGGCGTCGCCGATGGAAACTCCCTCATGCTCGGCCCGGATGACCGCATGCGCCTCCATGCCCTGCAGGCCGAGCGACTGATCGGCCGCAAGTTGCCAAAGAACCGCCATGGCGTCCTCCCGCGTGGCGGCGGGGCTGTCCACTCCCGCGAGGCTCCTCAGCCAGGCTGGATCCTCGGCCATGGCGTCGGCCAGACGCAGGTCGCGGTCGATTTTCACCAGCGCCATCTCTTCGGTGCCTGGCGCGTAACCGGCGGATTTCCCGAAATAGTGATCCCAGAGCCAGATGCCGAGAACGAATGCCAGCAGCGCGACGAGCGGTTCGGGATAGTCCCGCCGCAAAATCGCACGATAGGGATTTCGCGACGAAATCATGGATGGTGATGCGTTTGGAATGACTCCGGGGAGTCTCCCGATTTTGTCCTAATTTGCAAGCATCCGTTGACTTTCATGCGTTTGGAAACACCGGGCCGGCTGTGGGGCGGAATTTTTCCACTGGCGGGCCGCTGCGGGCCGTCGCAGTTTCGCCGGGAAGCGATCATTCATGACTGACCCCACCGAGATGGTTCTGACAGGCGGATTCGCCGTGGCTTTGGGAATTTTCGTGGTTTCGGCGATGGTTCGGCGGGTGCTGGCGGGGAGGGGGAGTCCGGAGCCGCCGATGGAATCCGGCGCGGTTTCGGAAGATTCCCCCTATCAGGTGCCCGCGGAGATCCTGATGCCCCCCCCCTTGCCGCCGCCGGGGCGTGTGGCGGTGTGGTTCTACAGGCCCTTGGATTTGTTGGGTGCGGGCTTTGTGTTTCTGGTCTTCGCGGGGCTCCTTCTCGGGTCTCTGTCCGGCGGGCAGGGCGAGGAGCCGGTGCTCAGCCCGGAGGTTCTGCTCGTCAACATCGGCTTCCAGTTCGTCATGGCGGGGGTCGTGACGGTCATCGTGATGAGCCGGGTGTCACTCGATGCGTGGGTGGGCCTGCGCTGGCGGTCCTGGCCTCGGGTGTTCCTGATCGCTCCGGCGGCGGTGTTTCTCATGTGGATGGTCTTCGGCGGCTTGCAGATGTCCGGCTACGTGAAATGGATGGAATCCCTGGGGGTGGAGACGGTGCAGGACACGGTGATGCTTCTGCAGAAATCCGAGGATCCGCTGGTGCTCGGGCTGATGGCCTTCGCCGCGGTGGTCGCCGCGCCGCTTTGTGAGGAAATCGTCTTCCGCGGATACTTCTATCCGGTGCTCAAGAGATTCGCCGGAGTCTGGCCGGCGGCGCTTTGCTCGGCACTGGTCTTCGCTTCTGCGCACGGCAACCTGACCGCGATGCTGCCGCTGCTCATTTTCGGGATTCTTCTCGTTTGGATCTACGAGAAGACCGGCTCGCTGTGGGCTCCCATCGCCGTGCATTTCTGCTTCAACGGGGCCACCGTGATGGTGCAGTTGGCCGCACGCTACTATGAGATCCCCATCCCTCCGGCTCCGTGACGACCTTGCGCGACATCGGTGAGGACGCCCTGATCGAGAGGCTCATCGCGCTCGTGCCGCGCGATCCGGCTCCCGCGGCCGGACCGGGCGACGATTGCGCCGTGATCGATCCAGGCCCTGGGCATGGCGCTCTCAGCCTGTTGAAAACTGACGCGCTGGTGGGCGGCGTGCATTTCCTGCCCGACACGGCCGCCCGGGCGGTGGGCTGGAAGGCGGTCGCTCGTGTGGTCTCGGACTTCGCCGCGATGGGCGGAAAACCGGAACGTTTCCTCGTCACCCTCGCCCTGCCACCCGATACGGCGCTCGATTGGGCGGAAGATCTCTATCGCGGGATTGGAGACGCCTTGCGGGCCTTCGGTGCCACCCTCGTCGGCGGCGAGACCTCGCGCGTGCCGACGGGATCCGCCCCGGTGATTTCGATCGCCGCCGTGGGCAGCGTCTTGCGGCATCACCTCGTCCTCCGCTCCACTGGCAAGCCCGGGCATTCGCTGCTGGTCACTGGAGCCCTCGGAGGTTCACTCCGCGGCAAACATCTCGATTTCACTCCGCGCATTAATGAAACATACTGGTTGGTATCAAATTTCAAACCCGCGGCGATGATGGATTTGTCGGATGGTCTGGCCAAGGATCTTCCGCGATTGGCGGTGGCGTCCGGCTGTGGTTGCGAACTCGATGAAGCCGCGGTACCGCGGACTCCCGGATGCTCCGTCGCGCAGGCGCTGGGCGATGGCGAGGATTTTGAAATCCTGCTGGCGATGGAGCCCGAGCGGGTTCCCGCGCTGCTCGCCGCCTGGCGTGGGGTTTTCCCGGATCTGCCGCTGACCGTCATCGGCCGCTTGGTTCCGCCGGGGGAGGGGGATTCCCTGAGCGGCGGCTGGGACCATTTTTCGGCGGCTCCGTGAGCGGTGGAGGTGCCTACAGCATCAGATGCTGCCGAGGCGTTTCTTTTCCGCGCCCGCGAGCATGCGGTGGGCAGCGGCGAGGATATCGATGATGCGTTCGCGGAAGGGGCTGGCTGAGAGGCAGGGAAGGAGGTCGTGTTCGGCGAGTTTCGCGGCGTTGAGTCCGGGGAACCAGTGGCCGCCGTTTCCCAGAAGGTTGTAGCGCATTTTGCCGAACTCGACCATGTCCAGGCCTTTGGCGAAATTCCAGAGGCGGATGATTTCCCATACGTTGATGTGGCCGGGCACTTGCTCCCACTCGGGGATGCCTTTTTCCCAGTCCGCCAGCCACGATTCGCCGAGGACGTCGCGCATGGCCTCCCGGAGACGGCGGTCGATCGGCGGGACGAGGGTGTCCGCCTGATCGAGCAGTTTCAGCGCCTTGACGTGCTCGTCGAAATCCGATGGCCGCGCGGCACCGATGCTGAGCGTGTGGACCTGCGGGTGCATCAGGCAATAAAGGTCGTTGAAGACCATGGGGGAGAGCGGCTCGCAGAGGCGGACCAGTTTTTCCGGGGGCTCGTAGAGTTTCCCGCCCTTGTCGTTGGGGCTGATGATGAAGACTCCCATGTCCTGGCGGGTGGCGTCGAGCACGGCGGGCCAGTTGCGGCCGTTCACCCAGTACCAGTGGAGGTTCACGTAGTCGAACTCCCCGGTGTGGATCGCGTCGCGGATTACGTCCAGGGAGGCGTGGGTGGAAAATCCGATGAAACGGCAGCGGCCCTCCTTCTGGAGTTGGCGGGCGGCATCGAGACAGCCGCCGGGCCGGAGCGTTTGTTCGAGATGCTCCTGGTGGTTGATGCCGTGGATCGAAAGCAGATCGACGTGATCGAGGCGGAGATAGGCCATCGATTTTCCGAAGGTGGCGAGAAAGTCCTTCGGATCTTCGGTGGGGGCGACCTTGGTCTGGACGATGATTTTTTCACGCGGGAGGGTTGGCAACACCCGGCCGAGCTGCATTTCCGAGGTGCCGTATCCGCGGGCGGTTTCGATGTGGTTGATGCCGAGTTCCAAGGCCCGGTGGATCGTGCGCTCGAGGTTCTCCTGATTCGCCGCGGGGATGTCTTCCAGTGGGACGTCGTCCCACTTGTGCTGGTAGCGCATGCCGCCGCAGGTGAGGACGGGCATGTGAATTCCGGTGCGGCCGAACCTTCGGTGAATCATGGGTGGAGGTTAGCATACGGGGGTGGCTCGTGCCAAGGCGGACCGTGGCATGAGGGGGCTGCCCCTATCGGATCACATGCTTTGCATGGGTTGCTGAATTCTTGCGGCGAAGGCGGCGGGAAGAAACAAGCAGCGCCATTCCATGACATCGCCACGCACCACCGCCGCCCTGCTTTGGATGGGCGCGGGATTTCTCGGGTGCGGTTCCGCGGGGACCGCGCCAGCCGCCGCCTCACCACCTCACGCTTCAGGAGCCTCCGGGATTCTTGTGGGAAAACTCGCGGAGGGCTCGGAGTTGGACCGGATCTGGTCCGTTCCCACGCTCTATAAAAACCCGGAAAACCCGGTGATCCAGGAGTTGGCGGTCCTCGGCCAGCTCCAGACGCAATATGCCTTCGGGTCGGATGATTCCGGCGAGTTCGGCACCCAGGACATGCCCGAGGATCTGACGTGGGGAAACATCGAGGTCCGCCGGTTCCGCCTCGGCTTGAAGGCCACGCTGTTTGAGAAACTCTCGTTCCTCAACCTCACCGACCTGAACCCGGATTTCTCGCCCGGGGTTTACAAGCGTTTCCCCGAAACCTATCTCACCTATTCCCACAGCGACGCCTTCCATCTCTCCGCGGGCAAGACCGAGCTGAAGTTCAACCGCGAGCAGGAATACTCGTCGCGCGATTTCCTGCCCTTCGAGCGCACGGCGCTGGGCAACATGTTCTACGGCGGCGAGCTTTCCGGCGCGTGGGTCAGCGGCAAGGACATCGCCGGCGGATGGCTCTACGAACTTGGCGTTTACAGCAACGACCGAGTGGACGAATGGTCCGAATTCACCGGCGGCGCGATGATTCTCTCGAAGCTCGGTTACAACTACACCACGCGCACCTCTCTCGACCTCGCCGAGGTCAAGTTCCAGTACCTCCACAACACCGAGCCCGGCTACGCGGAGTCGGCCGCTTGCCTGCCCTCGCCCTCATACTCGGACTGCATCTCGGTTTCCAACCAGATCGCCGAGGGGCCATACGGCCTGACGACCGAGTTTCTCTGGGGAAATGGAGTGAACGGCCGGCCTGACGTCTGGGGGCTGATGGCGATGCCGACCTGGTCGTTTTCCGAGAAGCTGCAACTGGTCACCACCTTGGAGGTCGCCGGCAGCCAGGACGACAACGGAGTGTATCTGCCCAAGCGCTATGAGGCGCTCTCGCCCGGGGTGGGGGATGCCCGGGGCGATCTCTACTTCGCCGGATACGCCGGGCTGAATTACTATTTCCACGGCCAGAAGCTCAAGCTGATGTCCGGCGTCAAATACAGCTACCTCGACGGTGGCCCCGGCGGCGGCGATTTCGACGGTTGGACCTGGCTGGCGGGCTGCCGGATCGCGTTCTAACAGGAGCGCCGCCGGGGAGCGGGAAAAATCGCAGGAATTCGCGAAAATCCCCGCAAGCCTTGTTGCCATCCGCGGAGAAAGTTGCTAACCGTCACCGCAATGGGCCGGAGCACCCCGCAACTCGAATTCCGCTGGACCTCGTGGTTCCGCGTGTTGAAGGCTCCCGCTCCGCCGAAAGTCAGGCCCGTCAGGGAGGACGGCGGTCTCACCGTGTGGTGTGCGGAAACCTCCGCGGGCCTCGCCCTGCCGGAGCTCGCCCGCAAGGTGCGCGTCACCTGGAACCCCCGCATGCAGACCACCGCCGGCCGCGCGTGGTGGCCGGACCGCTCCATCGAACTCAATCCCAAGCTCCGCGAGTGCGGGCCCGAGGAGCTCTGGCGCACGCTCAAGCACGAACTCGCCCACCTCGTCGCCTTCGAACGCTGCGGCCGCCGCCACATCGATCCCCACGGGCCGGAATGGCGTGCCGCCTGCGCGGACCTCGGCATCCCCGGCGAGCAGCCCTTCCACACGCTGCCTTTCAAGCGCCGCCGGATGAAGCGCAACCACGCCTACATCTGCCCGAACTGCTTCGCCACCATCCACCGCGTCAAACCCATCACGCGGGCCGTCGCCTGCTACGATTGCTGCCGGAAGTTCAACCGCGGCGATTACCATGACCGATTCCGGCTCATCAAGAAAACGCCGGTCCAGCCAACGGGCGGGCCCTCCCGTTGAGCATTGACCTCCAAACCGCCTCCCGGACAGGCCACCGTGCGTAGAACCGTTGCCTCATGCCTCTCGATGGCCGTCACGCTGACCATCGGCATGGCGGACGAACTTCATTCCGAGAGAGTCTGGCGCGGCAAGAACGGAAGCAGCCTGACGGGCACTTTCATCCGCTCCAACCCACGAGATGGCCGGATTGAGATCCTCACCGCGGGAGGCAAGGTCGTCTCCATCCAAATCGGCAATCTGAGCGAAGCGGACCGATCACTTGTCACCGCGCCCAATGCCTCCGTGGCCGCGGCGGACAAACCCGGCGACCTTTCCGATTTTAAATCCATTCCCGTTCCGGACCGCGACCGGCTGCCCGTCATCTCGCAGGAGGATTACGGCAACAAGGCCAGCGATTGCGTCCCGAGCTCATTCTGCAATTTCCTCCTGTGGTGGGACCAGACCGGCATTCTTGAAATCCCGAAACGTGGGGATTTCGACGCCAAGGCGGAATGGATTCACAGCCGCCTTTCCCGTTACTGCGTCACCCGCAACAACAGTGGCACGGGTGTGGAAAATGCCTTGGAGGGCTTCAAAAAATATTTTGAGGAGGATTTGGCCGGGCTCGCCACGATGAAAACCAAAGTGGACTATGACCTCCGTCCGCAGAATCTCGCCCGATATGTCACGCGGGAGAATGCCACCATGCTGGATTTGACCATTCGCGAGGCCCCCCGGCATGATTTCGGCCATTGGGTTGCCTTGGTGTCGGCCTCGCCGGACGGCGAAATCGTCTTCCACACATGGGGAGCCCGCTTCACGGGCAGGATCGAAGTGTTGGACGCCAAGCCCTTCAGGGTCGTCCACTTGGGAAACATCATCGTCCCGGACATCACCTACCAGATCCGCATCAGCAACCCCAATGACTTGCCCGAGTGGTTCCGCAACGGCAACCGGCAGCTCATTCTCGATCCCGCCAACTGGAATTCAATCGTCGTGCTCAAGCCCTACATCTACGCGCAAAAGGGTGGGCGTGCCAAAGCTCCTGCGGATCCTTTGCTCGATCCCACCCCCAAATGACGGTTTTTGCCGGATCAGCCCCCGAACCCCGGGAAATTTCCCCGGAATTCCCCCAAAATCCCGAAACGTGCGACTTTGTGCTTGCAAGCCCGCCTCCATCCCGTAACACCTCCGCCCCGAATTATGGCTAAGAAAAGTTGGATTGCCCGCAACGAGCGCAAAAAGCGCACCGTCGAAAAATACGCCGAACTCCGTCTCAAACTGAAGGCTGAGAAGGATTACGTCGGCCTTTCGATGTTGCCGCGTGATGCCAGCCCGACCCGGCTGATCAACCGTTGCGAAATCACCGGACGCCGCCGCGCCTTCCTCCGCCGCTTCCGCCTTTCCCGGATCACTTTCCGCGAACTCGCATCCGCGGGGATGATCCCCGGCGTGACCAAGTCGAGCTGGTAAGCTGGCACGGTTCTCGCTAATTGCGGCGTGGGACGGAAATCACCCGGCCCGCGCCTTTCTCATGCCCATTTACGAATACGTTTCAGAAAACCCGGAGGATCCCGAGCATTCGTGCCGCGTCTGCGCGCGCGGCTTCGAACTCAGGCGCCCCGTGGACCGTGCCCCGCTGCTGGTCTGCCCGCTCTGCAAACACCCGGTGAAGAAGGTCATCTCGCGCGTCAACACGCCCACCGTGACCAAGCCGCTTTCGATTTCGGACGCCAAGAAAGCCGGCTTCACCATCCTCGAACGCCGCGACAAGGGGGTTTACGAGAAACTCTGACGCCGTGAACGTGGATTTCGCCAACTCGCTGCTGACCGTGGCGGCAGAGCCGACCTTCCCGTCCCTCGGGCAGTCGATTCTCTACATCCTGGGTATTGTTTTCTTCCTGCTTCTCAACGCGTTTTTCGTCGCGTCGGAGTTCGCCATCGTCAAGGTGCGCCCGAGCCAGATCGAGGCCCAAGCCAAGGAATCGGGAAGGGATCCCAAGCTGGCCCTGCACGTGGTCGGCAACCTCGACGGCTACCTCTCCGCCAACCAGCTCGGCATCACCATTTCCTCGCTGGCACTCGGTTTCCTCGGCGAGCCCTTCGTCAAGGCGCTGGTCTATCCGCTGCTCGCCTACACCGGAATGCCGGAGAAGGGCATTTACTGGACCTCGCTCATCCTCGCATACGCCTCGTTCACCTACCTTCACGTGGTCATCGGAGAGCTGGTGCCAAAGTCCATCGCCATCCGCAAATCCCTGGCCGTCACCACCGCTCTGGTCGCCCCGCTCCACCTGTTCTTCAAAGGCTTCCATTGGATCATCGTCTTCTTCAACGGCACCGCGAACTGGCTCCTCAAACATCTTTTCCGCATCGAGCCGGTCAGCGAGACCGAGCACATCCACTCCGCCGAGGAACTGGCCCTGCTCGTCACCCAGAGCGGCCAGTCCCAGGAGGTCACCGAAACCGAACGCGAGATCCTCATCAACGCCCTCGGCCTCAACGAACTCTGGGTGCGCGACGTGATGACCCCGCGCAACAAGGTGGTCGTGCTCGACGCCGACGAACCCTTCGAGAAAACCCTGGAAATCGCCCTGCGCAGCAAGCATACCCGCTTCCCTCTGGTCAAAGGCCACCTCGACAACGCCATCGGCCTGATCCACATCAAGGATCTCTTCAAGCTCATCAACGACCGCGATCCGGACCTGATGCGCATCAAGCGTGAGCTCAAGATCGTGCCGGACACGATGCCGCTCGACACCCTGTTGAAATTCTTCCTCCGCGAGCACGCGCATCTCGCCATGGCCGTCGATGAATTCGGCACGCCGGTGGGCATCGTGTTTCTCGACAACATCATGGAGGAACTCGTCGGCGACATTCAGGACGAGTTCGACAACGAGCGATCCTCCTTCACCCGCGTCAACGAATCCGAATTCGTCGTCGAGGGAACCATGACGCTCAACGACCTCGGCGGGCACGTTCCGGACCTGGTGTTGGAGAGCGGCGAGGTCACTACCGTGGGTGGCTACGTCACCCAGCAGCTCGGACGTTTTCCCGAGGTGGGCGAGACCCTCGAAGTGCTCGGCTATGAGGCGCGGGTGACCAGCACCGACGGCCGCCGGGTGGGTCAGATCCACTTCCGCAAACTCGTGCCGGTGCTGGCCGAGGACGAGGAGGAGGAGACGGTGGCCTGAGCGGTGTGGAGCGCGGACTTCAGTCCGCCAGGATTCTCCACACAGGCTGTGGCGGACTGAAGTCCGCGCTCCAATTCGCTGATGTGCAAGCGTTACCTGATTCGGGGAAACAAGGTCACTTCTTCTCGACCGGATCCGGGCGGGCCGGCAGCTTGCGTGGCAGCCCGGGTGGCGGAGTCGCTTGGCTTGCGGGGGCCGTGGTCTCGCCGAACGAGAGCCGGAATGACCAGCGGTAGGGCTTGTCGGCGGGGATGCGGTATTGCGGCAGTGCCAGCGCTCCCCACGAATTCGTTCCGCCGACACCGGACTGGCGGTGATCGATGTTCAGCGTGAAGAAATCCCGGGCCGGAAGTTCGGAAGGGTGCATGGCGAGCGAGATGTCGTCCGCCGAGCACGGATAGAGGCCCATTTCCAGGAGGGATTCCCCGGTGGCGTCGATGCGGAGGCTGCCACCGCCCATCGGGCTGGTCAGCGTCGCCCAGCGGATGTCCGTGCGGTTGCCGGATTCCTGGGGGTCCGCGTAACGGTGGAACATGCTTGGAACGAGAAGTTCGTGCACCGTGGTCCATGCGCCCGTGTTGCGGTCGATGTAATTCTCGTGCGGGCCGCGGCCGTACCATTTGCAGACCGGGGTGCGGTTGGGGATCCGGCACTGATAGCCGATGCGCGGGAGGTCCGGCAGCCTGCCGCCCGGCCGGAACTCGGTTTGCATGGAGATTTCACCCCCGCCGGTGATGCGGCAGGTGAGGGTCGCCGAGCTGTCGTTCGCGGGAATTTTCAACTCGGAGACGACGACCACGTCATTTCCGTCCTGGGTGGCGTTCACCGCGTTTGCGGTGGAGCGGGCTCCGGCGTGTTGCCAGATCCTGAGGGCGTGATGGAGTTTCGCCCCCTCGTCATTGTTGGTCGCGGGGCGCCAGAAGTTCAGGTGCAGCGGGGAAACCAGCCATTCCTGCTCCTTATGGCGGATGGAGGTCAGGACGCCGCCGACCTTGTCGATCACGGCCGTGAGATCCCCGGTCTTGACCGTGACGGCCGCCGCATCCGCGGTGAAGGTGGCGGGCTTGTCCGAAGTCTTTGGTGCCGGAACCGTGCGTCTACCCCATGGCAGGGGGATTTCGTCCCATGCGATGGGCATACCGGCGGGATGCCACTCGGTCTTCTCGGTCAGGTCATAGCGGACGCGGAGGAAGTATTCGCCCTTGGGGTCCGGCGTGTGGCCCGTGGCCACGGTGGTTTCCGCGCTCTCGCCCGGCGCGATGTCGGGCAAGTTGAGTTTCCCCTCCGCGGCGGCGGTTCCGTCCTTCATGAGTTTCCATGAGGCGTTCACCGGCTTGATGCCGCGGAAGAAATTCTCGTTGAGAACCCGGATCCTCACGTTCGGCCCGGAGACGTCCACCGCCGAGGTGTGGATGTTCTGATAGGCCTTCTTCACCTCCTCGAACTGGGGCGAGGGCGTGAGGGTGGACATCACGATGCCGTTGCAGCAGAAGGAATAGTCAGTGGGGCGCTCGTTGAAATCGCCACCGTATGCGAGGAAACGCTGGGTCTTCGGCTTTTCCGCATCCTTGGTGAAGTCCAGGAGCAGCACCACTTCCGGACCATTCTGGAGCGTTTTCTCAAGCTTCATCGCCCCAGAGTAAGCCGCCGCGCGGCGCACCGATCCCCGCAGCCGACGGGCGGTCTCCTCGGTATCGATGCCGACGGCGAATTCCCAGGAACTTTTGTCCGCCGCGACATTGCAGGGCTTGGCGGCCACGACCTGGCCGTCGATGGAGATCACCAACTGCGTGCCGTCATGCATTCCCGCATAGGTGTGGAACTTCGAGGCGGCGTCGTCCGGGAGCTTCGCCTCCACGACATGGCGGGTTCCCGCGGACTGGATGGAAAACCCGATGCTTCCGCCGTCTTCGGTGATTCCGAGCGAGTAGGCCCCGCCCTTTCCGATCAGTGGCTGGCCGCCCGGTTCGGGGCCGGTTTGGTTGAACCTGGCCTCCGCGACCAAGGTGAATGCGCCGGTGAAATCGAGCTTCGCCGTCCTTTCCGCCACGGCGGAGCCGCCGAAGAGGCCTTCGTCGCCATCGAGCGATCCCAGCAGGCGGATGGGAAGCTTGTTCACGGAACGATCCTCGACATCGGTGATCTGTGC
>Ga0209398_1001202_pt1 | contig 13916 bp, 9 predicted proteins | sample AshMeaBigSpring_FD_184125 | JGI IMG/M metagenome (GOLD analysis project Ga0209398, IMG submission 184125) | Groundwater microbial communities from Big Spring, Nevada to study Microbial Dark Matter (Phase II) - Ash Meadows Big Spring (SPAdes)... | ecosystem: Environmental > Aquatic > Deep... | reverse complement strand
ACCGGCTCGATCCACACGCCCTCGATGTCGCCGCACCTGCCGGTCACTGCCTCCGAGATCGCGGACGCCGCGATCGGCGCGGCGGAAGCTGGCGCGGCGATCGTGCACCTCCACGCGCGCGACCCCAAGACCGGCAAGCCCGACCAGAGCATCAGGGCGTTCACGCCGTTCCTCGAGGTGATCAAGCAGCGCTCGCCCTGCGTCATCAACATCACGACCGGCGGCGCCATGACCATGACGGTCGAGGAGCGCATGAAGCCGGCCGCGCACTTCAAGCCCGAGGTCGCGAGCCTCAACATGGGCACGATGAACTTCGGCCTCTACCCGATGCTCGCCCGCCAGAAGGAATTCAAGTTCGACTGGGAGCGGCCCTACATCGAGGGTACGCGCGCGGGGTTCTTCAAGAACACGTTCGCCGACATCGAGTACATCCTGAAGACCTGCGCCGACAACGCCACCCGCTTCGAGGTCGAGTGCTACGACATCGGCCACCTCTACACGCTCGCCCATTTCGCCGAGCGAAGGATCATCGAGCCGCCGTTCTTCGTGCAGAGCGTATTCGGAATCCTCGGCGGCATCGGCCCGCATCCGGAGGACGTGGCGCACATGAAGCGCACCGCCGACCGCCTGTTCGGCGACGCCTATCGCTGGAGTGTGCTCGGCGCCGGGCGCAACCAGCTCCCGATTGCCGCCATGTCCGCGGCGATGGGCGGCAATGTCCGCGTCGGCCTCGAGGACTCGCTCTGGGCCGGACCCGGCAGGCTCGCAAGGTCGAATGCCGAGCAGGTCAGGCTCGTCCGCCAGATCATCGAGGGCCTCGGCCACGAGATCGCCTTGCCGGACGAGGCCCGCGAGATCCTCGCGCTCAAGGGCGGCGACAAGGTCAACTTCTGAGCTGGGCGCTTAAGGCGCAATGAAACTTGCGACCGCGAGCGCGGCGAGGCTGACCGCGCCGATCCAGATCGCGACACGCTGCCAGCGCTCGCTGCGCGCGGTTGCGGCGGCGAGACGGGCGACGGTCGAGTCGTCGAGATGCAGGCCTGTCCGCGCCATGCCGGCGAACGCGCTCGCCGCCTTCTCCGCCTGCTCGAGCACGCGCGGAGCGTCGGCGAGCACGCGGCCGAGCGTTTCCGCGCCCGCGCCCGCCTCGCGTACCCGCCCAGCGAGGCCGAGGTTGGCCTCGAGCCACTCCTTGGCGATCGGCTCGGCGGCGACCCACATGTTGAGCCCGGGATCGAGCGCGCGCGCGACGCCCTCCACGATCACCATGCTCTTCTGCAGCAGGATCAGCTCGGGCCGCGTCTCCATGTCGAACACGTCGGTGTAGGCGAACAGCTGCGCGAGCAGGTCGGCCATCGAGATCTCGCTCGCGAGGCGGCCGTGGATCGGCTCGCCGATGGCGCGCATCGCCTGCGCGAACACCTCGACCGAGTGATGTGGCGGCACGTAGCCGGCGTCGAAATGCACCTGCGCCGCGCGGCGGTAGTCGCGGGTGATGAGCCCGTTGAGGATCTCGGCGAGGAACCGCCGCTCGACCGCACCGAGCCGGCCCATGATGCCGAAGTCGACCGCGACCAGCGCGCCCGCCGCGTCGACCAGCAGGTTGCCCTGGTGCATGTCGGCGTGGAAGAAGCCGTCGCGCATCGCGTGGCGCAGGAACGAGCGCATGACGAGCAGGCCGAGCGCTTTCAGATCATGGCCCTCGGCGCGCAGCCGCGCGTGGTCGCCGATCGGGATGCCGTCGATCCAGCCGACCGTCAGCACCCGCCGGCTGGTGCGCCGCCAGTCGACCTCCGGCACGCGGAAGCGCTCGCGCACGCCGTCCGCATCGGCCCGCGCGATGTCGGGCCTGATGTTGTCGGCCATCTCGGAGATGGCGGCGGCCTCGAGGCGGAGGTCCATCTCGAGCTCGGTGGTGCGCTCGAGGTTCGCGACGACCGCAACCGGCTTCAGCCGGCGCGCCGGCGGGTGCCAGCGCTCGATCAGACCGGCGGCGAAGCGGTAGGCGTCGAGGTCGCGGGCGAAGCGGCGCTCGATGCCGGGGCGGAGCACCTTGACCGCGAGCGCGCGCTCTGGCCCCTCACCGTCGCCGGCCGTCGCGCGATGCACCTGCGCGATCGAGGCGGCGGCGATCGCCGGCCCGAACGTCGCGAAATGATCCTCGACGCGACCGCCGAGCGCCTCTGCGACCGCCGTTCGTGCCTCCCGCTCGCTGAAGGGGGGGAGCCGGTCCTGCAGGTGGCCGAGGTCGCGCGCGAGCTCGGCGCCGATCAGGTCGGCGCGCGTCGCGAGGAACTGGCCGAGCTTGATGTAGGAGGGGCCGAGCGAGGTCAGCGCGCGGGCGACCTGCGTCTCAGGGCTCCGACCCCGGCGGAACGGCGCGGAGAGCCAGCGGATCGGCGCCGTCGCAAAGCGCGCCATATGCAATGCGAGCGGCGCCTTCACACCCTTCGGCACGAAGCGGACGCCGTGCTGCGCAAGCACGAGCCCGGCCCGGGCGAGGCGGAACAGGCTGGCGAGGGCGGTGGCCATGGATCGGGTGCCGGCGGGGCGCGCGGAATCGCGCCTCGGTCCGGTTATGGCCGACTTCGCTCCCGATGCAAATCGCGGGCGGGAAGGGTGGTTAGAGCGCTTTCCACTCGCGTTGGATCGTGGCTGGTTTCCCTCCCCTCCCCCATCGCGGGGAGGGGTCGGGGGTGGGGGTCGGACAAACGGTGGTCATACCAACCCATCTCGCTCGGTTCATACCCCAGTCCCACCCCACCCCTGACCCCTCCCCATCAAGGGGAGGGGATGCGCAGTGAGCCACATCAAGAGGAATCTGCGCTAGCTCCCGGCCGCGGGGGAGGATGTTGCCCTGCCGCCGCAGCGGCCGGGCCGGACGGCGCCCTTGCCGCCGATCCCGGTCGCGCGCCGGGCCGGAGGCGGATAGTCTTGCCCCGGCGGGACGGATGGGGCAGTGGCGTGGCACACGTTTTCATCAGCTATTCCTCGCAGCATCGCGCGCTCACGGAGCGGCTGGCCGGTGTCATCGAGGCGAGGCTCGGGCCGGACAGTGTTTGGTGGGATCGCGAGCTGAGAGCCGGCGACGTCTTCCGGCGCGAGATCACCACGGCCCTGGACCGTGCGAAAGCCGCCGTCGTCGTGTGGACCGACGGTGCCGTCGAGTCCGACTGGGTCTATGCCGAGGCTGTCCGCGCCGCCGCCCAGCGAAAGGTCGTCACGGTTCGCGAGTCGAGCCTCGATCCGCAGCGCATCCCGCTGCCGTTCAATGTCTTCCACGCCGATGCGTGGGTCCCGGGCATGAAGCCCGGGATGACAGTCATTTTTTGTGGATGCGCCGCGCCCGGGAGGTATCGAATTGTTCCGGCCCGGCGTGGGCGGCCTCAGGTCCGGATCGGCAAATTCCGATAGCTTCGCTTGCCGGGTTGGATCACTTTATGTAGCAGTGAGCGAAGAAGCCGGGGCGGACCCCACGACGATCCGAAAATCGGCCAAATGGGCTGGCAAGGTTCCAAAGAGAACAGTTGCGTCCAGGGAGGAATGGCCGCGTGCTTCACGCCGTGAAGACGGACGCTACGCCAATGCCGGCGGCCGGCGCCGGCACGCCGGTGCTCGAGATCGCCGACCTGCACGTCCAGTTCGTCACCTCGCACGGCACGGTGCGGGCGGTCGAGGGCGTGAGCTATCAGGTGCGTCCTGGCGAGATGGTTGCGATCGTCGGGGAGTCCGGCTCCGGCAAGTCGGTCTCCGCACTTGCCGTGATGCGGCTGCTGCCGCCGGCGACCGCGCGCATCACCAAGGGCTCCATCCGCTTCCAGGGCCGGGAGCTGCTGGCGCTCTCCGACGAGGAGATGCGCCAGATCCGCGGCCGCGACGTCGCGATGATCTTCCAGGAGCCGATGACCTCGCTGAACCCGGTGCTCACCATCGGGCTGCAGATCAAGGAGCCGCTGCTCATCCACATGGGCATGACGGAGGCGGAGGCCGAGAAGCGGGCGATCGAGCTCCTGACGCTCGTCGGCATCACCGATCCGGCGAGCCGCCTCAGGCAATATCCCCACCAGCTCTCCGGCGGGATGCGCCAGCGCGTGATGATCGCGATCGGGCTCGCATGCAATCCGCGCCTGCTCATCGCCGACGAGCCGACGACGGCGCTCGACGTGACGATCCAGGCGCAGATCCTCGAGCTGATGAAGGACCTGTCGCGCCGGCTCGGCATCGCGGTGATCATCATCACCCACAACCTCGGCATCGTCGCGCGCTACGCCGACCGGGTGAACGTGATGTATGCCGCGCGCATCGTCGAGAGCGGCGCGGCGGAGCAGGTGTTCAAGCGGCCCTGGCATCCCTACACGCGCGGCCTCCTCGGCGCGGTGCCGCGGCTCGACCAGCCGCGCTCGGGACGCCTCGCCACGATCGAGGGAGCGCCGCCGAACCTGCTGGCGCCGCCGGCCGGGTGCCGGTTCAGCCCGCGATGCCCCTACGTGATCGAGGCCTGCAAGGCGGTGCCCGCCGAGGTCAAGACCGACGACGGGCACCGCATCGCCTGCCACCGGGCGACCGAGATCGACGCGATGGCGGGACGGGCGCAGGGGACGGCGGCGCAATCAAAAGCGGCTTCGGCCAAAGCGGACGCCGCTCCCGTCCTCGACATCCGCGGGGCGAAGAAGTTCTTCGAGGTCGGCGGCGGCCTGTTCGCGGCGAAGAAGCTCGTGCGCGCCGTCAACGACGTGACGATCGACATCAGGCCGGGCGAGACCTTGGGCCTGGTCGGAGAGTCGGGCTGCGGGAAGTCGACGCTCGGCCGCCTCGTGCTCCGGCTCGACGACCCGACCGCCGGCGAGATCCGCTTCGATGGCGCAGATCTTGCGCGCGCGAGCCGCGACGAGCTGATCGCGGTGCGCAAGAAGATGCAGGTGATCTTCCAGGACCCCTACTCCTCACTCAATCCGCGCATGACGGTCGGCCAGATCATCGCCGAGCCGATGCAGGTGCACGCGATCCTGCCCAAGGAGAAGATCGAGCCACGCGTCGCCGAGCTGCTGCAGCTCGTCGGGCTCTTTCCGTACATGGCGCTGCGCTATCCCCATGAGCTGTCGGGCGGGCAGCGCCAGCGCGTCGGCATCGCGCGGGCGCTCGCGGTCAACCCGCGGGTGATCGTGTGCGACGAGGCGGTCTCCGCCCTCGACGTCTCGATCCAGGGCCAGGTGATCAACCTGCTCGAGGACCTCCAGCAGAAGCTCGGGCTCACGTATCTCTTCATCGCGCATGACCTCGCCGTCGTCCGACACATCTCGACCAAGGTCGCGGTGATGTACCTCGGCCGGATCGTCGAGTACGCGGCGGCCGACGAGCTGTTCGCCAACCCGAAGCACCCTTACACGCAGGCGCTACTTGCCGCCGCGCCGGTGCCTGATCCGGTGATCGAGCGCACCCGCCCGCGGACGATCATCAAGGGCGAGCTGCCGAGCCCGCTCAACCCGCCGCCCGGCTGCGTCTTCAATCCGCGCTGCCCGAAGGTGACGGAAGCGTGCAAGTCGGCGGTGCCGCCGACGCGCGAGCTCGGACCCGGCCACCACGTCGCGTGCATCAATGCCTAGCAAGAGGCCAACCGGACCCCGAGGCGGGAACACGAAGGAGTACACGTGATGCGAGCACTGATCCGGCACGGCGCGGCACTGGCCACCGCTGTCATCCTCGCCTCGGCGACGGGCGCACTGGCGCAAGCGCCGAAGAAGGGCGGCGTGCTCAATTTCTCCGTCGTCGCCGAGCCGCCGAACTACGATTGCCACGCCTCGACGACCTTTGCGCTGATCCACCCGATCGCCCCGCACTACTCGACGCTGCTGAAGTTCGACACCGCGAACTATCCGAAGGTGACCGGCGATCTCGCAAAGTCCTGGACCGTGTCGGCCGACGGCAAGGTGTTCACCTTCAAGCTGCACGAAGGCGTGAAGTTCCACGACGGAAGCGCGTTCTCTTCAGCCGATATCAGGGCGTCCTACGAGCGCATTGCACGGCCCCCGCAGGGTGTCGTCTCGGCGCGCAAGAGCTTCTGGGCGGCGCTCGACACGATCCAGACGCCGGACGCGGCGACAGCGGTGTTCACCTTCAAGCAGCCGGTCGCATCCATGACCGAGCATTTCGCCAACCCGTACAACTGCGTCTACTCGGCGGCCAAACTGGCGCAGAACCCGAAGTATCCCGAGACCGAGATCATGGGCACGGGCGCCTTCACCTTCGTCGGCCACACCAAGGGGCAGACGTGGGAAGGCAAGCGCTTCGACGGCTACTTCCGGCAGGGCCGGCCCCACCTCGACGGCTACAAGGCCTTCTTCGTGAAATCGCCGGCGGTGGTGCCGGGAATGCTCGGCGGACAGTTCGACATCGAGTTCCGAGGCCGCAATCCCGCCGAGCGCGATCAGCTCATGAAGCAGGCGCCCGACCGCTTCACGCTTCAAGAAGGAACCTGGATCGGCTCGTTGATGTTGATTTTCAACACGACACGCAAGCCGTTCGACGACATCCGCGTGCGCCAGGCCCTGAGCCTCGCGATCGATCGCTGGGGGGGATCGGACGGGTTGTCGAAGATCTCCATTCTGAAGGGGGTCGGCGGCATCCAGCGGCCGGGCGCGGAACTGGCCCTGCCAGAAAGCGAACTCGTCAAGCTGCCAGGCTTCTCGAAGGATATCGCGGCGTCGCGCGCGCAGGCTCAGAAGCTGCTGGCGGAGGCTGGCGTCAAGGATCTGCAACTCAAGCTACTCAACCGCAATGTCGCCGAGCCCTATACGCCGGCTGGGGTGTTCGTCGTCGATCAGTTGAAACGGATCGGCGTCAACGCGGCCCACGAGCAATTGGAGACGAAACTCTACTTCGACGGAGTGAGGAACGGCACGTTCGACGTCGCGGTGGAGTTCGTGAACGACCCTAATGACGACCCGACCCAGCAGTTCGCCAAGTATCCAACGAAGAAGATTTCGACGATCGGCTACTCGGGCCACACCGACGAGAAGCTCGACGCCATGTACGTCAAACAGCAAGGCCTGGTGAACGTCGCGGAGCGCCGGGCGGCGGTGCACGAACTCGAAAAATATGCGATTACCACCGCCTACAACGTACCCTTGCACTGGTACCACCGCATCATCGTCGGCCATAAGAAGATCAAGGGCTGGCACTTCACGCCGAGCCACTACGTCGGCCAGGATCTGGTCGACGTCTGGCTCGATCAGTGAGAGTAACGGCGGCGGAGCGCCGGCCGGAGGAATTATCAGGGAGGAAGGACATGCGCAAGTTCAGGCGGACGGCGGTCGGAGCGGTCGCCGCGGCAGCAGCGGCGGCCATGCCTGCGCTCGCACAGGCGCCCAAGAACGGCGGCGAGCTCAAGTTCGCCGTGGTCGCCGAGCCGCCGTCGATCGATTGTCACGGATCGATCACGTTTGCGACGCTGCACCCGGTCGCGCCGCAGTACTCCACGCTCTTGGAGTTCGTCGGGCCGCACGACAAGCTCGAGATCAAGGGCGACCTCGCCGAGAGCTGGGAGATGTCGAAGGACGGCCTCACCTACACCTTCAAGCTGCGCAGGGGCGTCAAGTTCCACGACGGCAGCGATTTCAACTCCGCCGACATCAAGGCGACCTACCAGCGGATCCTCGATCCGCCGGAGGGTGTCGTCTCGATGCGCAAGGCCGTCCACCAGGACATCAAGGAGATCCTCACCCCGGATCCCTCCACGGTGGTTTTCAAGCTGAAGCAGGTGAATGCATCGATGATCCTGCACTTCGCCTCGCCCTTCAACTGCGTCTACAGCGCCGCGAAGCTGCAGAAGGACCCGCGCTATCCCGAGAAGCAGGCCATGGGGACGGGGGCATTCCAGTTCGTCGAGTACACCAAGGGCTCGCACTGGAAGGCGAAGCGGTTCGACGGCTACTACCGAAAGGAGCGCGTGCACCTCGACGGCTACACGGCCTTCTTCGTGAAGGGGGCGACGGTCGTGCCCGGCATGCAGGGCGGCCAGTTCGACGCCGAGTTCCGCGGCCGAACGCCCAAGGAGCGCGACCAGCTCGTCGCAGCGATGAAGGATCAGGTCTCGGTGGTAGAGGGGCCGTGGGTGGTCAACATTCAGCTCGCGTTAAACAACGAGAGGAAGCCGCTCGATGATCCGCGCGTGCGTCGCGCCATCACGCTCGGCATCGACCGCTGGGGAGGAGGAGAAAGCCTCGGCAAGATCTCGCTGATCAAGGGGGTCAGCGGCGTTTTCCGCCCGGGCTCCCCGTTCTCGCTGCCGGTCAGCGAGCTCGAGAAGCTCCCCGGTTTCTGGCGCGACGCCGAGAAGTCGCGCGAGGAGGCGAGGCGCCTGCTGAAGGAAGCGGGCGTTTCCAATCTCAAGATCAAGCTGCTGAACCGCCAGCTCGGCGAGCCGTTCACGCCGGCTGGCATCTACTTCGTCGACCAGATGCGACGGATCGGCATCGAGGTCGAGCACGCGATCCTCGAGACCAAGCTGTACTTCGATGCGCAGGGCAAGGGTGACTTCGATGTCGTCGTCACCAACGTGGCGGACTTCATCGACGACCCGAACGCACAGTTCAACACGCTGCTCAGCTCCAAGAAGTCAGCCATCTCGTGGGCGCGCCACACCGACAGCAAGGTCGACGAGCTCTACGACCGGCAATCGGGAACCGTCGATCCCAAGGAGCGGCTGAAGATCGTCAACGACCTCGAGCGCCACCTGCTGGTGCAGGCCTACAGTGTGCCGCTGCTGTGGTATCAGCGCATCGTGGTCAACCACAAGAAGGTTAAAGGCTGGGAGCTACAGCCGAGCCACTTCACCGGCCAGAAATTGCTCGGCGTCTGGCTCGATCAGTGACGCGGATGAGTGCCGACAGAACCAACAGAGAAAGACTGGGAGAGGAAGCGATGAAACGGATAGCAGTTGCCGCCGCCGCCGGTGCAGCACTGGCTGCGAGTGCTGGCCTCGGTGTCGCGCAGGCACCAAAGAAGGGCGGCATCCTCAATTACGCGGTCGTTGCCGAGCCGCCGACCTACGACTGCCACGCCACGGTAACCTTTGCGACGCTGCACCCGGTGCGCCCGCACTACAACGGGCTCATGAAGGTGGTCGGCGACGTCAACAAGAAGCTCGAAATCGTCGGCGATCTTGCCGAGAGCTACGTGTTGTCCAAGGACGGACTGACCTACACGTTCAAACTGAAAAAGAACGCGAAGTTCCACGACGGCACGGCGTTCACGTCCGCCGACATCAAGGCGAGCTACGAGCGCATCATCAAGCCGCCGGAGGGGGTCGTCTCGGTCCGCAAGGCACTGCACCTGGATATCGCTGCCATCGAGACTCCGGACGCCCACACTGTGGTCTTCAAGCTCAAGGCTGCAAACGGCTCGATGATCAACAACTTCGCCTCGCCGTTCAACTGCATCTATTCCGCCGCGGCCCTCGCCAAGGACCCGAAGTATCCCGAGAAGGAGCCGATGGGCACAGGGCCGTTCAAGTACGTAAAGTACGAGAAGGGCTCGTACTGGGAGGGCAAGCGCCACGACGGCTATCACGATGCGGGCAAGCCCTACCTCGACGGCTATAAAGCGTTCTTCGTGAAATCGAACGCGGTCGTGCCCGGCATCCAGGGCGGCCAGTTCGACGTCGAGTTTCGCGGCCGCACGCCCAAGGAACGTGACCAGCTCGTCGATTCGATGAAGGACAAGGTGACGGTCATGGAGGGGCCGTGGACGACGAGCCTGTTATTGACCTTCAACACTTCCAAGAAGCCGTTCGACGACGTCCGCGTGCGCCAGGCGCTGACGATGGCGCTGGACCGTTGGGGCAGTGCGGCGCCGCTCGCCAAGATCTCGATGCTGAAGCACGTCGGCGGCTTCACGCGTCCGGGCTCGGAGTGGGCGCTGCCGGAGGCCGAGCTCGTCAAGCTGCCGGGCTACGCCAAGGACGCCAACAAGGCGCGCGAGGACGCCAAGAAGCTCCTGGCGGCGGCCGGAGTGACGAGCCTGAAGGTCAAGCTCGTCAACCGCAACATCGCCGAGCCCTACACGCCGGGTGGAGTTTGGATCGCCTCGGAGTGGAAGAAGATCGGCGTCGAGACGGAGCACCTGCAACTCGAGAACAAGGCCTACTTCGAAAGCCAGAAGAATGGCGACTTCGATGCGACGCTCGAGTTCATCTCCGACTTCATGGACGACCCGAGCCTGCAGTTCGTCAAGTTCGTACCGAACTCTCCGAACAACAACTCGCGGGCGAAAGATCCGAAGCTGGATGAGCTGTTCGAAAAGCAGTCGCGCATCGTCGACGTGGCCGGGCGGCGCAAGGTGACGCACGAGTTCGAGAAGCAGGCGATCACGCAGGGCTACTCGTTCATGCTGTTCTGGTGGCAGCGCATCATCGTCATGAACAAGAAGGTGAAGGGGTGGGAGCTGCACGCCAGCCACTTCACCGGCCAGGATCTCGCCGACGTGTGGCTCGACCAGTAGCGCAGTCGTGACCCGCCCGGCCCCGGCCGGGCGGGGAAGCGGAGCACCCCATGTTGACGTTCCTCGTCCGCCGCCTGCTGCTGATCATTCCGACCATGGTCGGGGTGGCGATTGCCGTATTCTTCCTGATCCGCGTGATGCCGGGCGATGTGGTGGTCGTGAAGCTCAGGGCCGACGGCGCCGCGGTCTCGGAGGAGACGATCCAGGCCGAGAGGAAGCGGCTCGGGCTCGACAAGCCGCTCTACGAGCAGTTCGGCGAGTACCTGTGGGGCCTCGCCAGATTCGACCTCGGCAAGTCGCTGTGGACCGGGGAGAGCGTCGGCAGGGAGATCGCGACACGGTTCCCGGTGTCATTCCAGGTCGCCATCATGGCGACGCTGATCGCCGTGCTGATTGCGGTCCCGCTGGGCACACTTTCGGCGCTCTACCGCGATACCTGGATCGACTACGTGGTCCGGGTGCTCGCCGTCTCCGGCCTGGCGATCCCGTCGTTCTGGCTCGGGATGCTGATCATCCTGATGTTGCTGTCGGTCTTCAACTGGCTGCCGAAGATCGGCTACGTGTCGATTTTCGAGGATCCGGTCGCGAACCTCTCGGCGCTGATCTGGCCGGCGCTCTCGGTCGGCTATCGCTACGCCGCGGTCGCGACCCGCATGATGCGGTCGGCACTGCTCGAGGTGTTCCGCGAGGACTACATCCGCACCGCGCGCGCCAAGGGCGTGTACCAGAAGCTCGTGGTGCGCCGGCACGCCCTGCGCAACTCGCTGCTGCCGGTGGTGACGGTCGTCGGGCTCGAGTTCGCGTTCCTCATCGGCGGGCTCGTCGTCACCGAGCAGGTGTTCAACCTCAACGGCATCGGCAAGCTGTTCGTCGATGCGACGACGCGTGGCGACTTCAACCTGATCCAGGGTCTCGTGCTGCTGATCGCGATGATCTTCATCGTCGTTAACCTGATCGTCGATCTCATCTACGGCATGCTCGATCCGCGCATCCGGCTGAGCTGAGCCAGGAAGGACACGACCATGGCCAATGTCGCACATGTGGCGTCTGCGCCGGCCGACGCGATCCCGAAGCGGCCGAGCCTCGTCGGCACGTTTATCAAGCAGCAGCCGCTCGGCTTCGCGGGGCTGCTGGTCGTGCTGCTCTACGTCACCTTCGCGCTCGGCGCCCGCTGGATCGCGCCATATGACCCCGAGGCGGTCGACTTCGGCGCGATGCTCTCGGCGCCGGACCGCGAGCACCTCTTCGGCACCGACCAGTACGGCCGCGACGTGTTCAGTCGCATCGTCTACGGCTCGCGGACGGCGCTCGCGGTCGGGATTCTCTCGGCGATCACCGGCTGCTCGCTCGGCGCGGTGCTCGGCGCGGCGTCGGGCTATTTCGGCGGCCGCACGGACGCCATCATCCAGCGCTTCGTCGACATCATGCTGTCGTTCCCCATCATCGTCCTTGCGATGGTGGTGGTTGCGGTACTGGGCAAGCGCGTGGTGTTCGGTATCGACGTCAATCTCATCGCGGCGATCGCGCTGCCGTTCATACCCAAGATGGCACGCATCGCCCGCTCGTCCACGCTGTCGATCGTCGCGATGCCGTTCATCGATGCGGCGAAGGCGGCCGGATACTCCAGCAGCCGGATCGTCCTGCGCCACATCCTGCCGAACATCATCGCGCCCTACCTGATCATGGTGACGGCATTCATCGCGCAGGCGATCCTGCTCGAGGCCTCGCTCTCCTTCCTGGGGCTCGGGGTCACCGAACCGACGCCCGCCTGGGGCCTGATGCTCTCCGGCACCAGCGCCGATTTCTACAAGACCGCGCCATGGATGATCCTGTTTCCCGGCCTCGCGATCACGCTCGCGGTGTTCGCGTTCAATCTGTTCGGCGACAGCCTGCGCGACTGGCTCGATCCGAAGATGAAGGGGTAGGGGTGGCGCTCCACGTCGAGAGCCTGCCAGCCGCACAGCGGCGATTGTGGGCGGAGCTCGGCGGCACACCGAGCACGTTCACGCTGTGCGGCGGAACGGCGATCGGATTGCAGCTTGGCCATCGCCAGTCGGTCGATTTCGATTTTTTCGCCTACGATGATATCGATACGGCGGCACTTCGCACGCAGGTCGGGTACCTCCGCGGCGCGAGCGTCATCCAAGAAGCACACGCTGACGATGGAAGTAAAGTGCGGCCGAAAGGTACGTGTCTCCTACTTCGGCGTGCCGCTGTTGAAGCGCATTGCCGCAGCCGGCCGGCTCAGCCATCCGGCGATCCGGCTGCCCCCCTGATCGACCTCGCCGGGATGCAGATGGCTGTGATCACGCGCCGTGCGGAACCGAAGGACTACCGGGGTCTGCTTGCAATCTTCGAAAGGACGCGGATCGACGTCGTCGCCGCGCTGGCCGCGGGAAGCCGCATCTATGGCGCAGGGTTCAACCCGGTGCTGTCTCTGAAGGCTCTAGCTTACACCGCTGACCCGTCATTGGCCTCCCTCCGCCGGAACGAGCGGGATCGACTGCGCGCGCTTGCCGCCGCGGTTGAGATCGAGGGATTGCCGAAGCAGGTGCGTGGGCTGTCGTTGGCGAGGCTGCGCGCGCTATGTGGACGGCTTGTCCGCCCCCAGCATACCGCGCACAAATGCGATGCGGGCGGTGGCGCGACGCGTCATCTGGTTCGAGAAGCGATCGGCGGCACTCGCCGACCCGCGGCGCTTCTTCGCCTATGTGATGGCCTACGGCTCGCTCGACGACGTCGCAGCGGTCATCGAGGCGGTCGGTCGCGATGGGCTGCGCTGGGCCGTCGATAACGCACCGCCGGGCGTGATCGACCGCCGCTCCTGGCACTACTGGAACCTCGTGCTGTTCGGCGACGATGCGCGGCCGCTGCCGCGGCGCTTTCCGGACGCTCCGGGTCTCGGATTTCCGGGCCGGTAGCCGAGGCACAGGCAAAGTCGGGTGCCGGCGCGGACAGCGCATGATCCTGTCTTGATCTCGCCACACGCGCGGATCAGACTCGCCCTTGAAGGGTCGTTCCTCCGCGTGAGATCACAACCTCGGTTGTGGGCTCGTGCACGGCGAGCGGCCCTTCATGAGTTTTCAGGGCGCCGCGCCGCTCATGGCAGCAGCGCCTTCTTCACCTCGAACACCTCCATGATGCGTGCGCCGCGGTGCGGGCCGTCGACGACGAACGTCCACTTGCCCTCCGTGAACGTGTCGCACATCTTCACGCCCTTGATCAGGATCCAGTGGCCCTCCTTGGCCTTGTGGATGGCGAGGATGTAGTGCGCCCAGGCATTGCGCGGCTTCTGCATCCACTGCCAGACCGTCGGGCGTTCCTTGCGCGGCCGGCTCATGAAGCCCGCCACCAGCTCCATGCGGTACCCGAACGCGGCGAGCGCCGCCTCGACCTCGTCGGCATAGGTACCGCGCACG
>Ga0209398_1001201_pt1 | contig 13919 bp, 12 predicted proteins | sample AshMeaBigSpring_FD_184125 | JGI IMG/M metagenome (GOLD analysis project Ga0209398, IMG submission 184125) | Groundwater microbial communities from Big Spring, Nevada to study Microbial Dark Matter (Phase II) - Ash Meadows Big Spring (SPAdes)... | ecosystem: Environmental > Aquatic > Deep... | reverse complement strand
CTCCCAACGATCGCCAACCTGGTCAGCGCGGCGGCTCGGCAGGAGCCTCGCCCTCCCAACGATCGCCAACCTGGTCAGCGCGGCGGCTCGGCAGGAGCCTCGCCCTCCCAAGGCTGCTACGTGCAGCGGGGCGGTTTTATTGTTTCCGCACGCGGTGCGTGACAACCCGATTGGGTTTCGTGGTTCCGGGAGGGCGAGGCTCCCGCCGAGCCGCCGAGGCCCAGGCTTGGCACCTACCAGAGGGACCAGTCCTGCCAGGCAACGACGTACAGACCCAACAACAGGTTTGTCACGGCGTGGGCCGTCACGCAGGTCCAGATGTCGCGCGTCCGCGCCTGCAACCCGGTCACCAGGCTGAACCAGACCACCGCCGCGAAGAGCTCGGCCGGGTGCGAGAGGGCCGCGTACACGGCACAGGACGCGACCGCCGTGGCGTTCACCTGTCCCCACGGAACCTTCCACCACTCGGCGTCGATCATGATCCGCAGCAGGAAACCGCGGAGAAACATCTCCTCGATCAGCGGGACAACGACCACCAGGCCGACGAAGCGGACCAGCAGGAACGCGGCCAAACCGAGTGGCGCGTCGCCGAGTGCCGCCAGCGGGTCGTAGCCGGCCCGCTGGCCCAGCCCGAGAAGCGGGCCGAGTCCCAGCGGTGCCAACCATCGCTGTTCCAGCTGCAGCCGGCACAGGCCCACCCAGGCCACGACGCCCACCGCGCCCACCAGCACCGCCAGCAGATGCGCGCGGCCGGTGGGCGCCGGGTAGCCCGGCAGGACCAGCCAGATCGCGGCCGCGGTGGTCGCCAACCGGAGCGTGTAGTAGATCGGGTATCGGTGGCTGCCTGCGTCCGTGGCCGCGCCCGGGGGCCGGGCGATCGGGGTCCCGTCGGCCGCCGATGCGTCCGACCGGGGCTCGAACTGTCCGGCCGCCAGGTAGACCGCCAGGGGCAGCACGAAGACCACCCAGCGATGCCGCGCCAGCAACCGCTGGCGCCATCCGCCGCTCGGCGGCGACCCGGCATCAACCGGCGACGTGCTGCCCGATGCGGACTCGCTCATGCTGCACAACCCTAATTGGCGCCAGCCATTGCGTCAAGAAATCTCGGCTCCCCCCGTTCGTGCGGGGGCCGGTGTCCGGTGCGTTACGATCCGTGAAGATTGCTTAAACGGTCAATTTGCCCTAGCCCGACTGTCGAAATGGATTAAGATGTCGACGCAACGGGTTGCCTTCACGGCTCCCAGGATCCCTGCCGAAGGGACCTGCGCCCCGCGGCACCGACCGGTCGCGTTCCATCCTCGCGACGGTGGCCGCCACCGATGGGCCTGCGGGTCGCCGTTTTTTTCCTCGAGACGCGCCCAGACCGGGTAGCTGCTGAACGATGAACCTGAAACAACTGCGAAATATCGGGATTTCCGCCCATATCGACTCGGGCAAGACCACGCTGAGCGAGCGGATCCTGTTCTATTCCGGCCGCATCCACAAGATGGAGGAGGTCCATGGCGGTGGCGCAGGCGCCACGATGGACCACATGGAGTTGGAGAAGGAGCGCGGCATCACGATTACCAGCGCCGCGACCAGCGTGGAATGGGACGGGCATTTCATCAATCTGATTGATACGCCGGGCCACGTCGATTTCACGGTGGAGGTCGAGCGCAGTCTCCGGGTATTGGACGGCGCGATCCTCGTGCTGTGCGGGGTCGGGGGCGTGCAATCCCAGTCGATAACCGTCGACCGGCAGATGAAGCGATATCACGTGCCCCGCCTGGCGTTCATCAACAAGATGGACCGCACGGGGGCCGACGCGCGGCGGGTCTGTGCCCAGTTGCGGGACAAGCTGGCGATCGACGCCGTGCTCGTACAGCTGCCGATCGGGGCGGGTGAAACGTTCGAGGGCGTCATGGACCTGATCTCGATGGAGGCGGTCTGGTTCGACGGCTCGGCGGGCGAAAAGGTCCGCCGCGGGGCGATTCCCGCCGCCATGCAGGAGGAGGCCGCCGCGGCTCGGCAGCAGATGCTCGAATCGCTCTCCATGTACAGCGACGAGCTGATGGAGCTGCTGTTGTCGGAGGAACCGGTGCCGGAGCAGCTGATCCACGAGCTGCTGCGCGAAGTCGTCCGCGGGGAGGAGATGACGCCGGTCTTCGTGGGGTCGGCCTACCGGAACAAGGGTGTGCAGCTGTTGCTGGACGCCGTGGTGCGCTACCTGCCCTCGCCGCTGGACCACACGATCAAGGCCCGCAGTTATACCCACCCCGACACGCCGTTTCCCCTGGAGCCCGATCCGGCCAAACCGCTGGTGGCGATGGCCTTCAAGATCGTCGACGACCCCTATGGCCAGCTGACCTTCACCCGCATCTATCAAGGCACGCTGGAGAAAGGTCAGATGTACTTCAACCAGCGCACGGGCAAGAAGGACCGCTTCAGCCGCATCCTGCGGATGCACGCCGACAAGCGGGAAGAGATCGACAGCGCCGCCGCCGGCGACATCGTGGCGGTGATGGGGATCGATGCCGCCAGCGGCGACACGTACGCGGCCGAGCCGAAATACTGCACGCTGGAGAACATGTATGTCCCGGAACCGGTGATCCGGGTGGCGATCAGCCCCGCGCAGCGGGCCGACGCCGACCGCCTGGGCAAGGCCCTGCAGCGATTCCGCAAGGAGGACCCGACCTTCCGCGTGATGACCGACGAGGAAACCAGCGAGACGCTGATGGCGGGCATGGGCGAACTGCACCTGGAGATCTACGTCGAGCGGATCCGCCGCGAGTACAAGGTCGCGGTCGAGGTCGGCGCGCCGAAGGTCAGCTACCGCGAGGCGCCCACCCGGGCGGCCGAATTCAACTTCAAGCACAAGAAGCAGACCGGTGGTTCGGGCCAGTACGCGCACATCGTCGGCCGCTTCGAGCCGCTGCCGGACGACGCGGAACAGCCGTTCGAGTTCGAGGAAAACGTGGTCGGCGGCCGCGTCCCGAAGGAGTACATCCCGTCGATCGAGAAGGGGTTCCGCGATTCGCTGGCCAAGGGACCGGTGGCCGGTTACCCGATCCTGGGCGTGAAGGCGATCCTCGAGGACGGGTCGTATCACGAGGTGGACAGCAGCGATATGGCGTTCCAGATCGCCGGCCGCTACTGCTTCCGCGAAACGTTCCTCGAGATGAAGCCGGTGTTGCTCGAGCCGGTCATGAAGATCGAGGTCGAGTGCCCGGGCGAATTCCAGGGGGCCGTGACGGGGGACCTGATCAGCCGCCGCGGGATGATCGTGGTCACCGAGAACCAGGGCTCGCTGGCGGTGATCATCGCCGAGGTGCCGCTGGCCGAGACGTTTGGCTACTCGACCGACCTGCGCAGCCAGACCCAGGGGCAGGGTACCTTCACCATGGAGCTGGCCCGCTACCGCCGCGTCCCGGCCAAGATCCAGGAGGAGCTGGTGGCGGCCAAGAAGAAGGCGGAACTGGTCGGCGCGTGACGACGTCGCGGACCCGCACGTGCCACAGGCTGTCCCAGCTCTCGCTGGGTCGGGCCGCAGGAAAAATCTGCCGCGGGAGCGCTCGCCCGTGGTCGCCGTCCGCGCGGCACAAACCGGACGCTCAAAACGGGGGCGTGTTTCCAGGTAACCGCTCACAACCCGATGGCAGGTTTTCCCTGATTCCAGGGGGTCAGGTCCATGTTGTCGGCCAGCGCGTCTCCGCGAGGTCGATTAGATCGGCCGAAAAAGGGACCAGACCCCGGCCCGTGAACGGTTACTGTTTCCAGGAGGGCGCGGCACCTGCCGAGCCGCATGCCGGCTCGACGCACCGGCTCGGCGGGAGCCTCACCCTCCCCGGATCGTGCCGCGATTGCTGGATGGCCTGCGGTCAGGGGACCGGATCGGGCGGCACGGGCGGCAACCACAAGCCCCGCAGGCGCGCGAGGTCGGCGCGCCAGCGTTCGGCCTGCTGCTCGTCCAGTTCCGCGGCCACCTCCGCCTGCAGCAGATCGAGCTGCCGCTCGACCTGCGGCTGAGCCTGGCGGCGGATCTTCAATAGCTCGCCCTGCCGCCGCTTGAGCACCTCCCGCACCCGCACCGTCTGCTCGTCGCTCAGCCCCAGCCGCTTCTGCAGACGCGCGGAGATCTGCTGCGGCGCGTGGTCGGGATGGCGGACGAGCTGCAGCGCCCGCTGGCGGACGGTCCACAACGCGCCGGCACCTCCTACGACGACCCCCGATGCGAAGAGGACGCCCGCGAGCAACAGCGTCAGCCAGCGACGCCGCGGGGGCGGGGGCAGGGCGGCCGATGCGGCCGAGTTTCCTGGTGGTGGAGCCGTTTCCGCGTTCATTGCATCACCATCCGCAACGGTTCCAACAGCCCGATCAGCGGATCGGACAGGCTGTGCCAGATCTGCAGCAGGGCCACGCCGGCCAGCGCGGCGGCGCACGCGGCCGTGCCGCTCAGCACGAGCCACGGCAGTTCGGGCGGCCGGCGCAGGCTCCGCCGGCGGATTTCCGTCAGCACGCCGTCCACCACGTCCACGCGCGGCGCCGTTCGACCGGCCGGGCCGGCGGCCAACTGTTCGAAACGCTCCCAGGCATCGTTCATCGCGCGGGCTCCTCCAGCAGTCTCTTCAGCCGCTGCCGCGCCCGGTGGGCCTGCACCTTGACCAGCGTGCGCGACCATCCAGTGCGGCGGGCGGTCTCCGCCACGTCGCATTGTTCGAAGTAGATCAGCGTCAGCACCAGGCGGTCGCGCGGCGCCAGCCGGGCCACCAGCTGCCGCACGTGCTCGGCCTCGTCCCGCCCCGCTGCCGGATCGTCGGGCGTGGCGGCTGATTCTTGCGCGTGCAGGCTCAACTGGACCACCGAGCGGCGGCGGGCTTGCTGTTTCCAGTACTTGTACCCCGTGCGCGTGGCGATCCGCATCAACCAGTGCAGCAGGGGGGCCCGCCCGCCATAGCTCCGCAAATGCAGGTAGGCCTGGACAAAGACCTCCTGCACCAGCTCTTCAAAATCGTTCCGCTCACGGGTGAAATGCCAGAGGTGGTCGCCGATCGCCTGCTGGTAGCGCCGCACGATCCGCGCGTAGGCCTCGCCGTCGCCGCCCAGCGTCGCCTGGATGTCGCGGCGGTCGGCCTGCTCGACGCTGCCGCCCAGGACGGTTCCCGCCGTGGCACCGCGGCTGGCCGCAGCCGTCTCGGCAGGCCCTTGCCCGCTGGCCGGGCCGCGCGACAACAGGGCGCAGAGCGCCCGTGCCGCCAGCCGGCTGCCGCCTGGCAGCACCCCCGTCCGCGCAGCAGCACGCCTGGCCCGCGATCGATCGATCACGGGCCAGGCGGCGATGCCGGACGGCACGGCCCAGGAGATCATCGGCTGGTCAGCTTCTCCAGGTACTGATCGACCGCTTGCTGCTGGTCGCTGCGAAAACGGTCGATCCGCTCCACCTGCTGCTCGGTGAGGATGGGCCGCAGTTGAGCGCGGATGCTGGCCCGCATGACCGCGGCGTCGCCGATGGCCTCTCCCAGCTGGGATGCCGCCTTGCGGATCGCCGGCTCGTCGGTCGCGCCGGCGGTGACGGCCGTGTCGAGCGCCCGCCGCCCGCGGACTACGTTCCTGGCCGCCTGGCCGATCTCGACCCGGTGCTCGCGCAGCACGGACACCACTTGGGTGCGTTGTTCGTCCGTCAAATCGAGCTCGCTGCGCAAGACCATCATCCGTCCCAGGCTGCCGGAGATCAGCTTGCCCAGCGGCGTCGAGCGCCAGGCGGGTCCCGGCATGGGGTCGGCGGCCCGCGCGGCGGGCGCGGCGGCCAGCAGGGTGACGGCGGCCACTGCCGGCAGCACCAGTGCATGGAATCTCGTCGACATCATCGTCTTCTCCTGTGAGGTGGGGTTCCCGTTCTGATCGTGCCCGGCCGCGGCCGTCGGCTGGGCCTCTGTACACCCGTTATGTGCCCACGGGAGCCTCCAAGGTTACAGGCCGCGGATCAAGCGCGCCACGACCGCGACCAGCGGCATCAGGCCCGCCGCCACGGCCACGACGACGATGGCCCGCGGCGGGGGGACCCGCCGCACCCGCCAGGTCAGCGGGGTCAGGGCCAGTGTGACCAGACCCACCACGAGCGCGACAAAGAGCAGCACGCCCGAGAGGACCTGCAGACTCAAGGGCCCGCAAAAGCGGACCAGGTAGGCGCGGCTGAGCAGCGCCCCGGCCTCGGCGACCAGCGTGGCCAGCAGGCACAGGGTCCAGGCGACCGTGACCGCCTCGGCGGTGCGACTCTCTCCGGGCCGGCCGGATGGTGCCGATTTGCGGACTCGGCGGTCTCGTCGTGACACGTGATCCCGGCCCCCTCCCGGCGCCCAGGACAAAGGCGCGGCGACCTGTCGGAAACCTGGCTGACCGTTCAGCCGACGTCATTGGACGCGGCCGGCGGGACCTGCGTCAACCGGCCCGCCGGCTCGGGTGGTCTGCCTCGCGCCGCCGCAGCACCGGTCCGGCCCCGCACGCCAAGCGATTTGCCCTTCCGCGATTCCTGACCTACGTTTCCCATGGCAGGTTGATTTCCTTGTCCCAAGACAACCGGCCACAGGCCCGAATGGGCCGGAGGGTCGAATCGCGCGAAGGTTCTCTTCACGCAGACCCGGCCAGACGTGCTCTCCGAATTCCGTGGTCAACGTGTGCCGACGGTTCCGGCAGGTTGCTCGGCCGCAAGGTTCGACGTTGCGGGACCGTATGCCCGCCGCCCGCGGGCGGCCGGGTAGGAACGTGCGCGGCGGCGAAAGCGGTGGTGCCTGGACGACGAGGTAGCAAGGGGGGTCGAGGCCACGTGTCCGTCGCTCAGCCAGCCAGCCCGAGGACCAGCCGCTACCGTGCCCTGCACGAGGTCGCGTCCCGGCTGCGCAGCGAATGCCAGGAGCTGGAGTCGTTCGCCGGGCGGTGCTTCCACCAGTTGGAACAGGTGCGGGAGGCGTTGAGCGACCGGGACCGGCGGTTGAGCGCCGGGCAGGTGTCGCTCGACGCGGCCTGCGCGCAGCTGCACGCTGAGCGGGCGGCGCTCGAACAGGCCGGCGCGACGGCGCGCGACGACGCGGCGCAAGTTCGCGTGGCCGAACTGCTGGAGGAACGCGAGGCGCTGGAGTCAGAACTGGAGTTGGTGCGCGAGCGGGCGGCCAGCCTGGCGGCGGAGTTGGCCGAGCAGCAGGAGCGGCTGGCCGACGACCGGACGAACTGGGCGACCGAACTGAAGCAGCTGCGGCAACTGATCGAGCAACGGACCGAACTGCGGGACAACGTGCGGCCGCCGGCCTTGTGCCGCGAAGCCGACCCGGGACCGACGGCCCAGGCCGCGCGGGACGTGGCGGCCGAACCGGCCCACGCCGACCCGGTGCTCGAATCGGTGCTGGCCCAGTTCGCCCTGCTGCAGCGCGACGCCTCGCGGCGGCGCTGCCAACTGGCGCACTGAATCGCCCTGCGTGATCCTGGGAGATACGGGACGAGATAACAAGAGGTGCACGATCTGGGGAGGGCGAGGCTCCTGGGAGGGCGAGGCTCCTGGGAGGGCGAGGCTCCTGGGAGGGCGAGGCTCCTGCCGAGCCGGTGCGTTGACCGGGTTAGCCCGGACGATTCATCAGCCGCAAGCGCGCTAGCGTCCGGTTTTGGTGGAATCGGGGAGAACCGGACGCTAGCGCGTGCCGGCTGATGTGCGCGGCGATTTTGGGAAGATTACCACAACCTGTTTCTCTGCTTCGCCTTGCAACTTTACTCGTTAGGGTAAGCGTTCACGGGTCGGGGTCTGGTCCATTTTTCGGCTGATGAACTCGACCTCGCGGATACGCGCCGGCCGAAAACATGGACCTGACCCCCTGGAATATCCCTCGTTAGGTTGATGAAAAATCCGGGTTAGCGGTTCGGCGGGAGCCTCGCCCTCCCTGGAATATGAAACCCCATTTCGCTGCGCCGCGCGCCGGCACCCGGTGCGCCGCGCGAAGCAGGGGAGATTTTGGCAGGATGCCCCGGAGGCGCACGCCATGTCGCATCGACCTTCCACCCGCCTGACCTGGATGCTCCTGGCCTGCGCCTTGCTGGCCGTGGCCGCGGCCTGGACCACGCCAGACGTACCCTTGGGGGCCGGCGGCGCGGCCCTGTTGGTGGTCACCTTCGTCTGGCGTGTCCGGCGCCGTGCGCCGCAGGCTGTCGCGGCCGACCCCGCCGCGGCATCAGCCGGCGCGACCCCGCCCGCCAGGCAGCGCGTCGATGCCCCGCGCAGCGGATCAGCGTCACGGGTGCGTCGGCCTTCGAGCGTTCCGCGGACGGAGCAGCAGGCGCTGATCGACCAGATGCTGCAGCAGGGCCGTTACACGCTGCTCTTGCGGCGCCAGCTGGTGGGGAACCTGGACCGCGAACAGCTCGAGCACACGCTGGAACTGCTGCACGAAGCGATGGCCGTGGTGCCGGAGGGAAACGTGCGCATGGCCCAGCCCGATTGGGATGCCGTGCCGGGCCACCAGGAACCGGCACCGGGCCGGCTGGTACACGTGGCCCCGCTGCTGCTGGACCGCTATGCCGTGACCAACGCCGATTACCAGAAGTTCGTCGACGCGGGCGGGTACCAGGAGATGCCACTCTGGGCGCCGGAAATCTGGCCCGGAGTGCTGCAGTTCGTCGACCGCACGCGACACCCCGGCCCTCGCGACTGGACGCAGGGCGCGCACCATCCCGACCTGGCGGACCATCCGGTTGTCGGTGTCAGCTGGTACGAGGCGGCGGCCTATGCCCGGTGGGTCGGCAAGCGGCTGCCGACCGACGCGGAATGGGTCAAGGCGGCCAGCTGGCCGGTGGCCGTGGGCGGTGTCGAACTGGAACAGCGTCGCTACCCGTGGGGCGAGAGCCTGGACGAGCGGAAGGCGAACGTCTGGTCCACCGGTGCCGGGCGTACCGTGCCGGTGACGGCGCTGCCCGCGGGGTCGAGCGTCAACGGCATCGTTCAACTGATCGGCAACGTCTGGGAGTGGACGACGGGCGATTACGGCATGTGGCACCCACCCAGCCGTTCGATCCAGGCGCCGCAGCCGCTCAAGAGTCTCCGTGGCGGTGCGTTCGACACCTACCTGGAACACCAGGCGACCTGCGATTTTCAGAGCGGCGACAGCCCGCTGGCGCGCAAGCACAACATCGGTTTCCGCTGCGCGATCAGCCTGTGCGACCTGGCCCTGTGGACCGCCGAGGAGGCGTGCGGCGAGCAGCTTGTTGCGCTCGACGACGCGCGGCAGCTCGAACGTGAGGAATCCCTGGCATGAGAACACGCACCGCGATGCCGCTGGACTCCGTCCGGCTGGCGCAGTTCGCTGTTCCCTTTCCCTGTCATATCTGCGGCAGCGAGAACACGCTGGCCGCGACGCTCTGCCAGCATTGCAGTGCGCCGATGTCGATCGCGCACCAGGTGCGGGAGACCGGGATCGCGCCGCATGTCGTGACGGTCCTGGGTTCGTCGGGCGCCGGCAAGACGGTCTACCTGGGAACGCTGTTGGACATGTTGTCCCGCGAGCGGGCGCCGTTGCAGCTGACTTCGCGCGGGGCGTATTCGCTCTCCCTCCAGCAGAACACGATGTCGGCCCTGGCCCGCTGCGAGTTTCCCAGCAAGACACCCAGCGAAGCCGACTGCTGGAACTGGGCGCACTGCCAGGTTCGCGATCCAGCCGATCGGCGCCCGATCGAACTGCTCGTGCCCGACATGGCGGGCGAGGCGATGCAGACCGAGGCCGATCATCCGTTGACCTTCCCGGTGATTCGCCAGCTGCTGGGCAGGTCCGAGGGCGTGATGGTGATGATCGACGCCCTGGAGGCCGGCACGGGCGGCAGCAGCCAGGAGTTTCTGGTGATGAAGATGCTCAGCTACCTCAGCCAGCTGCGGACTGACCGCCGGAGGAAGAAGCCCGATACGCGCCCCGTGGCGCTGATCCTGACGAAGGCCGACCAGTGCGAGGATTGCTTCGAGGATCCGTCGGGGTTTGCTCGCCGGCGGCTGCCGGGGCTGTGGAAGTTGTGCCAGCAGCACCTCCAGAACTGTCACTATTTCGCCAGCGGCGTGGCCGGCTGCTGCGCCTGGCAAGTCGAGTTCGGGCGCCAGCGGGTCCGCGTCCCGCTGCGGCTGGAGCCGCGGGGGATCGTCGAGCCGTTCGTCTGGCTGGTCCGGCACCTGCAGAAGTAGTCCTCGGGCCATGGCTATCGAACAGGCGATCTTCACGTCGGCCCGCTCGAGCCGCAGCGAGGGCTACCACTTGGTGGCGACCAGCCCCGGTGTGACGCCGGACGACGCCCGCGAGCTGGTCGCCTGGGGACCCACCCACGATTCGCTCGCGGCTGCCGGCGTGGAGGCGGCTGCGCGGGCCGGGCGGCGTCCGGTGAGCGTGAACTTCTTTCCCCTCCCCAGCGGTGCGTTCTGCGTCTCCCGTACGACCCATGCCGGTCCGGAATACAGCGGACGTCGCGGCCCGCAGGTCTACACTCAGTGCCTGGTGGTGCCCGCGGACACGCTCGCCCGCTTCGCCAATAACGCGTTCCGTCTGCTGGAGGCCGCCACGGCAGCGGGACACATCCGCGTAATGTCCAATGTGCCGCAGCGGCTGGACCCGCTGGTGCTCCCCGGCCGCGCGTCGCCCGTCAGCCTGTCGCTGCTGGACCGACTCTGCTTCCACCCTGGTGCGCGGCGACTGGCAGCTGTGCTCCGCGTCGCCCTGAGCTGTCGTTGCCTGGGGATTGTCGGCGCCGAGAAACCGGAACGGTTGCTGGCAGGGGCCATCACCCTGGTTCCGCCCGAATGCCGCACGCAGTGGTCGTTCAGCACGGGGCTGAAGGTTTCCGCCCAGCGCCCGTTCCGTCTGACGGCCGTGGACGACGACCCGGTGCAGCGTCGCATGCTGCTGGAGCGTGAGGCGGCTTCGCTGCTGGACATGCAGGGCGAGTTGCCGGACGAGTTGGACCTGGGAGAGGGCTGGGCGGCGCTGGTCTACCAGACGATGTCGGCGGGCAACCTGGGGCAGCTGGCCGCGCTGCTGCAGCAACCGCACCCCGGGTTGCAGTTGGAACAGCTCGACGGACTGGCCCGCGGCTGGCTCGCGCAGGCCCGATCCGCTTGCTTCGGGCAAGCGCCTCCCGCAGAGGTGCCGGACTCAACCGCGGCGCCGGCCGAAGCGGCCGGAGCGACACACGCGGGCCCGCTGCGCGCCGCCCCCCGACCGCGGCAACACACCCACCCCGCCCACGAGCGCTCCGCCGTGGGACTCGCCCCGCGGGCAGGGGCCGCCCCCCGCCCCGTCATCAACCGGCCCGCCGCGGCCCTCGATCCGGGGTGCCAGGAGTTGATGGACCAGCTGGAACAGATCGATACCTGCGTGCTCGAGGCGATTCGCGGCGACTACGCGGCACTGGACCGCCTGCGCGGGCTGTGGCCGAACGTCGCCCGCAAGCTCGATCCGGGCCTGGTTCAGGAATCGCGCGAGCAGTACCTGCAGTACGCCCTCTCGGCCTGGCTGGAAGAGTCCGGCCAGGCGGACATGCGTGACGCCTCCCGGGCCGTCTTCGCGCTGGACGTGCTGACGACCCTTTTCGAATGAGACCGGGAGAGGTCCCTACGAAGAACCGCTCCCCCGCATCGCCTCGCGGAACTGGGCGAACAGGTAGTGGCTGTCGTGCGGCCCGGCCGAGGCCTCGGGATGGTACTGCACGCTGAACGCCGGGGCGGAACGGTGCCGCAGGCCGGCAATCGTATGGTCGTTCAGGTTGCGGTGGGTGATTTCCAGTTCCGCCGGCAGCTCCTCCTCCTGTACGGCGAAGCCGTGGTTCTGCGAGGTGATCTCGACGCGGCCGGTTGCCAGGTTCAGCACCGGCTGGTTCGCGCCGCGGTGGCCGAATTTCAGCTTGAAGGTGCGGGCCCCCATGGCCAGCGCGAGCAGCTGGTGCCCGAGACAGATGCCGAACACCGGCTTCTGACCCAGCACGCCGCGAATCGTCTGCACGGCGTAGTCCAGCGGCTCCGGGTCCCCGGGACCGTTGGAGAGAAAGACACCATCGGGATCGAGTGCCAAGACGTCGGCGGCCGTCGTGTCGGTGCCGGGGAGGATCGTGACGCGGCACCCCAGGTCGTGCAGGTGCCGGGCGATATTCCACTTCATGCCGTAGTCGAGCGCGACGACGTGCAGCGGCTGGGCGGCCGCGGCCGACCCGGGTGCCCGCTCGTGCGACCGCGCCAGGGGATTCAAGCCCTCGGTCCACTCGCGGGACCCGGGCGGCACCACCTCACGCACCAGGTCCCTGCCCACCAGTCCCGGACTGGCCTGGGCCTTGGCCACCAGCCGGGCATCGTCGGCATCCTCGGTCGACAGCACGCCCTTCATCGCGCCCTGTGTGCGGATGCGCCGCACGAGGGCGCGGGTATCGATCCCCTCGAGGGCGACAATCCCGTGCCGGCGAAGGTACGCATCCAGCCGCTCGCACGCCCGGAAATTGCTCGCCCGGCGGCTGAACTCGCGGACCACGAAACCCGCCAGATGCGGCCGGCTGCTCTCCGCGTCCTCCGGGTTGACCCCGTAGTTGCCGATCTCGGGATAGGTCATTGCCACGATCTGCCCGCGGTAGCTGGGATCGGTGAGGATCTCCTGGTACCCCGTCATCGACGTATTGAAACAGACCTCGCCATCCACCTCGCCGGGCGCACCGAGCGCACCGCCGGTATAAACAGTACCGTCCTCGAGGGCCAGTTTTGCCGTTCGTGTCATGATGTGTGGCTGCTCCCCGCCGCGTGGTCTGGTCGACCCTGCGGTAACCGTTCACGGTCCGGGGTCTGGCTCATTTTTCGGCGGGACAACCGCACGGCGTCGTTGGACGCTGCTGCCGAAAAATGTGCCTGACCCCTTGGGGTGCAGTAAGTCAAGCGCCCACCCCGTGAACGGTTACACCCTCCGTCGAACAGGTCGAATTATTCACCAACCGCCTGGCCCGCACAAGCAAACGCGGCGGGTGTCGATGGTGTCGCGTCGGTCAGTGTCCCTAAAGTCGTCCGCCGGGGTCTCCCGATATCCTTGCTAAGGCTGTGGGTCTCCGGGCCGAACAGATTAAAAGAATTTGTGAAGTTCGGACAGCCATTGGGAGAGGGTCCTGCTGCGGCGAGCAGGTACCCTCTCTTTTTTTTGGGTATTCGGACTCGTCAGTGGGTTAGCTGGGGGCTTTGCCCTCAGACCCCCAAGGATTTTGCGAGGCATGAATCGGGCGTTCGAGGGTGTCAGAGAGGCGGTTTGCCTGCTTCGCTGTTCGGACATGCCGCATGAGCGTTTGCGACAACCACTTTGCTCAGACTTGCTTACGTCGCTACCACCTTTGTCCAGTTCGGTGGCGGTGACCCTGATCGCGGACGCATAACGCCATAAGTCGCCATGGTCGCTGAGGTCGCAAACGGCGACCCCTCCCTGGAACGTATAGCTGTCATCTGACGGCATCACCCACACAAATCTCCCAAGAGCCCTTTTCTTGCGCCTCGCGGATTTGCGCTGGACACGCACATCGCGTGGCGAGGCCGCGTCGCAGGATGCTCTTCCGAGCCAGGAGCCCGACCCAAAGAGAGCTCCATCATCCTGGGCCGTGCGCGGGTCAGCGGGGTCGGGCGGATTGTAGCAGAGTGGGGCAGCCGCCCGCGGACGGTCGGGCGGAAGGTAACCGTTCACGGGCCGGGGTCTGGTCCATTTTTCGCCTCCTCAGCAGAATTCGTGGGTTCCGGGAGGCGTTCGGGAAGGCTTTGATAGGCGTTTTTCAGGCATTTCAGGGCAAAAAGAATGGTTTGCAATTGGATGGCCAAAAAGCGACCCCGACGGAGCGACCCGCCGGGGCCAGCGGGAGATTCTTCCCGCCCTGGCCTGGCTATCCCTTGCCGGGTTGCTCGCCAGCAGAGCCCGACT
>Ga0209398_1001199_pt1 | contig 13930 bp, 9 predicted proteins | sample AshMeaBigSpring_FD_184125 | JGI IMG/M metagenome (GOLD analysis project Ga0209398, IMG submission 184125) | Groundwater microbial communities from Big Spring, Nevada to study Microbial Dark Matter (Phase II) - Ash Meadows Big Spring (SPAdes)... | ecosystem: Environmental > Aquatic > Deep... | reverse complement strand
CACAATGCTTCTAATTCTAATACATTTGGTCCAATGGGTACATCAAAAATAAACGAATTAGTGTAGCACTGAGGATGAGAAGGCGTTAATGCAGCTACGGTACCACAAGCGACTGTTACAGGACGCAATGTCACCGTATGACATCCAGCAGCTAATCCAGAAGCATAAGGTGGCAATAATGGTAAATTTGAGAAAGCCCCTCCATCTATAGATATTTGTGTTGTAAACGTTGCAGTACTTAAAGCAGGACCTACAATATTGTTTAAATTACCATCACAACCTATAGCTACACTAGTAATATCTGCCAAATCAGGATATACAACAAAATCGAATGCATTGCTTTCACAAAGAGCAGGGCTAGGTGTGCCGGCTGGAATAATATTATAAGGCGCAGCTCCACATACACCAGTAGTAACATATCGTGCTCGAATATTGTGGCACCCAACAGGTACGGCTGCAGGCAATGTAGCAGCGTATGCTCCTCCATCTAAAGAGTATTGAATTGTAAATCCTGCATAGGCACAAGGACCATCTACACTTAAGAGTGAAGCGGTGCCACATTCATTAGTTTTATGAATATTAGTAATTACAGGTTTTATAGGAAATACAACTATATTTCTTAAATCAAAGCAGCCACCTCCTAAAATATTTGATACCTGAGTACAACCTGGTGTGGTACCTGGGGTGAAGGTAGTAGTGGCTGACCCAGTACTAGGTGCTACAGAACCAAATATATTACTGGTTTGTACAATTGGTAAATTGTTGCTAGGGTTTAATATGCCCGTACTCCAAGTAGTATTTGTTAATGCTGGCGTATTTCCAAAAGGTAGAGTGGAACCTCCCACACAAGTAATGAAATTACTAACTGGCGCACCAACTGCTAGAGAGATAGCGGGAGAAATCCCAGCGGCAGTACCACTAGTAGCTATACTTACAGTACCAGCCGAACCTCCAAAATTAGTTACAAGTACAATATAAACACTACCCGCAGTTACACTTATAGTACCGGATAAGGCAGTTGTAGTTGTTACTGCATAGCTACAAAGTAAAGGAGCAGAAGTGGTAATTGCACATTGCGTGCCTCCGGTTAATGCAGCTGTAGTAGTAGGTCCCCATATTGCTGCATCTACGTCATTTGATGGTGCATTATTAATAGTGACCGTCATAGATCCAGTAGTAGTAGCTACAAAGTAATACCAAGATGGGTTAGGTCTCGATAACAAACAGCCATAATTAGTAGCAGCAAGTGCACAACCTGCTGCACCTGTGGTATTAAGTGCATCAGTACCAGCACCGCATAATTGAGATGCTGCAAAGTTGTCTAAGTCGGTACACGACCCCATACCTTGAGCAAATATTTTAGACCCAAATAAGGTCATAAAAAACACAACTAATAAAAGTTGAAGGTAAATAATTTTTTTCATAATGTAATTTTTTATAGGTTAATTTGTTGTTTTATTTTTTTCTAAAAAGAATGTTTTTGACATTACACTTCCTGCAAGTCCTTCATTTTCAGCTTCGATTTCACAGTAAATTTTGTTATTAATGGTATATAGTTTCTTTCTATAATTAGCTGTTTCATCAGGGTATAGATTGAAATCAGGATTTAGTATTTTATTTCTATATACATCAGATACGCCTGATATTTCAAACAAATATACATTATCATTTTTCACATCGATCAAGGAATAATAACCATTTTTTAGCAACCCCATACCTCCATCGCAGTCAGCTGGAGCGTTCTTGGTTTTAAAGTCATTAAATACTTGGCTATCAGTACTTACATTTTGCGGTAGGTCTGTGCCAGTTTTAGTGGCATCATTTGATTGAGCGCTAGAATAAATTGGGATCATCCAACATAAAATAGCAAGAAAGAATAGATTTTTTTTCATTTTTTTATGATTTAAAGCTTAATTAATTTTACACAGCCCAGAACTGCCACTGTAAAGGTAGTAGTTTCTGCACCAAGCCCATCCCAAATAGTTTGATCTATATCTATAGTAATAGTCGTTTGGTCAGTGGCGGCATTATAACTGTATGTGGGAGTGCCTACAATTTGGCTGCCGTGGCAGGCCCATATTTTTTGTGGGCAAAAAACAGCTATACAGAGCAGTAAGCTGAGTGTGCATTTAAGTGCCAAAGAATGGCAGGTTTGATGCAAAAAAGGATAAAATTTTTTCATATAAAATGGGTTTAGAATTTTACTAAATTTTTTAGCGCTAAAGATAAACATTATTTTTTAAAAAAACAAATTTTTTTTATAAATTTTTGAAAATTATTTTACGAAATTCTTGGTATTGGTTTTGTTTCCATTTATCTAAAATGGGCTTATCATCGGTGAGAATGAGAATGGGTGGCTTGTTTGGTGCTTGTAGCACTATATTTTTATCACTCCCTATTCCTATAGGACATCCACTGAGAATGCAGCAAGAATTTACTCTTTTTACATCTATATTGTGAAAATCCGGCTTCTGGTCCTTAGCTGCCACTATTATTTGTTCTTGAAAATGTTCTGTTTGTTTTCCTTTCAAATCAATTTTGGCATATACGTCTTTGTGCAAATACGTATTAAATTTTAATGCATTACAAGTATTCATTATGCTTTGGGTGGCTCTGTTTTTAGCATAATTTATTTCATCAATAAAATTTATCATTACCACACCATAAGGGTTTAGAATATCTTTAATTTTTTTAAAACATTCAAAAGAATATCAGTAGTAGGTTGAGTGAGAGCAATATTCCTACTTTAAAAATCAAAAAAAGATTAAAGAATAAAGTAGCCAAAACGCCACCCATAGTAGAGATGGTATAGACGGCTGCAACTGATGACCCTGTATTGGAATTTTTTAGAGAGAGAATAGCAATGATAATTGGAGATACCATACCAAAGGCGAACATAATAGGAGAAAGAATAAGTAGCATACTGAGACTCACTGCTGGTTTTATAGGCAGGGGCATAAAGGATTCCATAATGAAACGGCCAAAAAAAGGTAACAGAAGCATATAAATAGTTGAAAAGAGTAGAATAAGGGACAATTTTTTATGAGGCATTTTTTGAGATAAAATTCCTCCTGCATAGTATCCCAAAGCTAAACCGCCTAAGGTGGCTGCTAATACTGCTGTCCAAACATAGATAGACATACCGAAATAAGGGGCGATAAGTTTTGCGGCTACTATTTCAGTAGCCATAAGGGCAGATCCTTCTAGGAAGGAGATAATATAATAAATAAATAAAAAATCCGAATTAATTGTATTTGCTTTTGTCATATAAAATATTTTATTTACGGATAGGGTTTATCAGGGATACCTCGCCTAGGCAGACATATACGCATAACATCTATTCCTTTCATCCTTGAATAGATTCAGTTTTATTATTTCAAGAAACCTAAGCCTATTTAGATAATCTTGAAGATAGTTATTATCAAGAAAAATAAATCCTTGTATCCAGTCGCGCAATCTACTTACCTTATTATTTAGATACTGCAAAGGAAATAGTTTTTCTGCTAGTTTTTGTACCCTTACTGCATCTATCTTTTTATGGACCTTCAAATTCTTATTACCTCGTGAGTTACAAGCACGAAGGCTAGTAGGACATACGACTTCTGTTAATTCGGTTTTGAGGGCAGATATTGGCTCTATATTTACAGTATGATGGTTCCCTTTAATAGCTGCCTTGGTATCACTACTTTCTCCTAAAACACAAGTGACCATAGGTGTAATTTGTTTTGCACTAGCTCCTCGTATAGTTGTTCTTAGCTTTCTTTTCCCTGCCTGCCATTCTAAATCAGTAATTACATTTTGAGAGGCAAATAGGGTGGATAATTCTATCTTTCTCATCTCTACCGGATTGTCCAAAATACGATTTAAATTTCTAGGCAAGGTTTTTTTATTGTAGCAAATATAGTACATTTTTTAAAAAAGCACCACTGATTTAATTTATAGCGTGGTAATAGAAAGGGATAATAAGGGTTATTATAAAGAAGGACTTAATGTCCTTTAAGCAGATGGAGAGAAAGCCTTTCCAGGTTTTTATGGTTTAGAAATAGAGTATAGCGATTTGAGTGATGAGCTGTTAGCATTACATTTATTTCACTGCCAGGGGCGAAGTAATGAAATTTCTCCACCGGTATTCTTTTGGGTAAGATGTAAATTAACCTAGAGGGCTGGTTCTCACCCCAAACAATGGCAGTTTTAGGTGGAGTAAAAGATTTGGACAAATTCAAAATACTTTGGTGGAATGGGGGGAATTTGATTCTCCATGAGCGAAGGATATTTTTAGTGGAATAGGTTAACTTATATATGACAGATTACTGGCTGGAGATATTGTAGGGCTTGGGAAAATATCAGGAGGAGAATTTGAAAATGTAGGTAAAGATGGGTCTAAACTTATTAAGCAAGAAGTAGAACTGGCTGCCAAGCCAAGGGGGTCTCATTTCGATCGCAATTCAGCTTAGTAAACCATTGACCCCAGAATCAGCATTAGAAATTTATGGCAAGAAAATTCTCCTTCATATCTATTTCTGTACTCATTTTCTGTCCTCAACGTAGTTTTTACTAGGACTGTGGGAGAAAAATTCCGTGCCTCAGTGCTATTTTGTATAATTTCCTTTCAGGGCAAAGTCTAACGCTGATTCCGGGTTTAAAAACAAAGACCGCAGCTACCGATTAGGCAAAAAAAAACCCATTCTAAAATGAATGGGTCTGTGGGTGGAGCTTATCGGAGTCGAACCGATGACCTCTTGCATGCCATGCAAGCGCTCTAGCCAGCTGAGCTAAAACCCCTAATGGGCTGCAAATATACAAAGAGTTTTTGAATGTGCAAGTATCTAACCATTTTTTTATGCTAAAAAAATCAGAACTCCATATCCCCACCCCGCTGTTCGCTGCTGAAAATTTTCTTTGGTGTCTTGGTATCGGATTTGCCAAAGCGATAAGAAAAGGAGAGGTTTAAAATACGACTTTCGCGCTTGCGAAATACCGATCCATCGAAATTATAGCCATCGCCGCAGGCCAGACCATTCATGGTGAGATTAAATTCCCGGGTGTTTAATACATCGCTGAGATTAGCACTGATGGTGCCTCGGCCATTGAGAATATCTATTTTATACCCCAGGTCCATCCCCCATCTCATATTGCCTTTTCCCTGCGGAAATACGAAGGGCGACATATAGTTTATGCTCCACTGCAGCTCCTGTGTCTTTCTTATCTGAAAAGTTTGGGCACCGCGGATACTCCAGTTATTTTGCCGCCGTTCAAAACTCTGACAATCGTCCTGCGAGTCGCCACTAATGGTTTTATAAAAGAATGAGCCATTGAGATTATAATTCCACCACTTGGTTATCTTACCTTTAATGCTTGGTTCTACGCCTGCCGTGATGGATTGATCCAGATTTCGCCAGCTCACGGTAGAGAGATTGTTTTCATCTATAGACCGCAAGCGCATGTGTACATCATGGGCTAGTCTTATATAGGTATTTACATTGATCACAGTGGAGCCCAAGTATTTTATGATAGAGAGTTCTAATGCATCGGTATATTCCGATTTTAGGTAGGGATTTCCCAGAAATTGATTATATGGATCATTGCGGGTATTGAAGGGATTTAGCTGCTCTATACTGGGGCGGTTTATACGGCGGGAATAACTGGCCTGCATATCATAACCGCCAGACGTCTTATAAGTGAGATAAACACTGGGAAAGAAACTCAGGTCTTGATATCCAGCCGCTAGGTTATTTATTTCCTGCCAGGTATTTACATCTATATATTCTCCCCTAATACCGGTTTGAAAAGACCAGGACTTCCAGCTATTGCTATAATTAAGATACGCGGCTGAAATGCGATCGGTATAGGTAAAATGATTTGTTTGGGAGAGGTCGGTAATATAAGTCTCAGATAAAGTATCTAATGTATGAGCCAGAAAATCATTGTCCATATTTCTCCATTGGTATTTGACACCGGCACTCAGCTTGTGTTTTTTATAAGGAGTGAAATTTACATCGGCCTGGGCAGTACTGAGCTTATTGATGGCCAGGTTTTCGCTATCTTCCAGCAAATCCGGTGCGCCGGTAGGTAGTCCATCCGGGAAGAAAAAACTGCGCTTATAATCGGCATCTGCGCCCTTCTTACTAGTGCTATATAAGCCGGAAAGATTTATATCGCCCTTATTATTTATAAATCGGTGCAGATAGCCTAGGGTGCCATCTATACCCCTGCTATCCTCTCCGGTATCTATATGCCTATCAAAGCGGGAATAGGGATTGCGGAGACTGTCCAGGTTCATATAGGAGTGCACATCAGAGGACCCGCCTGGTCCATAATTTACCATTATGCCGGCGTTCACCATATTGCGTTCGTCTAGGTCGTATTCGGCATTATAGGTGAGGCTGCTTCCATCGGTGTATTTATAGCCATAGGAATCCTGATGCAGATAGAAGGCATCATAGAAGGGTATGATAGCGGTAGAATCCGGCATGATAAGCGTATCGTTATAGAGGGTTCTGAAATTAAATCGCCGGTTATAGGAATTATACTTATGTTGATTTCGGCGAAAGCCCAGATGAAGGGATTGGGTCCATTTGTTTTTACGCAGATTCCAGGCGATACTGGCATTGTATTTATTACCGGAACCTATCCCAAAACTTAGGGTGGTAAATTGCCCATCCCATACTTTTTTTTTGGTTACAATATTGATAATGCCGCCAGTGCCTTCGGCATCATAAGCTGCACTGGGATTAGATATTATTTCTATCCTATCTACACTGGAGGCGGGCAATTGTTCCAGAAACTGTTCGGGGTTTTGCATGGTCATACCCGATGGTTTTCCATTTACTAAAAAAAGAATTCGGCCTTCTCCCCTTACACTTATTTTGTTTTCAGTATCTATCTGTATAAGCGAGAGTTGTTTTAATGCATCCAGGGTAGTGCCCCCTGTAATGAGACTATTATTTTCGAGGGTATAAACCTTTTTATCCAGCGAATGGGATACATGATCTCTCTCATCTGCGATCACTACTTCATCCAGCTGCTTAGCGGATTTAAGCAGCGTTATTTTGCCCAAATCTAGGTTTAGCACTGGTGGAAGAACAGAGACCGTATCCGTATATTTTTCATAGGCTAAGTAATCTATGGTGAGTAAGTAGCGTCCTGGCTTTATATCTTCTACCCTAAATTTGCCCTTTTCATCCGTAAGGGCTCCGGTGATGTAACTCGTATCTCGTAAATGGCTAAATTTTAGTAAACTAAAACCCACCGGATCGCCGGCATCACTGAGTAGTTGTCCCCATACAGATCCCGAAATTTTTTGTCCACCAGTATCCCATCCTTGTGCACTTATATAGCCGGAGAATACCAAAAGGATGAATAGACGATTTATTTTACTTGAAATCATCTGCAAATTTAACACTTAAGCCCTAGCTTATTATTTTTCATCTATTAAATACAGTTAAATAAGGACTTAGCCGCTGTACGAACCAGTTTTTCTCTCTTTCTATCTCAAACTATCTTATTGGTTATATGGGTAAAGCCCAGAGGCTACCTGCGATGGCTGTATAAGGCGAAGGCTACTAGATAAAAAAAGTTTTTACGCTCTTTTATTCTCGGAGTATTTTATCCTGCTGTAGCGGTGCTCTACTTTCGGTTGCTTAATTCAATGTGGCATATCATTTCCCGTACAGCATTTTTAATTGAATGTTCATTGTATAATATTTTAAATAGTTTTCTATATTCTCCTTCTATTTCCGAGCGTATATTTTCATTTGTATCTAGACTTAGCAGCCAATTGCATAGATTTCGAGCCTGGGCATCCGCTTGTATAAATTCTGGCAAAAATTTTTTTCCGGCAATGAGGTTGGGCATTCCTATGGCAGAAAGTTTTACTAATTTCTTTCCCAAAAAATAAGATAGGGCCGAGCTTTTATAAACGATAGCCTGTGGTATCTGAAACAGCGCAGTCTCCAGTGTAGCTGTACCAGAGCAAACAAATGCCGCCCTGGCCATATTCAATACCCGATATACATCATCATAGATAATCCTAACATTTTGTGGTATTAAATGTGTGCTATATATTTTTTTGCAAGAAGAAAGTCCGGCTAATACAAATTCTTCCTGTGGTAGGAGATGGGCCAGTTCTATAAATACCGGCAAATGCCTCTTTATCTCCTGGTCCCTGCTTCCCGGCAACAATGCCAAAATGCCTCGATGGGGTGATAACCGAGGGTGATCCAGGCGATATTTCTGTATTTTATTAGCTAAGGGATGGCCATAATAATTCACTGCTATGCCTCGATCACGGTAATAGGCCACCTCAAAGGGAAATATAACAACCATACAATCTATGAACGAACGCACGCTTTGTATTCTACTCCCTTTCCAGGCCCAGAGCTGGGGACTTATGTAATAAAAATTAAGTAAATGATGCCGATGGGTATAAGCTGCTGCTCGCAAATTAAACCCTGGATAATCTATTAAAATTACCGCATCCGGCCCAAAATCTAATACGTCTTTTTTAAAAAAACGGGCATTGTCCCATATCTGGGGCAGGTGCTTTACTACTTCTGCAAAACCCATAAAAGCCAACTGACTAAGCGAGCGAGCCGGTTTAAGACCTTCTCCCTCCAAAGCCGGACCACCCCACACCCGAAAAATAGCTGCCGGATCCTGATGGCGTATCTCCCGCACTAACATCGCTGCATAAACATCACCCGAAGCCTCGCCGGCTAAGATATAATACCTCACTCGGCAAAGATAGAGGAACTTTTCTCCTATTATTATTAGTTGTACCTTTGTATCAACATTTCGGGGCTGCCTGGAATTGACAGGAATGTTCTTTGAATGTAAGCACGCCGGGCTTTGTGATATTGGCCCGTTAATCCTAATACACTACATTTTTTTTTATATGGCGATTTAAATTACGCCATGGCTGCTTAGTACTAGGTATTGAGCACCATTGCTCCCCTTCAGCCTCGCCTGATAGGTAGTGGGGTTGAGCATCATTTCTTTCGGGCTGGCTCGGCAGATCGCTTCGTTTGCCAGGTGAGAAACAGAAGATAAGCGGAGATAATGGGTGAGCATACAAACCCTGTCTCTGATGAAAACCAATTGTAGGCTAAGCGCGTAGAAAGCATTTTAAGGCTTTGTCTGGACGAGGGTTCAACTCCCTCCAGCTCCACTACTTTCTAAACCCTGTACTCCGCCTGAGTATGGGGTTTTTTTGTGGGTGATTTATAACCTACTTTTTTTTCCTGTCCCATTTTTGCTGGAAAATTGTCAAGCTTACCCCCCGCTTATTTTCATCACATTTTTTATTGAATCTTTTCCATGAAATAATAGTAGCATAAGCGTCCTTAAGACCACCTATTGGCCATCAGATACGTTTAGATACTATTCAGTATTTTTGTGAATCGTCTAATAGTAAATCGGAAATGGGGACACTATCGGGTTTATACTTTGCTTTTTTAACCTTTATTTTTCTTTGTCGCCTCTCACTGGCGCAGGGTACTTGGCCGCTGGATACGGTGGGAATAGCCATCCTTCAGCAGGATACCACCATTTGCGGAGCCAGTGCTATTACTTTTCAGGCAGATTTTGCGCCCCTGCGAGAAACTACTGATTATATCGTAAGCCAGATCCCCTTTTCTATTGTCCCCTATTTAGATAGCAATGGAGACCCCATAGGTCTTGGGGTAACCTTAGCAGATGATATTCCGGGCGATCCGCCCATTACGATGGAATTTCCCTTTTGCTTTTATGGAAATACCTATCAGATTTATTACTACGTAACCAATGGGTATATTTCTTTCTCTCCTATCACAGTAAATCAGGCTTTGAACTGGACCCAGGAACCCCTGCCCAATCCGGCTGCCAATGCCGCTATAAACGGGGTCTTATTTCCTGCCGCAGATTGGTATCCAGAGGGAGATGTCTTTATTAATTATTTCGACACCGGCAATGCCCCATTTAGAAAGCGGGTTCTCACTTATGTAGAGTGTCCTATGTTTTCTTGTACTAATCTTTTAGGCACTTTTCAGGTAGTTTTAGAAGAAACCACTCATGTCATTAGCAATCATATCGTACACGTAGAGCCTTGTTATGATTGGGAAAACGGATTGCTTACCCAAGGCATTATCAGTACAGATCCCAATACTTTCCTTATCTATAATAATAGAAATGCGGTAGCCTTTACGGCTGATAACGAATCTATCCGTTATTATCCTAATGGTGATCCCGATTATACGATTACCTGGTTTATTAATGGGGTAGCCATCCCTGCGGCTAATGGCCACCAAGTCACCATCAGCAGTTTTATCCCTCTGCAGCCAAATGAAGTGAAAGTGCGCATTACTTATGGTTGCTCAGGAAATTATTTTGAAGATGCCATCATCGTAAACTCTACTCTTCCCATCGTAAACTGGGTGAATCCCGGACCTTTGTGCTCCGACTCCCCTTCCCTCACCCTCAGTACCCTCAATCCCGGCACCGGTACCTGGACCATAGATGGTGTCCCTTCGGTTGTTTTTAATCCCGCTACCCTTAGCACCGGATCACATAATATATGTTATAATGAATGTGGCATAGAAGTATGCCAAGATATAACCATCACTGAACTCGATCTTTCCTGGCCCCATCCCGGACCACAATGTATAGATAATACGCCCATTATACTCACTGACTTTATTAATGGCAGCGGCATCTGGACCATAGATGCCCAGCCTCTCACCATTTTCGATCCTTCAGCCCTCGGCTTGGGCGATCACGAGGTATGCTATACAGCGTGCGGGTCGGTTTCCTGCCATATTATCTCCATAAGCGATGCGGCATCCATAGCCCTTCAGAACCCTCCTGGACCACTCTGTGCTGATGATCTCACCTTCGATTTGCTCACCTTGCTGGCCCCGGAAACTTTATCTTCCGGTCTATGGACCGGTACCGGTGTCTCTGGCACTACACTCGATCTGCAGGTGGCTACCGATGGACTCGTTACCTATACCCTCTCTTTGGCAAACTGTGGTACTGCCTCTGCATCCCTCTCACTGGACATTCGTCAGCCACCTGATGCAGGATGGAATCTCGATGATGAGATAGGTGTTTGTGCCCAGCCCCTTATGCTCAGTGATAAGGTAACCGGAACCGCCGGTGGCAGCTGGCAGGGAGAGGGCATTACCAATGAGACCAATGGCTTTTGGGATCCCGCTTTCGCCGGCGAGGGTACTATATTAATCACTTATGCAGTCACCGATGGGCCTTGTATAGCCCAGCTTACTCGCAGTGTAAACATTGTACCCTGCATTTTTCAATATGGACTACCCAATGCATTTAGCCCCAATGGCGATGGAATAAATGAGGTTTATAAATTAGAAAAAGACCCTACCGTAGAATTGCGTGTGTTCCGCATTTTTAATCGTTGGGGTACATTGGTTTATGAGGCTAATGCCGCGGATGTAGGCTGGGATGGCACCTATAAGGGACAACCACAGGATATAGGTACCTATACCTATCATCTCATCGTGGCCGGACCTGAAGGACTTGTAAAAGAAGAAAAAGGCAATTTTGTTTTAGTGAGATAAGCTTTGCTATTTCACCATTCTTTTCTATTTAGGCAGCAGACATTTGCTTATTGCGTAGGTAGCCAATCGTGGGGTAAGGTGATTTCTCTTTGGGCATCCCGGCAGTCGCTTCACTGTGCAGACAAATTACGCAGTTACTGCTTATGCCTCACCTTACACTAGCCGACCTTGGTGCTTACTTGCGACTGCCGTCGGGCCTTTCGCTTGTACTCCTCATTTCGGCTATCGCCTCATTGCGGGGTACCGCTGCAGTCCCTGATGCATTATGCTGGGAACTAATTTATAATTCTTGCCTACTTATCACTATTATTCGTAACTTTGCCCTATTCATCATCGTCTTGTCCGTAGCCATTTTATTATGAAAAATTGCCGTTTTATTTTCTGGTTTGCGATATTTATTTTTTTTCAACGAATCACACCACAGTCAGAATGTCCGCGTCTCACCGGCGTGTTAATAGATGCGGGTGGAGCCGGGTGTGGTGGTACATCTACTGAAGGGTATAACGAATATCTTGTTTTTAATGTGGGTTCATATCCTTATGATCTCAATAATCTAACCATTACTTATTCCTCTTTAAATGGATGTGGAACCTGTGGTCCCCAATATGAACCCATATCGGGTTTATGTCTTTCGGCCTGTCCTTCGCCTATTACTTATGGCCCCCCAAACGATCCCTGTTCGCCGCCACCTTCTAGCGTTTTTGGATGCACCATCCCGAATACCGGCTTCACCATAAATCCATCTCGGGTAGATCAATTTAATTCTCTCATAGGTTGTCCTGATCCTGTTTTCTTTACTCCCAGCTCTTCTATCATTCCTGCCGATGTGACGGTGATGGTATTTTCTGGTGGAACTTTGCCCACAGAACCTTATCCGGGTGCATATTTTGATTATACTTTCGATAATATTCCTTGCGATGCCGGTCCTATCTATGTCATTTTTGTAAATCAAAATATCTGCCAAGGTAAATTTGCTAATGAAGGTACCGGTGGATGTGGACCTACCAGAACCTTTAGTGTGAATTTCGGTTCGGTATCTCTGGGGCTTTGTAGTGGAAGTCAAACTTGCACCACCAATAATGCATCTGTAACTTATAGTCTTGCCACATTTGGAAATGTGCTGGCAAACGGAAATTATATCGCTTGTACTAATCCTGATGGCTCCTGCAATCCCCCCATTGGTGGCTTAGATAACTGCCAGCCCGATGTATTTATTACACCTTCTAATCAGGAATGTGATCTCACCGAGCCTGAAATAGAAGGCGGTGTTTTTTGTTCAGGCTCACCTATTGTTCTCGATTATATCAGCACACCATTAGATGACAGCGGTGCTCCTGCTCCCTTACAATTTTTTGAAATGCCCGCTAATACTTCGGTAGCTCTAGCTACTATTACGGATCCAGGGCATTATACCATCGGAGTACCCATCACCTATGAAGTACTAGCATCAGATACAGAATGTGGTGGCCAAACCACTTGTAGAGATGAATTTACCATCGAGATCGTATCGGCTTATACCACTGGTACAGGCGGCCCCTTTCCCGGCACTGTTTGTGAGGGTGAGGTCATAGACTTAATGGCGTTTGCCATAAGCCTCTCTGCAGATCCGGGCGGATTATGGACGCAAACTGCAGGTACCGGCGGATCCCTAGACCCTACTACGGGCATATTTGATTCACAAAATACTACATCAGGAACATTTACTTTTACATACAGCTTTCCGCCCGGACCTTGTAGTGGACCAGCTGCTAATTATACTATGACAATAAATGGGAGTTCGCCTAATTTAAATTTCTCCTATGATAATGATTGTATCTCTAGCCCCATTGTACCCAATCCTAATACACCTGGTTTTTTTTACTTCGATCCCCCTCCTTCAGATGGGGCAGTTATCAGTGGTAGCGGAACCATAACAAACGCCATAGCAGGTAATACCTATAGTGTAGTAAGATATTCTACCCAGGGAGGATGTACTTTTTACTCAGAACCTGTTTTAGTAACCGTTTATGGTCCTAATAATGCCGGTAATACTGTAGTAGCCCCAGTATGTGCCCCCATTTCTCCTGATACATTAAATTTATTTTATTTGCTGGGAGGTACGCCACAGACAGGAGGAACTTGGTCACCATCGTTAGACAATTTTTCAGAAGGAACCTATAATCCAGCCACGCATAGTCCCGGCACTTTTACCTATACTGTTACGGGTTTAGGAGATTGTCCACCGGTATCAGCATCCATTACCATCACCGCTCAAGCTACCGCTGCCGCAGCATCCTCTACCCCTACATTGTGCATCAATACCCCGCTTACAAATATCACCCATAGCACCACCGGAGCCACAGGTATAGGTGCGACTACAGGTTTACCCA
>Ga0209398_1001196_pt1 | contig 13957 bp, 11 predicted proteins | sample AshMeaBigSpring_FD_184125 | JGI IMG/M metagenome (GOLD analysis project Ga0209398, IMG submission 184125) | Groundwater microbial communities from Big Spring, Nevada to study Microbial Dark Matter (Phase II) - Ash Meadows Big Spring (SPAdes)... | ecosystem: Environmental > Aquatic > Deep... | reverse complement strand
GCTGGACGCCGCGATCCTGTTCTCCGACATCCTGATGATCCCGAAGGCGATGGGCGTCGGGCTCGCGTTCGAGGAGGGCGAGGGGCCGAAGATCGGGCGCCCGGTGCGGACCGCGGCGGATGTCGACGCACTGCCGGTGCCGGATCCCGCGAAGGAGCTGCGCTTCGTCACCGACACGGTCGCGCTCATCCGCCGCGAGCTCGCGGGCCGCGTGCCGCTGATCGGCTTCGCGGGTTCGCCGTGGACGGTCGCGACCTACATGGTCGAGGGCGGCGGCAGCCGCGACTTCGCGCGCATCAAGGGCATGCTCTACGGCGACCCGCAGGCGCTGCACCGGCTGCTCGCGAAGCTCGCGCGCGCGACGACGGACTACCTCAACGCGCAGATCGAGTCCGGCGCCCAGGCGGTGATGGTGTTCGACACCTGGGGCGGCGCGCTGTCGACGCCCGCGTATCTCGAGTTCTCGCTGCCCTACATGGAGCGGATCGTCGCGGGGCTCACCCGCGAGCGCGAGGGCCGGCGCGTGCCGGCGATCCTCTTCACGAAAGGCGGCGGAGCGTGGTTCGACAGGATGGCGGCTTCAGGCGCCGATGCGCTCGGCGTCGACTGGACGACGGAACTCGGCGCGGCACGGCGGGCGACCGGCGGGCGGGTGGCGCTGCAGGGCAACATGGACCCGGGCGTGCTGTACGCGCCGCCCGCCGCGATCCGCGCGGAAGTCGCGCGCATCCTCGCGAGCTACGGCCGCGGGCCGGGCCATGTCTTCAACCTCGGCCACGGCGTGCAGCCAGGCGTGAACCCGGAGCATGTCGCCGCGATGGTCGCGGCGGTCGCGGAACTCTCCCCCGCCTACCACCGGAAATAGGGGACGCATCCCTATTTCCCTATTTCCTGTCACGCGGCTTTTGGCTTGGCGAGCTCGTCACGCAGGTTGCGGCGCAGGATCTTGCCGACGTTGGTCTTCGGCAGCTCGTCGCGGAAGTACACGGCTTTCGGCACCTTGTAGCCCGTGAGCTCCTTGCGGCAGTACGCGATCACCTGCTCGACCGTGAGCGCCGGGTCCTTGCGCACGATGAAGAGCGCGACCACCTCGCCCGAGCGCTCGTCCGGCTGCGCCACCGCCGCGACCTCGAGCACGCCCGGCATCTGCGCCACCACACCCTCGACCTCGTTCGGGTACACGTTGAAGCCCGAGACGATGATCATGTCCTTCTTGCGGTCCTCGATGAAGGTGCGCCCGAGCTCGTCCATGCGCCCGACGTCGCCGGTGCGCAGCCACCCGCCGGGCAGCATGACCTTCGCGGTCTCCTCCGGGCGGTTCCAGTAGCCGCGCATCACCTGCGGCCCGCGCAGGCAGATCTCGCCGACCGATCCGACCGGCAGCTCGTTGCCGTCGTCGTCGCGGATCGAGATCTCCGTGGACGGCAGCGGGTAGCCGATGGAGCCCGTGAACTCGAGCGTGCCCGGCAGGTTCGCGGTGCCGACCGGCGAGGTCTCCGTGAGTCCCCAGCCCTGGCAGATGTGCCGGCCGGTCACCTGGCGCCAGCGCTCCGAGACCGCCGCCTGCACCGCCATGCCGCCGCCCAGCGCGACCTTGAGCGAGCTGAAATCGAGCTGGTCGAAGCCCGGGGTGTGCAGCAGTCCATTGAACAGGGTATTGACGCCCGTGATGAAGGTGAACTTCACCTGCGAGAGTTCCTTGACGAATCCCGCCATGTCCCGCGGGTTGGTGATCAGCACGTTCTGCCCGCCCGTCTTCGCGAACACGAGCAGGTTCGAGGTGAGCGCGAAGATGTGGTAGAGCGGCAGCGCGGTGATGACGACCGCGTCCTCGATGTCCTTCAGCTCCGGCATGAACGCGACCACCTGCACCGTGTTCGCCACCAGGTTGCGGTGCGTGAGGACCGCGCCCTTGGAGACGCCCGTCGTGCCGCCGGTGTACTGCAGGAAGGCGATGTCCTCGCCCGACACCTCCACCGGCTCGAGCCTGCACCCCGCGCCCCTCGCGAGGGCGGCGCCGAGCTTGAAGCTGCCCGGCAGCGAGTACGCCGGCACCATCTTCTTCACGCGCCGGATCACGAAGTTGGTGATCGCGCCCTTGGGGAAGCCGAGCATGTCGCCGATGCCGGTGACGATCACGCGCTTCACCGGCGTCTTCGCCAGCACCTGCTGCAGGGTCGCCGCCGCGTTCTCGAAAATCACGATCGCGGTCGCGCCGGAGTCGTTCAGCTGGTGCTCGAGCTCGCGCGCGGTGTAGAGCGGGTTGACGTTGACGATCGTGAGGCCGGCGCGCAGCGCGCCGATGATGGCGATCGGGTACTGCAGGATGTTCGGCATCATCAGGGCGATGCGGTCGCCCTTCTTCATGCCGGCTTCCTGCTGCAGCCAGGCGCCAAAGCGCCGCGACAGTTCCTCCACTTCGGCGTAGCTCAGGGTGCGGCCCATGTTCGTGAACGCCGGCCGCGCGGCGTAGTCGCGGAAGGTGTCCTCGAACATCTGCTTCAGCGAGCGGGTCGCATCCGGGTCGATTTCCGCCGGCACGCCGGGAGGGTAGTGCTTCAGCCAGAATTTCCCGGCACCGGTATTCACGTCATTCATTGTTGCGTCGCAAAATGAAGCCGGACCCCCGCGGCCGGCGGTCATGCGAATTTGACGCGGGTTCGGCTAGCGGTGCAAGAGCGGCTGCAGCCGCGGCCAGATATTGTCGAGCAGGAGCGGCTGCGCCTGGGCATTCGGGTGAATGCCGTCCGGCAGGAAGAGCGCGAGATCGACCGCGACCTCGTCGGAGAGGAGCGCGGCGCTCCCGATGCGGTAGCGCTTGACGAGGTCCGCGTAGATGCCCTCGAAGGAGTTGGCGTACTTCGGACCGTAGTTGGTCGGCACCCGCACGGCGATGAGGAGCACCTCGGCCCCGGCCGCGCGGCTCTTCGTGATCATCAGCTCAAGGTTCGAGCGCACGCGCTGCACCGGCAGGCCGCGCAGGCCGTCGTTGCCGCCGAGCTCGATCACGACCACGGCGGGCCTGTGCGTCGCGAGCGCGCGGTTCAACCGCTGGACGCCGCCGTCGGTCGTCTCGCCGCTGACGCTGGCGTTGACGACACGGTATCCGTACCCTTGTTTCTTCAACCGCTGCTGCAGCAGCGCCACCCAGCCCTGCCCGGGGGCGAGCCCCCAGCCGGCCGACAGCGAGTCGCCGATCACCAGGATCACCGGCGGTTCGGCGGCCCGCGCCGGGGCCACGGCGGCGAGCAGCGTCAGCATGAAGGCCAGGACGAAACGCATGGACAGGAAGACCGTTCTCGAAGCCAGAAGTTTGGGCAAACAGGTTACCAGCCCGGAGGGAATGCTGACCATCCTGGATGACGTCAGCCTGCGGGTCGCCGCCGGCGAGACCGTGGCGGTGGTCGGTGCCTCCGGGGCCGGCAAGTCCACCCTGCTCGCGCTCCTCGCCGGGCTCGACGAGCCGACCGCGGGCTCGGTCTGGCTCGAGGGCACGGAGCTCTCGGCGCTCGACGAGGACGGCCGCGCCGAGGCGCGGGCGAAGCACGTGGGATTCGTGTTCCAGTCCTTCCACCTGGTGCCGTCGCTGACCGCGCTCGAGAACGTGATGCTGCCGCTCGAGCTCGCGGGCCGGCGCGACGCCCGCGCCGCGGCGCGCGAGGCGCTCGCGCAGGTGGGCCTCGCAGGCCGCCTCGGTCATTACCCGCGCCAGCTCTCGGGCGGCGAGCAGCAGCGCGTCGCGATCGCGCGCGCCTTCGTCACGCGCCCCGCGGTGCTCTTCGCCGACGAGCCCACCGGCAACCTCGACACGACGACTGGCGGGCGCGTGATCCAGCTCTTGTTCGACATGAACCGCGCGACCGGCACCACGCTCGTGCTCGTCACCCATGACCGCGCGATTGCCGAGCGCTGCGACCGCGTGATCGAGATGGACGCCGGGAGGCTCGTCAACTGATGAGGGCGCTGCGCTTCGCATTGCTCGCGCTCGCGCGCGACTGGCGCTCCGGCGAGCTCGCCGTGCTGCTCGCGGCGCTTCTCGTGGCGGTCACGGCGCTGACGGGCGTCGGTTTCTTCACGGACCGCATCGGCCAGGCAGTCGCGCAGCGAGCGGCGGAAGTGCTCGCCGCCGACCTGCGCCTGCGCTCGGCGGAGCCGGTCGGGCCCGAGTACGAGGCGCTCGCCGCCGCGCGTGGCCTCGCGACTGCGCGTACGGTCTTCTTTCCGAGCGTGGTGTTTTTCGGCGAGGACTCCGCGCTCGCGGCGATCCGGGCCGTCGGGCCGGGCTACCCGTTGCGGGGCAAGCTCAGGATCTCGGACGAGCCCTTTGCCGCCGCGCGCGAGACGAGCGCGCTGCCCGCGCGCGGCGAGGCCTGGCTCGACCCGCGCCTGCTCGCGCGCCTCGGCGCCGCGGTCGGCGACCGCGTGAACGTGGGGGCCGCGACCTTCACGGTCTCGCGCGTGCTCGACTACCGCCCCGACCAGGGCGCGAATTTCGTCGACCTCGCACCCTCGCTGCTGCTGCCGCTCGCGGACCTCCCGTCCACGGAGCTGCTCGGCCCCGGCAGCCGGGCGACCTGGTCGGTGCTGTTCGCGGGCGGGCTGTCCGATGTCGCCGCGTTCAAGGCGGAACTCGCCGGTCGCAAGCGCGCGGGCGAGCGTCTCGTGGACATCGCCGAGGAGAGCCCGCAGGTGGAGGCCTCCAGTGAGCGCGCCGGGCGGTTCCTCAATCTCTCCGCCATGATCACCGTGTTGCTGGCTGCGGTTGCGGTCGCCATGGCCGCGCGCCGTTACACACAGCGCCACCTCGACAACGTCGCGCTGATGAAGTGCATGGGCGCGCCGCAACGGCTCGTGCTGCAGGTGACGATCATCGAGCTCGCCGCGCTCGCCCTCATCGCCGCGGCCGTGGGCGCTCTGCTCGGGTTCGCCGCGCAGGCCATCCTGGCGTGGCTCCTGGGCGACCTCGTGCGCGCGGATTTGCCGGCGCCGACGCCCGCGCCCGCGATCCTGGGCGCGGTCACGGCGCTCGCGATCCTGGTGGGCTTCGCGCTGCCGCCCATGCTGCAGCTGAAGCGCGTGCCGCCGGCACGCGTGCTCCGGCGCAACCTCGAGCCGCCGAGACTGCGTTACACGGTGACCTACGGGCTCGCGGTCGCCGCCTTGCTCGGCGTGCTGTTCTGGCTGGTGCGCGACGCGAAGCTCGTCGGCTTCGTGGCGGGCGGCATCGCCGCGACGCTCGCGATCCTGTACCTGGCCGGATTCCTGCTCGTGAAGCTGGCCGGCCGGCTGCGCGGCGCGGTGGGCGTCGCCTGGCGCTACGGGCTCGCGAACCTCGCCCGGCGCGGGCGCGAGAGCGTGGTGCAGGTGGTCGCCTTCGGCCTCGGGCTCATGGTGCTGCTCCTGCTCGCGGTCGTGAGGAACGACCTGCTGGAGGACTGGCGTGCGAGCCTGCCGGCCGACACGCCCAATTTCTTCATGATCAACATCCCGGCGGACGAGACGGAGGCGTTCGCGGCTTTCGTCGAAGTGCGCGGGTTACCGCGGCCGAACCTGTTCCCGATGATCCGCGCGCGCATGACGGCGCTGAACGGCGTCTCCATCGAGCAGCTCGTGCTCGCGAGCGACCGCGCGCGCGGCTTTGCCGAGCGCGAGCAGAACCTCTCCTGGGCCGCCGAGCTCCAGGTGGACAACAAGCTGATCGCCGGCGAGTGGTGGACGGAGGCCGACTACGGCAGGCCGCTGGTCTCGGTCGCGGACGAGTACCGGGAAGAGCTGGGCCTGAAGCTCGGAGACCGCCTCACCTTCGACGTCGCGGGCGAGACCATCGAGGCGGAAGTGGCGAGCTTCCGGCACGTCGAATGGGACAACTTCCGCCCGAATTTCTTCCTCGTGTTCCCGCCGAAGACGCTCGACGGCCTCGCCGGCACCTGGCTCACAAGCATGAAGCTCACGCAGGAGCAGCGGCCGCTGCTGGCGGACGTCGTGCGGCGCTTCCCCTCGGTGTCGCTGTTCGACATCGACGCGATCCTGGCGCAGGTGCGCGACGTCATGAACCGTGCCTCGCTCGCCGTGCAGTACGTGTTCCTGTTCACGCTCGCGGCCGGCATCACCGTGCTGCTCGCCGCCATCCAGGCGACGCGCGACGAGCGCCGCTACGAGAGCGCGATGCTGCGCACGCTCGGCGCCCGGCGGCGCGTGGTGCTCGCGGGGGTGGCCTCCGAGTTCACGGCGCTCGGAATGCTCTCAGGCGTGCTGGCGGCGGTCGGCGCGACGCTCGTCGGCTGGCTGCTCGCAACCCAGGTGTTCGAGCTGGAATACGCCGTCGATCCCTGGGTCTGGGTGATCGGGCTCGTGGCTGGCGCCATGATCGTGGGCGGGGCGGGGACGTTCGCCGCGCGGAAGGTCGTGAACCACCCGCCGATCAGCACGCTGCGGGAAGGCTAGCCGGGCCAGAGCGACAGGAACTCCTCGACCTTTCCGGATGGCCTGCGCGGGATCGCAGTCACCGCCACCATGCTCACGCGATGTGGGTACCCGACCATTTCGCGCGCGGTCTTCCCTTGGATGCGGAAAATTTTCTTGGCCAAGAGTGAGACTTTGGAGGCACTCGCGCCAGTACATGGTTGTTGGGAGAGGCAATTTCTTGAGCAACACGTTTCAGGGAGGAACCTGTGCGCACGCCGGATCGCTGCCGTGCTCGCCACTAGATGAGCGTTTGAGCGGGTCGTTAATGTCTTAGCACTTGTCCTCCAGTTTGCCTGACGCCGAGGCGATGGAGGGATAGACAAGTGGCAAGCCAACGAGAGACGAAGCAGCCTGGTCGAGGAGACCGGGCGATGGCCTTGCCCCATCTCGGATGACACCAGCCTAAGTTGAGGCCGCGGCATTCTCGTATTCCGCGGGACTCACGTAGCCGATCGTCGAGTGCCTCCGTCGTTGATTGTAGAACCGCTCCACGTAATCGAACACATCGGCCCGTGCTTGGGCACGCGTGACATACGCGCGGCGATTGACCCGCTCGGTCTTGAGCGAGGAGAAGAAGCTCTCCATGGCCGAGTTGTCCCAGACATCGCCCTGCCGGCTCATGCTGCAGGTGACGCCATGTGCCGCAAGCAGCCGCTGGAACGACTCGCTGGCGTATTGGCTACCCTGGTCGGAGTGATGCAGCAGCGCATCCGGCTTGCCGCGTCGCCACAGCGCCATCAGCAGGGCATCGGTCACCAGCTGCGCGGTCATCGCGCTCGCTGCCGACCAGCCGACCACCCGACGCGAGTAGAGATCCAGCACGGCGGCGAAGTACAGCCAGCCCTCGGCGGTCCAGATGTAAGTGAAGTCGGCCACCCAGCGCTGGTTCGGGGCCGTGGCCCGGAACTCGCGCTCGAGCAGGTTCGGAGCGACCGGGCTCGCCGGTCGCGATCCGAGGTCCTGCGGCAGGCGCCGCCGGCGCCGCCGGCCTTGCAGGCCGGCAGCGCGCATCAGCCGCGCGATCCGGTGGCGGCCGCAGGCAAAGCCCCAGGCGCGCAGATCGCGCCAGACCCGCGGACTGCCATAGGTCCGATCGCTCTCTTCAAAGCTGATCCGGACCTGCGCCAGCAGACGCCGGTTGTCCCACTCGCGGGCGCTCGCCGGTCGCTGCCGCCAGGCATAGAACCCGCCGCGCGAGACACCGAGCGCCTCGCACAAGTCCCGTACCCGCCATGCCCCTCGGTGCTTCGCGACGAACTCGAACCTCACCGCGGCTCCTTCGCGAAGTAGGCGATGGCTTTTTTTAGGATGTCGCGCTCGGCCTTGGTCTTCGCCAGCTCACGCTTGAGCCGCGCCACCTCGGCATCATCCGGCCGCATCCGGCCATGGCCCGGAAACGCCTCCGTCCCATGATCCCGGTCGGCCCGGATCCAGCGATGCAGCAAGTTGACGTGCAACCCCAAATCCCGGGCCGCCTGCGCTACCGACACCCCGCGCTGCTTGACCAGCGCCACCGCCTCCCGCTTGAACTCCGCCGTAAACCTCCGGCTTCCCATCGGACACCTCCAGGAACATCATCTCACCTGTTCTCGGTGTCATCGAAATCGGGGGAAGGCCAGTTGGCTGGAAGGGCATGGCAGGACAATTTGCAACCGCTGGCGGGTTCACGTATTTGAGCGCATCGGGAGGGTGGGCCGGCGGGCTCGGTGCTTCGATTGGTGTCTCTGGCACGTACACGACACTGCAACGTCGTTACGATTTTGATGACCGAAGCCTGCCACGGTTTTTGGAACCACTCACTTCTACTTGCCAATCACCTTCCGGAGTCTGACTTGAAACTGTCGATCCCTGAGACGCTGATTTTTGTTGCCGCGATTCTGGCGCTGCTGGCGACGCTGCTCGCAGCCGCTTTTAGACGATCGGATACTACGCCGCCCTGGCCGCGTCTTTCGGCGTTCCTATTACTTCGTAATCCAGGGAAGTTTGTTCGCCAGCCCATGGGAACGGTATGCAAAGTACTGACGATTGGTTCCTTCTCGCTAGTTGGGTTAGCTGTGGTCTGGGCGGCGATTTCGGCTGCCGTGACATGACAGCCGTGAAGCACCAGCCTTGCGGAGCCTGTCAGGAACTTTGTATCTGCGAGCCCTGCTGATCCGCTGGCATTCTTCGGACCAGGGGTCCTTAGAAGATGGCGGCCTGCGGATGGATGGTTGAAAGACTTAGCTTGAACTTCACCGGCGTCAGCTACCCGGGGCTCGAGTAAAGTCGCACCCCGTTCTAGTTGCTCGACGCCGGTCACTGAGGACTTCTACTACGATGCACTGAATCGCTTCGACTACTCCACGCGCAAGGTCGGGGCGGGAGCGCCCGCGACCAATGCGGACGTGACGCTCGATGCGATCGGCAACATCAGCTGGAAGCTGGGGGTGGGGAACTACGCCTACCACGCCACCCAGAAGCGCGCGGTGGTCGCGGCCGGGAGCTTCTCGTTCGGCTACGACGCCAACGGCAACATGACCAGCCGCAATGGCTCGAACATCGGCTACACCAGTTACAACCTGCCGAATGTGATCAACGCGCCGGGCGGGTATTCGAGCACGCTTTCCTACGGGGCCTTCAGGAACCGGTTCAAGCAGGTCGCCATCGGCCCCTCTGGCACCGAGACCACGATCTACGTGGCGGGGCTCCTGGAGAAGGTCAGCAACGGCTCCGGCACCCATTACCGGCATCTGATCCAGGGTGGCAATGGAACCGCGGCGATCCATTCCCGCACGGTCGGGGGCGGCAATGCGACTTTCTACCTGCACCGGGACCACCTGGGCAGTCCGGAGCTCATCACCGACAGCTCGGGCAATGTGCTGGTGCGGCCTTCGTTCGCGGCCTATGGGGAGCGCAGAGACGGATCCGACTGGGACGGGGCGATCGGCTCAGGGGACCTGAACACCCTCGCGGGCATCAGCCGGCGCGGCTTTACCGGGCATGAGCATCTGGATGCGGTGAACCTGATTCACATGAATGGGCGAGTCTTTGAACCGGTCGCGGGGAGGTTCTTAAGCGCGGACCCACTTGCGCGAACTGCATGGACAAGTCCAGCGGGTCAGTACGCCTACGCGCTCAACAATCCACTGCGATACATTGATCCGACTGGATTTTGCGACGTCGATCCGGTCACGGGCACATTGATCAACTGCGATCTTGGGCCAGTGGATGTCGAAGGCGAGCCGTGGGATGAATGCGACTGGGGTGGGCCATGGATGGCGGGGTGGTCGCCCCAGTGTCTTGACGCGCCGGGAGACTTCTGGGAGCCCGATCCATTCTGGGATCATGATCCGTTTGCTGATTTTGACAATCAGCCTGAGGAGGCAGGGGGTGGCGGAGGTGGTGGTGATGGACAACAGACTCAGGAGGAATCGGAAGCTGAGAGGCCTAAGAGAGATGGGCCTGTGTTGACTTGCACAATTGGTCCGATGAGAGCCGCCATGGAATCGAAGATTGGTCTTTTCGGTGAAGCGAAAATTCGAACTCCCCTGGGCGGCATTCATATGGTTCTAGATTTCGCATCGGCAAATCAATCGACAGACTTCCAAGACTACTTGTCTCAAGGATTCAAGGTCTCATTTCAAGTCCTGGGGAAATGGGAATTTGGCCTTGGGTACGAGAGAACGGCACCTCTTGGAAGTACGGGTGGTCCGAATTGGAATTCTGGCACCCCGCTGCTGGGTTGGAGGAATTTGGAGTTGTCAAAGGAAGGATTGGAGTTTTCGGTTGGGGGAGGAATGATCTTTGGAGCAAGTGCGGTCGCAAGCACCGGTCCTGCAACATGCGCCCATAGCAGGCGATGCGTGTGTGCCGAGACAGCGGATACCTGAAATGAAATTAGGCGAGCAACAATTGAAGTGCTGGTTTACCGCAGCATTGGTATCGGTGGTGGCGGGAATCGCGTTCGCGGTCAGTTCCGTGGCGTTCGATTCGCCGATGGGCCTGATCTTTAGGGCGGTATTCGGCCTCGTGGCCGCCGTGATAGTGATAGGTTTTTACTTCACAATGTTTGCCGAGGCTATGCACGGTGGGTCCGGTTTAAGACGTGGCGCCGCGATCGCGCTATTTCTGTTGTTTCCGATCGGCTCGGCGCTGATTTACTACGGGTGGTCGAGGTATGTTCGCAATCAAGGCGCGTGCAAGTGAATGTGCGTGAAATGTCGCGGTGCGGAGCCAATCCGCGAGTTCGTGCGGTAGAGATTGGCTGAACTGGGGTCCGGTGTGGGTCACGCCGGGGCTTGTGCCGAGGCGGATAATGAAGAAGTCCGATTGACCGCTCTGAGCCGTCTGGTTGAACGAGTGAAGGTTGCCGACTCTCGCGGATCGGTCGATCCGAGTTCGGTCGCATCCAGGACGAGTCCTTCGGCAATGGACCTCTGCTATTCACAGTGAGTCCGATATTAGTCGTGCAAGAGGCGATTGGAATCGGAAGCCATCTTTTGTATCGCAACAGGGTGAGCTCTACATGTACGACCCGCTATCCAATCAGGTGTGTCATGTGCGCACTCACAGCTGTCACACTCCCCGCATAAGCGGAGACTAGTAGCTTGAAGTTGCCCACTCGTGGTCCATGTCGGCGCCTACGGCGAGGCAGCGTGATCGCCGCATGTGCGGCATTTCTGTTAATGGCAATTATGGCCGCTTGCGGGGACGACGGTGACTCCACTTCAGATTGCACTCAAGTCAAGCAAAGCGACCTACTTGCCAATCCAATAAAGTACGATGGCTCGTGCGTCCAGCTTGAAGGCTTCTTGGCCATTGGATTTGAAGAAGGACGACTATATTTTGGGGAGATCGATTTTGAACAGCGCCGCCTAGAGAATTCTATTCCTGTAGAAGTCCCGCCAGGGTGGGATACAGGACCAATCGGGCCTCAGTATCCGACCCGCGTTTCAAGAGTCGAGATTGAAGGCACTTTCGTGGCGTTTCCAAGCCCGGCCGCGCATGTGGGACGCCTTGTTGGAATCAGAAGACTCGACCGGAAATAGTACCGTCAGATCGGCGTGGGTGAAGAATTGAGCACAGCTCAAGCTGTGTCCGGCCTGCCCAGCGCCCTCGGCCGAAGAATGCCGGTCTTGCCTGCGTCCTCCGGTGGACCACTTCTGACCTGCCCGGCGATTTGAGGACCAGCTGATACTTGGAGAATATGGCTCCCCGGACAGCGAGGGAGTCATGAAGAAGACGCGATTTACGGAACAGCAGATGGTTCGGATCCTGCGCGAGGCGGACGTGACGCCGGTGGTCGAGGTGGCCAAGAAGCACGGGATCTCGGATCAGACGATCTACCTGTGGCGCAAGCGCTTCGACAGGCTCGAAGCGGTCGATGTGAAGCGACTGCGTCATCTGGAGCAGGAGAACACCAAGCTCAAGAAGCTGGTGGCAGAGCGCGACCTGGAGATCGAGGTTATGAAGGAGGTCGCTGCAAAAAAATGGTGAGCGCACCCGTCAGACGGCAGCAGATCGCGTATGGGTGTCAACGCGGTCTGTCGATCCGGCGAGCGTGCGCGCTGCTGAAGGTCGCGAGGTCCAGTTGGCGCTACCGGTCGCGACTGATCGAGCGCGACGCCCCGGCGCTGGCGGCGATGCGCGAGCTCGCCGCCCAGTACCTGCGCTACGGCTACCGGCGCATCCAAGTGTTCCTGGCCCGGCGCGGCCACGTAATGAGCGCGGATCGAACCCATCGACTGTGGCGCCTGCACGGGCTGCAGGTGCCGCGGAAGCGGCCGCGGCGGCGCGTGGCCAGCAGCCGGCCCAGGCCCCTGCCGGCGACCGGCGCCAACCAGATGTGGGCGTACGACTTCGTCTTCGACGCTTGCGCCAACGGCCAGCAGCTCAAGTGCCTGACCGTGGTCGACGAGTACACCCGGGAGTGCCTGGCGATCGACGTCGCCGGCAGTATCCGTTCCAGCCGCGTAATCGAGGTGCTCGCCCGGCTGGTCAGTGTTCATGGCGCACCGCGGTACCTGCGTTCGGACAACGGCCCGGAGTTCGTGTCGCGGGCGATCCTGCGCTGGCTTGCCACCGCCAACATCGAGACCGTCGCGATTGATTCCGGCAAGCCGTGGCAGAATGGATTGAACGAGAGCTTCAACGGCAAGTTCCGCGACGAGTGCCTGGCGATGGAGTGGTTCAAGAACCGGATCGATGCCAAGGTCGTGATCGAGACGTTCCGGCGTGGCTACAACGAGGTGCGGCCGCATTCGAGCCTCGGGCAGCTGACGCCGGTAGAGTTCAAACGGAGTCTTTCAACAACCAACCCGGAACGAGCCATTTTCTAGAGAACACTGGTCCGAAGAATGCCGGCAGGTCAACTGGCAGATGGGCAAGTCACAGTCTTTGCACTATGTTATCGACAGTGACGATTACCTCCCCGCCACCTGCAACGACGCCTCCTCGAACGGCTCCAGATCCCCCTGCCTCGAGTAGCCATCGATCTTCAGCCGGTACCGCCCGGCGGGCAGCGCCGAGGTATTGAGCGACAGCCTGAGGTCGTTATTCGAATCCCGCGCCATCCGGTCGGCGTGCAGCACGAGCGTGCCGTCGTCGCGCACGAGGCTGACGCGGAAGCGGTCGTAGCTCGAGGTCACGGTCGCAATCCTGAGGTCCACGCGCTGCGGCAGGTCGCCGCCGCCGATGCCGATCACGCGCGAGTCGCGCGGGTTGATGCGGACGCTGCGCGTCGAAGAGGGCGCGACCAGGAAGCCCTCCGCGGCTTTCTTCTCGAGAAGCGCGTAGCGCTCCTCGGCGATGCCCCAGCGCCAGGCGACCCAGACCAGCACCAGGAGCAGCACCAGGACCAGCCCGGCGATGCCCGCCAGGGCCTTGGGCTGCTGGAACTTTTCCATCCAGGCAGGAACTTCGTATTGCATTGACCCGTCTCCGGGGTGGCTTGCGTTTATTCTATGCATTCCAGCCCAAGGAGGGCCCGTCATGCGTTCACAATTCGCGCGTTCCGGCCTGCTCGCGGCCGGCGTCCTGCTGGCGCTTTCGGCCGCCGCGGCCGAGCCGCAGGTTTCGCTCACGGTGTACAGCTCGGCCCGGCCGGGCGGCATCCCTGCGGAATGGTACCGCCCATTGCCAGGCATGGGCACGCCGATGGCGAGCCAGCTGCCGGGCTTCGCGCTGGTGCGCCTCGACCGCGACCTCGAGTTCACGAAAGGGCGCGGCATGATCCGGCTCACCGACGTCGCGGCGCTCATCGACCCGACCACGGTGCAGTTCCTGTCGCTCAACGACGCCTCCGGCACCAAGGTGCTGGAGCAGAACTTCCAGTTCGACCTCGTGAGCCAGGACAAGCTGCTGTCGCGCTACGTGGACCGCCCGGTGAGCGTGGAACAGCGCCAGGGCGACGGCATGAAAGTCATCGACGGCACGCTGCTGTCGTCGAACGACGGACTGGTGCTGCGCGGCTCGGACGGGCAGGTCTACGCGTTGCGCGAATGGAGCGGCATCC
>Ga0209398_1001194_pt1 | contig 13966 bp, 2 predicted proteins | sample AshMeaBigSpring_FD_184125 | JGI IMG/M metagenome (GOLD analysis project Ga0209398, IMG submission 184125) | Groundwater microbial communities from Big Spring, Nevada to study Microbial Dark Matter (Phase II) - Ash Meadows Big Spring (SPAdes)... | ecosystem: Environmental > Aquatic > Deep... | reverse complement strand
CTTGAAGTCAGTCTGTTGAAGTCTGTTTGCCCTCATCCCAGCTCTATTCACCCTCTCTGCTTCACCTCTCCATAAGCCTCTGAGGCAGGTAAGTATCCATTAACCCACCACACACTCCTTTTTGGGTGTTTATTTTATGGAGGTGAAGGGCTGTTGACTGTAGCCATGGCAGAAGGCTATGCTGCTCTTTGGGTAGTTGGAGTGAAACCCCAAAACACATGAGCTGGACATGGAGAATTAGCTGCAGCTGGGACTAACAGGGGAGGAAATGAATATCTGGATGTGATTTGAGCTATGAGAGCTCTGGAAGCCTTTTTGAGACTTGTGCATTTCATTAAAAACATACAAACTGCTCTGTTGGAGTGGGAACTATGGTTATTATATTGGGTCTTTATTATAATAACTAACTACACTGCTATTGCTACCTTTATATGCTACTAGTTACCATACCTACCTACCTACCAACAGTTGGCATTTTGCATTTGGGGGCCCTTGCCAAAGCGAACGACAACTTTTCGTTACAAGCACAAGCTCAAAAGTGAGTTTTTCGCGCGTCGTCGGCGATTTTTCCGACTTTTCAAATTTATATTTTCAAACTCCGCTATTAGCCGATAAGTTTTTGCTTATCGACGCATAACGGCCGCCCTCTCTAAGACCCCCCTCTGGTTTCCGGAGACCCTTAGAGACTGGGTTGTTTGAACTACCTCTTTGTGTTGACTGTACCCTCGGACTTACCTCCCTGGACTACATTAACATTAAATTGAAATAGAGAAGGCAACTTCTTGTATAAGTGGAACTAACCTTCCATATATTGACTATTTGCTCCTATTCTACTTCCACTCCAGTGGGACGCTATCCGAACAACCGTGCGAGAATCCATTCTCAAGCCCCTTCCACTGAGTTTGCCTTTGCTCAGGTCCGACTCCATTTCGAGCCCTTTGGTATCCATTTTGGCGACCCTCGTTTTAACAAACACCGCCAAGTCCTCCTCCGTCACTACTTTGGGAATCCTCCCCTCAGTGACAAAGCTCTCGAAGACTTGGATAAAGAAATCCAAGACTTCGGAGGTTACAAGCGTGATCCCACCAAGAGAAAAGAAGCCGCTGCCCTCGCCAAGGCCAACGCTGAAGAGACCACTCGTGTCCAGCTCGAGCGCTGCAACTACCTCCGTCCCTTACTTGTCAAGTGCAAGTACCTCCACCTCCATACCCTCCAGGTCTTCACCGAAGCACTCCCGCTCCCTGACGTGCTTGCTGACTTCGAATCTAGAGCCCAGATTCAGATCGGTCATTGCCGCAAGCAGGTCGAAAACCTCTTGAAGCACTTGCGCGCCAAGTTCCCTGAGTCCGTACCTCCCACCCCAAAAGGTTGGGATCACGATCTCGCTTCCGCCATCGAATTTGTTGACACCGTTCACAACTTGAAGACCAAGTTGTCCGCCTCCACTACTCCTGCTGCTGCTGCTGCCGCTGAAGAAGAAACCATCGAAGCCGAAGGAACATCCCCTCCGGTCCCCCCTGCCGCCTCCGAACCAAAAAAGAAAGGGTCGTACTCTTCAAGAAACAAGGAACTTACCTTGGACGACGATCCCATTGCTGAATCCTCTGGATCCGGTACTCCCGCTGCTGCTGTCCCTGCTGCTGAGCCTATGGACGTTGACTCCAGTGAGTATCTCATCGATTACACCGAAGACGGATCTCCCAAGAAGATTCCCGTCGACTCCATCACCAAACCCACTGCTGAGGTTCCTGCTGCTACTCCTGCTGCCACCACTAAAGGTTCTGCTAAAGCTGCCGCTGCCGCATCGACCAAGAAGAAGTGATTGTTGCTATTGTTGCTGCCGATCGTTGCTGTTGGGTAGCGATCACTGAAATTGCTGAGTAAAGTTTTGTTTGATTGAAAGAAAAAACATAAATCATATATTCAATCAATTGAATCGATTTATTCAAATAACTTCTAATTAGTCCAGTTACTATGAGTTACCTCTATCTCAAGAGTCCAAACCAAGACCACTTTTGGTCCGAAGTAAAACTTGGTGGTACCAAGTCTAAGTTCGTCCAAATCCGTGCCTTACACGTCCAGTCCCAAAACCCGTGGAATTGCGATGGTACATGGCATCGCAACGGGTACCTAAAAATTGATAATATCCCGTTCCCCAAAAAGCCCGGAGAAGAGCATAAGCTCTATTTCGAACGCCTGACGCGACAAGCTTGGGATTTCGATACCATGAAGTCCATGTTAGTCCACGCCCAGCCACTCAAGAAAATTGATTGGTTCAATAATACCTTTATGACATTAAATCCGTGGGATTTTAGGCCCAAACTTCCGTCACCGACGCGCTCGCTGACTCCAGACGCGTCCCTGGCACGAAATTTCGCTGCTAACGCTTCTTCCAGTCGTGAGACGCCGAAATCCTATGATAACTCATCAATAATCAATACAAAAACGTTAGTGAACACGTTTGCAAGTCATGCAACGAGCTCCACCAAAAAGAATGTAACTTTTGGGGTTGAAACTTATCCAGAATCCCCCCAAAATGATACTTCCCAGATAGAGGAATCCCTCTTATTCCCCGTCCACTCGGCTTCCACGCGTCCAGTTGCCGATATCTCCACCGTTTCTGACTCGAATTCCGAAGAAAAGGGTACTTTTGAGCCTGCAAGCCTGAGTTTGTTCGAGCTCGATGATTTGCGGTTGAAAGCACGCTCTCTACTACCTCCTGACGCCACTCAGAGTATTATATACCCTGAACCCAGTTCCACTGTTTTGATAAAAGACAATAAAGAAACAAGGGTTAGCAATGTGACTCATGACTCAAACATATCAAAGTCCATTTTCCCTATAAATATAAGTCCAGTCAAAGGTGAGGGAACGTCCACCCCCTCATACTCTCTAGACTCCTCCTTCCTCAACTCTCCTCCTAACGCCACTACCATGGCCAACCCATCCCAGTCTTTCACCATGACGGAGGCTCAACTGCAAAGTCTCATCCAAGCCCTCACACCGCCTGCTCCGGCTACTCCCGCTGCTAGCGCCACTACGTCCTCTCGTTATTCTGATGCCAAGCAGTATCACGAACAACTCCGTAACGTCAAGCTCGAGAAGAAGGATGTTGACTCTGCTTTGGTATTCCTCAGCGTCCTCAAAGCGGTGTTTAAAGCTGCTAAAAACGCCGGCGTCGTAGCTAATGAGGATGCTGCCATCCGAACTTTCTACACTCCGTTGATGTTCCGAGGAGAGGTTAGCACCTTATTCAACTCGATGTCGGACCCGACGTGGAACCAGGACTGGATCCTATTCGGCAATTCCGTCCTTCGTTTCTGCCTTGGTGGACGCCCCATGGATGTCTTGTACGATCGATGGTACGACTTCAAGCACACCCCCGGTGTAACGACCCTATTTGATACGAAAAACAAGTTAGTTCTCTATAACCAACTCTTTCGATTTGACCATGATGACCTGGCCATCAAGCGCCACCTCGTCGCTACCTCTACCAGTGCTCGCTGGAGAGAGCTCGTTTACCGGCACCAGTTCTTTGCCAACCCCGGTACCGGCCTCACCATCCTCAAATGGGACAGCAATAAGCTCTCTCTCGACGACTTTGTCGAACAGGTCGAAAGCGTAAGCGCCTCTCTCCCTTCCGGCCAAGAAGCCCAGCTCGCGGAGTTCACCAAGGAGGTTCACCGCCAGATCAACTCCCTGGAAAAGAAGGTGCAACACGCCCAAAAGGGTAAGGGTCCTGCCCCTTCACGTACTGACGTTTTCTCTTTCGTCACTCATGAGTCGAATGCCGACTCCGCTCCCGAGCTCCCCGATCTTGCAACTGCTCCCGATTCTGTGGTACAGATGTACCTTGCTGTCGCTTCCGACTGGCTGAAGGCCGATGCTGAGGCTACTGGTGTCACCCCTCCAACCTCCACCGACATCTACAACTTCACCCGTCGAGTGTGGAATGAGCGTTCCCAAGCTCAAGATCGCTACCGCCAGGGATTCCCAGGTCGTCCTGGCCCATCCTACGGTGGTCATAATACCCAGCGTGAGGATGGGCAAGGTGAGCCCTCGTCATCCTCTCGCCGCCTCATAGCCATCGCTGATGATACTCCTTGCGGTCTCCACGCCGATTGCCTCGCTAAAGACTGTGAGGACTACCGTCGTATTCGTGAAGAATACGCCAACAACCGTTACAGATGTGAGTACGAGATACCCTCACCTGCAAAGCCTAGCTCCTCTTCTAACCTCAAACAATCGTTAGAATCATCTGTCCTTCATCCACAAGAACCGTTGCACCACTTATCTCCTCATCTGTTGCATATGATCTCTCGATCATTCAACCTTGGTTTGTCAAAGCTTTTTTCCCAAATTAGATTTGACAAAGATTTTTGTAAAGATACACTTTATTCAAAATCAATATATGGTTTGTCACATTTGGCCGATGTTGAGCGCAACACGTTCTTATCCAGTGACCCACTTTGTGTACCATCCCTACATGACCTTACGACACTCTGTTCGTTCCTTTTCCTATACCCATTTCCATGTGTAGTCATAACGCCACCAACTATCGATCGTTTTTACGTCAATATATTCCAATCTCTAAGTTTGAGTTCTCCCATTTTGCTTAGATGTCTACCAAATGAACCTACTGTCCCTTTACCCCGTTCCAGTAGCTACGTTATTTGGCACCTATCCAGTGCCGCTAATCCAGAAAAGTCCTTTTCTACCGATTTAGACGAAAGTTTGGAGTTAGTCCCCATTCCAGACACTAACTTACCTTCTCCTTTGTTTCGGCTGAACAGACCACATGCTAATGACCCTCGCCCCATTAGTCCTCAACTCCAGTCGCTATTACGTTCTCCAGAACCACCAGCTCGGCGTCCAACCCCACGCCATGTTCCCGTCCCAATTACTGACGCCACTCGCGCATCGTTTCATACTTTAGCCCAACAAGCCTTACCTCTTCCAAACAAAGAGAAGGCTTCAGTCATCTTTCCGGCTGACGTCCATGATTATATGCTCAAGGCATACTACCCCCGCGATCGACGTCCCAAACCATCCACGGACCTTAAAGCGTTAATGGCTCTTGAGTCTTCCGTCTTTAGTGTTCACGCGACTCCATCTATCACTGCTATAGCCCCAAGTAATGCTCCTGATGACCTTACCGTCCCACCTCCATCGTTCCTAATGGATTCCGATGAAGTCTCGCCTAATACTGCACATATAGCTCCAGATACCGTTGCTGATACACTCGAGCTACCGCCCTCCGTCTGTCCTGACGCTGAGTCACCTCCAGTACCAGATACTACGCTCCCAGTAGTGGAGACAGCTCTCGCGACGGCCAACTCCGCTACTGGAGCCCCTACTGCGACCGACGCCCCGCCTGGCGATGTCGACCCAGTTGCTATGGTAGCTATTGACGATGCTGCTGACTTTACAGAAGATCTGACCACACCCACTGTTGTTAACCCAACGGTCGAACCCAGGCACACTATCACGCTGATCCGAGGTCGCCTCCATGGCGTACTGCTTCCAGAACTGCTGCTTGATAGTGGTGCTAACGTCAACTTGATCGATTCGCGGTTTTTGAAGGATATCATCCTCAAGAAGGGCCGTCGCGCTCATTATCGTCCGTATCGAAACCCAGAGTCCGGCCAAGGTGTCGGTGGTTCTGCCAAAATACTCGGCGAAGTAATGTTAACACTGTCCCTTGGTAATGATTACACTTACCGACGTACTGTGAAGTTTAAGGTCGTTGACAACCTTCCTCGAGAGGCCTTAATTGGCACACCTGTCATAAACCTATTCAAGATTGACCAGTTAACCTCCCAAGGAGTCTGTCGCTTCCATGACGACTCCCAATATCCACCTCGAGTCTTCGAGACTCCCCTTAAGACGTATGAGGATGAGGCTCCGCCACCTCCGCCTTCTTTCCATCATACAATCCCCATCCGCAGCTCCGCTGCATATACTATCGATGCCCAATGCATCCAGCCGATCCAGTGTACGCTTGATCGTCCACCCCAACATACTCATCCGCATTACCTATCCGTCCCAGATAAGCGGTTGAGTCGGCGAGGTGTTGATGTTGAACGAGCCCTGTTTGCCACCGACACTCTATTTCCAAATGGATTCACTTACCTTGTTCCTCCCAAGCCTCCGCGACGGCACGGTCGTACTACCCTCGGTAAAGTCGACCACTCTCCGATGCATCTTTCCGTCACAAATGTCCAGTCCACCTCTATCGATATTCCTCAAGGTACTATTGTCGGATATCTTGTGGACCTGCCAGAAGATTACGTTAACTCCGTCATCAAAGTGCCAAGCATCTTTGAGGATACATCCCATACACCTGATTTGATGTTCATGATCTCAGAGCTCATGGCACACCCTGAGATCACCACTACTGAAACCCTTGCCCATCATTTCCAGACTCTTGCCGATTCTGCTGTTGCTGATGTCGTCCCTCCCGATATCACCGACACAGTTACAACCTTGTCTGCTGCGGAAAATTTTACACATTTTCTGACCACGGAAAAATCCCATGTGTCCAGCCTTGTCACGCAATCCAATGCCTCTGATTTGCCACATGTCCCCACATCTTGTGTTAGCGCACCACATGCTCCCGATCCTGGGATCGATCACCCTACTGTGCCATCCAGCATTGTTGATGTTCCCGCTCTATCGATCAGCACCCCTCCGACATCTCCCATCAGTGAACGCAATCGCTACTTACGATGGACATGTAAGGATGTTATCCTTTCCTGCTCTCAGTTACCCGCTCCCGCTAACTTTGATTCTCTCTCCCCTGCCTCACGTTTGTTGGGACGCCTCGCTGCGACACCTTGCGCTTTCCTCAGCATCTCTACTCGGCGTCTGGATACTTCTGATCTAGCCAGCCAACAATTCCTCTACGAATTGTCTCAGTGTCCTGATTATAATCTTTATGTAACATCCTCGGACGACGCCACGTCTGGCGTCATCTCCTTGGTTTCCACGCAGATCCCCCATCGGGTTCTGGACTCCTCCGGTAAGTGCCCACTTTCCATTTTCACTTGTGACTACACCCCGCCCCTGGACTCCCCATTTGCTTGCTTCGCCGCTGATGCTCCCAGCGACACCTTGGACCTGGACTCCAGTGAGGCTTTAGATAAAGCCTTCCAGCCAGACTCCGTCACCCCTTGGGTTGACTCTTCCCTTCCAGACCCTTCTGCGGTTTTACCAGCGGACCCCAGGACGTTACCCCCTCCAAAGGATTCCACCTTGGAGGAGAAGATGGACTATTTACGTGACCCCAAGAGCTTGTCGGACGACGAGCTCTTAGCTCAGATCGACCTCGCTCACGTCACAGACGACGCCCGACGTCGTAAACTGATAAGCTTCTTAAAAGAATATGGTGACGTGTTCCGCCCCCACGTTGTTACTGGACTCCAGTCTCCTGGCGAACACACCATCGAGCTCAAGCCCTACGCTCGCGCTCCTAATTCAGCCCCGTATCCAGAAGGTATCAAGCGGGCTGCCGTCATTGGTGAACATATTAACACCATGCTAAAAGATAATATTATCCGCCCGTCCAGATCCCCTTTTGCCGCCCCAGTTTGCCTGGTCCGTAAAAAAGATGGCTCTCTACGCTTTTGCACTGACTTTAGACGTCTCAACGACGTCACCATAAAGGACAAGTACCCTCTACCTAAAATCGACGACACCTTTAACCACCTGGCTGGTATGTGTCTCTTTACGTCTCTGGACTTATTGTCTGGCTTCTGGCAGATACCTATCAAGGAAGAAGATAAACCTAAAACGGCATTCATCACTTCCCAAGGATTATACGAATATAACGTTATGCCATTCGGCCTGACCAATAGCCCACCTACTTTCCAACGCTGTATGGACATGGTCCTTGCCGGGTTGAAATGGACACGCTGCATGGTCTATATAGATGATATTATTATCTTCTCCAAAAATGATGACGACCATTTTCAAAACCTCCGTCTGGTCTTCGACCGTCTCAAGGAATATAACTTAAAACTCAAACCTAGCAAATGTCACTTTATGTTCAACACTCTCCCCTTCCTGGGTCACATCATTACTCCTGACGGCGTAAAAACCGACAGTCGAAAGGTTTCTAAACTAAAAGATTGGCCGACTCCTAAAAATGTTAAGGATCTCCAAATGTTCTTAGGCTTCGCCAACTACTTTAAACGCTTCCTCCCAGACTTCTCTGATTGTGCTTATCCTCTCTATCAATTACTTAAGACTGATGTTCCATTTATATGGACTGACTCCTGCGAAAGTGCTTTCCACCAACTTATCTCTTATTTATTACGTGATGACCTCGTCCTTGTCCTCCCTAACGCCGACGATAAATTTGTCATATCCTGCGATGCCTCCAAAACCGGGCTCGGTGCTGCCCTTTTCGTTGTACGTGATGGTGTTTACCACCCTGTCTCCTTTGCCTCTCGCACTTTAACCGAGGTTGAAACTCGTTATTCCAATACTGACCGTGAAGGTCTTGCTGTTGTTTGGGCTTCCAACACTTTTGAAGATTACACGTGGGGCAGTCCCTATCGCATTGAAACCGATCACGCTGCTCTCATCCCTCTCTTTTCTTGTGGAGAATTGACTGGCCGCTTTGCTCGTTACATGTATGGTTTACAACATCATGATATTGAGCTTGTGCATAAACCGGGAAAAAGTCAAGCTGTTGCTGACGCCTTATCTCGTTCGTTTGGCAAAATTATTCCTGCAGGTGCACCCTCCCCATTACCCCACCCTTATGTCTACATTGGCTGCCGTGCTCACCTCAATCCTTCACCGGGGGACACTACTGCTCCTACAGACAGTGATGCATTTCTTACAGAAATGAGAAAGTTCTACTACAAAGATCGACAAGTCGTATCCCTTAATGTTAATAGCTTGCATGCCTTTGCAACAAAACTCTACCAAAGAGAAAATGAGAATCCGCTAGCTAAACCGACAGCAATGGATTTGGCAACATGTCTTATTTCTTTCTTTGATTCCAAAGCATATGATGTTATTTGCCTGCAAGAAACTCGTGTATCACCGAAACGTGACAATTTTTGGAATACCTTACACAACCTACAAGGTTGGTGGACTTTTTCAAGTGATCGACGAAATGGCTCCAACGGTGTCATGACTTTTGTAAGAAAAACTGGTTCTGTGCAATATTTTGGCATCATTGAAGGTATGGATATAAGTAAAGAATACCCATGCACGGTTGCTCGACCGAGTGACGAAGAACGGATTGGCAAGTTTGGCGAGGAAGGGCGTATTCTTACAGTGCTGTTAAACGGCATGGCTATCATAAACGTATATGTCCCAAACGGAAGTCGCCATCCTGAACGCCAAACCTATAAACGTGAATTCTTGAACAACCTCCATGAATACACCAAGTCCCTGATGAAGGAACGCTCTAACTTTGCCATTATAGTGGCTGGAGATCTTAACATTGCTCATACAAACTTTGATGTTTGTGACCCAAGTGAATACCAAGATTATTCAGGCTTCACCAACTTTGAAAGAAAATGGTTTTCTGACTATCTCAAACTTGGATTTGTTGATGGATTCCGAAATAGCAACCCTAAAAAACCTGGTTATACATGGCATGACCCCGAACGTGGATACAAGCCCATTTGGCGTGTTGATTACATGTTGATTGATAAACGCATACAAGATGAAAAAGAATTTATTGTAACTCACCATTGGGATGACAAGCTCAGTGACCACGAAAGAGTCTCCCTCACCTTTAGATCTTTACGACTTGATATTGATAAAGAGAGTAACTTGATTCATATGGCCATGGAGACTAGGTCCAGGAAAAAGAAAGATGATTGTGATGATCGTGATAAGGACCTCAAGTCAACCCCTCCCACTTTACCTGCTGGAGATACTGTTGAATTATCACCAGCTACACCACCAGGCAGTAGTCGTGTCACTCGCAGCCAGGCAAAGGCAAAAAGCCTACCCCTTGCAGATTTGGATTTGAAAGCAATCAACACTGACTCGGAGGAACCCAATACTTCAGCACCAACTAAAAATGATTCAGACACTGATAATGATGACTATCATGATATTCCACCTCTGCCAGCAGAAAAAACCAAGTTGACACCTAAAGATGAACAGCTCCTTATAGGAAGGACCCATGAACGAATAAGTCAGTTACAAAGAGAGGATCCTGATTTTAAAGATATTATTGCCTTTAAAGATAATGGCACCTTACCAGAAGATAAGGAAGACCAGGACCGTATCAGACTTATCAGCGATACCATGTATTATGATCGAAATAGGAAATTACTTTACAAGTTATCCTTTATCTCACAGTCCATGATGAGGAGAGCACCTATGAGGCTTGGATTATGTGTCCCGAATGGTCTTCGCAGAGAAGTTTGTATTCTCCTTCATGACGATATATTTTCTGGGCATCAAGGATACGCCAAAGTCATACCCACCGCTATGGAAAGATTCTGGTGGCCTAATATGGCTCGTGACTTAAAAGATTATGTAAGAACATGTCATGTTTGCCAAAAATCTAAAGATAATCTGAAACACATACCCACACATCAACCAGTCCCTTTTGGTGCTAAACCATGGGATAGGGTCTGTGTTGATATTATTGGACCACTAAAGCTGTCACAAGCTGGAAACAAGTATATAGTTGTTTTGACTGATTACTTTACCAGATATGCCATTGCCATACCAGTGCCAGAAATTACTGTTGAAGTAGTAGCAAGAGCACTAGTGGAGAAAATATTCTGCTACTTTGGTATCCCTGCTGTTATTCACACTGACCAAGGACAACCCTTCACCAGTCAGACAATGAGCATGGTTTCCAAAGCTCTTGGGACAAAACAAGCTTTTTCTATGCCATACAACCCGCAAGGACACGGCGTTGTAGAAAGATTCAACAAAACTCTTTGTAAAATGTTGCGAGCCTACGTCGACCAAGAGACTCATAATGATTGGGACGAATTCATTCCGTACGTCACTTACGCTTACGTCACGTCAATCCATGCTGTGCTGAAAGAAGCACCATTTTATCTTATGTTTGGTCGAGAAGCCATCCTCCCTGCAGACCTCCGTGCTGGTGTCAACTCTGACGACATTTATGCTGAAGATCATCCGAATGACACATTCAACCATGTTCAAGTGCTGTTAGCAAATGATGAAGAAAAGTTTGCACTTATGCCACCATTTGTTGAACACACTATGAAACCTGAAGGAGATGTGAGGGTTGTGGTGATACATAATAAACATCTGAAGTCTTTATATCGAAGTATAAGGGAACTTTATTGTAAATATCCAATTGATGAGTCAAGGAATACCCAACTCCTGTCAAAGATGACAACTGACCTTGATATTGATGTACTTTATGTGTCCTACAGCAATTCTGCACCACAAGAATTACCCAAGTATGTATTGAACCGAACTGGCAAACACCTAGCAGTTTTGAATCGGTTCAGAATATATCACAGTAGAGAAAGGACAGTGTATCTCTATGTATCTAATAGAATAAACCCTCATTTAGTTCCATTCGATGCTGAAGGGAACTTGTACAAAAAAGAAGAGCTCATAGCTTGTCCCGATGAACGACTGCCAAATAAAGGAAAACCACTTCATGATGGGCTCAGCTCACCCATCATGATAACTATTGAAAAAATAGAAAAGTCCCCTGATAGCCAGATGTTTATGTGTACCTCTCAGAATGAAGGACTTCAGAGTGAAGTCTATGCGGTTGACACTGCACTCTTCCAAGATTTCCTTGATGACCACCGCCTTCATGTCCAAGACTTTATCAAGCAGCTGCCTGCCAGACTTGCACTTGCTAAAGCACTAAATGAGGCTATTCATGAGCAACTTAGTGCCAAGACACCAAAGAAATTCAAACAACCATACCAGTTTGAGATTGGTGATAAGATTTGGTTATCCACCCCTCTCAGAAGCCTAAAAGCCAAAAAGAAGACCAAAGAAGATGAAGATGATGGTTCTCTTATAGCTAAATTTATGTTTAGATGGGCTGGTCCCATGAGAATTGTGTCCAAGTCTGATGATGGCCTTAGATTCATAGTTGTTGAAGAACTCCCCAACAATACCATTATTGCAAGAGTCACTCATGCTAATAGGATCAGGCCTTTCACTCCTGCAACCCCAATTGACTCTGCTGAGAAAGCTGCTGCTGCTGTGCGAACTGACAACTTTGAAGAAGAAGTCAGAGCATGGGAAAAAGTTCGTGTTGCTAAACGAAGACCAACCACTAAGGTTGCTGTGGGTATTAAGAAAGAGCTGCTAAGAAGGTTTGACCCAGATCTTGTTGATGATCCTGAGAACAAACAGTACTACATTGAAAAATTGGACAGCCATACCTTTGATTCAAAGAAACAAGTTTATATCTATAGAGTCAAATGGCTCGGGTACACGGATTATTATGATCTCCTGGTTTCCGAACCTGAGATCCCTGCTTCTATCGTTGAAGAGTACTGGGACAACTATGCACGGATTCATGGCAACCAGTCCAAAGAAATGAACCAAAGACGTAGCTTTGCTAAAAAGCATCCTGAAAAGTTAAAAAACAAAGTTTCCACTCCAGTAGAGAAAACCCTACCTGAGGATAACACAGGAATTGATGCTTCTGCTCCTAAAGAGAAGCTCCAGCCTGGAGAATGCTATGTCCCCATTGAGGCATCCCTAAATCCTTCAAAAGGTTCTGTTTGGTCTTCTCGGTAACCCGGGGAGAATGTGAGATTCACAAGCATTTCCTCGAAATGGTTTGGATCGTTGAATGTATATAAGAATAAATATACCCATAGAGTTATTATTATAAACACTGTCTACTAATACCAGACTTGTCTTATTGTGCTCAGTTACTCACCCTAGCTTTTAGCAAGCAAGATGAAAGTGTTTGACCTACAATTATCTATTCCGCAATTTTTACGTTTCCCACGTCAAAACATACAAAAGTCTAAAACTAAATACAAATGACTATAAAACCTCAAGCCACATCCTTAGGCGTGAGAAATAGTGCTGTGATACCATCTGAACTCAATCTTGAGTCATTGTTTATTACATTGGGTATTAAACTCAATGGAAAATAGAAATACATATCTCAACATATGTGCCAATAAGTAATGCATAATTACTGTTAAGTTATTGCATAAATAACTAATCAATTGTATTATTGCATGGTAACACATGCATTGTGAGCTCAATTGTCCTTAAATGTGACCTTTTTTAGTCATATTTGTGGTTTACTTTGTATTTGAAATAGTCATTTATATTTTGAAACCTGTATTCCTTTTATTTCTGTTTATGCTATTTTGTTTCTTGCCACAACATCAAAAGCCATCATTCCTCTATTCAACACATGCAAGCACAAGAGTCAGGAGCTATCAAACAACAATTCTCAGTGTGTGGGGTCATCTGAAACCAATTACAAGCCCAATAACCATACATACCTCCCCCAAATACTGAGACGCGCGTCTCGACGCCTTCCTCTATTCAGCCCTGCCTCTCCTCAACAAAACTGTTATACCCTTTTCACCATATTCCCTTGCATGCTCACCTCCAAACCAACCAAATTCCTCTGTTGAAAAGAAGGCTTGATGTCCCTTATTTTATTTTCTTCTTTCTGCAATATTTGTAATCATTTTCTTTGACTCACAGTTTTATTTTTGTAAATATTTTTGAAAGCCTTTGAGTCATGGCAAGAACATTGTAAAAAGCCATAGATACCCCTCAGAGTAGTATAAAAGTAGAGAAATAAAAGTGAATGCAGGGTGAAGTACACCTTGCAAACCAAAACCACTGCCTTCCTTGCCTCCCCTGAGTCCTGTTCTTGAAGTCAGTCTGTTGAAGTCTGTTTGCCCTCATCCCAGCTCTATTCACCCTCTCTGCTTCACCTCTCCATAAGCCTCTGAGGCAGGTAAGTATCCATTAACCCACCACACACTCCTTTTTGGGT
>Ga0209398_1001191_pt1 | contig 13981 bp, 11 predicted proteins | sample AshMeaBigSpring_FD_184125 | JGI IMG/M metagenome (GOLD analysis project Ga0209398, IMG submission 184125) | Groundwater microbial communities from Big Spring, Nevada to study Microbial Dark Matter (Phase II) - Ash Meadows Big Spring (SPAdes)... | ecosystem: Environmental > Aquatic > Deep... | reverse complement strand
GGCGAGGATGCTGTCGAATTCCTTGCCGGCCTGAAGGAGCCGTGAACCGTTGGTGACGTCGAAGGTGACGGTGACGCCGGATTTCCCGGGAATGCCGCCGCCGACGATGAGGTGGCGGGCATCCGGGGTGAAGGCGAGGGAAACCGGATCGCCTTCGGGAAAAGGCAGGATGCCGATGAGGTCGAGGGTTTCGGCGTGATGGAGTAGAATCTGGCGCTGGCCGGTGGCGGCGAGCAGCGGAGCCCATGGAGAGAGGGCGAGGCTGCGGACGGCAGAGGCTTTTTGGGTGGTGACCGTGGGTTCGAGCCGCAGGTGGACGGGCATGGGCGGCGGGCCGTCGGGTTTGGTCGCGGGATCGGTGCGGGGAGAAGTTTCGAATTTCGGCTTGGAGGGCTTGCGGGCGGCGGATGTGGCGTTTTCCAGCAGGCCGCCTTCGATCCATTTGGTGAGAATCCGGATTTGGTCCTCCGCGAGTCTCTCGCCTTCGGGCGGCATTTTCGGTTCCGCGGTGTGGCGGACCACGGAAATCAGGGTGGAGCCGGGATCGCCGGGTTCGACGATTTTTCCGCCGGAGCCGCCCTTCATGGTGGCCGGGAATGAAGAGAGGTCGAGGCCGCCTTTGGTTTTGTCGGGATTGTGGCAGTTGAGGCAGGATTGCTGGAAGACCGGCAGGACATGCTCGTCGTAGGTCGTCTTCTCCTGCGCGGCGGCGGTGGAGACGATTGCGGCGAAAATGACGGACGGGCGCGGCATGGGTGGGCCGGGTTGGCGCTTTAACGAATACGCCCGGCGGGATGCGTGGTGTTTCCACAAAAAAACGGCACGCCGGATGGACCGGCGTGCCGCACTCACTCCCGATGAGATAAAGAATCAAAAGAGGAAATCCGATTCCCGGGGTTCCGGCATGGTCGCTGGAACGGCGAGGGACATGATCGCGCAAAGGCCTGACACCAAAAGCACCGCCCAACGCGTGGGATCATTCTCCACGACCCTGGCGAAATGGAAGTAGGCGTTCTGCTCGGGTGATTGGAAAATCATCGTAGGAATGGTGAGCAGCGCGCAGAAAAGCAGCGAAGGCGAGCACATCGCCACCATGGCCGCGGCGCACTTTCCGCTGATCCTGGAAGTAAAGAGCCGCTTCGGGCCGCTGATGAACGTGAGCTTCATGTAGTGGCGAAATTGTGGAGCGCAGCGGCGAACGATGCCACGGAACCGCATGTTTGTAAGGGTGGTGTTCATGGGACTGCGGGGAGGAATACACGCAATCGCGTAGGATGACAAGAATTTTTAGTATTTGTTCAAATAAAGATGGAAATATTTTCAATATCCCCGGATTTCATGTGTCGCCTCGTTGGTTTTTCAAATGGATGTGCTGGGAAATGGAGGTTTCGTTTCACGCGCGGGAGGATGGTTCCCCAGCCTTGAACTTCTTCCGCATCGGGCCAAGATGCCGCCCGCGCTCCCCGCTGATTCTTCGCTCCCGCCGGCCCAAACCCCTTTTTCCCATGCTCCTCATCACCCACGCCCGCATTGCCTCGGAAAACTCTCCTTCTCTCACCGGGGCGGATGTTCTCCTCTCGGAAGGCAGGATCCGGAAAATCGGAAACGGAATCGCCCCACCCGAGGGAGCGAAGGTCATCGACGCCCGAGGGCGCATCCTCATGCCTGGCATGTTCGATGCCCACGTGCATTTCCGCGAGCCCGGTTTCGAGGCCAAGGAGACCATCGCCACCGGCTCCGAAGCCGCCATCAACGGCGGCATCACCGGCGTGGTCATGATGCCCAATACCAAACCCGCCATCGACTCCGCCACAGTCGCTGGCCGGGTGCTCGACATCGCGAGGCGCACGGCCCGCATTCCGGTCCTCACCTCGGGTTGTGTCACCAAGGACCGCCATGGCAAGGAGCTCGCCGGCATCGATGGAATGCGCGCGATCGGCGTGAAAATGCTCACCGACGATGGCGACACCACCGGCGACCCCGCCGTGCTGTTCCGCGCCATGCAATACGCCACCGAGTTCGGCATGTTCTTCGCCAGCCACTGCGAGGTGCCCGAGCTCGCCGGGCCCCGGGCGCTCAACGAGGGTGCCATGTCCTACCGCCTCGGCATCAAGGGCTCGCCCGCCTGCGCGGAGGAAATCATCATCGACCGCGACATCCGGCTCGCGCACGCCGTCGGCGCCCACATCCACATCCAGCACGTCTCCTCAAAGCTCGGTATGGAAACCATCCGTTGGTGGAAACAACGCGGCGATGTGAAGGTCACCGCCGAGGTCGCGCCGCACCACCTGCTTTTCACCGACGAGGACATCGGCGACTACGACACCCACTACAAGATGAACCCGCCGCTCCGCACCAAGGCGGACAACGAGGCCCTGCTCCAAGGACTCATCGACGGCGTCTTCGACCTCATCGCCACCGACCACGCGCCGCACACGCCGTTCGAGAAATCCCAGGATTTCGTCAGCGCGCCGAACGGGATCACCGGTCTGGATACCGCGCTTGTCTCGCTGAACCACTTCTTCGTCGCCACCGGGAAATTCGGCTGGGACCTTTTGGTGAAACGTTTTTCTGCCGAGCCGCGCCGGTTCATGGGCCTGCCCGCCGCATTCATTGAGGAAGGCCAGCCGGTGGACCTCGTGCTCTTCGATCCGGAAAGGGAGACGACCTTCACGGCGGAGTACATGAAATCGAAGTCGCGGAACACCCCCTTCCTCGACAAGACGCTCAAGGGCAGCGTGGATCTGGTCGTGCTCGGGGAAACCGTGTTGCTCGACCGGTTTGGTGCCCTGTGAGGGGCAGGGGAGTCCTTGAGGCAAATTTTTGTTCGCGCGAACATCTTTTTTCTTGCCTTGCGGAGTTCGGCGCGGCAAATACGCGTCCACACATCCCCACACCACCATGGCCGCAAAAGCAACCGCAGAAGAAACCGCAAACGACAAACTCCAGGAAGCCCGCAAACGCAATCTGGATCTCGCCATCTCACAGATCCAGAAGGAGTTCGGCGAGGCCGCCATCATGCGCCTTGGCGACGAAAAATGCGTCGATGTCGACGTCATCCCCACCGGCAATCTCCTCATCGACCGCGCGCTTGGCGTCGGCGGCTTCCCCTGCGGCCGGATCGTCGAGGTGTTCGGTCCGGAATCCTCCGGCAAAACCACCCTCACCCTCACCGTGATCGCCCAAGCGCAGAAGCGCGGTGGCCTCGCCGCCTTCATCGACGTGGAGCACGCCCTCGATCCCCAGTACGCCCGCAAGCTTGGTGTGAATCTCGACGACCTCCTCGTGTCCCAGCCATCCTCCGGTGAGGAAGCGCTCCAGATCTGTGAGGCCCTCGTCCGCTCCAATGCCATCGACGTCATCGTGCTCGACTCCGTCGCCGCGCTGGTGACCAAGCAGGAGCTTGACGGTGAGATCGGGGATTCCACCGTCGGCGCCCAGGCCCGCCTGATGAGCGCCGCGATGCGGAAACTCACCGCCCTCATTTCCAAGGCGCACACCGTCTGCATCTTCACCAACCAGATCCGCGAGAAAATCGGGGTCATGTTCGGCAACCCGGAAACCACCCCGGGCGGACGTGCGCTCAAATTCTTCGCCTCCGTCCGTGTCGATATCCGCCGCATCGGCCAGATCAAAGCGACGGACGGTGCCGTCACGGGCAACCGCACCAAGATCAAGGTGGTCAAAAACAAAGTCGCCGCGCCCTTCACGGAGTGCGAATTCGACATCATGTACAACGAGGGCATTTCCTCGACCGGCTCGCTGCTCGATCTGGCGCTCGAAATGGAAATCATCCAGAAGCGCGGCTCGTGGTTCTCCTACAACGGTACCCAACTCGCCCAAGGCCGGGATGCCGCCAAGGACCTGCTCAAGAACGACGCCGCCCTCTACGGCGAGATCGAGGAGAAGGTCAAAGAGGGCCTGGAAACCAAGAAGAAGAAATAACCGGCCATGCGGTGGGTTCCGCCGTGACCACGCGGCGGTCTGGGGTGCCTTGCTGAGGCCGTCTTCGCCCACGCGTGACTCCCACACCGAGAGTCGTCCCCGCGTGCAAGTCGTCCCCGCAAGCCGTCTTGCCGTCGCGAAATCGGCCGTCTAGGCTCGCGAGAGATGAGTGACGAATCGCCCGTTTTCGAGCCCACCCGCCGCCAATGGGTGGGCTTCTGGAGCATGATCGTCCAGCAGACGCAGAACGCGTTCAACGACAAGATGGCGCAGTTCATCCTCATCCCGCTGGGCGGCGCGGTGGGGTTTTCCGTGGAGACGGCGGCCGGGCTGATGATTGCGCTGCCCTACGTGCTCTTCGCGCCGGTCGCCGGCTGGCTGAGCGACCGTTTCTCAAAGCGGGACGTGATGTTCGGCTCGGCGGTCCTGCAACTTCTGGTGCTCGCTTGGATCTGTGGGGCGGTCGTCATGAAGAACCTGCCACTCGCCCTGGGGGGATTCTTCGCCATCGCCGTGCAATCGGCGTTTTTCAGCCCCGCTAAGATCGGGATCAACAAGGAGTTGGTGGGGTCAGGGCATCTGGGGTTCGCCACGAGTGTCCAGCAAATGACCACGATGCTTGCCATCCTGGCCGGGCAGATCGTCGCCGGCTGGTGGTTCGATCATCGTTACCACGCGCTTGGCGGCAAGCCGGCCGTGGCGTGGCAGGCGGGTGTCGGGCCCTTGCTGGTCCTGACGGCATGCGCGGTGCCGGCCTTGCTGATGGCCTGGATCATCCCGCGGGTGCCGGCGCAGGCGGACGGGAGATTCACGGCGAGGACCGCGGTGAGCCATTTCATGCACCTCGCCGGCCTGTGGCGGGACGTGCCCTTGCGCCGGGCCTCGTTCGGGGTGGCGTTCTTCTGGGGCTTCGCCGCCTTCATCAATCTCTGGTCGGTCAAGCTCGCCAAGGTCATGACCGGAGGCGGCGAGGGTTTCGGCACCCTCTCCTCCGGGTTCATGGCGGCGGCCTCCCTCGGCATGGCCGCCGGATTCGGGTTCGCATCCTATCTGCTGCGCAGGCGGGTGGAGCTCGGCTGGGTGCCGGTGGCTGGCCTGGCAATGACGCTGCTTTCGCTGGCCATCGTCTTCATCCCGCCCGGAAGTCCGCTCTTCCTGGCGGCCCTCGCGCTGCTCGCATTCGTCTCCGCGGTCTATTTGGCACCGCTCAACGCCTGGATGCAGGACCGCTATCCGGCCGCCAAACGCGGAGAGCTGCAATCCGCCGTGAACCTTCAGGATTGCTTCGCGGGAATTGTCGCAGTCGGCATCATCGCGGCCTTCGAGCATGGAGCCGGGGCTTTGGGAGTCGAACCGCTGGCCGGCTTCCGATATCAGATGCTCTTTATCGCTGCGGCGTGTTTCCTGGCCACCGCCTTCATCATCCGCCTGCTGCCCGCGGACTTCATCCGGGTGATCGGGGTGGCGCTGGTCCGCTCGATCTATCGGATCCGGACCAGCCATCCGGAGCGGCTGCCCGCCAGGGGAGGTGTCCTGATGTTGCCGAACCATGTGACCTACGCCGACGCGTTTTTCCTATCCGCCGCCTGTCCGCGGCCCATCCGCTTCGTGATGGACGAGATCTTCATCGCCACCCCGGCGATCCGTGTGTTCACCGCGATTTTCGACACCATGACCATCCGCCGCGACCAGCCGCTGGAGGCCATCCGGGAAATCATCCGGGCGCTCCGGCAGGGGGATGCGGTCTGCCTGTTTCCCGAAGGCCAGCTCAGCCGCACCGGCACGCTCTGCCCGCTCCAGCGCGGCTTCGAACTCATCGCGAAAAAGGCAGGCCATCCGCTCGTGCCGATGTGGTGCGACGGCTCGTGGGGATCCATCTTCTCCTTTGAGCGGAACCGCTTCTTCCGGAAAATCCCGCACCGCCTCGACCACGGAATGACGGTGGCTTACGGGCATCCGATCGATCCGAAGGACGCCACTCTGGAAACCGTCCGCGACGGCATGCTGCTCGCTTCGGCGGAAGCCCTCGCCCGGCGGTTTGCGGGCCGCCGGTGGTCCGCCCGGATGCCGCGCGGGGACAACCCGGCTGTTGCGGCCTTCCGCGGGATGGATGAATCCACCCGGCGGCGCATGTGGATGAACGGCCACCAGATCGGAATGGTCAACGCCCTGCCGCGGCGGCAGGTCTTCCGGGTTCTCAAGGACGATGCTCTTCTGGCTGAACTGCCTGGCTTGTTCGCCGCGTTTCCGGATCTCTATCAGTCCAGACTGCGCATCGAGGAATCCTTCAACGGCGCGGAGGACGCCTCATGGGTGGGCGGCGATTTCCTGCGCCGTGCCATCCAGACGTCACAGATCACCCGGGAGATCGTATTTTACGACTTCGGAACGATGGCGCTTAAGCCCGTCGAGCGGGCGGGGCTTTGCCACTGCCCCTGCCTCGCCGCGGGAGGAGTGGTGATTTCCATGTCGATGCCCCATCCACCGGCGTCCCCCGGGGATGACTTCGATCCCCAGCCCGGCCACAAACTCCGCTGTTGGGGGAAACCTCTGCCCGGTTGGTATTTCAAGCGTGCGGAGAACGGAGTCCTCACCGCCCGGGGAGGCGCGGCTCCTTCCGGCGGCCTGCCGCTGCCCGCGGATCTTGCGCTCGATGCGGATTGTTTCCTGACGGCGGTCAAAGGATGAGCCGTGGGATCACGCCTTCCAGAAGACGAAGGCGGCGGTGGCGAGAACGAGCAGGCCGAAGGCTTGGCGCAGGGTTTTTTCCGGTAGCCGCGAGGCGACCTTTCCGCCCGCCAGGACTCCCGCACCCGCGATCCCGGCGAACACCGCGGCCAGCAGCCAGGGCGTGGGAGCTCCGCCGAGATGGCTCAGGAAGCCTGCGGCGGAGTTGCAGGCGATGACGGCCAGCGAGGTTCCGGTGGCGGCTCTCACGGGCAGGCGGGCGAATTTCGCGAGCGCCGGCATCAGCAGGAAACCGCCGCCCACACCCAGGAAGCCGGTGAGCACGCCGACACCGGCTCCGGCGAGCAGGCAGCGCAGCGGTCGGCATTCGGGGGAGGGTTGCGGCGCATCGCCCCGGGGCAGCAGCATCCGCGCGCCGATCACCGCCATGAGTGCGGCGAAGGTGATCATGAGTGCCGCGGGCGTGAGCAAAGGCGTGAGCCGTGAGCCCAGGACCGCACCGGCCATGCCGGAAATCACGAACATGCCCGCGGCCTTGAAGTGGACCTCGCCGGCCCGCGCCCTTTGCCATGCGCCGGCGAGCGCCGCGATGCCCACGATCAGCAGGCTCAGTCCGACCGCCTCGCGTGGCGGGACATCCGCCAGATGGACCAGCACCGGCAGCGTGAGGATGCTGCCGCCCGCGCCGGTGAGACCGAGCGAGAGCCCGATGCCGATGGCACCTAACAGCGCGAGCGGATTCATGCCCTCGCTCCCGCGGGGATTTCCGCGAAGGAGCCATCCACATGGACGACCTCCTTGCCGCGGCCGGCCAGATAGGAGCAAGCGAGCGCGGCGCGCATCCCGCTGCCACAGTGCACGAAGAGCGGTTTGCCCGAGGGCACCGCGCCGAAGCGCGCTGCGAGCCGGGTGTATGCGATGTTTTCGGCTCCAAGGACGTGGCCAGCGGCGAACTCGTCCGCGCCGCGGACATCGAGCACCGTGGCTCCCGGCGGCAGCGCGCTGGTTGGAATCCTGCGGTAGCTGCTGGTGAAACGCGAATCCACCAGGGCTTCCTCCGCCGGAATCCAGGCTTCCACGCGGTCCAGACCGATGCGGATCAGTTGTCTGACGGCTTCATCCACCTGGGATTCGTTTTCGACGACGAGCAGTATGGGCGAGGTTTCATCGACGTAGGAACCGGCCGAGATCGGAAGCTTGCCGCCGGGCATGGGGGCGAACAGGGAACCTAGCAGATGCCGGTCCGCGAATGCGGCGCGGTCCGCGCGCAGGTCGAGAATGGCCGCCTTGCCGATCCAGCCGCCGAGCTCGGTGGGCGTGATGCGCTTCGGCGCGGGCAGTTTGCCGTCCGGCAGCAGCGCAGGGCCGAGCTTGTTGTCGCGCTTCATGCGGGCGAAGTAGAGCGGTGGCTCCGGCTGGCCGGTGAGGATGTCCTTTACGAAGCGGTCCTCGGATTCGGTGAGGGCTTCGCGGAAGGCGGCATTGAATTTCCGCTCGTAGCCCATGACGCTGATGGGCACCGCGCCGAGCGCCTTGCCGCAGGCGCTGCCCGCGCCGTGGGCGGGAAGGATCTGGAGGTGGTCCGGCAGACCGGCGGTCGCTCGCAGGCTGGCGTAAAGCGTGCGGGCGCTGGGCTCCATCACGCCGGACTGGCCGGCGGCGCTTTCCAGAAGGTCCGGGCGGCCGACATCGCCGACGAAGATGAAGTCCCCCGTGAGAAAGGCGATCGGTTCGTCGGCGCCACCGCCATGGTCGGTGACGAGGAAGCTCATGTGCTCCGGCGTGTGGCCGGGTGTGAGCAGGGCTTTCAGCTCGATGTTTCCCACGCGGAAGGCATCGCCGTGTTTCAGAAAACGGGCCTTCGGGCTGCCCTCCGCCCACTCGAACTGCCAGTCGGGGCCGCCTTCCTCGGATAGATACGCCGTCACGCCGTGGCGTTCGACGAGTTCGCGTGCGCCGCTGAGGTAATCGGCGTGGATGTGGGTTTCCGCCACGGCCGTGATGCGGAGGCCGTTTTCCGCGGCCACCTGGAAGTAGCGGTCGAGATCGCGCTCGGGATCGACAATGACGGCCTCGCCGCTGCGCTGGCAGCCGATGAGGTAGGCGTTCTGCGCGAGCGAGGAATCGGTGATTTGACGCAGGAACATGGCGTGTCAGGTTGGGTTTTCCGGGGATTCAGACGGAGCAGGAGGTCACCTTGCCGCCGCCGCACTCGACCTTGTTCCAGGGCATCTTGGAGAGCAGGATGGCCAGTCCGCACCAGCCCGTGGAGCCGGCGAGGGTGAGCCCGGCTCCGAGGAAGGCGGGGATGAGGGCGAAGTTCTTGTTCACCGTGAGCGCGAGGACCGAGCCAGAGAGCGCGAGCAGGCCGATGATGAGCTGGACTTGGCGCATGAGCGGCAGGTGCTTGCGTTGCGAGCGTTCAAGCGGGAGGCCGGCCGCCTCCCAGGCGCTCACGCCGCCCTCGAGGATGGCGAGGTTTCCGCAACCCGCGGCCTGCAGTTTCTGGAACGCCTGCTCGGCGCGCTTGCCGCTTCGGCAAATGATCACGCATTGCTCGGCCTGCGCCGCGGCGGACTTGACGGTGTCCGCATCGAGCCGGTCCAGCGGCATCAGCCGGGAACCGGAAATGTGCATTTCGTCGTGTTCGACCGGCGTCCGCACGTCGATGAGGGACACGCGCTTGCCGGATTGGAGGTCTTGGTGGAGTTGCTTGGCTTGGACTTTCATGAGGTTGTGAATCGTTGAAATAGCCATATAGCCACATGATTATACTTGCAAGGGAAATTTTTCAGGATATTTTCCGCGGCGATGAAACTTGATGCGCAGCAGCTCGAACGAGTGGCCAATCTGTTCCGTGCCTTTTCCGAATCCACCCGCCTGGCGATCATCCAGGAGCTGAAGTCCGGCGAGTTGAGCGTGTCGGACATCGTCGGACAACTGACGACCAGCCAGGCGAATGTTTCCAAGCAGCTCAAGCTGCTACATGACGCTGGCCTGGTGAGCAGGCGGAAATCCGGGACGCAGGTGCTCTATCAGATCGCGGATCCGATGGTGTTCGAGCTATGCAGGCTGGTGTGCGAGAAGCTGAACCGGGACGCGGTGAGGCCGGTGGCGCTGAAATTCTGAGGGCTCAGGGTTTGAAGACGGGGAATTCCGCGCCCGGGCGCACCTCCTCCGGCGGCTCGATGTTGAAGGTGGTCCCGTTGCCCGCGCGATAAGGCCCGTAGGCGATGGGAATGACGGTGAGGCAGATCATCGGCTCGTCTCCCCCGGTGATTTTCGCGCCTTGGAGGATGGCGGCGCAGTTGGGGCTTTTCTTCACGGTGAGGATGTCGCCTTGGTGGAATGCCCCGGCCGCGGCGGTTTCGCGGGTGGGAAACAGGTATTCGACGACGACCGGATAGGGCGCGGGTTTGGTGAAATCGTCCGGTTTCACCATGGCGCGCGCGCGGACGGCGAATCCGGAAGGCAGGAAATCGGCGGTGCCGAGCTCGCGTACGGCCTCCACCTGATAGTCGCCCTCGATGTAGGTGAGGGCGAGCGGGCGGTCGTAGTTGGTGAGGTAATTCCTGACGAGCTGCGGGTTGAGGCGCCCGAGCTGGGCATCCGAGAGTCCGAAGAAACGGCTGTAGAGACCCTTTGGATCGAGCAGACTCCCGTTCGGCACGTCGAGCACGGTGTGGCGTTTCAATTCCGGCAGGCGCCCGAGTTTGCGGAGGATGTCATAGTTTCGGGGAATTTCGGGGTTGCCGAATACGTGCAGGCAAACCGTCCAGCTGAGGACGGCGAAACAGAGGGCCAGGACGTTGGCCAACAGCCACCAGAAATAGGCGGGGCGGCGCGGGGCGGGTTCTTCGATGTTGCGGGGCACGGCGGAGTCGCGGGTGTTCAGGAATTTCCGCAAGCCTCGCCGTCGGCCACCGCATGGGTACCGGGGGGCTCGTCCACGGTCTCGAACGAGGTGCCGCAGCCACAGGAGCGGGTTGCGTTCGGATTGTGAACCTTGAATCCGGAATCCGTGAGATCGTCGGAGTAATCGATCTCACAGCCGCGCAGGCGGTCCAGGCTGTCGGCAGCCACGATCACTCTCGCACTTCCCGACTCCACCGTCACGTCGCCGGGCTCCGGATCGGCGACCCTCATCTCATACTGCCAGCCGGCGCAGCCTCCGCGGCGCACGGCGAGCCGGAGTCCGGATTGTGGGGATCCCTTGCGGCTGGAGAGGAGTTTGCCGAGTTCTTCTGCGGCTCTGGAAGTCAGGGTCATCATGGTGGGCGCGGAAACCTAGGCTGCTTTCCCGCGATTTGAAACCGGAAATCCGGCCAACCAATTTCAAACCGCCCCCGGCGGCCCATCCGCAGCAGGGGAATGAGGGAGGCCATGAATTCCGAAGAATGGTCTTGACGGCTCCGGGCAGCGCCTTTTGATTCCGCCCGCCTGCGGATTTTCCGCTGTGCCCACAGACTGGTTGAGGTGTATCCTCACACTCCGACTCTAGCGCACACATTCCATGTCTTCCCCTAAACCTTCCCCGAAGAACCCCGCCGCAAAATCCAAGGCCAAGGCCGGAGACGACAGGGTGCCCAAGGATGCCTCGAAGGTTTTAAAATCCAAGCCCGCCAAAGTTTCCAAGACGCCTGCCCCGAAGGCCCCCGCAGGCAAGCCCTCACCCGCGGCTCCGAAACCTGCGGCCAAAGCCCCCGCCAAGCCGGAAAAGAAACCCGCCGCCGCTCCCGCCAAGGCCTCGAAACCCGCCGATGAACCGAAGGAACCGCAGGCCGAGCCGAAGCCGCCGGGCCGGTCCGGAGGATCTAACAAGCGCCGGATCGACACCCCGGAGATCCAGGAGAAGATCCGTGAGCTCATCAAGCTCGCCAAGGAGCAGGACTATCTCACCTTCGATGACATCAACGACATTCTGCCCAACGACCTCGTCGATCCCGAGGACGTCGAGGCCATCATGGAGCGCCTCCGCAACATGGAGTTCGACATCATCGACGCCTCCGAGGTGGACCGCTACAAGGACAAGAAGCGCGATGACGACAGCGGCGACGACGAGGAGCTCAAGGCCGACCAGAAGCTCGACATCCTCGACGACCCGGTCCGCATGTATCTCAAGCAGATGGGCCAGGTGCCGCTGCTCACCCGCGAGCAGGAGGTGGAGATTTCCAAGCGCATCGAGGATGCCGAGATCGAGGTGGCGCGCCATCTGCACCTCTTCGGCTTCGTCGCCGATTCCTACCTGGAACTGGCCGACAAGCTCAACAAGGGCAAGGAGCGCTTCGACCGCGTCATCCTCGACAAGAAGATCGAGTCCCGCGAGCGGTACATGAAGGGCCTGCCGAAACTCTGCGACCAGTTGAAGCAGCTTCATCGCGAGAACGACGACCTGTTCCGCCAGCTTTCCGCCAAGAATCCCCGCGGCCGGAAGAAGATCGAGGAGGAATTCCAGAAGAACCTTCAGACGCTCAACCGCGTCTTCACCCGCTTCTACTACAAACAGAAGGTCGTCGAGGATTTCTGTGAACAGGTGGACGACTACATGCAGAAGTTCTGGAAATACGGACGCAAGCTGCAGGCCGACCCCGAGGACAAGGAGTTCGTCACCAAGATGCGCGAACTCCAGCAGCGTTCGTGGCACACCCAGGAAACCTTCGAGGAGGCGAACAAAAACCTCCGCCACTGGCTCAAGGAAGCGCTCAAGGCGAAGACCGAGATGGTGGAAGCCAACCTCCGCCTCGTCATTTCCATCGCCAAGAAATACACCAACCGCGGCCTCTCCTTCCTCGACCTCATCCAGGAGGGCAACATGGGCCTGATGAAGGCGGTCGAGAAATTCGAATACCGCCGCGGCTACAAGTTCTCCACCTACGCCACCTGGTGGATCCGCCAGGCGATCACCCGCTCCATCGCCGACCAGGCCCGCACGATCCGCATCCCGGTCCACATGATCGAGACGATCAACAAGCTGATGCGCGTGCAGAAGCAGCTCGTCCAGGAATACGGCCGCGAGCCGTCCCCCGAGGAAATCGCCGAGGAAATCCACCTTCCCGTCGAACGCGTCCGCGCCGTGCTCAAGATGGCCCAGCAGCCGATCTCTCTCCAAGCGCCCGTCGGCGATTCGGACGACACCTCGTTCGGCGACTTCATCGAAGACAAGGCCGCCGACAACCCGATGGAGGAAGCCGGATTCTCGATGCTCAAGGACAAGATCAAGGACGTGCTCGACACCCTGACCGAACGCGAGCGCGAGGTGCTCGAACAACGCTTCGGCCTCAAGGACGGCTACAGCCGCACGTTGGAGGAGGTCGGCCGCCAGTTCCAGGTCACCCGCGAGCGCATCCGCCAGATCGAGGCCAAGGCACTGCGTAAAATGCGCCACCCCACCCGCATCCGGAAGCTGGAAGGCTTCATCGAGCTGCCGGGGGCTTGACCTGCCGCACCGTCGGAATTTCGTGTTGCGGGCTGTTCATGAAACCGCCTTTCGTGGGTTGTTGGATGCACCATCTGGTCTCGAACCAGACCGGAGAACATGGTTTGGTGGCGGCGATCCCAGCCGCCCATACCTGGTGCCCATCTTCTTGGTGTATTCTTCGGTGCTTGGTTCACTCATGCCCATGTTTGGCACCATGGTGTCCTCATTTTTGAGGCAACGGGACCATGCTGTGCGATCCGGGGATTCTTTTCGGTGTCCGATTCAATGAGTCAACACGTGGACTGTTGCCGTCTCCACGTGATGCTTGGCAGCCGGACTGTGTCTCGACTAGTGTCACTCCGATGACGATCCGGCTCCATCCACGACTCACCGCGTTGCTTGTGGTGATGCTGGCCGTGGCATGGCTGGGCCATTCACCCGCCGCCGCGGAAAACCGGGACCCGAAACCGCAACTCGCTCCGGATGGCCGCTCGTTCACGATCAGCGCCGCCGGCTTCGAGGAATTCCGCGCCACATGGTCGGCCACGGTCCAGCGTGACGAGGCTCCGGAACGCGTGCTGGCATCCACCGATGGCGTGGTAACGCCTGGTCCGGTGACGACGATCCGTTTTCCCGATGAGTCCATCGAACTGCTTTTCCAACTGGAATCCCGCAGTGATGCTCCCGCGGTCATGGCCCGCGCCGGCATCCGCAATACCGGCACGGCTCCGGTGAAATGGCTCTCCGCCGCACCCATCGCCGCGGAATGGAAGCTACCGGCGAATCTCAACGGCTGGTTCCTCACCGGTTTCCACCCGGAAACACCCGTGCTCCAGGGGTTCCGATTTATCAATCAGCCTGCCAAGGTTTATGAATACGGCGGATGTTATCATGCCAGCGGCTCCGGCTTCCTGTTTGGGCCGGTCGGCG
>Ga0209398_1001188_pt1 | contig 14007 bp, 10 predicted proteins | sample AshMeaBigSpring_FD_184125 | JGI IMG/M metagenome (GOLD analysis project Ga0209398, IMG submission 184125) | Groundwater microbial communities from Big Spring, Nevada to study Microbial Dark Matter (Phase II) - Ash Meadows Big Spring (SPAdes)... | ecosystem: Environmental > Aquatic > Deep... | reverse complement strand
CGTCCCCAGCGCGTCGATCGCGCAGCCGCCCATCAGTTGGTGGTCGTAGACAAAAGTGTGGCCGAATTTCTGCCCGACCGCATCCAGGATTTTCTTGGCCTCATTGGTCACTTCCGGGCCGATGCCGTCACCGGCGAGTACGACAATCTTGGCTTGCATACGCGTTCTTTCTTGATCGTCCAGCGGATAAAACACGGAGACGCAAACGGCAAGGGCTTGCGCCCTGTGTCTTTGCGTCTCCGCGTCATTGCGTGTTGGTTGGCGGATATAATATGTCAGAGTGGGGAAAATCGCCAGAAATCATCGGGAATAGAATCGCATTGCGTGTGGTACACTGCTTTGAGTTGGTACGAAACAGATTTCACGGAGAGGTAGCCGATTATGCTGATGCCCGCAATTCCGAACACCGTACTCGATGCTCTTGGCGAGGAGGCAGCGCGTGACCTAGAAAGCTGGCTTCAGGCGCACCTTGAGACGATTCAGCGGGGCCAGCCGCCGATTTCACCGCTGGTTGCGCGGCAGAAAGTCAATGTGCTGATGCTCGAACAGGTAAGTAATTTGCTGCGTGCTGGCGAGCCGGTGCTTGAGCGCGCTGCCGACGGCACAGTCACCTGGCGCGTTCCCGTCTTACTGACGATGTCGCAGCAGGGTGTTTTGGGTCAGGTGGGCGAAATCATGGTGGATGCTGTCCACGGATCGTTGTTGTACGACGACGCTGCTTTTGCCCGCATCGTGGCGGCCTGCGAGCAACTCGTCAGCCAGCCGCCCCGTCATCGACCATGAGCCTTCCTCTCCCCGTACCGTTTTTTGCCCAATCAGCCGATGGTTACTGTCTGCCAGCCTGTGTGCGGATGGTTCTCGCCTATCACCAAATCGACCGGTCAGAGCGGCAATTGCGCCGAATGCTTGGCGCTCACTCATACGGCACACCAAGTTTTGCCGTGCAACGCCTGAAACTATCGGGGATCACAGTCGAATACCGTGAGTGGTCGATTCAGGAGTTGCTTGCACTGCTGGAACGCAGAGACCCCTTGATTGTCTTTGTGCGGACAGGTTTTCTGGACTACTGGCAGCAGGACGTCGCACATGCCGTAGTCATCATTGGTGCAGAAGCGCCGTTCCGATGCTGGCTTCATGATCCAGCACAGTCGGCGGGCGCAATTGCAACAACTTGGCACGGGCTGCTGGCAGCGTGGGGTGAATTTGCATTCAAGGGTGCGTTGCTCAGCCGAATCCAGTAAACCGCTGCCGTAGATCAAGCAAGCTGACGTGCCGAAGTGTGGTGCAATGATTCTACCTCGTCGATAGCCTGCCGCCCTCTCTACACCGCCAATTGCGCCGAATCCCACGTGAAGAAAGATATCGCGCCGGTCACGTGCTGGGCGAGTCGCATCACCAGTTCTAGCCGTGCGGAGGCATCGGCGGCGGCGTAAAAGGCGCGCACCGTCGCCCCCGCTTCAGGATCGAGCGCAGCGAGTGCGGTCAGCGTCGCTTTCTGGCGCGGCAGGTTCTGGCCGCGCGCCAGGAACGCATACTCGACCAGCCGGCTCACCGCGCTGTGTAGAATCAGCGCCGCACACGCCGGGTCGCTTTCCACAACATCACGCGCGTTGTCCAACTCGTCGGCGATCTGATAGCGCCGCCAGCGCAGGGCGTCGTCACCCGGCGCTGGCGGGGTATTTAGCCAGATCGCCGCCTCCGTGCGTAAGTCCTGGAGGATGGGGTCGCGGTCGAGCACGACAGAGCCTGTCGTCAAGATGTGCGCAGTGATGGGGCGCGCGGCGGCGTGTTCCTCCGCAAAGTAATGGCGCACCTGTTGCGGCGGGTTGATGAAGATCTCGAAGGGGACGCCTTCGTAACGTCGCTGCAACCGTTGACGAAAGGGCGCCGCGTGCAGCACGTAAAGGTCGATGTCACTCGTCGGCCCGCCCTGTCCACGCAGCACACTGCCCGCGGCGATGATGGCGATCGGCTCATACGCAGTGAGCACATCGGCGACGGCGGCGCGCAATGCAGCGTCATAGGGCGCCGCCAGCAGCGGCCAGTCCAATTCACTTGATGGAAGTTTTGACATCGCGCTCATTCCTCCAGCGACGGCACTTGGAGCACCATCCCCACGCGCAGCGCGTCCGCCGAGGGCAGCACCGCCTGGTTGGCGGCAAAGAGCGCGTCGACGCGGTCGGGGTTGCCGTAGAGCTTGACGGAGATCGCCCACAAGGAGTCGCCCTCGACGACGGTGTAGGTGGACGGTGGACGCACCAGCACGTTGACCATCGACACCTCCTCGATGCCGGGCAGCCGCGCCAGCAGCGCCGCCAGGTCATCGCGCGTTTCCACGCTGGGCGCCGTGCCTTCGACGATCAAACGACTGCCTTCGCGTCGTCCAGTTACGCTTTCGGCCAGTTCGGGGCGCTGCGCCTCGATCAGCACCGTCTTCAGGTCGAAGGGCGGCGCCACGATGATCGCTTGCGGGCTGGCGGCGGCGAGTGGTTCGACCTGCTGCGCCAGGTCGGGGGCGACGACGGGCGTCGGCAGCGGTGTGGCCGTCGGTGCGAGCACTGGGGTCGCCGCCACAGTGGCGGCAACGGTAGCCACGGCGGGGGCGGCTGTGTTGGCAGGCGCTGGCGCAGTGGGCGGCGCCTCAGCGCCAAATAGATCGGCCACAGGCGCAGCGGACAACATCGCATCCAGCCAGGCTGGCGGGCTTGTCCACAACCACCAGCCACCCACCGCTAGCAGCAGCACGACGCCGAACGTCGTGATCAGCCCCGGCCAGCGCGGGCGGCGCGGCGCGGGCGAAGGGCGCACCTCCTCCATCGTCACGGGGAGCAACTCGGCGTCGGTCAGCGGCATTTCTTCTTGCGCACGGCGAGCGTCAGCGGGAGCACGCTTGCGCGCCTGGCTGGAGCGTAACAGCCACTCCGCCTCACCGCGCAGCACATCATCCACCGGAATGGCGGCGACGTGGTGGCGCATTTCTTCCGGCTTGCCCAATCGTTTGCAGAGGATGGCGCCGAGTAGATGCAGTTCTGAGGAAGGCTGATAGGCCAACCCACGCTGCACTTCAGCCAGCGCCGGCGTCACCTCGCCTTTGGCCGACAAATCGGCGGCGCGCATGTAGAAGTAGCGCGAGGCCTGTTGCGCGCTGATCAAGCGCCGAAGATTGGCGCCGCACGCCTCGCAGCGGTCGGCGTCCGGGCTGATTTCCACGGCATGGCCGCAGTGAAAGCAGATAGCTGCCAGCATGATAGGACCCTATGTTTTTTACTGGTACGATGTTGTCCGTTACGAACGAGGCCCTCATGCACCTGCGCCAGTCAACCTTCGGCCTTTGCGGAGAGTTCAAACCAACGTTCCAAAGCCGTTTCCAGCGCCTGGTCAAGTGCAGTCACTTGGATCGAGTAATCCTGGAGACGCTGGTAATTATCACCGATCTGTTTGATTTCGTCCAATAGCGATAATTTGCGCGATTCGAGTGCGGCGATCTCAACTTCTAGGCTTTCCAACTCGCGCTGTTCCTTCCACGTGAGGCGAGCGGAGGTCGGCTTGCGCCGTGCGAGGGCATGCGTCGTCTGAGAGGCGGCAGCGACGACCGTCTCAGCGGCGGCCTCGGCGTGCAGCCGTGCAAAGACGCCGTAGGGCGAGGGGTAGCGCGGGCCGAGCCGCCCGCCTTCCATGTTGACCAGAAAGTCCACCGTGCGATCCAGAAAATAGCGATCGTGGCTGACGACGATCAGCGCGCCAGCGAAGTGGTCGAGAAATTCCTCCAGCACCGCCAGCGTCTCGATGTCGAGATCGTTGGTCGGCTCGTCGAGCAGCAGCATGTTGGGCTGATGGATCAACGTGCGCAGCAGGTAGAGCCGCCGCCGTTCGCCGCCGCTGAGACTGCCGATGCGTGCGTACTGCATCGGGCGCGGGAAAAGGAACCATTCCAGCATCTGCGCAGCTTCGACGCGGTCGCCCTCTTTGGTGCGGATGAGCGGCGCTTCGGCTTCGATATACTCCAACAGCCGCATCTCATCCCTAAGTTCAATACTGCGCTGGTCATAATAGCCGATCTGCACCGTGTCGCCCCACTGCACGCTGCCGGCGTCCGGTGCGAGGCGCCCGGCCAGGAGGTCGAGCAGCGTGCTCTTCCCCGCGCCATTTGGCCCGATGATGCCGATGCGGTCGCCCGGTTCCAGATGCAGATCGATGCCGGCGACGACCGGCGCGGCGCCAAAGCCTTTGACCAAACCGCTGGCGGTGAGCACCTTTTTGCCCAGCCGCCGTGACGCCAACGCTATCGCCACGCGCCCGGCGCCGCTGTCGTACTCAATCTGCATCATCTCCTCGACGCGTTGTTTGCGCGCCTTTTGCTTGGTGCTGCGCGCCATCGGCTGGCGGCGCAGCCATTCCAACTCACGACGCAGCAGATTGCGGCGCTTGGATTCTGCCTCGGCCAACCGCTCGTGACGCGCAGCGCGCGCCTCCAGAAAATGCGTGTAGTTGCCGGCATAACTCACCAACTGGCGGCGATCCAGTTCGACGATGCGGTTCACGACGCGATCCAGAAAATAGCGGTCGTGGGTCACCATCAACAGTGCGCCAGGGGTTGTCGCCAGATATTCCTCCAGCCAGGCGACGGTCGCAGCGTCGATGTGGTTGGTCGGCTCATCAAGGATGAGGAGGTCGGCGCGGTCGATCAGCGCGCGCGCCAAAGCCACGCGTTTGCGCTGCCCGCCGCTCAGCGTCCCCACGCGGTCGGTGAAGTTGGTCACGCCAAGCTGTGTCAAGATGGCTTTGGCGTTGGCCTCCGCGGCCCAGCCATCACTGCGATCCAGTTCGGCGCTGAGCGTCAGCAGCTCGGCGTGCAGCGCGGCGTCGTCCGGATGCTGATCGAGGCGCGCCGTCGTCGTCTCGTAGGCGCGCAGCAGGCGCATCTGCGGCGAGTCGCTGCGGAAGATCGTTTCCAGCACGGTGAGCGCATCGTCCAGCGGTGGCTCCTGGGGCAGATACTCGATGCGCACACCGCCGGGCGCGGCGACGCTGCCCGCATCAGGCGCCTCGAGGCCAGCCACAATCTTGAGCAGCGTGCTCTTGCCGCTGCCATTGACGCCGATCAGCCCGATGCGGTCGCCTTCGTTGATCAGCAGGCTGGCGCCGTCGAAGAGCAGCCGCTCGCTAAATTGTTTGGAAATAGTATCGATGGTGAGCAGGTTCATTGCGCCCGGTCGTTTCGTGAAAACATCAAGATATTTCCAGCAGTATACCCCACGCCCGCGCCCTTCCTGGAACCGCATCCGCTCGTCCGCGCCCCGAATCCACAAGTAGCCCCCCCGGATGTAATGACGGTTGCATCCATGACGCCCGAAGCATACAATGCACTCCACATCCTGATCTACCCAATTGCCCATCATCACACGCGCTGCGAGGGAGTCGCACATGTTTTCCTGGCTTTCCGAAGTCTTCGATGTCACCCTACTGGCAACGATTGGGCTGGTCTTTTTCGCCACCCTGATCGGCGCCTACATTCGGGCGCAGCGCCGCGATCCTTGTCTCAAATCCTTTGTCGATTACGCCGTCACCATCGAGTGCGCCGAGGACAAGGTCATCTGGGGCCGGCTAGAGCTGGCCTCAACCGGCGTCGAACTGCGCTACACGGACGACGTACACGACGACAACCACGTCGAATCCAGCTACGTGCTCTACACGCAGGAGTTTGGCGCCATCCACGCTATCTACCGCTACATCGACGAACTCGACGCCAAGACGCGCGTGCGCCGGCGTAAAGACCTGGATCGCTCGCTGCATCCACGTTTCCTGCGACGGATGGCGCGCCACGTACGCAACTTCATCTCGCTGGCCTCAGAGTCGCTAAGCGAGGTGATCGGGCTGATCATTGGTGGGCTGCGCAAACCGGCCGGGCGCTACATCACCGAACAGAGCGAAGTGCGGCTGCGCGAGCTGGGCACAACCTTCATCGGCAGCGTTGGCAGCGGCTACGACCCGCTGCTGGAGCGCTTCATCGGCCAAAAGATGGTCTTCGAGATCATGGAGGATGATGAGGTGCATGAGCATGTCGGCATCTTCAAGCAATACTCGCCTGACTTTTTCGAGATTCTCGATGTCCAGATGCCGCAAAAGCAGACGCTCGCCATCGAACGCGAGCAGGCCATCGTTGCCGAACAGATCAAGGTCTCGTACAGCAGCGGACGGCTGATGGTGGACAATCGCAGTGTGCAGATGGTGCTGTTGAAAAGTATCACCTACGGCGAGCGGGAGGAGCCGATCAACGCCATGATCGATTCCGGCGAGCACATCCATCTCGACGTCGACGCCGAAGCCGAGAGCGCCGTGCTCACCTTCCGCATCCTGCGCGAGGTGGACATGATCGTGCCGCGCACGCGCTGCGTCGTGCGTCACCGCGCCGATTACTACCGCGCTGAGACGATGCCGTCGATCATCTTCGACCTGGGTGTAAAGTTGCGCGGCGCCTCGAAAGTTGATGTGCAAGAGGAGCGCCTGCGCAAACAGCTTGACAAGAACCCGCTCGCCGTCTTTGCGATGGCGAACCTGGGCGCGCTACTGGCGCAAAAGCAGCAGTTCGACGAGGCCGAGCCGCTGCTGCGCAAAGCCTGGGAACTGCGCAACTCGCTGCCCGACAACGGGCGCCGGACGCGGCAACTGCTGCAAGAGATTCAACGCAAACGCCTGGCGACGCCGCAAAGCCGCGACGCACTGCGCACACCGCCGGGCGAACAGACGCCCGCCGCCAGCGAGAGCACCACGCTACACTAGAATAGAAGCAGGTAACATCCCCGGCACGCCGCAAGCCAATACGCTGGACAGATTCGTCGTGCGGCGTGCCGGGGACGTTGCCTGCGGAAAGACGCGCGATTGGGCAATTACAAACCAGGTTTCTGGCAGAAACCTGGCTTGTCAAGCAAGACCGCGCAGTTGAGAACCGCCCTACTGAGCACGGGGGATGGCATCCAGCAGACGCTGCGCCAGCGGCAGCGAGAGCACCAGCGGATTGGCCGCCAGCGCCCGCACTTGCGCCGCCGCATCCTCCTGCCAGATCGATTCAGCCGCCAGCCACTGATACTCCGCCAGCATCTTCAGCAGCCCGACAACGGCGTGCGGCAGGCGCGGCTGCACCAGCGGCGTGGCGCCAATGCGCTCCAGCCGCGCCGGAGCTTCGACTACGCGGTCGGGCGCAAAGTCGGGCAGCGCCGTGTGGTTGGGCACATTCAGCGTGTGGATGGCGCCGCCGCCCCGCACCAGCCCGCGCAGCACCTCCACCGCCATATCGCCAAAGATCGAACCGCCGCGCACATGCGTCAAGTGCGGGACATCGGCGGCAAGTAGCTCACGGAAATGGGCGTAGTAACCCGGCAGCGCGTCCAGAATCTCCTCGGCGCGTGTCTGCGGTTCAGCCAGCGCCTCAGCGACTGTCTCCTCACGATAGTAGTAATACTGAAAATAGCTGTTCGGTAGCCGCCCATACTCACGCGTCAGCCGGAATTGGCGCTTGACGCGGGCGGGCACGTCAGCCCGCGCCAGCACGGCGTCGTAGTGGCGCAGCATCACCGCGACGCCATCCTCGCCGTCGATGGTGAAACGCGTGCTCCACGTGGCATGGTTGAGACCGATCGACTCCAATTCAATGACAGCCTCCGGCAGGTCAAGGGCGTAGCGGAGCTTGCGCGCATCGTCCTGGCTCTGGTCGCAGATGGCGATGCACGGCACGCGGCTGAGGTGCGTCACCGCCTCGGCGACAATCTGCGTCGGGTTGGTGTAGTTGACTAGCACCGCACCCGGCGCCAACTGCTCCATGTCGGCGACGATGCGCTTGATCACAGGCAGCGTGCGCAGCGCAAAGAAAAAGCCACCCGGCCCAATCGTCTCCTGCCCGATGACGCCAAACTGGAGCGGGATGCGCTCATCCAGCCGCCGCGCCTGGAAACCGCCCTGCCGGAAGGTCGTCAGCACGTAGTCGGCGCCGGCGATGGCGGTCGGCTGGTCGGTCGTCGCCGTGATGGTAAGGTTGGCGCCAGCGGCTGCCGCCAGTTTCTGCCCCAAGCGCTGGACGATGTCCAATTCAGGCGCGGCGATGTCCATCAGCGCCAGCTCAGCGCCGTCGAAGTCCGCTGCATGCTGGATGAAGGCGTTGATCAGGCCGGGCGCGTAGGCGCTGCCGCCGCCGATGATGGCAATTTTGCAAGCCATGTTTCCATTCCTTTGAAATTAGCCAGCGCCCGCGTGATGCCTGGCGCGGTCACGGCGATGCCGCCACAGACGACGCCGGCGCGCATACACGCCTCCAACGACGCGCCGGCTACATAGCGGCTTAGAAAACCAGCATCGAACGCATCGCCGGCGCCCGTCGTGTCGATGGCCTGCACCGCCAGCGCCGGCGCGTGGACGGGTGGCTGGCCGTCACTGGGATAGGCCGTTGCGCCCGCCGCGCCTTGCTTGAGGATGAGCGCACCACGCCGCATCGTGGCGAGCGTCTGGGTGACGGCGGTCGCCACGTCAGGCGCGCTGGCGATGTGACAAAGCTCCATCGCACTGGGCATGAAGAGATCGAGGTCGGCAATCATCGCCGCCAGGCGCGGGTCGCGCAGCGCGGCTTCATCCCAGCCGGGATCCATCGAGATCGTCATGCCTGCGGCGTGGGCGATGTCACACGCCGCAGGCGTCTCCAGCGCGGCGAGAAAGCTGCACACGTGGAGATGTCTGGCAGGGTGTGCGCACACAATGGCGGCCAGGTCGGGCGGCGTGGCAGGTCGCTGGAAGCGCGTGACAAAGGCGCGGTCGTGCGGGAAGGAGAGCGCTGCCGTCACCTGCGGCAACGGGCAGGGATGCTCGCGGATGAGCGTCCGATCCAGTCCCAGCTCGTCGAGCAGCCGCCGCAGCACATCGCTGAAGGGGTCAGCGCCCAACTCGGCGATCAGCCCAACGCGCACGCCGAGGTTGTGCAGCACGGCGGCGACGATGGCGCTGCCCCCCACCGACGCGGCCAGGTCGCCGGCGAAAATCTCCGTACCCAGCGCAGGCATCCCCGGCAGGTCGGTGAAGATCAGGTCGCAGAAGATCGGCCCGTAAACGAGAATGTCGTAGGTCATTGCGATTGCTCACTCAGGGCGCGCCGCCCACGCTGATAGAAAGGTGACGCCACCGGCCCGGCCAGCAGCGGGTCGCCCGTCTCCGTCATCCACTGCCAAAGCAGCCGCCGGAGTTCGGCAAAAACTTCGGCGTAGAGCGGGTCGTCGCTGCGGTTGACGCGTTCCAGCGGGTCGGCGGCCAGATCGTACAACTCGAAGGGCGGGCGCTCGATGACAAGTTCCTCGATCATTTCCGGGTAGATCGGGCTGCGCATGATGTCGCCCGGCACATTGACAATCCCCGCCTCGACATTCCAGATCAGCTTGAAGCGCTCTGTGCGCACGCCACGCTGTGGCTCGTAGGCGGTGTGAAAGGTCTTCTCGGCAAAGAGATGCGTGCGCCGGGTGTACGCCTCCCCGCGCAGCAGCCCGGCAAAGCTGTGTCCTTGCAGTGAAGTCGGCAGCGGAAGCTCGAGCATCTCCAGGATCGTCGGCGCGATGTCCACGTTGCTGATCAGTTCGTCGTAGACGCGGCCGCCCGTCAGCCCGAACGCTGGCGCCACCATGATCAGCGCAGTCTGCAAGCCAGGGTCGTAGAGCGTACACTTGGCGCGCGGCATCGCCAGCCCGTGATCGGTGGTGAAAATCAGCCACGTGTCGTCGTCCAACCCCGTCGCCTGCACCGCCTGCCAGATGCGCCCGACCGCTGTGTCCAGCGCCCCGATCACGCCCTGCAGTTCGGCAAATTCCTGGCGAGCCGCCATGCTCGGCGGCAGATAGGGTGGAACCTGCACGCCCCGGCTGGCGTCGGGCGGCATCTGTTGGTAGCGCCCGCGCGCGTCGCGGTGCGGCTCTGGAAAGCCGATGTTGAGGAAGAAGGGCTGGCGCGGCGCCTGTTCCAGCCACGCCACCGTGCGCTCGGCAATGGCGGCGGCAGAATCGGCGGGCGTCACCTGGTCGAAACCCAGCGCCTGCACCGACGCCGCCGCGTGACCCGTGACATGCTGCACGCCGATCTGTGCGGTGAGGTAGCCAGCTTGCTGGAGATGGCGCGCCAGATGCATCTCGCCGGCGTGCAGCCGCCAGGCGAAGGGCGGATGCGCCAGCCCAAACATGCCGTTGGCATGCGGATAGCGCCCCGTGTAGAGCGCGGCGCGGCTGGGGCTGCATTGCGGCGCGGTGCAGAAGCCGTTAAGGAAACGCACGCCCGCCGCTGCCAACGCGTCGAGATGGGGCGAAGACACGCTTGTCCAGCCGTAACAGCCGAGATGCTGCCCCAGGTCGTGACAATCGATCAGGATCAGATTGGTCATCGCCTTACCCCTTGACGGCGCCCGCGGTCAGCCCGGCGGCAATGCGGTTCTGGAAGATCAGCACCAGGATCACCAGCGGAACCGTGACGATCATCGCCGCCGCCATGATCTCGGCCACCGGCTCCTGCATCGCATCCACGCCGCTGAACTGCGCAATCGCCACCGGCACCGTCTGCGCACCAGGATTGGTGATCGTGAAGTTGAGCGCAAAGAGGTACTCGTTCCACGAACTGACAAAGGCGAGCAGCCCGGTCGTCACCAGCGCCGGCGCCAGCAGCGGCAGCAAAATCAGCCGAAAGGTCTGGAAGGGCGAGGCGCCGTCGACGATGGCCGCCTGCTCGATCTCGGCAGGCAGCCCGCGGAAGAAGCTCGTCAACACCCAGACGGTGAAGGGTAGCGTGAAGACGGGGTAGGTCAAGATCAGCGCAAAGGGCGTGCCAAAGACGCCGAACTCGCGCACGATCGTGTACAGCCCAGAAAGGATCGAGATGGCGGGAAACATCGTCATCGAAAGCACGAGGTAGAGCAGGAAAGTGCGCCCACGGAAGCGCAGCCGCCCCAGCGCATACGCGGCAAAGGCGCCGACCAGCAGCGAGAGCACCGCCGTCGTCCCCGCCACAAAAGCCGAATTGCGCAGCGCCACCAGGAACGTGCCATCCTGCAAGACGGCCTGATAGTTTTGCAGCGTCGGCTGCTGCGGCAGATACGCGGCGCGGTCAAACAGCTCGTTCTCGGTCTTGAGCGACGTACTGAACGCCCAGTAAAAGGGAAAGAGTGCGTAAACGGCGATCACAAACACAAAGAAGTAGAAGACACCGCGCCGCAGAAGTTCACCCAGCTTTGCCATCAGTCGGTCTCCACATTCAGCATCCGCACGTAGACAAACGCAAAGATCGAAATCAGCAGAAACAGGATGATGCTGATCGCCGAGGCGTAGCCATCCTGCTGATTGTTGACCAGCACCTCGTAGTTGTAGGTCGCCATCGACAGCTTCTGGCGGCCAAAGAGCACATTGAACAGATCGAAGACGCGCAGCGCGTCCAGCGTGCGAAAGACCAGCGCCACCGCAATCGTCGGGCGCAGCAGCGGCAGCGTGATCGAGAAGAAGCGGCGCACGACCGAGGCGCCGTCCACGCTGGCCGCTTCGTAGAGGTCTTTCGAGATCGATTGCAGCCCGGCCAGCAGCAGCAGCGCCATGAAGGGCGCCGTCTTCCACACATCAACCAGGATCACGGCGGGCAGTTGCAGCGAGACGTTCGACAGCCACGCCTGCGGTGCGGTGATCAGCCCCAGGTCTAGCAGTGCGCGGTTGATGATGCCGGCGCCCGTGTCCTTGAGCATCAGTTCCCAGAGCCGCGCCGAGATGACCGTCGGGATCGCCCACGGAATCAGCATCACGGCGCGCATCATGCCGCGCCCGCGGAAGCTGGAATTGACGGTCAGCGCCATGAACAGGGCGAGGATCAGTTCCAGCGTCACCGAGAAGGCGACAAAGACCAGCGTCGTGGCGATGCTCTGGATGAAGTCGGCGTCACGCCCGCTGATCGCCAGCGACTGCGGCGGATCGCGGCGTGGCAGCGGCACATTCCAGACGGTGCGATAGCCCGCCTTGAGCGCCTCACGGTCGATGGATTCCCAGCGGATGGCGCCGTCCGGGCGTGTGGCGCAAGCGCCGGTTGCGGCATCCATGCGGCAGCCGGTCGTGTCGACGCGCACGCCGAGCAGGTCCTGGTAATTTTGCAAGCCGACAAAGTTGGGCACGACCGGGCTGGCAAAGCGTTTGTCGGTCAGGCTGCGGATAAAGGTCTGTTCCAGCGGGCGCGCCGCCACAAAGACAAAGACCGCCAGCGTGGGGATGAGCAGGTTCCAGGCGACGCGCGCCTCCCGCTGGCACAGCTGCTCGCGCCCGCTGAAGACGCGCTCCACATTGCCGCGCAGCCACCACCACGCCAGCAGCAGGAGCAGCCCAATCACGAGCGCGCCGCCCGGCGTCACCAGATCAGCATTTGCCAGCGGTGAGCCGGCGGTTGACAGCAGCGGGACGAACACATCTACCGCACCGGCCAGCGCCACGACGAATGCGCCGGCCGCCAGCCACACCAGCGCCGTCTGCGCCCAGCGCCCCGCCACAATATCCTGCCGCAGCAGACGCAGCCCCAGCCAGAGCGCGCCGGCGCCCAGCCCCACCAGCAGCAGTGGCATGGCAATGCCGAACTGCGTCAGGAAGGCCATAATCAGTGATGGTGGTTGGCCGTCCGCACCGGGTATCCCTGCCAGCGCCGCTTGCACGCCCGGATCTGCGGCGACCGCCAGCCCCAGCCACAGAAACGCCGTCACACCCAGGATCACAAAGAGCGCAGCGTAGAGCAAGGCGGGCGGGCGCGCCGCCGGCTTGCCAGGGTGGATTGTAGTTGACGCACGTGGTGCTGGATGCATGAGGATCCCGTGTTGACAGATTCCCAGGTTACGCCGGAAAGTTCGCCGCCATCTTTCAGGAAGCGCTGCGACTTCCTGAAAGATGGCAGCTTTCCCTAGCGGCCCGTTTTGACCGCGCGAGCTATCTATTGACCGAGCAGCGCCTGCAGGTCAAGTTCCAACAGTTCGAGCGCCGCCGCCGCATCCTCCTCGCCGGTCAAGATCGAGTGTACAGCAGTGAAGTAGAGCGTCGAAACCTCGTTGTACTTCTCGGCCGTGACCGTGGACGGGCGCGGCGTGGTAATCGCCACAATCTCCGGGCTGGCGAAGGGCATCGCCGCCTGGATGTCCGGGTCTTCGTAGAGCGCAGCCACGGCGGGCGGCGACGAGGTGTCGATCGAGTAATACTTCTGATTCTCGGCGCTGGTCATGTAGGCGGCGAAGGCTGCGGCCGCCTCCGGGTGCGCCGAATAGCGCGACACGCCGATGTGCCAGCCGCCCAGCGCCGCCGCGCCCACGCCCGCATCACCCGCCGGCACCGGCGCCACGGCGAAGTTGCCGCCGATCGCCTCGCTGTCGAGGCTGCTGCTGTAGGCATAGGGCCAGTTGCGCATGAAGGCGGCATTGCCGGCGTGCCAGACGCCGCGTGCGTCCTCTTCCTGGTAGCTCACCACGCCGGGCGGGCTGATCGTATCCACCCAACCGGCGGCGCGCGCAAAGGCGGCGGCAGTCTCAGGGTTGTTGACCTGGATTTCCCCTTCAGGGCTGACAATGGCACCGCCGCCGTTGGAAACTTGCCACTCCAACGCATTGGTGGTCAAGCCTTCGTAGGCGTTGCCCTGCCAGACAAAGCCCCAGAACTCGCTGTTGCCGGCCGCGCGCTCGCCATCCTGGATCGTCTGCGCCATCGCCGCCAGCTCATCCCAGGTCGCCGGCGGCGCGGTGAAACCGTACTTCTCCAGCAGGTCGGTGCGATAGTAGAGCATCCCAAAGCCGATGCGCAGCGGCAGCGCCACCAACTGGCCGTCCACCGTATCGTTGAGGACCAGCGCTGGCAGGTAGGAGTCGATCTGTTCCTGTGACACGAACTGCGTCATATCCAGCAGGTGATCGGCCAGCAAGCCCGGCCAGATCACGTCGACGCGGATTACGTCCAGGTCGGCGCTTTGCGCCTCGAAAGCGGTGAGATA
>Ga0209398_1001185_pt1 | contig 14028 bp, 9 predicted proteins | sample AshMeaBigSpring_FD_184125 | JGI IMG/M metagenome (GOLD analysis project Ga0209398, IMG submission 184125) | Groundwater microbial communities from Big Spring, Nevada to study Microbial Dark Matter (Phase II) - Ash Meadows Big Spring (SPAdes)... | ecosystem: Environmental > Aquatic > Deep... | reverse complement strand
TGACCGACGACGACGAGGCTCTGGTCACCAGCAAGGCGTGGAGCGAGCCGCATCAGATCGAACAGCAGCTTGCCGCGCTCAGCGAGCACATGGAGAATGTGATCCAGAAGTACCTGCGCGCCCAGTTCCAGAACATCGAGGCGTACAACGCCCAGGCCGGCGAGGTAGCCGAACCCTACCGCGTGCTGATGGTCTTCGACTTCCCCGCCAACTTCACCGAAGCCTCGGCGCGGCGACTGGTGAGCATCGCCCAGAACGGCCCGCGCTGCGGCGTCTACGCCGTCGTGCTGGTCGATACGAGCAAGCCGCTGCCCTACGGCTTCACCCTGGCCGACCTGGAGCAGGGCGCCAGCGTCATCGCCTGGGACAACGGCGCCTGGCGCTGGCGCGACGCCGATTTCAAAGATCACCCGCTGGCGCTGGATGCACCGCCGCCGCCGCAACTGCTGGATCACCTGCTGGAAACGGTGGGCAAACAGGCCAAGAAAGCGGGCGAGGTCAAGGTGCCTTTCACGCGCATCGCGCCGCCGCGCGCGGAGTGGTGGCGCGGCTACCGGCTAGATGGCGGCTTCCTGGACGCAGCGGAGAGTCTGCGCGTCAAGCTGGGGCCGGCGGGCGCCAGCAAGGTGCAGGAGTTAATCTTGGGCGGCAAGGGCACCTCGCAGCACGCACTGCTCGTCGGGCGCACCGGCTCCGGCAAGTCTACACTGCTGCACACGCTCATCACCAACCTGGCGCTGACCTACAGCCCGGACGAGGTGCAGCTTTTCCTGCTCGACTTCAAGAAGGGTGTGGAGTTCCAGAGCTACGCTCGCGCCCAGTTGCCCCACGCCCGCGTCGTCGCCATCGAGAGCGAACGCGAGTTCGGTCTCAGCGTGCTGCAAGGGCTGAAGCAGGAGACCGACGCCCGCGGTGCGCTCTTTACCAGCCGCGGCGTCGCCAACCTGGCCGAATACCGCAGCCGCACGCGCAAACCGCTGCCGCGCCTGCTCCTGCTGGTGGACGAGTTCCAGATTTTCTTTGCCGAGGATGACGCCATCGCCTCGCAATCGGCGCAGATCATCGACCACCTGGTGCGCCAGGGGCGGGCTTTTGGCGTCCACGTAATTCTGGCTTCGCAGACGCTGGCCGGCGCTTACGCCCTGCCGCGCACAACGGTCGACCAGATGGGCGTGCGCATTGCACTCCAGTGCTCCGACGCCGACTCGCGGCTGATTCTCTCCGACGACAACCCGGCCGCACGCCAGTTGGAGCGCCCCGGCCAGGCGATCTACAACACCGCCAACGGTCGCCCCGAAGGCAACAACTTCTTCCAGGTCGCCTATCTCGACCAGGAAACGGACGAACTGGGGCATATCCTGGCCGACCTACACCGCTTTGCACAGCAGCATAGCCCGCCGCCCGCATCATTCGAGCCGATCATCTTCGAGGGCAATGTCCCCGGCAAGGTCGAGAAGAACCCGGCGCTGGGCAAGCTGCTGGCCGGGCAGCCGCTGGCGAGCAAGGCGCCGGTGATCTGGCTGGGCGATCCGGTGGCGATCCGCGACGCAGTCACGGTGAGCTTCCGCAAGCAGAGCGGCGCCAACCTGCTCGTCATCGGCCAAAATGAGGAGGCGGCGATGGGGCTGGTCAGCGCGGCGCTGCTGGCGCTGGCCGCACAACTGCCGCGCGGCGCCACGCCCGTGCTGCATCTGCTCGACTTCAGCCAGGCCGAAGACGCCAACGCCGACTTCTACGCCCGCCTGGCTGCGCACCTGGCGCAGCCGATTGCCGTGGGCAAGCGCCGGCAGATGGCCTACATCATCAACCAGTTGGCGGGTGAAGTGCAGCAGCGGCTGGACGACGAGCGCGCGCCGCAACCGGCGCGCTTCCTGCTCGTCCACGGCCTGCAGCGCGCCCGCGACTTACGTCAAGAAGATTCCTTCGGCGGCAGCTTCGCGTCCTTCAGCGATGACCCGGCGCCCGCTGCCAACCCTGCGCAGCAATTCGCCACGATCCTGCGCGACGGGCCGGAGGTGGGCGTTCACACGTTGGTCTGGTGCGACACCGTGACCAACCTCAATCGCACGCTGGATCGCCGCCTGCTGCGTGAGTTTGCGCTGCGCGTCGCCTTCCAGATGAGCGCCGAGGATTCGTCTACGCTGCTGGATTCGCCCACAGCAAGCAAGGTGGGGCCGAATCGGGCGTATCTTTACAGTGAGGATGAGGGGCGGTTGGAGAAGTTCCGCCCGTACGGACTGCCGCCAGCAGAATGGCTGGCGATGCTCAGGAAGTAAGTGTGTAACCGCTCGCGTCAGCTTCTGTCTGAGCAGTTGGCGGTTGTTGAGCTGTTAACGAAATGAGAGAATTTGCCTGAAACTCCGGTGCGAAAGTCGTCACCAGCGCCCCACAGCAGACCGTCAACCGCGCCTGGTTGAGCGTGTAGAAGCGATAGCGCCCCTCCTGCCGCACATCCACCAGGCCAGCCTCCTCCAGTTTCTTGAGGTGGTGGCTGACCGTCGGCTGGTTGACGCGGCCTTCCATCTGCTCGACCAGGTCGTTGACATTGAGCCAGCAGCAGCAAAGGTGCTTCATGATCTCCTGACGGGTTTCATCGGCCAGGGCTTTAGCAAAAAGTACGGGATCAACTGGTATCATGCGCGTAGTTTGATTGATGACTGTCGATTTGTCAACTCGTTACGCTGGGCGGAATGGACGTGTGGGGATAGCGCTGGGACGTATGCTCACCCGGGCGTGAGCATGCTATACTTCGGAGCATGAATGACGCCCAACTCATCCCCAACGCACGCAAAGATCACCAGCGCCGCCATGAGTGCATTCACTGGTTGCTCGGGTGTGTCGTGCTGCTGACGCTTGCCGCCTGCCAGCCGTCAGCCGTCTCTCCGTCACCTGTCATCAGTTATGCGCCAACCGTCACGCCATCGCCTGTCACCCGTTACTCGTCATCCATTGCTTCGTCAGCGCTCACACCTGCCCCTTGCCCCTTCACCTTGCCGGGCGAGACCGAGGGGATGGAGTACACGTGTGGTCTTTTGCGTGTGCCGCAGTTTCGCGATGACCCGGCGGGGATGCAATTCGACATCTTCTACGCCCAACTGCAGGCCACCACGCCGTCCGCCGATCAGCCGCCGCTGCTTTTCCTGGCGGGAGGACCGGGCGCGTCTGGCGTTTATGATGCACCTATGCTGGCCTCTACGCTGGCGCCGCTGCGCGCAGATCGTGACCTGATCTTCTTCGACATCCGCGGCGCTGGCTTCTCGCAGCCGCGCCTGGACTGCGCAGCCCTGGGCGATATCCGCGCCGGGCCGGCGTGCATGGCGAGTCTGCGCGCGCAGGGCATCGAGCCGCTGGCTTTCAACACGCTGCAGAACGCAGCCGACGCCGCCGACTTACTGGCCGCACTTGGCTATGAGCAGGCCGATCTGCTGGGCGTCTCCTACGGCACGCGGCTGGCGCTGGAGATGGTGCGCAGCCAGCCGCAGGCAGTGCGCGCCGTCGTGCTCGATTCGGTGGTGGCGCCGGAAACGCTCACCTATGAACTGCAGGCGTTGGGTGACTACGAGGCCAAACTGTGGCCCTTTGCTGACTGCGAGGCGACGCCTGCGTGCAGCGGACGCTTTGGAGCGATGGCCGGACGCTTTCTCGCCTTGATCAACCGGCTTGATGAAGAAGATGTTGAACTGGCTGCGGTAGACCCTACCGTGAACGCGGCCAGCGTCTACAACCTCACTGACCTGACGCTCAACCGTCCCGACCTGCTGGCGCTGCTGCCGCTGATCGTCGATGAGCTGGATCGCGGCGTCGTCACCACTTACCAGGCGCTGCGCGACGGTGAGTTTGCCTCCACCGCGCCGCCGCCACCCTCATCGCGCTATGCCTTCGAGGAATTCATTCCCAAGCTCGACGCGCATCTACGCACGCTGACGAAACCTACCGCCGCTGCCCTGCGCGCCCGGTTGGCTGCTCTCCCCGTCGACGATCCGGAACACGCTGCACTGCGCGCCTTCCTCGCCGCCAATCTGCCCGCAGCGCTGGCGACTGAACTCGACGCCCTCGCTGCGCGCATGACGCCGTATGAACACCACCGCTTGCTGGCCGCTTACGGCGCCGACCTTGCGCTCTACGACCACGATGGCTTTGGCGATGTCAAGGCAATTATCGACTGCCAGGAAGAAATCCCCTTTGTCGATCCCGACACTGTGCGCAAGAACCAGGCGGTGATCCCGGCGCCTTCGCTGCTGCCGCCCTACGATTTTGCTGCCAGTATCCGCGGCGAACAGCGCGCCTGCCTGGAGAAGGGCATCACGCCGGCGCCGGCGGCTTTCAAGGATGCAGTGGCGAGCAACAAGCCGGTGCTGATGCTGTCAGGCGCCCAGGATGCGATCACGCCCGCCTTGTGGGCCGACTTGGCCGCCGCTTCGTTGCGCAACGTCCGGCAAGTGTTGTTTCCGGCCTTTGGGCACGCGCTGCTCTACATCAACGGCGCCTGTGTAACGCGCATCGTCGGCAGCTTTTTGGACGATCCAGCGCGGGCGCCCGACACAACCTGCACACCGACCATCACTTACGCCACCGAGCCGCCGCTGTTGACAGCGTTGACGGGGCGGATGTGGCGGCTGCAAGGCTGGGCCGGCGCTGAAGCGGGTGCGCCGCCCGTCACCGCCTACTTCAGCGGCGGGCTGGTGAGTGGCTTGGCAGGCTGTGGCGCGTACAGCGGTGAGTTCACGCTGGCCGACGACCGGCTGACCGTCTCACAGCTTACCGCCGCCGAAGCGGGATGTGCAAAGACAGCAACCACTCTCCAAGATGCGTTTCTTGACGCACTGGGCGCGGCGCAAACCATCTACATTCGCGGCAGCCGCATGTTGCTAACCACGGCCACGGGCGACTTGCTGATCTTCATTGCTGAGAACGACCGTCCGCTCGAACAGACGGTGTGGACGTTGATTGCGGCGGCGCCTACTGCTGGTGCAGCGCCTACCGTCGTGCTGCCGGAAGCGCAGGTGACGGCGCGCTTCAACGCCAGCGAATTGCGCGGCGGGCTGGGTTGCAATCTCTACGAGGCTGCCTACACGCATGCACAAGAGCGCCTGACGATCGCCAAGTTGCGCCGCATCGGGGAAGATGTCTGCGCCCAGCCGCCAGGCATCATGGTGCAAGAGGAGGCCGTGCTGGCGCTGCTCGCCGCCGTGCGCAGCCACCGCGTCATCGGGCGCGAACTGCTACTTTACGGCACAACCGAGACGCCGCTGTTGGTCTTCTACGCCGCTGCGGAGTAAGATAAGAAACAGCCAGTCACGCCAGCGTGTGGCTGGTGGTTCATTCAAAGCGCAGCAAAAGCGATTGCGCCGCCCACCCCTCGCAACTCGCCCTGCAACAGCAAGGACTGCCTCATGTTCGATATCTTCAGCATCACCGACTTCATGTTGATCGGCCTGGCCGCCGTCGCCGCCGGTTTTATCAACGCCATCGCTGGCGGCGGCACGTTGATCAGCTTTCCCGCGCTCATCGCCGTCGGCGTGCCGCCGGTGGCCGCCAACGTCACTAACACCGTGGCGCTCGTGCCGGGCTATCTCGGCGCCACCTTTGCGCAACTCAAGGATCTGGCCGGACAGAAGCGGCGGCTACAGTTGTTGATCCCGGCGGCGGCATTGGGTGGGCTGACGGGCGGGCTGCTGCTGCTCAACACGAGCGAAAAGCTCTTCAGCGCATTGGTGCCTTATCTCATCTTGCTGGCAGCGGCGCTGCTGGCGAGTCAGGACTTTGTACGCAAGTGGGTCGTGCGCCGTATCGAGGCGTCGGGCGGGTCGGCGACGAACGAAGCGTGGGCGGTCGTTCCAGTTTTTCTAGCGGCGATCTACGGCGGCTATTTTGGCGCCGGGCTGAGCGTGATCGTGCTGGCCGTGCTCGGTCTGGTCATCGACGACACGCTGACGCGCCTCAACGGGTTGAAGCAGATCATCGCCTTTTCGGTCAACGTGGCGGCGGCGCTTTTCTTTGTCTTTTCTGGGCAGGTGGTGTGGGCGGCGGCGGCGGTGATGGCTGTCGGCGCGGTGATGGGCGGTGTGTTGGGCGGCAAACTGGCGCGCTTCATCAAACCGCAGACGCTGCGCGCCGTCGTCATCACGATTGCCGTGATCGTGGCAATCGTATACTTGGTGCGATGACAATCTACGCGCGACACCCCATGCACTAGCCGTTGCCCGTCGCCGTCAGCAAGCGGGCTGGCGCGCTGGTGGAACCACTCGCCGACGCCGTGCGCCACACCCAATGGCAAAACAACAACGGCCCGCTACTGCTTCTGGGCGCCGGCACAATTGGTCTGCTCTAACCAATGGGGCGCCAGGCGCACTTTGTAACCACGATGGTCGGAGTGGTGGCCAGCAATGACAGCAACGCTCTAACCAACGGGGCGCCAGGCGCACTTTGTAACCGCCGTGCAACCTCTCCGTGCCACAATCCCCCACAGAGTCAGCAAACAATCCAGCTTGTACGTTGTATCGTCGTGGTTCACACCACTACCGGTTGACTGCACGCCAATCGCGCAATCTCACGAAACCACTTACGGTTGATGAACCCATGCATGCCGCCGATCTGCTCAGCAAACGCGCCGAATTGACGCCCGACCGGGTCGCCCTGGTCGAGGTGGAGACTGGCTGCCGTTACACCTACGCCGAACTCAACGCCCGCGCCAACCGGCTAGCGAATTTTCTGCGCGACAAAGTGGGTGTGCAGCTGGGCGACCGCGTGACAATCCTGGCGAAGAACAGCGTGGTCTATCTCGATCTGCTCTACGGCCTGCCCAAGATCGGCGCCATCTTTGCGCCCTTCAACTGGCGGTTGACCGCGCACGAACTCGCCTACATGGTGGATGACTTGACGCCGGCAGTTTTGGTTTGTGAGCCGGAGTTTGCCGCCGTAGCGACGGAATTGCAACGCCAGGCGCCCAATCTACGCCTTGTGATGCTGCGCAGCGCGGCGACGCCGGCTGGCTTGGCGTATGAAGCCGAAGTCGCGACGGCGGATGAGAGCGAACCGCGGCGCCCCGGCATGGACTTGGAGACGCCTTACTGCATCCTCTACACCTCCGGCACGACCGGCCACCCAAAAGGCGCCATCATCCCGCATCGCCAGGTGCTTTTCAACGCCATCAACACCGTGATCAGTTGGGGACTGACCGAGCACGACGTGTCACCCATCTTCACGCCGCTCTTTCACGCCGGCGGGCTGTTCGCCTTTCTGACGCCGATTCTCTACGTGGGCGGGCGCATCGTGCTGGCGCGTGACTTCGACGCGGCGGCCACGCTGCGCACGATCACGGCTGAACGCTGCACAGTGATCCTGGGCGTGCCGACACTTTTTCAAATGTGGCTGGAGACGCCGGACTTTGCCGCCGCCGATTTCAGCCATGTCCACTTCTTCATCAACGGCGGCGCCGCCTGTCCGCCGGCGCTAGTGCAGGCGTGGCGCGAACGCAAGGGCATCATCTTCCGTCAGGGCTACGGGCTGACCGAAGTCGGCGTCAACTGTTTCAGCGCCACCGACAAAGACGCTGCACGCAAGCCGGGTTCGGTGGGTAAACCCATTTTTCACAGTGCGATGCGTATCGTCGATCCGGAGAGCGGCGCCGATGTGACTGACGACGCCGCCGGTGAACTGTTGATCCGCGGCCCACACGTCACCAGCGGCTACTGGCGTAAACCAGACGCAACGGCGACGGTGCTGCAGGATGGCTGGTTTCACACCGGCGACATGGCGCACCGCGACGCCGACGGCTTCTACTATATCGATGGCCGCTACAAGGATATGATCAAGAGCGGCGGCGAGAACATCTACGCGGCGGAGGTCGAGGGCGTCTTTCGCCAGCACCCGGCCGTGAAGGACGCTGCGCTCATCGGCAAACCCGACGCGACCTGGGGCGAGGTCGGCGTGCTCATCGTCGTCTGCGCCGAGGGAGCGACGGTTGATGGCGAAACGCTGCGCACATTTTGCGGCGAACGCCTGGCGCGCTACAAGTTGCCCAAAGAAATCATCTTCGCCGCCAGCCTGCCCTACTCGCCCTACGGCAAGGTGGAGAAGGTCAAGCTCCGCGCACAGTACATCCAGTAGGCGCGGCTTGCAGCCGCACATTTCTGTCCGACCGGAAACGTGCGGTCTGAGACCGCACCTACTCTCATGGTAAGGAGTTGGTTGATGCCGGTGGTTGCCACAAATGGCATTCAGATGTACTACGAAACCCAGGGTGCAGGCACGCCGCTGGTGCTGCTGGCCGGGCTGGGTTATCCGGGCTGGCAGTGGCACAGGATGGCGCCGCTGCTGGCGCAGCACTTCCAGGTGATCACACCGGACAATCGCGGCGTGGGGCAGAGCAGCAAACCACCCGGTCCGTACACGGCGGAGTTGCTGGCCGCCGACACGGTGGGGCTGCTGGATGCGCTGGGCATCGACCAGGCGGTAATCCTGGGGCACTCGATGGGCGGCTTCGTGGCGCAGGCGCTGGCGTTGGACTATCCACAGCGCGTGCGCAAGCTGATTCTGGCAGCGACCAACTTTGGCGGGCCGCGCCACGTCCCGATCACGCCGGCAGCGATGGCGGTGCTCACCGACACAACAGGCGATGCGCTGGCGCGACTCAGGAACGGTATTCTAATCAGCACGGCGCCGGGCTTTGCCACGAAGCATCCCGAAATCATCGCGATGTGGCTGGCGTGGCGGGCGGCGAATCCCATCGACGCAGCGGGCTATCAGGCGCAGCTTGCGATTGGGTTGGGGCTGCTGCGTGAGGAGGCGTCTTTCGAGCACAGGTTACCCGCCATCACGGCGCCGGCGCTGGTCTTATTCGGTGCGCATGACGCCGTCGTGCCGCCCGCCAACGCCAACCTGCTGGCGCAGCAGCTTACGCACAGCCGCGTGCATATCCTGCCCAACGCCGGACACTTCTTCCCGCTGGAAACGCCGGCGGCAGCGACCAGCGTGGTGAGTGAGTTTGTCGAGGAGTAGAACACGGATCAGCGGAATAAGCGGATCGGCTACGCGTTGGTCGGTGACAATTCTCGCTGCACAGGCGCCAATCCGATGATTCTGCCAATCCGTGTTCTACCCCACCAACATAGATAGCTTTCAATACGTTCGATTTTGTTCACGAGGAGACACAACACCATGAAGATGATTCGCACTATCACCTTGCTGGCCGTCGTGCTGTCGCTGCTGCTGGCGGCGTGTACAACACCAGCGGCGCCTGCACCGGCGGAAGCACCCGCCGCCGAGGTCGCCACCGAAGCGCCGGCGGAAGCACCCGCCGCGGATGCCGCCCCTGCCGCTGAAGTCGCCGCGGGCGAACCGATTGCCTTGACCTGCGCCGAACCGATCAAGGTCGGGCTGATCACCGATGCGTCGGGCGCGCTGGCGATCTACGGCGCCCACATCCTGCGCAGCTTCATGCTGGGCATGGAGTACGCCGCGGGCGCGCCCGGTTCCGCTGGCGAGAAGTTCGACTTCACCCAGGCGCAGAACAACACCTTCACCTTTGGCGACTGCACGATCGAGGTGCTGGTGCGCGACGACAAGAGCACGCCCGACACCACCGCCGCCGTGGCGCGTGAGTTGATCGACGTGGATCAGGTCGATGTCATCGTGGGCACGGTCTCTTCCGGCGCCACCGCCACGCTGCAAGGCATCGCTGCCGAGAGCCAGATTCCGCTGATCGTGGCGCCCGCCGCTGCCAACGACATCACCGGCGCCAACTTCAACGAGTACACCTTCCGCACCAGCCGCTCCAACTACCAGGACGCCATGAATCTGTGCGAGTATCTGCCGACGCAGTACAAGACCCTGGTGCAGATTGCGCCGGATTACAACTTCGGTTGGGGCAGTGCGGCGGCCTTCCGTGACGCCTGCACGCTCAACGGCGGTGAGTTCGTGGCCGACGACATCCTGGCGCCAGCGGACACCACCGACTTCACGCCCTACATGGAGCAGGTGCTCGACTCCGGCGCCGAGGCGTACATCGTCACCTGGGCAGGCGGCGGCTTCATCCCGATGATGCAGGCGGCAACCGACACCGGCGTGACCGAGGAGATGGCGCTGGGTGCGACCTTCGTGGACAACGTGGCGCTGCCCGCTTTCTTCGCCAACGCCATCGGCGCCACGAGCGGCATCCTCTACAACTGGGCGCTGCCGACGAACCCAATCAACGACTGGATGGTGGCGCAGACGCGCGCCCGCTACGGCCTGGCGCCCGACCTCTTCGACGCCGACGGCTTCAACGCCGCGCTGATGCTGGTCAACGGCCTGGCGGCCACGAATGGCGACGCCAGCGCCGCGGCGCTGATCCCGGCCTTCGAGGGCATGAGCTTCGAGGGGCCGAAGGGCACGATTGAGATTCGCGCCGAGGATCATGTAGCGCTGCAGGATATGTACATCGCCACGCTGGTCAGCGTGACCGACCCCGACGCCAAGTTCCTGGAGCCGGTGACGACCACGCGCCCGCAGCCGCCCTGTCTGCTGCCGGAAGCGATCAAGGATCGCTGCGGCGAACTGCCCTACGGCAGCCTGAGCAGCGAGTAATGAATTGAAGGCGCTTTGACGCAGCGTCGTGGAGACGCAGAGGTGCGCAGGGAAAAGCCAGAAAAGACTCTTCTTTGCGCACCTTTGCGTCTCTGCGCCTTTGCATCAACAGGAGGAAGGAAGCAGCCATGTCCAGTGATGTGATCTTCGCTCGGCGGATGGCAAGTCTCGTACCAGCCGAAGCCGAAACGGAAGGAAGCAGCCATGTCCAGTGATGTGATCTTCGCGGCGGTCAATCTGCGTAAACAATTTGGCGCGTTGATAGCCGTGGACGACGTGAGCATCCAGGTGCGGCGCGGGTCGCTGCACGCCATCATCGGGCCGAACGGCGCCGGCAAGACGACGCTCTTCAACCTGATGAGCGGCAACCTCAAGCCGACCAGCGGGCGCGTCCTCTACAAGGGGCGTGACATCACCCGTGCGCCGGTGCATCGCACCATTCACTTTGGCATCGGTCGCTCCTTCCAGATCACCAACATCTTCCCCAGCCTGACCGTCTTCGAGAACATCCGGCTGGCGGCGCAGGCGCTGGGGCGCGACAACTTCAAGTTTTGGCAATCGGCGGCGCACTTCAAACAGTACGAGGCGCGCACGTGGGAGGTCATCGAACTCGTGGGGCTGACGACGCGCGCTCACACCGCCGCGCGCACGCTGCCGCACGGCGACCAACGCAAACTGGAGCTAGGCGTGATCCTGGCGCCCGACCCGGAAGTGCTGATGCTGGACGAGCCGACGGCGGGCATGGCCTCCGAGCAGGTGCCGGAATTGATCGCACTGATTCAGCACATTCAGAAGACGGGTGACAAGACGATCATGCTGGTCGAACACAACATGAACGTGGTGATGAATGTCTCCGACGCGATCACGGTGATGCACATGGGCAAGGTGCTGGCCGAGGGGACGCCCGCCGCCATCGCCGCCGACAAGGAAGTGCAGACGGCGTATCTGGGCGGGCTGTACGAGCTGAATTTTTAGAGTTGCGAGGGGCAAGCCGGTAGGTGCGGCTTGTAGCCGCACGTGCTCATGTAGACAAAGACCTGCGGTTACGAACCGCAGCTACGGTGGCCTAACGTTTAGCAAAGCAATTTCTCATGACGCGAGACGATGGCATGACAGAATATCTACTCGACGTGCAGGACATCCACACCTTTATCGGGCAATATCACATTTTGCAGGGTGTGAACGTGCGGGTTCCCCAGGGCAGCATCACCGCGCTGCTGGGACGCAACGGCGCTGGCAAGACGACGACGCTCAAGTCGATTCTGGGGCTGACGCCACCGCGCCAGGGCAATGTGCGCTTTGCGAGGCAGGAGTTGCGCGGGCTGGCCTCCTTCGACATTGCCGCGCTGGGGATCGGCTTTGTGCCCGAACACCGCGCCATTTTCCGTGACCTGACCGTCGAGGAGAACCTGCGCATCGCTGAGCGGCGCAAGGGCGACTATGCGCGCAAACAGGCGTTCATCTTCAGCCTCTTTCCCGACCTAAAGCGGCTGATCGGGCTGTCGGGCGGCGCGCTCTCCGGCGGCCAGCAGCAGATGCTCGCCATCGCCCGCGCCCTCGTGCCGGACAACCGCCTGCTGCTCATCGACGAACCGAGCGAGGGGCTGGCGCCAGTGATCATCGAGCACATGATGGCCGCCATCCGCCAACTGGCGGCTGACGCGACCATCGTCCTGGTCGAGCAGAATTTCCTGGTGGCAAGCCAGTTGGCCGAGACCTATGTCATCATCGAGGAAGGGCGCTCAGTGCAGGCCGGAGCGATGAAGGACCTGGTCAATGACAAAGCCACCATCCACCGCTATCTGGGCGCGGCCTGAGGAAAAGCCATGAACACGTTTCTGCGCAAGAATCTGCTGCTGATCATCACGCTGGCGGTGCTGGCCGGCTTTCTGGCCGCGGCCGGACGCAGCATGGAGACCTCGGACTTTGTCATTACGCTGCTGCGCGGTCTCTCCGTCGGCGCGCTGACCTTCCTGGTGGCGTCGGGCTTCTCGCTCATCTTCGGCCTGCTCGATGTACTAAACCTGGCGCACGGCACCCTGTTCATGATCGGCGCCTACGTCGGCTGGACGGTCTATGTGCGCCCCGACACCTTCGTCGATCTGGTAACGCCGCTGGCGCTGCTGATCAGCGGCTTCGTGCTGGCCGACGGGTGGCGCCATCTCGCCGCCCGTGTCCCGACGGCAGGACGCTGGCGCGGGCTGGCGCCGTGGCTTGGCTTCGCCATCGCCGCGCTGCTGCTGGTCTATATTTTGCCGCGCTACCCAATTGCCATCTGGGACGTGGACGACTACGCGCAAAGCCCGGTCGCCTATTCGCTGGCCGCCAGCCAGGGAGAGGTGACGCCGCCGCCCGCCGCCACGTTCACGGAGATCGCGCCGCTGGTGGCCGTGCTCGGCTTGTTCGTGAGCAGCGCGCTGGCAGCCTTCAGCCTGGCGCTGCTGCGCAGCACAGGGCAGGCTGGCCGCGCGTTGACATGGCGCAGCTTTGTACGCATAACACTGGTGCTGCTCGTCGGCCTCGGCGCGCTGATCTTCAACGACGCGCTCACCGCCTGGCTCTTTGCGCTGAACACAAACTGGCTCTTCGTCGTCGCGGTGGCCGTCAGTGTGGCGACCGGTGCGGCGCTGGGCGGGTTGATGGAGGTCACACTGATCCGCCCGCTCTACGTGCGCCCGATCTACCAGTTGATGTTGACGCTGGGCTTGAGCGTGATCGGCACGGAGCTGGTGCGCGCAATTTGGGGCCGGCCCGAGTTCACCATGCCTAAGCCGGAGCTGTTCGCTGGCACAGGCGAAGGCTGCCCAGCGACCTCCTTCGGCGACTGGCTGACCTACCACTGCTCCACGATCATCCTCTTCGACGGGCGTGTGCGCGTCTACAACGAAATTTTTATTCCGCTGGTGGGGCTGGTTGTGCTCATCTCGATCTGGATCGTGCTCAAACGCTCGCGGCTGGGGATGATCATCCGTGCCGGCGTGCAGGATCGGCAGATGGTGGAGGCGCTGGGCATCAATGTGCGCCGCGTCTTCACGCAGGTCTTTGCGCTGGGCGTGGGATTGGCGGCGCTGGGCGGCGTGCTGGCCGCGCCCTCGATTGGCCTTTCCAACACGATGGGTGAGAGCTTCCTGCTCAACGCCCTGATTGCGCTCGCCATCGGCGGGTTGACCAGCTATCCGGGCGCGGCGCTCGGCTCGGTGCTGGTGGGGCTGCTCCAACAGTTCATGATCAAGTACGGACAGATCGGCATTCCCATCCCCTTCACCGAGATTCTCTTCAAGCCGACGCCGCCGATTGTGCCCGCCTCGACGGTGCTGCTGATGGTGATTGTGCTGCTGATCATGCCCAACGGCCTGCTGGGGAAGAAGGAGTAGACGATGGCTGCGAACAACTCACCTTCCTTGTGGCGCCGCTGGCGCTGGACGCTGCTCACGCTGGCCGCCGCCATTCTGCTGCCCTTTG